>Ga0315298_1000547_pt1 | contig 72804 bp, 69 predicted proteins | sample WHS_1_MG_FD_203077 | JGI IMG/M metagenome (GOLD analysis project Ga0315298, IMG submission 203077) | Extremophilic microbial mat communities from Washburn Hot Springs, YNP, Wyoming, USA - WHS_1_MG | ecosystem: Environmental > Aquatic > Thermal springs > Hot (42-90C) | place: USA: Wyoming... | reverse complement strand
CCTGTTCCCAGGATAGCCTTTTGCTCAACATACGCGATTTTCACGCCAAATTTTTCGCCGTCGCCGAAATACTGGCGGATAGCATCGCTCATGTAATGTGTTACGATGACTATGTCGGTTAAGCCGCAGGACTTTAACGCTTCAATGCAGTGCTCGAGAATTGCTTTTCCGCCGAGTTTTATCAAGTGTTTTGGGCGGGTCGCTGTTATGGGTTGAAGCCTAACGCCCTCGCCGGCTGCTAAAACCACGGCTTTCATTTCGTCCAATCCTCTATGTGCCGCTTGATTAATGCGGCTCCTCTCTTCATTATGTCCTTTGCTGCTTTTAATGATTCACCTTCCACTGTGAGCCTAATCAGCGGTTCAGTTCCAGAAGCCCGTATCAGAAGCCAGCCGCTTTTAAGCGCCAGCCGCACGCCGTCGACAGTGGATAGCTCGGTGTAGTCTGGGAAAGCAGAGAAAAGCGCTGTCTCCAGGCTTGCCACAACCTTGTGTTTGTAGTCATTTCGACAAGGGATGTTCTCCCTCAATGTCACGTACGCTGGCACTTCAGCCACGAACTTGCTTAAACTTCTGTCTTCCTTCTCCAGCGCCTGCAGCAGAAGCACAGCGGAAAGCGGCCCGTCAGGGCAATAATGAAAACGCGGATGCACCCAAGCGCCGCATGGTTCGCCGCCGAAAACAGCGTTATCGCGTTTTATGGCTTCCGAGATGTAGACGTCGCCCACTTTGGTTCGGATAACCTTGCCATCGTATTCTTCAGCCATCTTTTCAACACACATAGAAGCCTCAACATTAGTAACCACCACGCCGCCTCGGGCGCTTTTCAACACATAAGCGGCATAAGCAGCCAAAGACCGGTCAAAATCGACAAAGCAGCCCTGCTCATCGACGAATGCCACGCGGTCGCCATCGCCATCAAAAGCTATGCCAACATCAGCGCCAAGCGCCCTAACAGCACTTGCTAAGTCCTTCAGTGACTCAGCAGTCGGCTCAGAACTTCTTGCAGGAAAGAACCCGTCAGGCTGTGCGTTTAAAGCAGTCACATTGCAGCCAGCAGCCTTTAAAACGGCTGGACCTACAGTGAAGGTGGCGCCGCAGCCGGGATCCACAACAACCTGCCAGCTTCTACGCAACGTAGCGGCCTTTCTGACCATTTCAAGGTAAACTGAGACAGCATCCACTTGTGAAGCGCCGCCGAGATTACGCCACCCAGCCAGTGCATAGCTGTTTTCAGCGATTATTTTTTCCACCGCGTTCTGGCTTTCATCAGTGTAAGACAGACTGTCGCTACTGAAGATTTTTATGCCATTATACTGGGGAGGATTATGCGACGCGGTAAGCATAAACCCCACATCAGCCTCAAGCGCCTTGGTCGCATACGCTAAAGCAGGCGTGGGCACAACGCCAGCCAAAGAAACGTCGACGCCGCCGGCTAAAAGCCCTGCAACCAGCGCATCCTCAAGCATTGGGCCAGAAACGCGGGTGTCCCTCGCCACAAGTGCCCTTTGCGCTTTTGAGTACGTTGCCACGGCTAAACCAACTTTACACGCTAGAGCTGGCGTCAAGTCAACGTTAACTAAGCCGCGCACGCCCGAGCTTCCAAACAGCTTAGCCAAAGTTATCATCTCATATTTAACTTGAATACGTCCATTGTTAAAAAGTTAATTTGCTTAAAACAATTTAACTCTAATACTTCGCGGCTGCCCGTTACATGCAGAGCATTACGTCCTCAAGCTTTGTGGAAGCAGCTTTAACTTGAAAGAAACGCTTATTTATTTGATTAAGCCTTGCCTAAAAAGTATTAGGCGATGAGGCTCGCCTTTAACCGCCCTTGTTTCCTGATAACTGCAAGGGCTGATAGCTTCTACCGAAATTCAAAACACAAAGAGCGGATGTTAGGTTGCGCGAGATAGGGCGGTTCAATAGCGGCATAAGTAGGAAGCAATCAGCTTCTACAGTAGCCGAAAGAGTCATCAACTATGTTGTGAATAGGCAAAATGCTGACGGCGGATACGCTTTTGTTCAGGGCACAGATTCAAACGCGCAAGACACCTACTATGGACTGGCAATTCTGCACTTGCTAAACGCACCTTTCCCGAACATGCAACGAACTGTTAAATGGCTCAGAGATTTCGTTCCCGACAGCTACTATTCCCATTACTACGTGGCTAAAGCGCTGAAATTATGCGGAGAGAAACCGCATGAAAACCTCGAGGAGTTTCTGCTTTCGCAAACCTCTAGAAACGAGTTCGGAACAGTGGACGTATATGTTGAAATTGCCTCTGAATTTCAGTTTTTATCCATGATAACCGAGCTTGCCAACATGGTTAACATCAAAATTGATTACCACAAAACTGTGAAGTGGATACTAAACTATCAGAACAGCGACGGCGGCTTTGGCGCGCACGGCTACTCCAATCTTAACTCGACCTACTACGCGCTGGCAGTGCTTTCTAACATCAACTACAACGTTAAATCGCTTAGAAAAGCCATATCATACGTTAGGGCATGCGAGAAGCCATACGGCGGCTTCACAATTGTACCAGACAGCGTAAATCCCTATATGGAGCACATATACTACGGCACGGCGGCACTCACCATATTAGGCGAAACCGTCAGATACCCTGAAGCGACCGCAGAGTTTATTTTGAAATGTCAGAATTTAAACGGCGGATTTGCGCGCTCAGATCTCGGAATATCCACATTTGAAGACACATATTACGCCATAAGTGTGCTGCAAATCATCGAAAAAGGAGAGGTTCAATATTAGTTTTGACGTGGCATACCTGCGAATCAAAAGAGCCAGTGGAAGCGATGAGGAATGTTTTCTCTGCAGGTTGGAAGAAGAAATTGAAAGCAAATATGTAAATGACTACCTTTCCGAGTTGGTCATGGACTCAGCGGCAAGACAAAAAATCATTGAAAGCAGGGGCTTCTGCAACTACCATTTCTATAAGCTGCTCACTGCAGCAAGCAAACCAGCAAGCTCGAATGGACATGGAATAGCTCTAATTAACAAAAGCATTATAGAAGCGCTTCTGCGAGATTTCCATAAACAAAAAGTACTTCAAGTTAGCAGTTGCGACAAAATGCTTGCTGCTGAAAATAGTTGTCCCATTTGTGTCTACATTGCCCAATTTTCAGAGAGATACGCAAGTAAGATCTTAGAGCTTATTTCTTCAGGAAATGAGGAGAATTTGAATAATCTAAAAAACTCGAGAGGCTTTTGCATTCCGCACTTTGTAATGTTAATTCATAAAACAGCGGTTGTGCCTTTTCAAAACCAGAAAATCATTAATACGCTAATGGAAGTTGAAGAGAAAAATCTTCGTAGACTGCATTCAGAGTTGGCTGAGTACATAAAAAGACAAAGCTACGAATTTTCCGAAAAGGATCGCGCAGCTATTGCAGGTATAGTGACGCGTAGCGTCAAAAAGATTTCAGGAAGACGGGGAATAGTAAAAAGAATTCATGAAAACAGTAAATGATAGGTGAAAATTGTGATCTCTGAACGAGATGTAGTCAAAGGTAAGGTAATCGTTAGCGCCTATGCTGTAATCGAGGGAGAGGGTCGCGTAATTCTTTTTATAAAAGAGGGAGATGTGCCCTATAACAAAATGTGGGTTATTCCCGGCGGCTATGTTAAACCTAGTGAAACTACAGAGCAAACCGTTATACGAGAAGTTGCAGAAGAAACAGGATTAAAAATCGCGCCTGCTAAGTTGATTGGGGTATATGATGACTTTTTTGGTGAGAAAGATGAACCAATCCATCACGTCATTATTGCCTACAAGACGGAGGTTGTTGGCGGCCAAATAATTTTTTCTCAAGAAGCCAAAGCATACAGATGGCTAAGCGTCTCCGAAGCGTTTGCCTCCCTTGAAGTCCCAGATGTTTTCAAGAGGATCCTGCAAGATTTTGAAAGGCAAAGTTCCAAGGGATTCATCTCAAGATTAAGCACATATCTTAATAGTCGGCGATGACTCTCGTAATGCTTCTTTTACTTACGATTCTATGTTAGGGACCATAGCTGTGATTATTAAGATTCGCAGAGTAACATCACAAAATTAGCTTCTTCTGCGATAAATTTTAATAGAAACAGGTTGTATCTGCGTTAAAACTTCAACTTGGCTATGGCATTAGCCGTGGCATATTGCCAAAACCGCATTTCAAACATGCTGATAATGCCTTTCATAATACATTAGCTGAAGTGGGTAATATTGAAAGGCGTTGAATTTGCTCTTCTAGCTCTAGGCGCAGTAGCCGGCGCATACTTACGTTACAGAATCGTTGAATCTCCAGTAACCATTGGAAATTTGCCGATTAACGTTTTAATAGTCAACGTTCTCGGCAGCTTCATTTTGGGGCTCTTCTCAGTTATGACCACCACATTTAACCTAGACCAGAAATACACGCTTCTTGTGGCCGTCGGCTTCTGCGGCTCATTCACAACTATGTCGTCCTTTGAACTTGAAACCGTCAACCTAATAGATAATCATGCAATAGGCCTTGCCGCGCTGGAAATCCTGGCTAACGTTGGATTATCTTTTATAGCTGTAATCGCAGGTAGATTATTAGGCTACGCCATATTGGAGACGATGATAAGATGAAGATGAAAATGTGGGATGTAACCATTAGAATCAAAAAGAACGACGAACTTGACGGCAAGCTATTGCATACACTCGTTATGGATTTGCTTATTAGTTCCGGCGTAGCCGGCGCGACAATATGGACAGGCGTAAATGGCTTCGGCAAACGCGGCAAATCCACTCTACACCTTGAGGGCGTATCGGTCAACATGCCTTTGATTATAGAAGTTATAGATACGCAGTCAAAACTTGAGCCACTGCTGCCTGAACTTAAAAGAATAGTAGGCGATAACGGAATAGTCAGCATCCAAGAAGTGTACGTAGTGTAAAACCAAAAGCCGCCGCTATTCTCTCTATGCCTTCTCGATGAACTTGACTAGTGCTTGTTTTGTCGGATGCGTTCCTTCTGGTGACGCGAGATAATAAGCGGCAACATAGTTTGCCAACGCCAAACGGCACTCATCTGTCATACTTGCGGCGTCACCGAGGATGTTGCCTGCGTTCCAAGCGTCGCCTGCGCCTGTTGCTCGTAAAGCACGGACTTTCAAGGAGGGAACAACAACCTCTTTTTTCTTGGTAATAGATGCTGAGAAGGCTGTGGTGTGCAAGTCGATTCTGGCGGGCAACTGCTGTGCTAAAACTCTGGCAGCTTCAATGGCTAACGCTTCAAAACTCAAGTTTTCTTCGTTCTTTTTTATCTTATCGCTGAGCAGCGAAGCGTAGCAGATAGCTTCATTCTCGTTTAGGCTTAAAATGTCCAATTTCGCCGTTTTCAGAACCGTGCGGATTAACTCGGGAATTTTGTCTCTGTTCGGCGTCGGGTCTGCCGTGTCATAGTAAGCCTTGCCCTTTCCGTTAGCTTTTACTCTGCCGAAAACGGCTTCAGCGAGTTGCGTGCCGTATTTTTTGGTTCCTGCCCAATTGAATATACAAACGTAATCTGCGCTTTCGATTAACGCGTAATCGCTTTCATTTAAGTCTGATGGACTGAACTCCGCAAGAGAGCCTAAATCTCTAAGCATCACGTTTGCCTTTCCAGCATCTGCTGCTAACTCAAGTGCTGTTGTTAAGGAGGCTCTGCGTGAAATTTTGACATGGGAAAGGTCAACCCGCGAGCGGTTGAAATGAAACTTTAATTGCTTATAGCCAAGTTTGCTTGTGCAAACGATCAGCGACACTTGAGCGCCTAACGCCGCTAACGCAGAAGCCGTGTTAACCGCGTTTCCCCCTCGCAGGTCTGTCTGCGCAACGCCGTCGATGGCGCCGCCTTTGCGGTTAGCTACCTCAGTAATCAGCGAGCGAAAATGTGCAACATCATAGTCGATGTTAATTATTCTATCTTGAAAGAAATCGGGCATTAAAACCGCGGTAGGCTTCGTGTTGCTTTTCTTTTTGAGAAAGCTGAGCAGTTCATTTTTAAATTGCGTGCAGGACATCCGGGGCGCCCTCTATGGTTATTTTTCCGTAAAGCTAAAATAATGTTTGCCTTATTACATGTAAGGTTACTATGGAACTTGCGGGAAATTGGTTTAGAGATGAGAGGGAGCATGAAGTTTAAAACTGAGATGTGTCTGTTGGTGCTGGCACTTGTGCTATTTGCTGTAAGCTCGTTCTTGTACTCCTATCAAGTATCAAGTGAAGAACTCACTGCCAGCGCAGCTTTAGGCAACTGCCCGTACAGGCCTTATGCGTTGTCGCTTGTAGGTTTTGGTTCGCTGTTAACTTTGGCTGCTTCGATTTCTTTCTCCAAACGCAGCAGAAACCTGGAGCATCGAGGTCGGCGAATTTAGCTCAGAAAGAAGCTAATAAGCAGCCATATGATGTCACCGATTAGTAAAGCAGCGATTAGCCCTATTGTTACGAAAATCAGCATTGGAAGCCCTGGCGTCGCCCACACGTCGAAGCTAATTTTTCCTGTTGACGCTGCTTTAGCTAAGCGCTCGACTATTTCGTTTCGGTTTTCGTCTTTGGGCACGATAAGTAGTTTCCTTTTCGGCGGGTTTTCTTCTGTTTCCACGTCTTCCATAGGGTAAATATGCCATGTCTCTTGTAGCTTACCAATGGGGAATTTATGGCCTGTTATTAGGACTAAAAGTTTTTTTCCCGCGGTTTCTGCTTTGAGGGAGCCATCAAAGAGTTTTTGTCGGGTTTTTATTTTCCAAGCAAGGTTGCGGAGGAGCATGTAGATACCGCTTGCAGCAGCGAATAGAACAGAGTTGCTGAAGATTGTTAGTGGGAAAAGGTTTTGTGCGATAGGTGAAATTCCAGCGGTGACTATTGGCGTCAGCAGTGTTTCTGGATAGAAGGGCAGTGCGAGGGCTATGCATATGAACGCCTTTGAGTCTGCGCCTCCGAATGCGCCTGTGTAGAAAAGCAGCAGGGCTATGGCGGCTGTGACGGCGAAGCTTATGGCGTAAGGCATCAGTTTTGCCGTGTCATGCAGGCATAGTTCGGCAAGGGTTAACGCGAGCGCCAGCGGCGCGTAGACGGCCCATGCGCGGTTGGTGACTTCGCGGGTTTTGTAGTCGCTCCATGAGGAGTAGATTAGGATTGCGAGTGAAAGCGCGATTTTCGTGGCGGTTATGATTTGGATTGTTTGCAAGTTGCTTTGGCACCAGTGTGCTGTATTTGTTGGGTTAAATAAAAATGTGTGTTTTGAGATGTTGCGGTTTGTTGGGGGAAAAATGTGTGTTAGGCTGGTGGGCGGTTAGGGTGCTTGTTCGGTGAATGATAGTGTTGCGCCGCTGCTGGGCACTACTTTGAAGTAGTATGTTTTCTTTGATTCCCAAGGGAAGTTTACTGTGAAGCTCACAACATTGTTTGGGTCGATTGTTATTGTCTCTGGGTTTGTGGGGTAGCTTTGTGTGGTCGTGGGCGAATCTCCTATGTAAACTTTGACTATTTGTCCTGTGGCAGTTCCGGAGTTGCCGATGTCTATGGCTATTTGCTTCGGTGAGCCGTCTATGAAGTTTACGTTTGCCTTGTAGGGTATGAAGCTTGCTTGCTGGGTTGTGCTGCCCATGTAGGTGGTTATCCACGCGTAGGTTATGACTGTGGCTGCCACGGCGATCACTATGAGCAAGAGCGTGGCGAGCAAGGGTGATATGGCTTTTTTCTGGTGGGGGAATATTTTTTGAGGGATCATGTTTTTATCAGCCTTTTTTCTTGTTACTTAGGGAAGACTCAAATTTTGTATTTAACATGTATGAAGCTTGAATATGCATTTTGGATAATTCGGAAAGCGAACAGAAAAATGCGGGGGCAACGCTGCGTATGGCCTGATTGCTACGTGTGGATTGTGCTTTGAGCGAGGCGAGCAGCGGTTAGGTTCCCGTGGTTACCGTGACTGTTGGCGGGTACTCTGCGAGGATCCATAAACCGCTTTCATCGTTAGAGCGGTAGATAGGCGTTGTGCCGTTAAAGGTAACGACGGCGCCGTGCCAACTTATATCTAAAGCGTTTGTAAAGCTTACTGAGCCGTTTGCGACGGGAAGTAGTTCTATAGTTTTTGCAGAACTGTCGATTTTAATTGCGCCTACAGCGCTTCCAGCAATGGAGTCGAAGGCATAGAGTTTTTGGTTTGCGCTGTCAGTGAACATTATTCCAGCACCACTTGAGCCTGAAATTAATTGGCTCCAATGATGGGCGGTCCAGCCGCTGCTCGCGTAGTTGTAAAATGTCCCAGTGCCGTTTGTGACGATTGGATAACCATTTGATGTTCCGTTTTCAGTCATAGCCGTTGGCGAACTAGGCGAAGCCGTAAGGCGAATTGGGCGCAATTCGGTTATTACTCTAGACTGAGCGGAATCTATGAACATTAATCGCAGGTCGTAGGTGTAGTATGTTACGTTGGCGGGTAGCGTAATCACGATGTTGGCGTAAAGGTTTGGACAGTTGTAAGCACCGCCAGCATCGGTTCCACCTCCAGGTCTATTAGTGCCCCATTCAGCTTCTTGTTGTATAATGTCTCTAACCACACCATGATGTATTACGTAAGCAGCGCCAGCGCCGTAAACGCTGTCTTCACCATTTATGCGCATGAAATTCGCTGTGCTTGACGTGCTTGTGCCGATGACCGTTGAGGTTACGCTGAAGCTTCCAATTTGAAGCTGTATTCTGCCATTGCTTAATCTGTTATTATTTTGATCATCTCCAGTAAAGTAAAGGTTGGTGTAGGCGTTTGGTGTTTGAATTGCTTCGTCGCTTCCGTCCCACCATATTGTGATCTTTGTCACGTGAATGTCTACGAGGAAGACGATCATTTGTCTGTTGCTGAAAACTGTGGCGTTGCTTGTTAGACCTTGTGGGATTCTGTATTCTGACGCCCAGTCTTCTATCTGGAATGGTACTTCTTCGTCTACGCCGTTTCTGGTTTGAGTCACATGGATGGCTTTTACTGGAATAGGCGGAATAGGTAATGCTTGCGTAGTCATTTGTAGCTCTTGCCCAAGCCAACGCATGGTACCGTTCTGCAGCAACTCCACTACAATAGTGGACTCTTGCAGTGTTAGGAGAAAACTGAGATTGGGTTTAGGTTTCAGCAGCACAGCATCTATGTTCCAACTGTCCTGCGTTGTGTCGGAAACATCATTGCTGCCCTTGAAGCGTATCGTAAAGGTTGACGAGGTTATGTACGGCGTTACAGAAACATTGTTCCACGTGTTCGGCTGCAACGCGTTAATAACAGTGATCCACGAGGCTCCGCTGCGAACCTGAACCATTAAGGGCTCAGAGCCTAACGCGCCAGTTTTAATGCACAAGTCTTGGCGAGGATCAGTCGCGTTAACGTTTATCCACTGTTCCTCAAGCTCAAGCGCGTAATTGGTAACCTCAGGGCTGAATCTCACCAGATCGAGTTTCATATCAAACTGGGTTGATGTTGATTTAACGGCTGTAATTTTGATCGCCCAGTAGCCTGTGCTGTTCTGGAAGTCCGCAGCGTTTGTTGTTATGGCTTGCAGTTTTGTTACATCGGTGGTTCCCACGATAGCTGACATGTAACCATCGCCGCTGGTTGGATACTGCCCTGACGCGTAATTGTAAAGCTGGAGTGTCACACCAACATCAGCGATAGTAGCTGATCCCTCTATCGTCCAAGTTAGCCCCTCCAAGCTAACTGCATCAGAGTAACCCATGAACTCTACTGCACAAGTATATTCAGTTGGAAGTCGGGTAGGTTGCAGAAGCACAGCTATAGCAACCCAACTGGCAGATCTTGAAATATCCCAAGACATTGACGCTGAACCACTTGTGACAGATTTGTCGCTTCCACGTCCTTTATGGTCCGAACTTGTTTGAGCCCAACGATTCGTTTGCCCGCTTCCTTCGGTAATAGTGTAAGACGATGGATTTTGGGTTCTGTATGTACCTAGATGACCATATAGCATCTTGCTGTATGAACCGGAAGCAGTTACGCTGACTGATGCGCTTGTTCCCGAACCAGAGGCAGTGTTATTTGCCAAAACAGGGTGCGTCTGGTTAACGTTTGTGTACGTAACGGAGCCGCCAACAGCATAAGTAGAAGCCACAAAGTTCACGGTAATAGTTTTTGTTCCTGAAGCGGGGTTGGTTAGAATGAAAACGTAGCTGCGAACCTGCGGTTTTGTGAGGTACACTGCAGTAGCCACCTGCGTCAACGCTATGCCATCATAAGTTACACTTGTTACTGTAGTGGGCGTTCCGCTACTGTTGAATACGTCTACTGCCACAAGCAAAATTCTGTTTGGCCCTGTTCCTGTTGTATGCTTCCATGACAGCGAATTTGCCTGTGACGTTAAAATCGTGCTATTTGCACCATCTGACTCTATTGTGCTGTAGTCGGTGGAGGAATATGCTGTGGGGTAACTTCGTAATTGCATGTATACGTCATTGGCACTTTGCAAATCGGCTAAAGTTCCAGAAACCCATGTTGTTGATCCCAGCCCTGACCAATACGAAGGATAGTAATACTTCTGCGTCGTTCCTGAAGCTCCTTCTGTTAAAGTATCATATACGCCGTCTGGACCATATTGTTGCGCTGTAAAGTTGCTGTGCGTGCCTTTGTCTGGAACGCCATCAACATCGGATATGAGATCAACATAATCTGCAGTTTGGTTTGCATTGGGGGTGTTCCATTCCAAATTAATAGTATAACGGCTGAATGTTGAGGCAACAACAATTACTCCCCTTGAGTCTTCAATTCTGATGACGTATGACTTGGGATCTATGTCTGGCGGAACTGTAATTAAATATGTGCCATTTGCAAAAACCATTGGTTCCTCGCTTGGGCTTACGTGCTCCCACGTCAAATTTGAATAGAGATAGCGATAGAATTTCAAACTTTGCTTGCCTAAATTAATGACTGGTTCGCCGCCGTCTTTGGTTATACGCACGCATGCCTGGTTGCTGGAAGGTGAACCTGAGATTTCTACGTCTAATCTGCATGAAGTTGAGTAAGTCATGTCATAAACGCCTAAACCAGTCAAGTCGTACCTGACGGAAAAGTTGCCTGAACTGTAGCTGGCATTAGTAAACCAGTATGTGCGTAAATCAAAACTGAGGATTTCGAATGAGGGGCTCCATTCCGGCCTGATGTCACCGATGTTTTCCAATCCACTACGCAGATAATTCAAAGCAAGCTGCTTGGCGTATGTGGTGTTTCCCGTAACCTGCAAGACCGAGCCGTAATAGCCGACTGTAAAGCCTAAAACATGTTTCAGCGCCAAGTTTATTTCGTCAACAGCGCTTAAAACGCGAGGTTGTTCAAGCTGTTCATAACGTATAGCAGAATAAGTAGTCATAACAGCTGCTATTAAAACAATGGCAACAAGCATAGCCGCAATAATAGTAAATTGTCCCTTCTTATTCAATTTTGCCCCTCGCATGCTTAGACGCCTCCTACCAATCCAAGTTGCAGAACAACCAGCCTTGATGTATCATACGCAGTGTACTCAGAACGATAAAGCCGCGGCTTATAGTAAGAAAGAAGACCAATAGCAGTGAGCCGAATGTCGGGTGTGCGCGTTAAACCCAGAGCCAAAAAGGATCCAGTAATCGTGGAGGTGCCAGCGGCAACATGATTGTACAAGGTGCCTGGATTATAACCGTCCGATGTAGGGTTAAGAATGTGTATGCCTACTGTTAAGTGGTAGGTTGACCGTATTGAATCAGCAATTGCTCTTGTAGAAGTTTGATATACTGAAGGATAAATCCCATAATAGTTACAAGCATCAATAGCAACTTGAGTAAGAGTAACATTTTGCCTATCTTTCCTATCAGTTATTGCACTACCACTAGTACTATATGTTTGATTATCTAAGCCTCTAAGAAACGAAATTGAGCCTTTATCGCCAGTTTGAATCATCCCATAAATGCCCCAACCGTTTTGGTCTTGTGGTCCAGCAAAAATCACCGTATTACTTACATAGTAAAATGGATAACCAACTATGCTGGCCCATGTCCAATTATACTCCCTAACCTTCTCTCCCAAGAAATAGAAATAACGCGCATACGAGTCAGCATTGTAAGGTGCTTTGCAGTAATCAGCGGGTATGGGTACGGCTTCGCCGCATGTGTTTATTACTACTGCATTCATTACTTTTTCGCCTTGCAATGTCTGATTCTTTAGTATCTGTGCCAGTTGCGCTGTGTTCTGTACCATTACTGTTTTTACGAAATAGGGCGACAGCAGCCGATACAAGTCCTCTGCTAGGCTATGCGCGGTATAGCCCGTGATCCACCAGCCAGGCGCATCGCTACAGTTTAGGATGTACAGTGTGCCGCTGCCTTCGCGCTCCCCTATCTTTTCAGGGATAACGTTGAAGGTTACGTTTGAGGAAGCAACCATGTATGAGGAGGAATCTGAAGTTAACCCTAGACTCGCCGCATTCGAAATAGAATACTGTGGCACGTAGAGTTCAGCGCCACCTTCGGCAACGCCTACTTTATAAACAGTCAAATTGTACACGACATTGGGCGGCAACGAAGCTGAAAGAGCAACTTGGAGATTACCCCAAAGCACATCATTATCAATGTCAAACGCTGCCAAACTCAAAGAATAATCAGAATCCAACATTTGCAAGGTTGTTAGCGCAAGTCGCTTAAGGTTTACAGGCGACACCTCTCTGGGCCAAGGCAAAGTGGCATAGAAAGAAGAAATAACGAAGGCACCAGTAATAATAATTATTGCAACTAAAACTTCAATTGTACGCATCATCTTTCGCTCACCACACGATAACCCTCCAAACTCCACAACGCCAACTTCGCCTGATACGCAATGCCATTAACCAAAACCTGCCGCGTGTCAGTTGCAACCCACTCCTGCTTAGAAGGATCACCACCAAAAACAACAGGAAAACCTAAAGAACTAAGTCCCCACGGCACAAGAACAAGCCCGCCACGGTCAATGGCGTTTTTGTAAGCAATTACTATTGTCCCTGAAAAATGTGGGGGCATATCGACAACGCCTGGATCATAGGCTTGACCAGACGTAACAGTGCCACTAGCTCCATCTAAGAATGTTCTTTGCACTTCCAAGTTCTCGTTGACAAACAAAAGGGCAACATTGTACATTAAGTCTTCTTGAAAAGTCGCGGTGTATGGTACGTCGAAACTATGCGCCAGAATAACCTCTCCGCTGGCTAAGGACTTAACAAAAGGGATTATACTCGAGCTTGAGGAAGGCTCACTGACAAATGAGCCTACACCTGTAACTCCTCCAAGCTGAGCATAAGCAATGAGGCAGTAAGTAACATTTTCATCAACCGAAAAAGAGAAAGGCACAGTCACACAACCTTGGTCGTCAGTGTACACCATGCCACTTTCGCCTGGCACGGTAATATAGCGAGGTTGGGTTTCGTTCAAAAGAACCGCAACAAGACGATAACTCACAAGAGCACGCGCTAAAGAAAAACCGACACCAGAAACATTAACTGCGAGCATCAGAGGATTAGCTTGCATCTCAGCTATTAAAACAGTTACCATCGGCGTTAACGTAAGTTGGAAACCATATGAACCATTAAGCCCCAGCAAACGCAACGCTGTGGAATAATTGAGAACACCATCATAAGGCATTATCAAACAATTGCCCAAACCTACATTAACGTAGCGATAAGTCATTTTTGTCTTCTCATAATAGACAGGCTCACCGGTAGAAGAGCATAAACGCATAAGCGAAAACGGACTAAGCCTGTACTGCGTGAACTCTGGATCCTGCAACCCAAAACCTGTTGGCTCTTCATCACTTATGCTCCAGTCTTCTGGGATCCCTGGATTCAGCAGTATGGTATCCAACAAGTCGCTGGCTTTGGTTGCAAGCGCCTTGTGACGCTGATAAATAACCGCAGTCTGAATCGTCTGATTAAACAAGCCGATAAACAGCAATAGTGCCGCCAGAAACGCGATCACAGCAACCATGTGGTCAATAGTTGAACTCACCATGCTTGCCGCTCACCCCTCAAAACGCATCAGAATTGTATTATTCGAAAACTTTGTAGCAACCAGCTTTGCATTGGGCGAATTACTTACAAAAGTCGACGGCGCCCATTCCATATCCGACCCCAAAGTAACAGAAGCAGCAGCCTCTATATCGCTGTCCACAAACCTAACTGAAATATCTAAGATCTTGCTGGACTCAGCTGAAGAACCTGAAGCTGATCTCAAAGTAGCATTTGCCGTATACACATAACCTTCTACGAAAGCAGGAATAGCCAACTCGTTTGTTACGTTCCCTTCTGATATCGACTTGTGACTCAAAGCAGAATACAACTGATGAACAGAGCTGCCAATGTGCCCAGCAACTTCACGCAGCGCAAGCGTCTGCCGAGATTCCGTCCACATCGTCATAACCCAGCCAACAGTCAAAGGAAACAGGAAAATCTGCATAATCAAAAGCGGAATCATAATCATATACTCAATAGTTATCTGCGGCAAAACACTCTCCCTCCGTTCATCGGCTATACTTCTCCTATCTTAACGTTCACTGTGCCAACGTAAAACTCGATAACAGGATTAGACAAGGATGCAAGCGATATCACTTCATCGACATTATCAAATTGGAAAAACTCGTTATCAAAATCAGGATCTAAAAACTCAACAGCTATCCTAACCTGACTATTCCCAACAATTGAAAACTTGGTAACGTTTTCACCCGTCAAAGTAACCGACTGAGAAAGATACTGCTGACCACTCGGAAACTTTAGAACAGGCAAATAAAACTTGAAATAAGTCGTTGCACTACTCCCCCTTGAAATCTCAGTAACCATAGATCTTATCGTGGGAACCATAACAACTCGCGTGTAGCTACCATCACTCATCGGCAGCTTCTCAACGCAAAGCACATGACACGCTGAAGCCGAAGTCCCAGCCTGCAAAAAGGAGCCACTATGAGTTGGAGTGACGCGTTCAAAGTAACCGTTGCCAACGGAATACGATGACACCGGCATATTAAACATAATAATACTCGTAACAACATTAAACAACTCGGCGCCATCAACAAAGACACAGTATCTTAACGCATCGACCTTAACCGCTATGTTACCGTAGCGGCTTGAGTACCGAACCGTCTGTGTACGCCCAATAGTCCACGCAATATCATCCAGCTGCAGCCCCGTGGTGAGCATAAACTGCTTGTTAGCACTGTACTCATTCTCAGCCATGCGCTTATCCAAAAAGGCGCTTGCATAATTTGCCGCCACAAGAATCATCACTACCACAGCCGCTGTCAAGATAACTGTGGAAACGGCTGGCGCAACCGCATTCCTATCTCTCCGCAAACTTTCCCGTTTACCACACATCGTATTTTCTCCACTCCCTAACCGAAACTTACAAGAGACGGCAAAATCTTAGCCGCCAACAAAGCAATTACAACCAGTATTGAAGCATGCTTGAAGCCTGCTGCAACTGACTCTTCGCTAATTTTCCCAGCAACCAAGCCGATCAGGTAGCTGTGAAAAATTACTGAGGTTAAGAAGATGGTTTTCATGCCGCTGATGTCCTTCGAGGCGCTTGCCGGCGTTACTGTTCCAGCCACGCCCAACGTGCCCGTGGTGAAACTCAACATCATAATTGTCGTTGCAACCAGCAATAGCGAGGCAATGTAGGGCATCATAATATAGGGGCGAACCGCCATCTTCTTTTCCTTCTCAACCTCCTGCGTCAAACTGTTAAACCTTGCAAGCGACTCAATCATGGCGATGGTGCCGCCACCCACGTCGATGGTTTCAACTAGGAGGAACATGACTAGCTGAGCCATCCAGCTTTTTGTGCGTGTGACGAATTGCATGATTACTTTCTTAACGGGTATGCCCCAGGAAATCTCTGAGCTGATTTTACGTAGCTCTTTGGTGAAGATGCCGTAGTCGCGCTTAGATAGGCTCTCGATGCACTTCTCTGGCGACAAGCCTGTTTTTCTAACTTCGGTTAAGTCTCGCAGGAAACTGGTGATTCCCTGCTCCATGCCTGCCTTTTCCTTTGATAGCTTAATGTGTACAATTGCAGCTGGCAAAGTTGCAACTGCCAAGGCTACTGCGATGGCCACAGGCAAATCAATTATCTCTGTTAGTGAGCTGAACAGTGGGAGAGGCACAAACCCCATGAAGTTCGTTAACAACAAGAACAGGACGACGCCTACGACACCGCAGATGCCATACACCTTATAGGGTCGCATGTCAACAACAGGCGTCTTCGGCTGCATGCTATGAGCTAAGTAAATGAACATAAGCGACAGCATAGGCGTGAAAAGGTAAGTATATAATATTATGCCTGATGTCAGTGATACGCCAGTGCTATAAATTGCGTCTACGCTGAATAGGATGTAGAAGCATAGCGACATCATAACCATCACGATAATGAAGGTTTCCAGAAGCATGCCAAGGCGTTCAGCAGCAGCCTTAACCCGTAAAGCACGAGTCTTGAATATTTCTTCTGCTTTACGCTCAAGGAAGTGCCCGATGTCTCCGCCTATGATAACCGTTGAGGCGTAACCAGAGAGGAAATCTCGGAATACGTCAAGCGGGTTCTTTTTCGAAGCATGCTCAAGCGCCGTTAAGGGGTCAATGCCGAATATTTCTACATCTTTTATTATTTCTCTGGCCTCTTTGCGCATAGCAGGAAGCAATTCAACTTCCGAAAGACGCTTGAAGCTTGTGTAGGGCGCTATGCCGCCTGACGCCATAACGCTAATGTATGCTGCTGCGAAGGGCATTTCACGCTCTAAACCAGAGGCTCGGTCGCTAGCTTTTGACAGGGGAGCAGCTAGGAAACCCGCCATAACGTAAAATGGAAGAGGAACCAAGAAAAGTAGCGGCAGAAAACCAAAAATTAGCAGTAGAATTGATGCTATCACAGTTACGGGAATTGTTAGCATCACAACGAAAAACATTAAGGAGATATAGGTTTCAGGATAGATTTTGATCATAGCCTTCTCTAGGCTGTGTTTGCAGTTATAGACTCGTTTCAGAAAGAAGGGAGCTATGCCGCCGAAGATGCGGAAGGACCACGCTTCAAGCGTTTCGAGAAGCGGCAACGGCTTTTACCTCCTCCCCTGCAAGTATTTTATCATAAATTTGCTTCGGTCTCGCATAGTACTCTGCAATTATGGCGGCTACATCCTTGTAGCTGCGTATGTTTCGCTCTCTCATCCAATGCAAAACATGTTTACGGTGCTCAAGCTCTTCAAGGAGCGCCTTTTTGGTTATTCCTTGCCGCTCTGCAATGGAAGATAACAGTGGGCTATCGTTGAAATCTATTACGTGCACATCTTTAGCGGGGTTCCATTTGCATGGAGCATGATATTTCTCGTAATCTTCAATCTCGTTCACTGTGATAACTCGCCTGAAGGCCTTTCTTTCGTTGTTCTTGATTAGGTGAACTCTGCGTACAGAGAGTACAATGTTCATCAGCGGGATGTACGCGGGTGAGATATCCATGGGTTTCTGTGTTAGACGCTTAACGGCGGAGTCCAAGTTTTCCGCGTGCATGGTACACATGCCACCGTGACCTGTGGCCAAAGCCTGGAAGAGAACATATGCCTCTTGCCCTCTTACCTCACCTACAATCATGATGTCGGGGCGGTGCCGCATTGAAGTTTTGACCAGATCAAATAAGGTAACTTCGCCTACGCCGCTTCCGCCTAAGCCGTAGCTTTGGCGTGCGATGAGTGAGACCCAGTTTTCATGTGGCAGGTTAAGCTCGGCTGTTTCTTCGATTGTGATTATTTTGCTGCCTGGCTTTATTAGGCAGGCTAAGGCGTTTAAGGCGGTTGTTTTGCCTGCTGCGGTTCCGCCTAAAACCATTATGGAAGCTCTGCTTTCTAGGCATATCCAGAAGTAAGCAGCCATTTCTTCTGAGAATGTGCCGATGTTTATTAGGTCGATGATTGAGTATGGGTCTTCGCGGAATTTTCTGATTGTGAACGCGGTGCCGAAGGGTGTGATTTCTCGCCTGTAAGCAACTGCGAGGCGATGCTTGCCTGGTAGCGAGGCGTCGACTATGGGGAAGGCGGAGCTTACGTGTTTGCCAGCCATGTGTACGAGTTTGACGACGAGGTTGTCGAGGGTTTCGTCGTCAGGGAATTGGAGGCTTGTTTCGATGCTTTCGTAATTGCGGTGCCACACGTAGACTGGCTTGGTTACTCCGTCGCATGAAATATCTTCAATGTTTGGATCACGCATTAGCGGGTCGATTTTTCCGAAGCCGACGAGGTCTCTTTCTGCATGGTAGAGGATCTTGTACCATGATACGTCGGGAAGCCAGCCTAGACTAATGCGGTATTTGTCGACTATTTTTTTGGCTTCTTCAGCGAAGAATTTTCTTGGGTCGAGAATTTCTTCTTTTGGTGATTCAATTTCGGCAAGTAATATTTCTAGGATGCGATCATAAACGCCCTTTTCCAGTGGGTCAAGTTGTAGCTCGTCTAGTATGTATTTGTACTCGCCGGTTTTTGGGTTTTGAACTATTACAACATGTGCAAAGGGCTCGTATAGTGGGTATTTGTCTACTACTTTTAGGCCCCTGGGTATGGGTTTTGGTGGAGGTGGTGGGATGGGCAGTTGCTTTTCTTTTTTCTTGAAGTTTATGTTGATTTTTATTTTTTTTAAGCTGGTGAGTGGCGATTTGAAGCGTACAGTGGGCATTTTGCTTCTCCTTATGTAGAATGGAAGGCGCATTCTATTAAATATTGTGTCTTAACAGACAATATTGTAAACATGTTAAACACAAATACATATTCAAAATCAGAATCAACACCCAACAAACCACTTTGACGCATCACAACAACAAAAACCATGAACAAAAAGGAAATGGAAAATACAAACCGCAACGCTTAATCTACTTTTTAGCCTTTTTCAACTCTTGAATTATCTTTTGAGTCTCTTCTTCTGAAGGATGACTAATAGCGCCAACAGGGCATATGTCCTCGCAGCCGCGGCAGAACACCACACAATTGTACGGATTCTTAACAACTGTCCGCTTTTTTCCGTCTTTTTCTTCAAAGTCGAAAGCGTGATTGTGGCAGAACTCCACGCACTTGCCGCACGTTATGCACTTTTCGTAATCAATTATTGGATACCATGGAATCTTTTCGCGGGGAATCCCTTCGTAAGTTTCTTCTATCATTATTTTTGCCTCCCTCATTTTTCGGTACCAGATATAATAACAATATTTAAATTTTGTTATTGTTTTCTCGTAAACTGTACGGTGGAACAAACAGGAAAAAGGGGCACGTGTATAACAATATTTAAATATTCATTTCGCCCCATTTTTCTGATGATGCCTTCACAAACAAACAACAAAAACAAGTTTAAAGCCAAAATTTTCAAAGCGCTATCAGACCCTGTACGCTTAAGCATATTAGAATTTCTCCGCGACGGCGAAAAATGCGTATGCGAAATCATACCTCACGTCAACCATATCCAACCCGTAGTCTCCCGACACCTAAAAATCCTCAAAGACACTGGCATAGTCATTGACCGAAAAGAAGGTAACAGAAGACTCTACTCAATAACAGATCAACAAATATTCAAAATTATTGACGGATTAACGCCAGAGCTGGTCAACACGTTTGCAAAGAAGATAATTGAACAGATCACCTAGGCGGGAAGGCAAACAGCAAAGGTTGTGCCGATATGGATTACCCCACATGCGAACGCAAAACATGTATTCACTGGAAAAACGGGCGATGCATCTTAAAAAACCCAGAAAAATACGACGACACATGCCTACACTACGAGGACACAATGGATGCACTAAGATTAAAGGCAGACCCCCTAAAGGGATCACTTGGGTGAATGCAAGCTATCCAATAGTGCGAGCTATCCATCACCACAGGCTAATCCATCCATCGCCGCCAAATATCGCCTGGCATCTTCAACTGTTCTAAAAGGTCCGTAAACAAAATCGTACTGCGGGTGGCTTTCTTTTGTTGGAGTTGTTTCTGACTCAAAAATTTCAGGTTTTGCGTTTTCTTTTATCCCTACATAAACGCCCATCTTTGCTTCCCCCATAAGTAAACCAGATTATAAATAACGTATTTAAATATGTTGTTTAATAATTTGTATGTGCTTGATCATGATTGAATCAAAAATTAACGAAAGATTAAGTCGATTAGCCGAAACAGGAAGCTGCTCTTTTGAGAAAGCATCTGAGTATGTGGATGATTTAAAAGTGCTTGCGGATAAAGGAATGAGCACCGAAGAGGCGGAAGTTAGAAGTAAGTTTTTTAAGGCACTTGCTGACCCGACAAGGTTGCGGATTCTTGGGTTGCTGAAAGCCCGCGAGATGTGTGTTTGCGAGGTTATGGTTGCGTTGGACTTGACGCAGCCGACGGCTTCGCATCACTTGGGGATTTTGGAAAATGTTGGGCTTGTAAAGAAACGAAAAGAGGGAAAGTGGGTTTTCTACAGTCTTGCAGATTTGGAAAAGTTTGAGCTTATTCGTAACATTACGCTTTGATATTTTACAACAACAAATTTAAATATTTCAATACGTCGTTTTTAAAGACAAGGCGGAAAACAATGAAAGAAACAATAGTAAACATCGACAAAACCGAACCATCCAAAAAGGCGTTAACAGAAAAGCAAGCAACAAAACAGGAAGCAACTCTTGGCCTTTTCGAGAAATATTTGACTCTTTGGATTGCCATCTGCATAGTTATCGGCCTGCTGCTTGGGCGCTTTTTGCCGCAGTTCGGTCAGTTCATGGATTCACTCAAGTTCAACAAGCTCTCCATTCCCATCGGCATTCTCTTGTTCTTTATGATGTACCCCACAGTCGTCGGCATACGCTTCAGCGATATAAAAAAGGCAGCGCAAAACCCAGGACCGTTACTGGTCACGATAATCGCAAATTGGGTTGTAGCGCCAGCCCTCATGACACTTTACGCTAACGTGCTTCTCGCTGGAAACCCAGAGTACATTGCAGGCGTCATACTTCTGGGCTTGTCACCCTGCACCGCCATGGTAATGTGGTGGATGTTCCTAGCCAAAGGAGACATGGCGCAGGGATTAATTAACACAGCCATAAACGCATTACTAATGCTTGCACTCTACGCGCCGCTCGCAGCGTTCTATCTCGGCGTAAGCAGCATCCCAGTTCCATGGGATCTTATCGCCACAAGCGTGCTCATTTTCATCGCGTTGCCTGTCGCCGCTGGTGCAATTTCCCGCAAAGTTATACTAAGCCGAAAAGGTGAAGAATGGTTCAACAACAAGTACATTCCGACGCTGGGCAAAATATCCATTGTCGCCTTGCTAACAACGCTTATCGTTTTGTTCTCATTCCAAGGCGAAATCATCCTAACTAATCCGTTATTAGTGGCGTATCTCGCCGCGCCGAATCTACTCCATTACGCTACCATGGTCGCATGGACCTACCCTCTGGGCTATTTCCTCGGCTGGAAATATGAGTCAGCTATTGACACCATGCTCATAGGCAGCAGCAGCCATTTTGAAGTCGCCATAGCAGTAGCCACTACGCTTTATGGGATAAACTCAGGCGCAGCCTTAGCCACAGTCATCGGACCGCTGATGGAAGTGCCACTAATGCTATCGCTTGTCAAACTTGGATTGCGGACCAGAAAATACTTCCCTAGGAAAAAGAAATAAGCAACAGAATAGTCGTTATCAACTTTAATTGTTTGAATGGCCGCGGAGTTTAAGGGGAAAGTGAGGAGAATTTAATGCATAAAGCAAACACATTGAAACTCAGCGACGCACTTTATAGCGTGGCAATCCCGATAGTTGTGGCTTTTCTCATAGTAGGCATTGGAATGTCAACTTCACCTGCCGCCACCGGACTCAAATATACGCTGCTAGAAGCCATCGTCGCCGTCGGAGTACCCATGCTAATTGGGCTGGCGTGGAACCGGTGGGCAGGCGGAGCCGCAGGTTTTCTCATGGGCAGCTTGTACGCGCTATATTTTGCAGACCAAGTTTACGCTTCTCAAGGACGCAGCGACATAAGCCTGCTGGGCAATCTGGTCAGCGCCATGCTAATAGGCTACATGGCTGGCGCATTAAATAAGCGCTCAGAAGACTTTCGGCGAATGCTCATCTCAGGAGTAGTAGCCACAACAATAGGTGGAATCTTCCTCTTCTCGCTAATGCAGCTCTCGCCGTCAAATGTAATAACGGGAGTGGACGGCTTCCTGATTACTGTAGCCACACGCACAGCCACCGGAGTTTTAATTCCTATCATGGCAAAAGTCTGCATGTGGTACGGATTTACCATGAACAAGAAATAAAAAGGCTGTTAAGCTTAGCTAAACTGCAGCGATTATACCAGCTTGTTAGTGCCATCAGGTTATTTGCCACTAACTGTCATATTCTCATTAGGTTGACGCTTTAAATTAATGTTAAGTAGACGCTCCTGAAGTTTGTGCAGCAACACTTATAAGTATCTTAGATACATATATCTTTGATACATATGTGCAGAAACGGCAACTGCTCTTGCCATTATCCCGGAAGAGGGCTAATTCAACTGCTGATTCTTAGAATTCTGCATGAAAAACCAGCGCATGGATACCAAATAATGGAAGAATTAAGCAAAATAACATTAGAAGAGTATGACCCGGAACCTGGTGCCATATACACCATGCTCAGGCGAATGGAAGAACGCGGCATGGTAACCTCAAAATGGGAAAAGAAAGAAGCTGGCGCTGACAGGCGAGTTTACACACTTACGGAAACAGGAGTAAAAACTCTAAGGGAAGGACTGAAAATGATGAAGAAAAGAATACAGGTAATTGAAAACTTGCTCCAATTTTACGAAGCAAATTTCACCGAAGAAAAAAGAGGTGACAGAAGCGTTGGCAAAAGTATTTGATTTGAATAAGCTTACAGAATTTTCTCAGAAACAAGGTTTGCTAAGCACTATGGAAGACAGGCGGCAAGTAAAAAAGGATTTACTGAAGACAAGCAATTTCAACGTAGTACTGATCTGTCTTGAAAGCGGCCAAGAGATTCCTTCACGTTCTGAACCATACGCAGTATGCTTTTATGTTATTGGCGGCAAAGGAAAATTTACAGTGGGGAAAGAACAGTTTGAACTAAATCAAGGCGGCTTAGTTTTTGTTCCAGCAAACGAAGCAAGAGGCATACAGAGCTTAGAAAGACTAACACTGCTGGGCATCCAAGATCCACATTAGAGGAAACATTATGAAGGCTGCTGTCAGTGTCCAGAACTTGGCGAAGCATTATGGAGACATAGTTGCAGTAGATCACATCTCCTTTGAAGTTAAACGGAGAGAAATATTTGGTTTCTTGGGCCCAAATGGAGCCGGAAAAACTACGACTATACGAATATTGACTGGCATAATTAAGCCAGACGAAGGCCAAGTAACCATAATGGATCACGATATAACAAAAGAAGCGCTTCAAGCAAAACAGATAATGGGCATTGTCCCAGAAATGGCCAATGCATACATAGATCTCTCGGCATGGAACAACCTTATGCTCATAGGCGAACTATACGGCGTTCCCAAAAAGCAGCGAATAGAAAGAGCGAAAAGGCTTCTTGAAAAATTCGGGTTATACGATAGAAGAGACCAACTTGTTCGCGGATTCTCCAAGGGAATGAAGCAGAGGCTTATTTTATGCATGGCACTTATAAATGAGCCGCAAATACTCTTTCTCGACGAACCAACATCAGGTCTTGATGTCGAAAGCGCAAAACAGATAAGAGAAGAAATAATTGACCTCAACCATGCAGGCATCACAGTTTTTATGACGACACACAACATGGAAGAAGCCAATAAGCTATGTGACAGAATAGCTGTTATAAATCACGGCAAAATCGCGGCAATAGACACACCTGAAAATCTCAGAATGAAAAGCAGCGAGTTACAATCAATAGAAGTAAGCTTCCACCAGCCCGTGAACATTGATGATCTGGCTGAAATGCCATACATTGAACAAGTAAAGAAAATGGGCGACAAGATTAAACTTTACACCAATGAGCCAAATGAGGCCTTAAACTGCGTCGTGGATTATGCACGTATACATAAGTTGAAAATAGTCACTTTGAACATAGTTGCGCCCTCTTTGGAAGAGGTGTTTCTAAAGCTAATACAGCCTAAAAAGGAGGAATAAAAGCACTTGCCTTCGCCAACATTACTTTTAGAGCAACTTAAACGTTCTTTAGCTATTGCAAAAAAAGATGTCAGGATTTACTACTCCAAAGGACCAGTCATAGTTTTCGGATTAATATTTCCGCTTTTCCTTTTTCTAGCCTTCACAATTGGACGGGATGTATCTGCAAAAGAGCTTTTTCCGGGACTCATAAGCATGACTGTCTTCTTTACAGCGACATCAGTTGGGCCAGCAATATTACCATGGGAAGCCAGATCGAAAACTTTGGAGAGGCTTGTATGCTCACCCATCTCAATCTGGGCCATATTGCTAGGAGACATATTTGCATCTTTCTTTTTTGGTCTGCTCATATCGCTTGTTCCATTGATGATTGGGCTAATAATGGGCATCAGCGTAGTGAACCTCTTAGTGCTAATTTTGGGTTTAATTCTTGCAACACTCTGTTTCGGTTCTCTAAGTGTTCTGTTATCAGTTTATCCACCAACAGATAATCCGTCGACAGTCATGATGCTTTCTTCGTTGATAAAGTTTCCATTGGTTTTCATTAGCGGCATCTTCATCCCAATAGAGCAACTGCCAGAATGGGGCAAATTTGTCTCTTCTGCTTCGCCATTAACATATTTCACGGATTTAGCAAGATACTCCATTAATGGTGTAAACGCTTACCCAGTCCTTGTTGACTTAACAGTGCTCTCCATGTTTATGCTAATCTTTCTTGTAGGTGCCATAAAACTCCATGAAAAATTCATGCCCAAACGATTTACATAACCGCCTGCCACAAAAACTAAAGCTTGCAGCACTTTCTGCTCAACAGTTAACGCACAGCATCCAGCATAATCTAAAAAGACAAGGGGTAAACTCTGTGTATCTCATATTATGCGCGTTGTTGACGTTGCAACGATGTAGCATGGAAGGAAAACTATAGCCACTGTAGGAAGAGATTAAAGCGCTTTTCGTTACTTATAGTTGAAGTAGGACCGTGACCAGGATAAACAACATGCTGCTCGGGAAGAGTTAGCAACTTTTTCAGTGACACGCGCATTTCGTAATCAGAACCGCCTGGAAAGTCCGTTCTGCCAATGGATCCCGCAAATAAGGTGTCGCCAGTAAAGACCACGCCTTCTCCGAGAAGAGAGATGCTTCCAGGCGTATGCCCAGGCGTATGCATAACCCTTAAAGTTGCCTTGCCAAACGCCAGCAGCGCGTCATCCTCCAGCAAGACGTTAGCAGGCTGCGGCGCGGCGTCTAAGCCGTGGAGACAATGTGCGTCATACAGGTGAATGCAGATGGGCACGCGATATTCCCTCTTTAAAAGGCTGTCGCCGCTGATGTGATCTGGATGCCCGTGCGTGTTAACTATAAACTTTACCTTCAACCGCCTTTCTTCCACATAACGGTAAATTTGCGCTGCTTCAGAAGGCGCATCTAATCCAGGATCAATGATTACAGCTTCTCTTGTTTCTTCACAGTTGACGACATAACAGTTAGTTGAAAGCACTCCAACATTGAAAGCACGAATATGCATAATACTCACTCCCCGAATGCACGTAAACACAAATAAAGCATTCGCCTCCCTAATCCTGGAACAAAACGCACGTGAGCACGCACAGCGCAAAAGCGGCGTCGCAGGCAATAGGGAAGCCAATAGCCTTTTTTACTTCAGGATAATTTCTAACACAAACGAAAACAGGAAAACACGGGCTATGAGCGATATTACAGACATCGTTGCGGCCAACAGAATTTTTCAGCAAGCAGAGTTTGAGAAAATAACGCAGTTGGTTACTGCCGAGTTTAAAATTCAAGAAGCCCTAATGGAGAATGGAATACCAACCTATTACTTAGCGTGGCCGCAGGAAACTAAGCAGGCGTTTCTCCGGTTGTTGAAGGCGCTTGAAGGCATGGAGCTTATTGCTTTTCTCCGAAAAGTGGATGAACGCGTGGTGCTGAAGGTGGTTCCGAAGCCGCCTGTTAAACCCAGCAACCCGCGAACGAACCTGATAATGCTGTTAGCCACAATCTGCACCACATTCATCACAGGATACTTCATGCTCCCAGCTTCGGCGGGAATACCGCCGATTCTAAGTGGAATAATCTTTTCCGCATCTATTCTAACAGTGCTCGGCGTCCACGAAATGGGTCATAAGCTGACAGCGAACAAAAAACGGATGGACGCCACTGCACCCTACTTCATTCCTGGACTACCGCCGCTGGGCACATGGGGCGCTGTTATAATGCAAAAGTCGCTACCGCCAAACAGAGACGCATTATTCGACGTTGGAGCCAACGGGCCTATAGCCGGCTTCATAATAGCCCTGATCTTCAGCGCAGCGGGCATGACGCTGCTGATTCCAGCGCAGGTCCCGCCAACTGAAGGCAGCTTAGTGCCATTAAGCTGGATTCTCCTAATTAACGGGTTTACAAGTCTAAATTTGATCCCACCACTTGCGCCGCCAAATAACGGCTGGTACATGCACCCCATAGGCTACGCTGGATGGGCGGGAATGATCGTTACAATGCTAAATTTGCTGCCAGCAGCAATGCTTGACGGCGGTCACGTGGCAAGAGCGGCAACAGTAAGCGACCGGCAACGGTTCATTTTGACCTTTGCGTCAGTGGCGATTTTGCTTTTCTCTGGCATAGAGTTCATGCTTATGGCATTTCTGATAATCTTCATGTCAATGTTCAAGCATCCAGGCCCCATGGATGACGTCTCGAGCCTATCGAAGAGTAAAAAGCTGCTTATTGCCGCTTTAATAGCAATCTTTGCGCTGTCATTCCCAATAAGAGTTTAGTGGTCAACGGGCATTTTCTGTTAAGTGGAAAATAAAAGCGATTTTCTGTTTTTCCCTGTTTCGCCGGTACTCCGCGGAGACCCGCATAAACTTCGTGAGCGACATGCTTAAGTCACAAGGCTAAATGGCACGTAAGCATGTTCCAAAAATTTGAATGAAACGTCAATCGCAGTTATCAGCCGCATTCAGCTTAAATGTCTGATTGAAAACCTGTAAGCCGCGTAGTGCTTCCGCAGTTATTGCAGACTATGACGAGTTCTACAAGTTCATCGTTAACTACTTTTGTATCCACGATTTTGTAGACTTCCTCTGATTCATCTTCAGGCGAGATTACGGCACCACATTTGGGGCAGGGAAATGAACCCTCACCATCAATCTTAGTGAGATCTATGGTGTAGGCAACGTCTTTTTTAGCAAGGGTCTTTTTCATCATGTTTTTTCACATCTTGTTCCAGCTAAGCTTTCATGGATGGCAGTTTATAATTAACGATTATGAATTGATAATCAGTATACTATATACATTTAAGAGTTAGCTTAAAACGCGGGAAAAATCGCATGCAATCAGCGTGACGGTTGTGCACTGTGCGGATGTGCCGTTATGCTTGTTGCAGCCTATACTCCCTCATTTATAGATACAGCATGTTTGAAGGGAAAAATATTTGCACATACCCGAAACGCGTGTCTTGTTTTGAGCGAGCAGTAATCGCTACAGCTACAAGCGGTATGTCTTACTGAGTTAGCAATGCTGCTACCGATTGGGTTTCAACGTATTTCTTGCTTTCTCTTCGAGGTCTTTATCCTCGGTAACAAGTGTGAAGTTTGTTTCTTTTTCGTAATGAATATGCTTACATCGTAGTAGGGAAATATTGTATTCGACTAAGCACGCATACAAAATTTTAAACAATGTCCCAAACTTTAGAAAAGCAATACGTCAGCCGCTCTCCACGAAGGCAGCGGTAGTGGTGGACCGGGCGGGATTTGAACCCGCGGCTTCCGCCTTGCGAAGGCGGCGATCATACCAGACTGATCTACCGGCCCACTTGTCTTTGGAAGTAGAAGCGTTGCTGTGGAAATAAAGCATTTTGGTTTAAAGATTAATGGATGTTGATGTAGATTCTTTTGCCGTCCAATTCTGATTCGTGCCATTCCGCTTGGGCTTCGCTGCGGCTGTGGTGCAAGTAGACTTTCTTGGTGCGCACTAGCTCCGCCATCTCTGCAAGGTAGGGTTTCAGCAGCTGTATGCTCTCGTCGTCTAGCTCGCTGATGTGCGCCGCGTCAAGGATGTCTGTGGGCTGGTAGCCGAGCTCCTTTCTTAGGGCTTGTACGCGTCGGGCTAGGTCGCGCATTATGCCCTCGCCGAGAAGCCGATCGTCACGTTGACCGTTTACAAGCACATGGATGTCGTTTTCAGAGGCGGAAACCCAGTTTTCGCCGCCGGCGTACTCTGGGATGTGGCTGGCGTATTCGGCTGCTTTAACGTTAACAAGCTCTAGGAAGAGCGCTTCGTGCTTTTGCAGGGCGCTGGTGATCTTTTCCGGTGCCGCCACGATTACTTTGCCGAGGGGCCATCTTCGCTTAAGCTTCGCCTGCTGTCTGGCAGCATAAACCAGCGAGGCGCATTTGAAAAGGGTTTCAAACTCTTCTTCTAAGGTTTTGTCGCGCATTTTCTCGTCTGGTTCAGGCCAGCATTCGAAGTTTATTGACTCTGGCAGTTTCGCGTCAAGTTTCCTGTAGACTTTCTGATGCAGCGCCTCGCTGAGATGAGGCGCTACAGGGTTGAAAAGCAGTGTCACAGTCTTCAGTGCGTAATGCAGTACTGCGTAGATTGTCTGCCTCCGCTCGAGGGTTTCAGGGTCATCAGTCCACAGTTCCTTCCGTATCATGGGCACGTATAAGCGGCTAAGCGTCTCGATGACAAAATTTTCCAGAATGGCCATGGCAGCGTTGAATTCACATCGCTCCAGCTTAAGCGTGTATTCAGCTATTGCTTCCTGCAGTTTTGAAAGCATCCATCTGTCCGCAGGCTGCAAAGGCGCCAAGACTCGGTCTATCAGAATTTTATCACCTACAAGCCTGTAGCGTTCGGGCGTGAACTCGTCGAATAGGGCGTTCTGCAAGAAAAAGCGGCTTAAGTGATAAAGCGTGGACAAAACTTGATAAGGCCGCTTGCTGAGCTCCTGCAGGTCGAAATTCATGAAGTCTATAGGCGAGCACTTGCGCATCATATAGAAGCGGCAGAGATCCGCGGAATACCTCTCCAGCAGTTTGCTAGTTTCCACCACGTTGCCGAGGCTTTTGCTCATCTTCCGGCCCTTTGCATCCTGCGTCAATCCTTGGAACAGGAATGCACGGTAGGGCGCTTCGGCTTTCCCTGTTAGTATGACGTATTCCAGCAGTAGCGAGTTTGCCCAGCCGCGGGTTTGGTCTATACCTTCGGTGAGGAAATCTGTGGGCACAAACTTGGCGAAGTCCTCGTCCGTGAAACGTGCATACGGTGAGGCGCCGCTGTTATGCCACGTGTCCAAGACGTAGTCTTCTCGGCGCATTATGCCGCCGCACTTTTCGCACCTAAACGTGATGCGGTCAACCCATGGCTTGTGAAGTTCAAAGTTTTCTGGAGGCTTCTCCAACGCATCCTTCAGCAGCTCTGCCTTGCTGGCGACTAAGCGCTTGTGCCCGCATTGCTCGCAGCTCCAAATTGGCAGAGGCGTGCCCCAAACGCGTTCGCGGGAGATACACCATGGCTTGCCCTCTTTGAGGAAGGAGATGAAACGGTTTTTTGGCTCTTCAAAGTAATATTCCACTTTCTCGGCGGCTTCAAGCACCTTGCTGTTTATCCTGTCGGTTCGCAGGAAGTACTCTTTTCGGGCAAGCCAAACCAGCCTGTGATGTGAACGCCAGCACGTGGGATATTCGTGCTTAACCTTTTTCAACGCTATAAACGCATTTCTGTTACGAAGCTCCTCGACCACTAGGTAGTCAACGTCTCTGGCAAAAACGCCGTTGAACACGCCGGCGTCGCGTGTGAATTTGACTTCGTCGTCGAACGGCGCGAATATGGGTATGCCGCGTTTCTGTGCAGCCCAGAAGTCTTCTTCGCCGTTTCCAGGCGAAAGGTGAACCACGCCCGTCGCAGTGTTAACGTCAACGAAGTCTTCGCAGATAACGGTGTGAACAAGTGTGTGTTTAGCTTCAAGCTCCGCCTGCTTGGGAATTATATCCTTGAGCGGATACTCGTATCGTGTTCCTTCAAGGTGTTTACCGAGCATGGTCTCGACAACGGTGTATTTCTTTATTTCAAGCTCCTGCATGAGAGGCTCGACACGCGGCTTCACCATAATCCATACTTCGTTGCCGACAGCTACTTTCGCGTATTCCGCTTCCGGGTGAACCGCCAGCATCGTGTCCGTTACAATCGTAAAGGGCATGGTTGTCCAGATAAGGAAGTACTCGTTTTTGCTGCTTGCCACTTTGAATTTGAAGTAAAGCGACGGATCTTCAACTTCCTTGTAGCTGCCTTCGTAACCCACCTCGGCGCTGCTCAGCGACGTTTGGCAGCCGGGGCAGTAAGCCACAACATAGTAGCCTTCCTCGAGAAGGTTTTGCTCCCAAGCGCGCTTAAGATACTGCCATTCCCTTTCGATGTACTCGTCACGGTAGGTCCAGTAGGCTTTCTCCTGATTTATGAATATGCCCAGGCGCTTATCAGCTTCTAACCATTCACGGTGATAACGCATTATAACCTTCTTGCACTCTTCAACGAACCGTTCCTCGCCCACACGCTCAAGCAGTTCCCGCTTGTTTCGCACGCCTAGAATCTTTTCAACCTCAAGCTCCACGGGCAAGCCTTGGCAGTCCCATCCCGCCCAGAAAGGCATGTAGTAGCCCTGCATGCTTTTCCAGCGGTAGCGAATATCTTTTATAACGCGGCCCCTTGCGTGCCCAATATGTGGGATCCCATTCAGCGTAGGCGGCCCTTCCACGTAGCCCAAAATGCCCGTGTTATCCTTATCACGAAGGCTTTCGAGTTTGGCGCGTATCTGGTTTTTCTCCCAGAACTCACGCACTTCCTTTTCAATCTCCAGCGGGCGATAATCCGCAGTTAAGCCAAGTTCGGAGTCAGCTTTGCTTTTGGCGGTCACGTTACATCCCAGCACATCCGCAAATACAAGAAGATAGTATATAAAAGCATTAGGCTTCATTAGAGGATAGAGAAAGCAATCGCAGAATGGAAAAGTGTTTGCATGCAAAAGTTGCGCTTGGCCGTTTTTAACACGCAGCCGCCGCACTTGTACTTTGGCGGGGTAGAACGTCGCATTATGGAAACGGCTAAGCTGCTGGGCGATGAAGTGGATATGACGGTTTACTGCGGCACAAAAGCAGGCTTAAAGTCGCCTATGCGCTTCGGCGGCGTCACAATTGTTCCATGCTTCTCCACAGACGTAGCTTATCCGTTAGACAACTGGTTTTTCAACCGAACCATTGCAGGCGCAGTGGACACCATTAAGGCGGATGTCTATGAGGCGCACGCAGTCAGCGGCTACGGGTTCCTGCGGGAGCTTAGAAAGCGAAAAATGAAGAAGCCGTTTATACAGACAGTTCACGGTGTCCTCGCAGACGAGTACGTGAAGGCGCTTGAGGGCGGCGCAAAGACGCCGAGGGCGAAGCTGGCGAACTATTTTATGGGGCGGCTCGCGCATATGGAGAAAACCGCTGCTCAAGACGCCACGCTAATAGTAACTGTTAGTAAGTACTCTGCTGAGAAAATCGTGCAGTACTACAATGTGGACAGGGCGAAGATAAGGGTAGCATCTAACGGCGTTGACACGCAGAGATTTAGACCAGCCGCAAACCGCGAGAAAATTCGACAGCAAATAGGCGTAGCCGGCAGGCCATGTGTGCTTTTTGTGGGTAGATTAATCCCAAGGAAAGGCCTCGGCTTCCTAGTTGAAGCAGCTAAGCAGATCGTCAAAGACTTCCATGACGCAGTTTTCCTAATTGTGGGCGACGGCCCCATGCGCAGCCAGCTCACGGCGTATCTGCGCGAAATAAATCTCTTAGGCAACTTCCGGTTCCTCGGCGACGTAAAGGAGCAGCAGCTTCCGGCGCTATATAATTGCGCGGATGTTTTTGTATTGCCGTCAATTCAGGAAGGCTTAGGCATAGTGCTACTGGAAGCACAGGCCACCGCGATCCCAGTCATCGCCTTCGACGTGGGCGGCGTGGCCGAGGCAATAAGCGCCGGAGAGACAGGCTTGCTGCTGAAGCCAAACAGCCGCAGGTTAGCAGACGCGATTCTGAAGCTTCTTTCAGATGCCAGGTTAAGGGCAAAAATGGGCACTAGGGGCCGCAAGTTCGTTTCAGAACATTTTTCTTGGCGCAGCTGCGCTGAAAAAATGCTGCAGATTTACCGGGAAGCCTTAGCATTTGACGCCGACGGCTTTCGCTAAGCGCCTAAGGTCGCTGTCGCTCATCCACTCGGTTTTTAAGTATTCGCAGATGCGCTTGTCACTGAGCCCTAGCCGGCGCGCTTCCTCTACTGTGTAACGGTAAGCCTCGATTTCGGTGGGTCTGTCGACATAGTTGTAGCGGTTGTCAAAAAGTTCTCTGCCTTCCAGCCACTGCTTAACGTGGCATAGCTCATGGATTATGTCCAAGTAAATGTCAACTTTGTCGCCTGTGCTTAGATAGCGCTTGTTGATTACGAGATGCCCCGTTTCGCTGTCAACATACATGTATCCGCCGAGCCATGTGAAATCAACCTTTAGATTGCGGAGAATCTCCTCGGTTTTTTCGCCGAAAAGTCGTTTCACCGCTTCTACCTTCTCGAAGTCCTTAAAGTACTCTGCGAAGTAGCATGTTGAAATATTTAGTTGCAACGGCCTGTTTACGGGGAGCTTTCTGAAAAACCGCGTTATCCTAAACACGATGTACTCAAGCCAGTCCACAGTCGCCTGCCGCTCCTAGCCAAAGGCTGAGAGATACTCAAGTTTCATGCCTCTTTGCACCATCTCCACTGGGTTAGCTACGCATCCGATGCTGGCGTCAATGTTACCGTGCACTGGATGGCGCCACATGCTTTCAGGCTTAAGATTAAACTGCAGCGGCACCTCGATTTTTACGCTATATCGCTCCGGCAAATCGCCAAGGAACTGCCCAGCGCGGATGGCTGTGCGGAGTGCAGTGTAGCTTTGCAAGAGTTTAGTCGCGGCGAAGGCGCCGACGCCGTGCCACAGGGCAGCACGTTCAGGCGACGCCAGCGCGTATAGGAAGAATTGGGGTGAAGAGGGCGTTTCCGTGAAGCTGTAATCCTTAAGCTGATCGCCTTTTACGGTGAATCGGTCTTCAGCCTTCGCTATGCTGACGTCGTTTGGGTCTATCTCATTTGGGTAAAGCATTGTAGTCTGGTATGTGACGCTAACGTTGTCCAGTTTGGTGCCTTCGAAGTGGATTTTGCCGCGAGCGGCACGCTTGGAGCCGTAACCCAACTTGGAATGCGGCACAGTTAGCAGCGTTGTCCTGCTCGCCATGCTTCTTCCCATACAACTATATGCTTGGCTTACTGACTCGTAGTCCCTGTGCACGCTACTGATTACATAATGTAGCAAGCTATCTTTAGCCTCAGCCTGCAAGGTAGTCAGAGGCATACGCAACGTGTAAAGCGATAGATCCATTCCGAAGGTTTGGGATAACTCCTCCATCTGCGCGTACTTCACAGAATCAACGAAGTCCATGTAAGAGCCCGCGGCGCAGTCAAGTTGGCGGCCTATAAGCTCAACCTCCTGCCTTGAGATCAACGCGCCTTCATATTTGCGCACGAATTCCTTGTCGATTTTAAGCTGGTCTGTTTTGACGTATGCCACGGGAAAAGCGCTTTGCCCGCTCTCAACAATAGAAGCGCGCAGCGGATTCATAGAGTAGCGGTCAGCTTCTATTTCGTCGGTGTTAAGTAGAAAAGCTATTATCGGCCCTTCAGAGGGCTTCTTAAGCGCCTCGCATATCTGGTTTATGTCCGCTGCGGTTGGCGTGTGAAGCCCATATTTGGCGAAGTGGTTACCGCATGTTTCCAACATACGCGCGCCGATGATGCCTTGAACTTCTTCGAGTGTCAGCTGCGGATTTGAGTATTCAACTGAACCGCGCAGGAAAAAGTAACTGCCATCAAATGACGCACTAATTTTCTGGCCGTTTCTAAACTTGAATAGTGAAACAGTTTTTGCAGCTTTTTCGTTTCTTAAGCTGTTGAGCTTTTCAACGAGAATTTTTAAGCAGGGCCAGCAGGTTTTAAGGAAATCTTGCGTGAGTGTGCGGCACAAGTCATTATGCATTCAACATCAGCCTCGTTCTAAAGATTCTGCAATGTATATGCAGCGTCTATCTGCAACAGGACCTAAAAACATTCGCACTACCCGAAAGTCCTCTCTGAACCCCACGTTGCTCAGCAGATTAAGCAGGGCAGCCTCTTTTTTGGGTAGGCAGATGGAAACGTCAAGCCCGCTTAACCTGCTTAAAACGGCTTTCAGAAGTTTCTTCGCGGTTTTAACATGGTTTACTGGGCATACGAGCGGGCCTACTTCAGCCGCTGAGGCAGAAATTTTCGCAGCAACATACCCGGAAATCCCTGCGTTCTCTGGGAGGATGTAGCATAAATTTTCTGCTTTTTGGAGTATAGCCTCTAGCAGTTTCTGCCTGTTCGCGCCAAGGCATTGGCTGTCAAACTCTATTATTTTTTGAATGTGCTGCTTTTCTGCTTTATGCACCTCGGTTTCTTCCTGCGGGAAAGTGCCGCCTTTTCCTTGCAAAACCATAAAGTCAATGTCAGGCTTAAAGCCGAAACTCTCGTAAAAACTCGTGAGATGAGGATAAGCGTAAAGCCCGATGGTTTCTGTACGCTTGCTTTTTAAGTAGGCTATTGCTTGCTGCAGTAGAAGACTGCCGGCGCCCTCTTTTCTATAAGCTTCCTTAACTATTAGGTTGCCTATCCATCCGAGACTGCCAAGGCTGATGGTGGTGCATATGCCCAGTCGCTCGGAGCCGCTGAGCAGGACAAAGCAGCCTTCAGGTTCAAGCTTCAGAATGAATTCAAAATCTTCTATTGTCATGTTCCAGTTCATTGTGTTGGCAAGCTGAACGGCAAAAGAGAAATCAGCCGTGCTCATCTTTTCTACGTGCATCATACATGGGTATTCTTGTGTGTTCTGAGACATAAGCCTACCCACTGGTTTTCTTGATGAAGCTTTGGAGTTGCGTTGTAGGCGGCGCGGCACGGCTGGATTCCGATGGCTATTCAGATTTTTCTGAATTTTCAGAAAAGGATAAATATTCAGATTCGATTAGCCTAACGCACGCGAGGGAGAAACAAATTGTCCAGCGAAAAATGCTGCAAAATCGAAGCAATAGTCACAGTAGACGCTAAAGGCCAGATAGTTCTTCCAAAAGATTTGAGGGAGAAGGCAAAACTGGCACCGAACGACAAGCTGGCAGTTATAGGCTGCGAATGCAGCGGCGAAATCTGCTGCTTAATCATCGTTAAGGCCGCTACGCTTGGAAACCAAATAAAACAAGCGCTAGGGCCAATTCTGCAAGAAGCCTTCAAAGGAGGTGAAGAACATTGAACGAAGAGAAAGTAAAACAAGTGGTACGTGAAGCCTATGGTGAAATAGCGAAGGCGGAAAAGTGCGGTTGCGGCTGCAGCTGCGGTTGCGACTCAAACGTTAGCGAGAACACAGGGTATAGCCCAGAAGAATTAAGCAACATACCCGAAGGCGCAGACTTGAACCTGGGCTGCGGAAACCCCGTGGCTCTAGCAACCCTCAGAGAGGGCGAAACGGTAGTTGACCTCGGCTCAGGCGCAGGCTTAGACTGCTTTTTAGCCGCGAAAAAAGTAGGCGAGAAAGGACATGTAATAGGCGTGGACATGACGCCTGAGATGCTCGATAGAGCACGGGAAAACTGCAGGCGAGGCGGCTACAAAAACGTGGAATTTCGTCTAGGCGAAATAGAAAACTTGCCGATTGCCGACAACACCGCGGACGTGATAATCAGTAACTGCGTGATTAATCTGTCACCGAACAAGCAACGAGTGTTCAACGAAGCCTTCCGCGTGCTCAAGCCAGGCGGCCGAATGATAATCTCGGACATGGTTCTGCTGGATGAGTTGCCGGAGTCGCTGAAGGAGAACATGCAAGCGTACATAGGCTGCGTTGCAGGTGCAGAAATGAAAACCGAATATCTTAAGCTCATAGAAAACGCAGGCTTCAAACAAATAGAAATCATTAAAGAAGCACATTTGCCCCTTGAGTTAGTGCTAAGCGACGTAACAGCTAAGGCTATAGCAGAGAAGATAGCAGCATCCAAGGAACATGTCGTGAAGATAGCTAATTCTGTAGCAAGCGTGACAATTTCGGTGATAAAGCCCAAAAAGTAAAACAACCCTCTTTTTTCGGTTATTTCTTGCATAATCCAGGGCAGAAGCAGGAGAACCCTGCCCCATCAAGGAGAAAGGAGAAGGGAGAGGGAGAATGTTTAGAAGGTGGAGCTTTGGGGCAGGATTCTCCAACTCTCGCATCCTCATTTATTATGGAATATATAAAAGTTATATGAATCCAAAATCCATTTTTATCATTAAAAATGAATGAAATCATGCATCGCAGTGGATTGAGTTATTTGAGGAAAAACCTTTTTTAGGCGATAACCATGAGCAAGCAGCATGGAAGCATAGCGTATGTTGGGCGGCTTGTTTGGAGTAGCTTCTAAAGACGAATGCGCAAAAGACCTGTTTTTTGGAACAGACTACAACACGCATCTCGGCACTGAAGTGGGTGGTTTAGCTTTACTCGATGGTGACATAACCATATATTCTCACGACATCAGCAATAGTCAGTTTAAGTCGAAGTTCGGCAAGCACTATGGAAAATTGAAGGGCAAATTGGGCATAGGCGTTATCAGCGACACCAAAGAAGAGCAGCCCGTCAAATTTGAGACGAAAATCGGAAATTTCGCTCTTTGCACAATTGGTTTAATAAAGAACTCAAAAGAGCTTTACACGGAATTGGTCAACAAAGGCGTCACATTCAAAAATTCAAGACAGAAAGCTGGTGCCACCGTTTTTAACCAGACAGAGATTGTTGGCGAACTAATATGCCGAGGCGACAGCATAGCAGATGGTATAGCAAAAATGTACGAGAAAATTGAGGGGTCAATATCTCTGCTGCTGCTCTCGGAAAACGAACGCGCCATATACGCGGCTGGAGACACCTTTCCGTTAGTGGTAGGCTCAAAAGAGCAGGGCTGGGCAGTTGCGTCGGAGACTACAAGTTTTCCGAACTTGGGATACAAAGCCTTCAAGTTTCTTGACTACCGCGAAATTGTCTCACTTAATGAAAACGGCTTAAAAACGCGAGTGCCTACTCATGGCAAAAAGAGATTCTGCCCATTTCTCCACGTGTACTCAGGCTTTCCCGCTTCGGATTTTTACAGCATAAACTCCGAAATCGTCAGAGAACGATGTGGCGGGTTCTTAGCCGAAAACGATAACGTAAAAGCCGACCTCGTGCTGGGCATCGCAGACTCCGGGCTTCCGCACTCGGTTGGTTACGTCAAAAGAAAAATCGAGATAGCCAAAGAAAAAATCCAAGAATACCTTTCAGAATTTAACCACGGCAAAATCACCTCAAAAGAACTTGAAAAAAGAATAAACGCCGTTCTGGAGTTAGTTGCGCCCCTTAGACGACCGCTGATCAAATACACGCCTGGATGGGGAAGAAGTTACATTCCACCAGTGCAGCGTAAGCGTGAGCTCATCGCAAAATACAAGCAAGTGCCCAACCCACAGATGATAAAGGGCAAAAGCATAATTTTAGTAGACGACTCAATACGGCGGGGAACGCAGCTGCAGAATCTGCTGCGGGACAAAATTTTGCCCTTCCAGCCAAAAGAGATCCATGGAAGAATAGCATCTCCACCGCAGCTTCACCCGTGCATCTTTGACTTGTCAACTAAGAATAGCGATTTAGCTACGCATAAAAGTTTCAATACTAGCCAGCGAGAAAGCGATCTTGCACAGTGTATTGATCCAACAACCGAGAAGTACAAGAATATGGTGGAGGAAATAAGAAAACGCATTGGATTTTCAACACTGCGTTTTCTCACTTTAGAAGAGATGATCCGAGCAGTAATTGAAGCGCCAAACAATCAGAATTTGAGAAGAGAAGATTTGTGCACCTACTGCTGGACAGGACGCTGTTGATTATCACCTACACTAAGGTGAAATAGCCCGCGCAAATCATAGATCACTACCGCAAGCTTTGATGAGCAATGGGCAACCATGTGAAAACGTTATAGCTTGGAAAAACAATTAGCCGTTCTCGAAGATAAGGCGAGTTTACACATGTTGATTGCCGGCGTTGATGAAGCAGGCCGCGGCTGTGTCATCGGCCCCTTAGTTATCGCAGGGGTCCTAGTGAAGGAAGAAAAGATGCCGCTTCTAACCAGTTTAGGCGTAAAAGACTCAAAGCTTCTTTCTCCGAAAAAGCGCGAAGCGCTAGCTGCAGAAATCGACCGCATAGCAGAAAAATGCCTAACCATAAAATTGTCGCCTAGGGAAATCGACCGCGCCGTTGAATGCCAGAGAAAACTGCATAAGCTGAATAGGTTGGAAGCGCAAACCATGGCACAGATACTAAATGCGCTAAAGCCAGACGTCGCCTACGTAGATGCCGCTGACGTAGTTGAAGAGCGATTTAAACAGCACATCCAGGAAGGTTTAATCGTTAAAGCTGAAGTCATTTCGAGACACAAAGCAGATAAGATTTATCCAGTCGTTTCCGCAGCGTCTATTATCGCTAAAGTTGAACGTGACAAAGAAGTTGCGGCGTTAAGAAGCATGTACGGTGACTTTGGTAGCGGATATCTGGCAGACAAAAAAACCATGGAGTTTCTGAGGCAATGGCTAAAGACACACGACGAATATGCGGACTGCGTTAGAAAATCTTGGAAACCCGCAAAACAAGCCAAAAACGAAAATGACTCCGCACAGCAGAAGCTCACTTAGACGCTGGCGATCAGATCTTCAGGTGTGCGTATCTCGGCTAACTCGTCCATGCAAACGCAGAACACATCCTTGTCCGAGTATTTTCGTTTTTCGGTTATTAAAACTGGGTATGCACAGACTACTTGGCATATACTTAGAAACTCGTCTATTCTATGGTCGATGTTTTCTTCGCCGTTAACCGCTACACTGCCAACTATCACATACTTCTCCCTTGGAACATTCATAATAAAATCAAAAGGTGCCTTTTCCACAGGAAAAATATCGCAGAAAGAAAATTTGCTGAAGATCTTTTGAAGCGCCACCTTACCAACGGCATTAAATCTCGATTTTTGGGCGCGCCATCTTCGATGCTTCCTTGAATTTTCAAAAATGTTTATGGGTTTTGCCACAGGAACCCCCAGCGTTTTAGCCAGCTTATAAGCTGATGCCACCGAAGCTCGAGCCATGCCTTTTTCGTATCCATAAAGGGTTCTACGGGATACCCCTATCATCGCCGCAAGCTTACCAATAGATAAACCTAACTCCTTTCGTTTTTTCTCAACAAGTTTGCCATCAACTTCAACCGCATACCCGCCTGGTCCCGCATAGACCAAGGGATTCGCAGTCTGAAGAACTATGTTCTTCAAGGTTTTTACGGTTATCACAAAAACCGAGTTCCGCGAGTACACCGTGTCATCTTCTAAGGGTTTACCATGCGCTTGCCGGCTAATTATCAATGAAGCAGCAGAAAGGCGATCAGCTATTACTTGAAGTTCCTGAGCGGCTTGGACGGAAAAGGCGTCAGCGTCAACGTTGATTTTTATTAGAAGAATTTTATCGTTTTTTCTTGCTGCAAAATTGAAGCAACTCGGGCGTGAACAGCATAATTGGGAAACCTGAAAGCCGGCTTCTTTCAGTTTTTCGCCGACATCGACCGCATCGGCCATTTCCCGATGGTTCATTCTGCTGTCACGGCTAATATCAACTAAGGTGGAAAATATAAACAATGCTCTGAATAGTCTACAGTGTTCTTTTGCAGATTTGTGTTAAGCAGAAAAAGAGATAAAATAGAAAACTGCCCTCTCTATGAAACTGCGTTGCTAGTTGCTGTGAGTGCTTGGAATAGCATACTTTCCTCGGAACAGCTTCATTCCGAGCAAATATTCTGCTTTCAAAGCATGTCTGCCTTAAAAGTAGAGAAAAACTGCAGACGTGCATTATGCCACTACAATCTTAGTCCTACAAAAAAGGGCATAGACCTTAGGAAAACAGTACAAAATGAAAAAACAGTTCTAAGGAGAAGAAACGTAAAAGCGGAAATTAATGGATAAACGCACTGCGCCGCCGTCATATTTGGCGCATATTAGCGATTCATTGCAGAAACCTATAGAGGGGGTATCGGCGGGCAGCATCTGCTGAAATTTGGCTTAAGCGAAAAAATTTGGTTTTGCAAAGGCTTTTTAGAAAGTTCAATTTCTATTTTTCTAGTGGTTGTAGTTGGCAACGCAAACGCAAAAGCAAAAGGCGGACTATAGCCTATCGGATTTGCTTAAGGCTTCGTGGATGCGCTCCTCGATAAAGCTTGCTGTCATCGTAACAGTTGCGGCGGCAATTATAATATGGCTTTTTAAAATCTTCAACATCGCAGCAACACCCCTCTTTGCAGATTTAAGCGCTTTCCTCGCAAACTACGGGCTTGCCGGCGTTTTCCTTGTAACCATAGTTGCCGGAACAATCGTGCCGCTAGGAAGTCCTGCGCTTGTTGTCGCCGCATCCCCCTTTACAGATCCGATTTTGCTTATGATTGTTGCTGCCACAGGCTTCACAATTGGCATGACAATCAACTATGGCTTAGCATACCGCTTTGGAAGACCCTATATTGAAAAAAGAATCTCCGCTGAGCACTTCGAAGAATTAAAGCGCATATGGACCAAGTGGGGTTGGATAATCTATGTTATATTCGGATTAATTCCAGTGCTACCTGTGGAGCTGCTTGCATTCCTCTGCGGATTTCTCAAAACGCATTTAACCACATTCTTACTGCTAAGCTTCGTGCCTAGGCTCATAACCTTTGCTATCCTTGCTTACTTTGGGCAGCACTTAGGCATTTGGCTCGGCGTAACTTGAACTAACTAGAAAATGCACATATTTTAATTATCAGATATTCCCATATATACGCAGTCACTGCATGGAGAACCAACAGAATGGTCACGCTCAGAGCTTTAGCCCCCTCATTAACGCGCATTACAGTTGCTGCAGCCGTAGGCGCCGCACTGCACGTAGGCCAAGGAAACTGTGACCTAATAGACGCAAAAGCCATAGAATTTTCAAGAGCAGTCTTGGCGCAGACGGACATAGACGGAGAAGTCATCAACTGCGAAGGACCAAAAGATCACGCGCCAGCGTTCATCCAAAGAGAAAAAGTGGGCACAGGCCGCGGACCTAAAGTAGAGTTCGTTGTGGACCCCGTTGACGGCACTACTGCCGCATCCAAAGGCAGAAAAGATGCCATATCCGCTTTATCCTGTGCTCCTGCCGGGTGCTTACAAGTGCTTCCAGACGACGGCTATTACTTCAAAGTCGCCACCGACTACCACTCAATCGGCAAAATTTCCCTAGATATGCCAATCGAAACAATCGTCCGCACCGTAGCGCGAGAAAAAGAAGTGCCTCTTTCAAATTTAACCGTGATAATGCTGGAACGCGAAAGACACATGGAAATGCTGAAAATCCTCAGAAACCTTGGCGTACGCATTATACTAATTCCAGACGGCGACATAGCCGCCGCTGTAGTCTCATGTATGCCTGAGTCAGGTGTTGATTTACTTTTAGGCGCCGGTGCAGGTCCAGAAGCAACCATCGCAGCTACAGCGGTAAAATGTCTAGGCGGAACCATGCTTGTGAGAGTATGGCAAGACAAAAACGACGACCCGCAACGGCTTGAAAGGCTAAAGCGAGCAGGAGTCGACGTGGATAAAACCTACACGGAAGATGAACTCGCAAGAGGTAAAGAACTCGTGTTTGCGGCTTCAGGCATCACAAAAGGAGAACTCTTAGATGGCGTACGCTTAACACCATACGGAGCAGTTGTCCACTCCATATGTATGCGTTTACCAAGCGGAACAATAGAGAGGTCTGAAACAATCCTGCGCTTCAAAGGACACCCAGTTTACAAACAGTTTGTACCCTAAGACAGTAGGCATTTCTTTCAGGCGTCACCACATATTTCATTTAACTTCCATTTTTTTCCTAAACATTTGTGGTAGAAATAGCGTATGGCAGAGCAATGCTTTAATGCCAAGTTGATGCTTACCCTAAAAAGGGTTTGACGAAAAATGAATGAAACAAGAATTGACAAGTTCACCGCAATCAACGAACTAGTCCGCCGTAGAGGCTTTTTCTGGCAAGCTTACGAAATTTACGGCGGCGCAGGCGGCTTCGTAACCTACGGTCCACTAGGTGCGAAGCTGAAACAGAACATTGAGCGGAAACTCCGAGAACTCTTCGTCAACAAACTTGGAATTCTCGAAATAGAGTCATCTATAATCACGCCGGGCAAAGTGTTTGAGGCATCAGGGCATGTTGGCCACTTCAAGGAGCCCATGGTTGAATGCTCCAAATGCAACAAACGCTTCCGTGCAGATCACTTACTAGAGGAATACGCGAAAATAAGTGCTGCTGAAGCTGAAAAAATGAGTCTATGCGAAATAAAAGAGGCAATCGAGAAAAATGCTATCAAATGCCCAGATTGCGGCGGCGCTTTTAATGAACCACAGCAATTCCTGACAATGTTTGAAACTACAATAGGTCCATATTCCAGCGCAACAGGGTATGGCAGACCCGAAGCAGCGCAGGGTATATTCGTGGAATTCAACCGGCTCTACACTATTGCTCGGGAGAAACTGCCCTTTGGCGTTTTGCAGATAGGTCATGCCTTGCGAAACGAAATTTCTCCAAGACAGGGGCTCATTCGCCTTCGGGAGTTCACCATTGCAGATTTAGAGTTCTTTTTTGATCCTGAAGAGCCCAGCTGTCACTTGTTAAAGGATGTGGAAAACGAGACATTGCCCATTCTTACAGCAGAAAAGCGGTTGAAGAACTCGGAGGAGATTCTCAACATAACGGTTAAAGAAGCACTAAAGCAGAAACTGATTAGCTCTGAATGGCAAGCATTCTTTATGGCAATGGCAAAAAAGCTTTTAATAGAAATAGGCGTGCCTGAGGGAAAACAGCGCTTTATAGAAAAGCTTCCATGGGAAAAAGCACATTACTCAACACAAAGTTTCGATCAAGAAGTGCTAGTTGATCGCTGGGGCTGGATAGAAGTCTCGGGACACGCGTACCGCACCGACTACGACTTGAAAAGTCACATGGAGGCCAGCGGTGTCGATCTCCGAGTTTACAAGGAGTATGACACGCCAATAGAAGAAGAACAGCTTGTTGTGCAGCCCATAATGGCTAAACTCGGACCCGCCTTCAAGTCGGAAGCCGCAAAAGTTGCAGAGCTACTTGCAAATGCTCCTGCCGAGGATGTTGCTACTGCTCTGGAAAAGAATAGCTATTACAAGATTCAGAACTATAAAGTCTTGCCAGAGCATGTGAATGTGTGCCGTCGAAAAACTGTTGTGAGAGGAAAACGCTTCATCCCGCATGTTGTGGAACCAAGCTTCGGCTGCGATCGACTTTTCTATGTAGCGCTAGAATATGCTTATAACATAAGAGACGACCGAGTAATCTTGAGTTTTCCAAGAGGCATCGCGCCAATACAAGTTGGCGTGTACCCATTAGTAAGCAAGGACGGACTGACGGAAAAAGCGCAGGAAGTGCACAAATTACTGGTAAATGAAGGCCTTACGGCAGAATTCGACGAAACGGGTTCCATAGGAAGAAGATACGCCCGCGCCGACGAAGCAGGCATTCCGTTAGGAGTAACCATAGACTACGATACACTAAGCGATGGGACCGTTACAATTCGCGATCGCGACTCTTGGCAGCAAGTCAGAACACCAATTAAAGATTTACCTGAACTTTTACACAAGTATTTCCGAGGAAAAGCAAACTTTGAAGATTTGGGCACTTTGATTAAAATCAAGTAGTTACCTTTTTTAATACACTTGCACTACTACATGTTAAGAACACAGAGGGTTATGTAAGGAGGCGGGAGATAACTTTGGTGCTTCCGGCGGAAACAGAGCAGCGCGTAAAACGCAGAGCTTTAACCGCTTGCCAAGATAACTTACGTAAAGTTGTAGATGTCACTCGAAAAATTCCTCAAATGTTTGAATACTTCATGAAAAATAATAAAGATGCCGCAAAGCAGCTTTTCAATGAAATCAAAAAAGGAGAAGAAGAAGTTATTACGGCACGCCACATGGTTTCTCAAGAGCTCGCTGAAATAGGCGCCATTCTAATAAACAGAGAAGATTATCTAAGATTTACAAACCTGTCAAGCGAAATCGCAGACTTTTCCGAAGGAATCGCCTATTACCTCATCGAAATAATGGAGCACAACTGGAAAGTGCCGGATGACATAAAAACTGATTTGCTCAAACTCTCCGAAGCTGTTCTTGACACGGTGCTTAGACTAAGGGAAACAATGATGGTGCTCAGCTACGGCTCAGCAAAAACGCTGGAAAAAACCAAAGATGTTGAAGTCGCCGAAAGAGTCGTGGATGATATCTACAGATCACTTTTGATAAAGGTTCTCAGCAGCAAACTGGATCTGCCGGTGCTACTGCTTTTGAAGGATATTCTTCAACTGCTGGAGAACACTGCTGATAAGGCTGAAGACGCCGCTGACGCCGCACGCATGCTGTCGTTTATAATGTAATAATGAGCGCGAAAACTGTCATGGCTAAAATCAAAGTCGAGCTAATCGAAAACTTCTTAGTAGTATGGAACCCTGCTGAAGGCACACAACTATACAAAACAGACTTTTACGGGAAACCGCTTGGAATATCCAAGCCAAAAATTCCCGAGTTCAACGTTCCATTACTTTTAGATTTGATGGAAGGCGTGTACCTCGCCGAAAAGGACGCAATAACCGTTTACGAAGGCTCAGCAAAGCGCAAGGTTGGACTTAAAGAGCTTAGACAAAGAGCTCGGCAACTTTACGAGGAGTTTGATGAGAAATACGCCGTTTACAGTGATTTAAGGAACAGCGGGTTAATTGTAACGCCCGGCATCAAATTTGGCTGCGATTTCGCCGTTTACAAGTACGGCCCAGGCATTGAGCACGCGCCTTACATGGTTTCCGTTAAGACAGGAAACTCGGCTATCTCAGCAACGGAAATCGTGAAAGCAGGGCGGCTGGCAACCACGGTGCGAAAGCGTTTCATAATTGCCGTGCCCGATCTAGAAGCGGAAAAAACGAGTTATTTGATCTTCAAATGGTTTAAGGCTTAAGTTGTCATTAAAATCTGATTTTCGAACTCGCCTCTTATTCTTTGATGGGGATAAATTTTTGTCGCCGTTAAGCTGCAGCCTTCCTCTATCACCACATCATCAGCAATAACGGAAACAGCAGTTATTCTCGTTGGCTTTCGACTACTAGAATTTACAGTTGCGTGTCTTCCAATTATGCTGTCTCGAATCTCAGCTTTCTCGCCGATTATAACTCGATCTAGAACTGCCGAGTTTTCTATCACGGCGCCTTTACCAATTTTCGTATAATTATCAATGCAGGAATTCGCTATTTTCACACCGTCATCTATTTGACAGTGTCTCCCAATAAGCACGGCACCTTCGATTTCTATCAGCCCCTTTCTGATTTTTTGAATAATTTCCTTCCGTTTTTGCTCTGCGTCACTACTTTCCCCTTGAATCCATATCTTCTGCTTTTCGCTTATTCTTCCGCCAAAATCTGTCAGCATGCTGAAACCGCCGTGAAGTAGCTTCTTCATGGCTTCAAGATAGTTTTGCGGCGTGCCTACATCAAACCAGTTTCCTTTTAAAGTATAACCATACACTGAGCGGCCTGTCTGCGTCAAATAAGGAATAAAGTCGTAACCAAAATCCAAGCGGTGCTTCTCCTCGATTATTTGTTTAACACCTTTTTCCTTGAAGATCTTCTTCACCTCCGGTGAAAGCACGTATAAGCCCGTATTAGCAAGGTTGCTGGGCGCATCTTTCGGCAAGGGCTTCTCTACAAAACGGCGAATGCGATTATCCTTGTCGATGTCAGCGATTCCTAAACCTTCAACGTTCTGCACTTCCCTGAGCACTATAGTCATCAATGCGCCTTTTTCCCGGTGGAACTGCATGAGATCTTTTATGTTGATTTCAAAAATGTTGTCGCCTTGTACCGCAAAGACGAGATTGTTAATCTCGTAATATTCCATGTTTATTCTCGCTGAGTCAGCGCTTCCAAGATCTTCCACGTTAGGTTGATATTTTATGTGAATTCGAGGCTTGATGTCATATCGCACAGAGAAGCCATATCCCGACTCAAAGTAATCATAGAGGTCTCGGTAGTTCGTGTAGCCTTTTACTCCAAAAATGAAGTGGCGAATGCCCTGACGGGCAAGCGTCAAAAGCGAGAACTCCACAAGAGGCCTGTTCAATAGGCGGAGGCATGCCTTGCTTGTTTCGGCGGTAAGCGGCAGAAGACGTGTGGCTTTTCCACCCACAGGGATTATAACGCGCAGTCTTTCTGGAGAGTAGCTGTCACCAACTAGGGGAGCATAATTGTTGCCCAAAAGCTTCCGTCCATAAACATTTTTATTACTTATCTGTTTTGAAACGTATTAACCTTTTTCATTGATGATTCCGCCTTACATAGATAAAAATGGAATTATGCTCTTCTAAAAGTTGGAAGTTTTAGAATGTGCACACTGACTGCAACTGCGACTACTATCATCGCTAATTGCATGGGTAAAATTAGCATTTCAGGTAGAAGGCGAGGCAACGCGAAAACTGTTGAAAAACCGATTGTCGCCCATAGCAAGCTTAACGTGGCAATCTTGGTTCTTTTTGGTATACCCCTGCCTTCCTTATAGTTTCTTATGTACTCCCCGAACCATTTATTGTTCAGTAACCACTTGTATGCGCGCTCTGAGCTTTTGCAATAGCATGCAGCAGCGGCTAAAAGAAACGGTGTCGTCGGCAAAATTGGCAGCATCGTGCCAACGGCGCCCAGCAGCACACAAATTGTGCCTATGAGGAACCATATTGTTCTTTTGAGTTTATTCCTTTGCTGCTTACACTTCGCGGTGGCTTCGTTTTTACTCATAATGGCTCTTCCGCTAAACATTTCAGGTGCTATCTTAAAAATTATACTTTGAAATCAGCATGAAGGCAGTTCGCCAGTCTTAAAGGAGAATTTTATAACTTGGACAAAACTAAATGATTCACAAAAGGTTGACTTCGATGAAAAAGATAAGGGGCTTTGTGCGGCTGATGCGTCCCATCAACTGTGCGATGATGGGCTTTGCAGTTTTTGTAGGAGCAGTTTTAGCTAAACCGCAATTCTCTGATTTTAGCTGGTTCGGCGTTCTTTACGGCTTTTTAACTGGTTTCACGTTAACAGCCGCGTCAATGGCGCTCAATGACTATTATGATAGATCAATTGACGCAATAAACGAGCCTTCGCGCCCCATTCCAAGCGGCTTGGTGAGCCCACGTTTGGCTTTAGCGTTTGTTCTCATCATCTCAACGGTAGGCTTTGTTTTCGCTTACCTTACAAGCTTTTTGTGTTTGGTGGTTGCAGTAATCGCATGGACGATTATGGCGACTTACGTTACAGTTGGAAAGCGCAGTGGTCTACCAGGTAATTTCCTTGTCAGCACATGTGTGGCTATTCCCTTCATCTACGGCAGCATAATCAGCCTTAGCTACGTTCCGCTGAATGTTCTGCTTTTTACTCTGATGGCTTTCTTTTCTAACACGGGTAGGGAGATAACCAAGGGCATTGTTGATATTAAAGGCGACAGCGCTGAAGGCGTTGAGACGCTGGCGGTGCGTTATGGAGAAAGAGCCGCGGCGATTGCTGCTGCCATGTTTTATCTACTGGCTGTTTCATTGACCCCGCTTCCTTGGCTTTTAGGCATAGTTTCTTTCTGGTTTATCCCATTTGTTTTAGCAACTGACGCCGGATTTGCACTTTCCTCCGTACTTCTTCTCAGGGATTATTCTCGTGAAAACGCACGTCGAATAAAGAAGCAAGTTCTTCTGTGGTTTGCCATTGGCTTTTTGGCGTTTATTTTCGGCGCTTTCAGGTGAGCACATGCTTAACAGCGAAGTCGTAACCAATTTGGTGTTGCTGATTTTGTGCTACGGATACATTTTGCTTGTAATCCTAATTTCAGGAAAAATAGCGGTCATAGCCCGTATTTCCCGTAAATCAGCTAGGAAGTTCCTGCATGTGATGATTGGAAATTTGCCTTTCATAATTCCGTTCTTTTCATACAATTCTTTTCCGCTTAACTTTCCATTTCTTGTCGCCGCTCCATTTATACTTGTAACATTTCTTGCCACACCTTACTCGCCCTCTAAACGATTTTACGAAAAAATGAAAGGTTTGTCGGGCATAACTGAGGAAGGACACCAATTAGGCCTCGTTTTCTACGCGGTGTCTTATACGCTTTTAGCGTTGTTCTTTTCCGCTAAACCGTATGTTATCGCAGCAGGCGTTTTGCCGATGGCTTATGGTGATGCTTCCGCCGCGTTGGTGGGAGAAAAATATGGAAAGAGATGCTTCCGCGTTTTCGCCCAGAAAAGCCTTGAAGGCTCCGCCGCCATGTTCCTCGCAAGCTACACAAGCTTAGCTGCCAGCTTGCTATTTTTCTCCATGCTGTATTCGCTTCCGATTGTGGATGTGCTGTTGACCGCGTTAGGCGTAGCCATAGTCGCTGCTTTAGCGGAAAGCCTTTCACCCTTAGGATTTGATAACCTGACTGTTCCCCTTCTAGGCGCTTTAACATTCCTGATTCTAAGCGGCGGGGGCGTTTAGCATAATGCTTATAGTCATCGACGGTTTAGACGCATCTGGAAAAAGCACGCAGGCACTTAGGCTTACCAAGTTTCTCACCGCTAGAGGGAAGACCGTTTGTCTTCGTTTTCACCCCTCAACCGATAATTTTTTTGGCACAAAAGCAAAGCAGTTTCTTTATGCAAAGGGAAAGAGTGCGCATTTCGCTTCAGCACTTTTTTACATGATAGACGTAATCCGCTCAATTCTCATCTACACATGGCAAAAGTACGACCACGTAATTTTTGTACGCTACTTGATGGGCACAGCCTATCTGCCGCCGCCGTTGCATAGAATCGCCTACCACTTTTTCACTCTTATTGTGCCGACATCTAGCGCCATGTTCTTTCTTGATATCACGCCGCATGAAGCTTATAGGCGAATATGCCGAGCACGCAAAAACCAAGAAATGTTTGAGAACCTAAGCGAACTTGGAAAAGTAAGAGAGAAAGCCCTTGCCTTAGCGCTGATAGGCAAATGGACAATCATCGATGCGGGTAAGCCGAAAGAAGAAGTTGAGATGGAAATCAGAACACTACTTGGTGCATTCACGCCTCTTACATAGTAACACATGAACAGCAGGCTACACCAATTGCCACGCCTCAAGCGCTTCTTTGCGTGCCGAGTCCGCAGATATCTGTTTATTCAAAGAGGCTTAAATCCAATAATCTACAATTTTACAGTTTAGTTTACATGTGCCTAGCAATTCCACATATATATCCCCATGTTTTTCACATATTAACAATACATAAGTATGGTTAAAATAACATCTCAAACGAGGATGCTACAATGTCTGAAAGGTTTGCTAAAAAATGGGAAAGCAAACGAGATGAAACCTCATTCGTTGACACTATACGCACCACATTTGCTCCGCCACAAGCGCTGAAACCACGCCTAGACTACGCCGTCAAACGCTTAGAGCTGCAAATTCAAAGGCTGGATCAAGCTTCAGAAAGGTTCAGCCAAAAAGACAAAGCATTATTCACGAAGATAGTTAATGCTTATGAGCAACACGATACGGCACACGCCAACATCTACGCTAACGAACTAGCTGAAGTTCGCAAAATGGAGCGCTTAATAATGAATGCACGACTTGCCCTTGACCAAGTATTACTGAGAATGCGGACAATCACAGAATTCGGAGACATGGTAGCTACGCTAGGCCCCTGCATAAGCGTACTGCGCTCAGTCAACGTGGGCTTGTGCGGTGTGCTACCCGAGGCAGAAAACGAGCTAGGGGACATAAGCAACATGCTGAGCGGTTTAATGTTTGATTGCGGCGCAAGCTCAGGCTTATCTTTAAACTTCAACAGCGTAAACGAAGACGCAGCGAAAATACTTTCGGAAGCAGCGGCCGTCGCAGAGCAGAGAGTCAATTCGAAGCTACCTGATTTGCCGCCTGGTCTTTCAGCGAACTTGCTGAAGGATAAATTACCCACAGAAAACACATAGCTACTATTAGCTTTCTAATACCCACCATCCTTTTTCATATAGTTTAATGCGTTACTATTCTTGCCGTACACGGTGATGTTTTTATTCGATAAGTAGCTATTAGGAGCACGGGATTTCAGTAATGTATGAAGTTATTGCAGAATCATTGCTCGGCTTCTTTTGGGGCATAATGTACGGCGCTGTCGCATTTTTCATAGTACTGTTGCTATCCGCCGTTTACAGATATTTCACAAATGAGCGACTATCCTCTTTTATCGCTATACTTTTCGGATTAGGCTTTCTGGGGTTTACCGGTGGATTACTTGCAATCCTAGAGCAACCTACCTTTGGAGGAGCTCTCAAAATCATTGTAGTAAGCATTTTCATCGTTTGGGGCGTTAACATAGGCGACAAGATAGCTGAGAAAATACCTAAAAAAGGCGTATCAATCCTCGGAATAGGCAGCGCAAAATCCTCGTATATTACAGTTAAGCTACCGCATGCACGATTAATCTACGATATTGCCGCTAAGCCAAAAGTTCCTGAGTCGTTAAAAGAGGAACTCTCCGAAAGAGAATTCACCTTTTCCGCGGATTTGCCAATGGATGAAATTGCTAACAGAGTAAAAAGGCGCTTAATCACCGACTGGGGCGTAGGAGACGTAGAAATCGAGTTGGATCAAAGCGGTAAAGTTATTCACATAGCTATAGCCGCTAAAGAGAAAGGGCTAAGTGTCTCCATACCAGAAGGAAATGTGGCCATACCGATAAAGTATAACATTGCGCCGGCGCAGTTGGCCGCAGGAGATATTATAAAAATTTTCCTTGACAACGGAGAAGTTATCGAGAAGATTGAAGTGAAAGGCATAAACGAAGACGAAAAGATAATCACCATAGTCGCTGATGTGGGTCTACTTGAAAGAATCCATGGTGCTAAAGCAGAGCTAGTCGTTGCTTTGCCAGCGGCCATCCAGAAACAGCCCGGCATTAGCGTAGAGCAGAAGTCAGGTGCCATCGAGGAATTTGAAATTCAAAAAATCGTTAACTCGCTGAAAAAAGTCGGCGTGGCTGATGAGGTTATAGAAAAGATTGTTAAGCAGGTCCAAGCTAAACTTAGCAAGATGGCTCCGCCGATCTCCACGAGGCTTATCAAGGCTGTGATTATAGAAGAGTTAGAGAAAGAAAATCCTGAAGCGGCAAAAAAGTTGAAAAACCGGAAATTCTGGGAACTGAAAACGTTCTGAGCTGGGCTGTTCCAATAATTGGTCTTATAAACTATTGGCTATCAGTAATATTACAGGGTGTCTCAACAATTGAGCGCGGATGACGAAACAAAACTTGAATACGCCCTTCGCGGCAAGGCTTGGAAGGTATACTGGTATCTGCTTAAAAACGGCAACCCCGTGAGCGCACGGGAAGTGCAGCGCGCCCTGCGGTTTAGCAGTCCAAGCGTGGCAAATCATCATCTAGAGCAACTACGCGAGCTAGGCTTAGTTGAAAAGCAGGACATCGGCGGGCACTACGTGCTTGTTAACCAAGTAAAAATCGGTGTGTTACAGCATTATGTGAAGCTTGGCAAGCTGCTCTTCCCCAGATATTTCTTCTACGCGCTTTTCTCAACAGTTTTCTATGCAGCTTACTTGCTGTTTCTGATGCAGGACTGGCTTATGCGTGAGAACCTATTCATCACCATATTCGGCGCAGTTGTCTGCGCAATCTTCTGGTATGAAGCATATCGAGTATGGACTATGCGTCCGTTCTAATTTTTAGAACAGCTTGTTCTACAGCTTAGGATAATATCAAAGAGTTGTGCTACATTTAGAGCAGGTGAAAAAAGGTATGGTTCAGCAAGAAGTCAAGAAAAAAACGTCAATGTACGGATTAGCTGCAGTGCTCTCTGCCATAGTGCTCGTCGCCTTAATTTACACTTACGGCACGACGCCGACAGTATTTCCGCCAACCGAGACGCCCTATGTTACGAACATGAAAACTTTCTCTTCCTACGAGGAACTCAGAGACTTCCTGGTTGCAAATTCCTCTGGCATCTCAGTTTATCCTTTCTGGACAAGAAGCGCTGATTTATACTTAGCACCTGTACCTCTTCTTCAAATGGGCAGTGAGGCAGCGACGAATGATTATTCCACTACAAATATTCAAGTTGCAGGAGTAGATGAAGCAGACATTGTGAAGAACGATGGCAGGTACGTTTACGTCGCAGCCACTACTTATGATAGCATTTCGGGGGCGCAAAGTGCTGTTTACATAGTTAAGGCGGATCCACAAGACCCGAAGGTCATCGCGAAAATAACACTTGAAAATTACACTTACCCAGAAGGAATATACCTAAGCGAAGACAGCAACAGGCTAGTAGTCATCGCCAACAGATATCAGCCAGCCATCCTCCGTGCGGAGGGTCCAGAAACCTTGATTTACCCAGGCCCAATAGGCTCTAGTACCTTATTGTACGTTTATGACATCTTTGAGAAGGCTTATCCTCGTCTTGCTCGAAACTTGACCATAAGCGGCGGCTACTTTAGCTCTAGGATGATAGGCAACTACGTGTATGCGGTTATTAATCAACCTGCTTATGTTGTGAATGATACGGTGACTCTTCCAGTGCTTTATCAGGAAAAGAAAGTAGCGCCTATTGCACCTTCAAGCGTATACTACTCTGACACAGTAGACAGGTACTTCACGTTTACCATGTTCCTTGCCGTGAACATCTTGGACGATGCGCAGCAGCCTACTAACATGACTGTGCTGATGGGCGGCAGTAGCGCCATGTACGTTTCCACAAGCAACATCTACGTTACATACTCAACATGGAATGAAGGGCAGTATACAACCATCTACCGTGTGCGCATAAACGGAGCTACTTTAGCATTTGAAGCAAAAGGCAGCGTTCCAGGCTACGTGCTTAACCAGTATTCAATGGACGAGTACAACGGCTACTTCAGGGTAGCTACAACTTGGCAGAACGAGAAGACGCAGATGAACAATGTTTACGTGCTAGATAAAAGCATGTCAATTGTAGGTAAACTAGAGAACCTGGCTGAAGGCGAGCGCATATATGCTGTGCGGTTCATGGGTGACAAGGGCTACGTTGTCACGTTCAGGCAGATAGATCCCTTCTTCGTGATTGACTTGCGCGATCCAGCTGACCCGAAAGTGGCTGGCGAACTCAAGATTCCAGGCTACTCGAGTTATCTGCATCTTTTCGACGAGAACCATGTAATCGGCTTAGGTAAAGAGAACACCACGGTTAAGCTTTCGCTGTTCGATGTCACAAACGTTAACGAGCCAAAGGAAATAGCGAAGTACATTGTTGAAGGCGACTGGACAGACTCAGAAGCGCTGTACGAGCCTAAGGCGTTCCTGTTTGACAGACAGAAGGAGCTACTGGTGATTCCGATTTCGGTAAACAACTATGGCGTGGTAGATTCAAGCGGCAAAGACAGCTACACGCAAGGATACTATTTCCAAGGAGCCTACGTTTTCAAGGTAACGTTAACACGCGGCTTCGAGTTGAAAGGTAACGTGACACATCAACCGCAAACTAACACTTGGGTTGAGGGCGACTGGGGCGTTCGGCGTGCGCTTTACATTGGCAACACGCTTTACACGGTCTCCAACATGAAAATACAGCTAAACAGCTTAGATACATTGGCGTTTATAGCAGAAGTGAAACTGGGCTAACAGCCCTTTTCTCCCCTTTTTTAATTTCTTCACTTATGGTGTTTCGTTATCTTCACTGTTTTCAGGCTCTTCAAGGTTTTCCTCGGTATCCTCAATAGGCAGGGTCGTCTGCGCTTCACTTTTCAGAAGAAGGTCTATCAGCGCCTTTTCATCTACTTCCGCGCGGGTTCTCCAGTCCAGATACAACTGCTTCTTATCGTCCTCTTGCAGATAGCCATAGCGAATGTAACGGTCAATGTTCAAGCCAACTTTCCAGCTAGGCAACTTCTCGCTCAGTAACTCTTCCACATCTTTGCGTGGCGCTTGTCCCTTCTTACTTATTATATACGCGATTGCAACAGCTAAGCCAGCCAAGTCGTCTATTCGCCAGCCAATCATCTTCGTCTCCTTTGGTGTTAACTCGCCCCGCAACGTTATGTAGAACCGCGCCTTATCCAACTCTTCTAGTGAAGGCTTTCCTGCTGGCGCTTTTCCCTCTTCAAAAACAGTTCTAACCTGTAAATCTAAGCTTTTCAAGTAATCATCCAGAATCTCCAGAACTTTCGGGTAATCTGCGCCTAGTGCTCTATGCAGTTCCCAGCCTTTGACGCCAGGCTTTTGATGGCGACGGTAAAATAGCATGTGTGTCGCCCGCTTCATTTTACTCGCGTAAACGCCTTTTCGCTTGCTCAATTCAATTCGCCTCTCTTCCACTTCTGCCAGTTTTCATACGTCACTGCTATTGGAATTGAAATTAACTGGTGCGCGCCGATTTTTGCCGCAGGCGGCTCAAGCGGCTTAATGAAAACAGTCTCTTCTAATGGATAAATAATCAATGTGGCATAGCCATAAGTTACCAAGAAACTCGTTAAGAAAGCACGTTGAACGGTTTCCTCGTAAGTTTCGGCGCCTACGAAGTCCCAATAAAGCAGCTTGCCGTCGCGACCTTTTTCGCTAACTCGTGCTTTCAGCTCTTGCCAATAACCTTCCAGCTCTTCAGAAAAGACCTTGTCGCTGAGAATGCGTTGCTGCACTAATTCATCTTTGCTGGCAGCACCCGTAGCAACCTCTGGAACTTCCAGCTCTGGCCACCTGTCCTTAAGCGGAACTAATGTTGCCCAGTAACGTAATGCCTCAGCGAAGCTATGGAGGCTAAGCTGTTCCAATTCAACTAAAGGATGCCAGGCTTTCAGGAATATGTTTACCATTTCTTCCTTACTTGCTCGCGTAATTTTTTCTTCAAGAAGAAACGGGTCCGTGTAAAGTGATGTACTGCGGTGCTTGACCCATTCACTCTGGAGCTTTATGACTGACGCCAAATGATGAATGGCTTCCGCATCCAAATTAAGCTCTTCAGCGTGCTCCCACTCTGGGAAATATTCCTTTACAATTGCAAGTATGTTATCCACATCCAGCATAAACGGGTCTACAGCATGATTCTCAATTGCCATACACATCTCTATAATGCGCTGCAGTTTTTCTCTGCCAAGTTTCTTCTGCTCTTTTTTGGACTGCACTATGCAACCTCTCGAACAACGGATTTGCCTTCAACATTCTGCACAGTAATTATGTTCACGCCTTCTTGTGCGAAGGTAATCTGGCTTGGCGTGATAACGATGTACTGCGCTAGGGCATCCTGTATCAACGCCAAAAGCATGCGGGCGATCAATTCCCTATTTTTTGGGTCCATGTGAATGTCATATTCATCTACTGCCCTGAATGGAGAGCGCACATGCTGCTGCAGTGCAAGAAGGAAACTCATGGTCGCCGTGGTTCTTTCGCCGCCGCTTTGCGTGTAAGAATCCAAAGGAACAGGTTTTCCGCCTTTAAAGCCTACGAGAATCTCTAAACCTGCAGTTTCAATGTCATGCCCATTAGCAAGCCGCACTTCACCCGTCGCCAAGGCTTGGCTCATAATCTTCTGGTACTCCAAGTTAACGCGATCCAGCAAGCTCTGCATGACATTTCGCCAAGCGTCCATGCGCACTTTCACTTCTTCAAGAGTTTTCTCGCGGTTTTCGGCAACCAACTGCGCCTTTTCCTTTAACTCTAAATAAAGCTTAGAATATGACTCGTACATGCGCTCGATGTCCTCTGAAATGTCTGCAAGTGCAGCCAAATGGCCATCTGTAACACGGATTTCATCTTGAATTTCCGCAACACTTTTCAGTACGGCAATTCGGGTGCCAGTCTGCTCCGCCTTAATGATAACGTCGTTTAGGTGGGATTTTGCCTCTTTGAGCGCCGCATCTATCCGTTCCAAATTAGCCAAAGCGTTTTCTCTGCGATACTGTAACAAGGCAAGTTGAACACGATTATCTAAAATTTCTTCAGTAATTTTGCCAACTGCTTCTTCCAAATTTTGTAGTCTGGCTTGATTTTCTTTCAATCTTTCATTTACCTTGGCAATGCGTTGTCTAGCGCTTTCAAGCATCGCCCGCAGATTCTCGCTTCGCATAAGCTTAAATTGGCTTGCGTTTTTCTGGATTGCAGACTCCAGAAATGAGGTTTCTGTAAGCAACTGTTCACATAGGGATAATGTAACCTCGTTTTCGGCAATTTCACGTTCAAAATTTAGGCGCTCGCTGAAGGCAACCTTCACCTCAGCTTTCAGCATTTGTTGCTGGCTCTGCTGGCTATCCAAGTGCGCTTTCACAGTTTTCATTTCAGCCTCAATACGGTTTAGCGCTTCCTCGTCTCTATGCCGTTCAGCCTCCAGCCCTTTGAGTATGCCCTCGCGTCGTTCCACCTCAGCCCATGCCAACTCGCGCTCAAGAAAGCGCCGCTTAGTCTGCAGTTGCTTTTTCTCCTGATATCGCTCGTATTGTTCACGCCAATAATTCAGTGTCTGCTCCGCCGACTCAAGCAACTTGCCTACAGATTCTTCTTGACTGAGAATACGCGTTAATTTGCGTTGAGCCTGCAGCACGTTCTCGCGGAACGGCTCCAAACCCACCGCCGCCTCAACCATACGCAGTTTCTCCACGCTGGAGAGAACAGTGAACTGCTCCACCATGTTCTGATGCATGATAATAAGCATGTTATCTGGGTCAACGCCAAACCGGCCTAGCAATCGTTCAACATCTTGCTTTGTGGCAGCGCGGTTTTCCAGCTCAAACCAGTACTTGCCATCCCTACGTAAAACGCGAGTGAGGAAAATCTGGTCTTTGCTGTACTTGGGAACTGGACGCCGGCCGCCTCGTTTGCTATTATCCAAAATGAGCGTGACGCGCGCTCTATCCTTACCCCAACGTATCAGGTCGCTTAGTTTTCTTGAGCGCTCCGTGTACGACTGCCCTAATGCCACGGAAATTGCCAAGAGAAGCGACGATTTTCCGGCGCCGTTCGGCCCGCAGATAACGTTCACGCCTGGTTTAAAGGGTACCCTAGCGTATTCGTAGCTCATGAAGTTCTCCAAGATGACTTCCTGTATCAGCATTGCAGCCGTTTGCCTCAGTACAGCGTGTATTATTTAGGTAAAAAGTCTCTTATTTAACCACTATTGGCAAAATTAAAGAAAGTCTTACCTACATTCAGCCTTTTATGCACAAGACATTAGAGGCGTTATCTTTTCAATTTGGGTTGAAACAGTAGAGGCACTCCAATAAAGGGTAGCGACATGGCCCATAGGTCTAGGTTATGCCCTAGTATCCATGCGTACCATGAGCCCCATCCGCCGACGCTGTCTAGGAAGATCCACATGACATAGTTGGCGCAAAAATATATGCCGACCAACGTCACGATTGCGCCGATGGCTTGCGGATTTAGGAGCTTAAATGATTCGGTATTCATTGATTTCTTTGCAAAATATGCTGTGTAAAGCGCCAATAGATAAAGGCCTACAGTGGAGAAAAGGAAGCTGAACATGTTGCTTGGATAAAGCAAAATGTAGTCTAAGCCTTTTTCAACAAGCGCGGCTATCCACATGGCCGTATTATTCAGCCAGAAGACGAAGACGTAAAAAGTGCCAGTGATCAGTCCCCATTTTATGGCATTTTTTGCAGGCTTATTTGGCGACAACTCAAAGAACAGTTTGATTAGCACTGCTACGAGCCCGATTGACTGCACGAAGCAGGGCAACGTGTTCATGATCGTCATCAGGATTAGACTTCCAAAGCCTACGGATGGATCTAGAAAAGCTGCGACACCCCAGACGCCGGACATAAAGAAGCTTAGAAACCAGTAACCTGCCTCAAAGAGCACAACCAGCCGAACCGCCATAAGCAACTCTGGCTTTGATAGGTCTTTTTTGGCGAGGTACAATAGGCTGATGACAACTGCGATGAAGCCAGCAGCCGTCCTGAAGCCGAGGCCTATGCAGCCGGGCACATCCGTTATTAAAATGAAGAACACTTCGAGGGGGCCGCGGTTAATTATGCCATTGGCGAATTCGTATAGCATGTAGGAAAACCATGAAAGGGAAACCATGAAAAGGCCGATTTTTAACGGTAGATAGCTGTTTTCTTCTGCTATTTTTCAGCCCATCCTCTTCCGGCTTGATTTTGCCGCGGCTGGGTATATTATAATTGCGGTTTTCCGAGGCTATTCTTGGAGCATCCTTATAAAGAAATGAGGTCATAATGAGGCATGCGGAGAGGCTACAGGGTTGAAGAAAAAACCTTTGGTCATGCTTATACTTTTGACACAGTGTATAGGTGCAATATTTTATGCCCTCTTTATAGCTTCATACGCACTTGCACTTCCTTCAAACCGGGTTCTACACGGCGAACCCATATTCAGGATACCGCTCTCAATATTCGGCGGGCTATTTCTAGCGCTAGTGACTTTGTTGTTAATCCTGTCTTTTATGCTGAAACCTAAAGAAACACGCAGCCCTTTGCCTAAGGAGTAAAATCTGCAGCGGTCATCCTCGGCAAGATTTCCTGCGCAACCAAGTTAAGGAACAGAAAAAGGGGGAGAGTGGAGTGGGGGTTTGCTGCTGCGTTCATCTTTTTCTGAGAAGCAGATAGAGCAGTAGACCGACTACAATAATTGTAACGATCATGCCGATTCCGAAGCCCATCACATACATGTCAGTCATTGACACAGGTGTGGGCGTAGCCTCAGGGGTAGCGGGTGGTGCTTCTTCTACGTATATGGCTGTTTCGGCGTGTGAGCCGTAGTAGGCTTTGGAGCCTGCGAAGCGTGCGATTATAGTGTATCTGCCGGGCACGGGTGGTTCGAAGGTGGCGCTGTAGAAGCCGCTGCCGTCACTTATGGCCCGTGCTACTTCATAGTAGTTGTTGTTCGGATCAAGCACTTCAACGATGACTTCAACGCCCTTAACGTTAGCCGGACACGGGAACTGCTTATACACGTACAACATCCAGTCACTCATCGACTCATCAGCAACAGCGGGCACGCCGTTCGGGAACCTCTTTTGAATAACAATATCATCTGTGGCAGGCGAGATGTCGGTGACTGTGCCTTTTACGAGTATTTTGTTGCCGTAGACTGCTATTTCAGGCGAGGCTTCAACAGTAGTTTTGCTCGGGCCTTTACCGATGGCATATACCATCTGGTTGTACGTGTCCATGGTGGCGATGATGCTGTCGCCCATGACGGCGGGTCCGCCCCAATCGGTTTGTCTGAACATGCCGTAAATTGACCAGATCACTTCGCCTGTTGTGGCGTTAAGGCAGACGAAGGGTGCGCCTCGAGGTTGTGGTTGGTTGACGGAGTGTTCGCTTTGGCCTAGATATATTTTGCCGTCGGCTATTATGCGTGGTCGTAGCGATGACCAGTAGTTTGACCAGAGTGTCTCGCGGTATGGGTCAGGGTATGAGTACGTCCAGAGCAACTTGCCTGTTGTGGCGTTGTAGGCGTACATTATTCCGCTCATGCCGTTTGAATAGAATATACCATACTTGAATGTCGGGTACATTGCGTAGATGTCTAGATAATGCTGTGGATCGGTTGGTCCCCAGAGTTGTTCGCCTGTGTCAAGGCTGTAGGCCCAGAATTGGCAAAGCTCCTTGCACCATATAGCTACAACACGGTCTTCAGCGCTTGCTGCAGCAACTGATAGCGAGACGTTGCCGGGTGGTGCAGCGTGGGTTTTATTAAATTTCAGGTTACCTGTTTTGGCGTCAAATGCCCATATAGTAAATGGCGGATTATTATAGGATAACGTGCTGAATGTGCCTATGGTGTTACCTCGGTAGTAGCCGAATACTGTGTCGTCGAGGAAAACGTATGAAACGCTTCCAGGTAAGCCTGTTGGTATTGTGATGTTTTTCTGGTAACCGTTTAGCCCGAAAGGTGTTGCTGAAGTCACGGGCACTGTGCCTGTGGCGTCGATGGTTTTACCTTGTGGTTGCCATGATCCGAACATTGGGCTGTTTTCTGTTGTGCCCCAGTAAGCGCTGATAACCGCCGTGGAATTCCATACTGTCATGAAGCCTCTTTGCAGGTTAACTGTGTATATTATGATCTCACCGTTGGGTCCGCGTACGCGGTTTCCGCTTGGCACGTTTCTGAATGTGAATAGCCATCGTCCAGTGTAGGGGTCAAAGGCTTCCCATGTGGTTGGCGCTGCGCCGAAGAAGCCGCCGGAAACTCCTGCCCATAGATATGCGTGTACACCCTGCGTGTTGAAGCTCTTCCAGTACATTACTTGACCAAACAGAGGCGTTACGCGGCTTCCATTTGGGTTTTTAAGCTCTTTCTCCCATAATGTTTCGCCTGTGTGGATGTCAACGGCAACAACCCAATTGGCTACAGAGTTGCCTCCGACGCTGTCGAACTTTTGGTATATGAGCACACCCATTATGACTAGCGTGTTGCTCCATTTGCCTTCGTAGGCGTCGCCTGGAAAGATAGCTGCGGGCTCAGAAAGCTCGCCTCCGGCTAGACCACCTATTTGCAGCGGCTTTTGCCAGAGCACATGTGCAGTTTCTGGCGCGTCCTCTTGATATTTAGCTTCTTGTTGTCCATAGATGCCGCCTGGGTCAAGCCAGCTTCCTGCGATTACTGCCCACTCGCGGTTTTGGCTGTCTATTGGGCGCCTCCAGTATTCTGTTGGAAGCGGCACGCCAGGCCAATAGGTGGGAGTGCCTTCTAGCACTTCAAGTTCCAGTACTGGGCTGTCGTCAGCTTCATAGTATATGCGCACGTTTTGCTGTTGTCCAGAGAACATGTCAAATTGGCTGAAATTGTACCATTGTGCTGGGAAGTGCGTCTGAAGCTTGTAGATTCCAGGCTTTTCGGGCACAAATACGTAGCCTGTTCCGCCTGTTGAGTCTGTGCGGAATGGGCCAAGCGTCTGGGTTGTGCCGTCGGGCTTTGTAACCGTGACTGTTAAGCCTTCCCAGCCGTCCTGTGTAATCTGAAGCTCTCGTGTAATTCCAATGTGAAGTAATACTTCTTCGCCTACATATGCGGGATTGGGTACAGCGCCGATGTATGCGTATGACTTTGAGTGTCCCTCCCAGTTAATTTGGCCTCCCACGGGCAACAGGATCATTGAAGCAGCCATAGTGAGCATCAGAAACAAGGAAACTGCAGCAGCAATATTCTTTCGTGAGATTGCCATCTTCTCTTCTCCTTTATTTTCTGCGATTTGCATCGCGGTTACTTGTTTTATTTTCGTTTGTTTAAAAATTTTATCTAAAGAATAGTTGCCGCCTTCTCGGAAGGATATTTCGTGCATGTTTAACAAAAATTGGTTAGCATGTCTGTGTTATTTGATTGTTCTGTGGCATATAGTAAGTAGTTGATTTGAGACCCGAAATTTTTGAAAGCTTATAGTCAAATTGTTGCTGCGTAATTTTTAAATCGGGCCTTGCTGTGAGCTTATAGTCTGACGGTTAATGTTAACCCCTTCAGAAGACGCTTACAAGCTTAGGGCGCTTAAATTTTCTGCTATTGCAATCGCAAGTGTGGTGGTTGTAGAAGTTATTTTGGGCTTATTCGTGAATAGTTTGGCCATTCTCAGCGATGGGTTACACGCGTCTCTTGACGTTATAGCAAGTGTTATGCTTTTTGTGGCAACTAGAGAAGCGCTTAAGCCTCCGGATGAAGAGCACACTTATGGCCATGAAAAGTTTGAGTCTATAGGCGGTTTGTTGGGCAGCATTGTGCTTGTAGGTGTTAGTGTCTTCGTGATTTATGAGGCCGTTATGAAACTGGTTCATGGTGGAGGCGTAAACACTGGCTTGGGGTTTGCGGGGTTCTTTGCTATAGGCTACACTTTTGTTATAGACGTTTTGCGAATGGTTATTTTTAGGAAGGCTGTTGACATTGAAAGCAACACGGTTAAAGCGGGATTTTACCATGCCTTGGCTGATTTGAGCTCAACGTTGATTGCTTTTCTAGGTTTTGGTTTGGCGATGGTTGGATTTAATCAGGGCGATTCAGTCTCGTCGATGGTACTGGGAGCATTACTCAGTTACATGAGCGTTAAACTTGCAGGGAACAGCATAAGAGAGTTAAGCGACGCAACATCGAAAGGGCTGGTTCAGCAGATAAAGAGAGAAATTTTAGCCCATGAAGGTGTTCGCGGCTGTCGTGACCTCAAAGTGCGGAAGGTAGGCGCAAAAATTTTTGCTGAATGCGCACTTCAAGTTTCAAGCTTGTTGAGTCTTGACAGAGCGCATACTTTAGCTTCTGAAATTGAGGCGAGCCTGCAAAAGCAGCTTGGGAACGTTGCCATAACAGTCCACATTGAGCCTTCTGAGGAAGAAACTGGCATGAAGCAGCTCATAGAGCAGTTGGCAATGGTGGATGAAGTGAGAGAAGTTCATGATGTAGCCGCTGTGTATGCGGGTGGCAAGCTTTATGTCACATTACACGCTTATGTTGACCCGCGCTTGTCAGTTGAGGAAGCGCATGCCATTGCAGATAAAATTGAGGACAATATACGCGTAGGAATAAAGCGGCTTGCACACGTGTCCGTGCATGTGGAGCCTTACGGCGCGGAGGCGCATGTGCACGAAATAAACGAAAAGGAATTGTGGGATATAATTCAAAAATTGGCTAAGCAATTGGATGAAGAGTTTTATGTTAAACGCATAACCACTTATGGGGCTGAAGGTAAACTTTATGTTAATTTGGATTGCTGCTTCACAAAAAAGGTTGCATTAAAAAAGGCGCATGACATTGCGTCGCAAATAGAGCATGCAATAAAAGAGCGATTCAGCAACACCGTAGTCACCGTGCATATAGAACCCTAATGTAAGTAGCGTGTGAGGCTGTTTTTGCGCATATTGAAGCCAACTTGAAAAAGCTTCAAGGTTTCTGGTGAACTTAATGAATTGGAAGGCGCGCAGTGCCCTGCCGCTGATAGCCCCTCTATAGGTTTCTGCATTGAATGGCTAATATGCGCCAAATATGACGGGGTTACCTGCTACTTCTATGGGAAATTATTGGTGTTTCGTTATTCTTTTTCGGTTTTTAGAATGTTAAGTATTTTATGAGCTATTGTTTCTGGCATTTTGTCTCTATTTTCTTGTGCGACTGTAATAATTTCTGCGTCTTCGCGGTTTTTAGCTACGCTGATGAGTTTGTCGGTGGCTTTCCAGTGTATTGTTGCAATAACTGGCTTTTGGCTTTCCAGCGCTTTTTGCACTGCTTGCTTGAATTTTTCTGAGAATAACTCCATTGGTCCGATTTCGTCTATAACGATAACAATGCATTTTTCTGCTGCGTGCTCTATGGCTACGGCGCCGATAGCGTCTAGGTCTGATAGATTTACGCGGTATTTGCCCACTTGCGGGCCTCTTTTCTGGTTGATGTGGGCCAGCCAGCCTCGGCGTGTGTTTGCTAAGTCTAAAAGTTCGAAGCCGACGCGTATGCCTTTTTCGCGGATTTCGCGGCTTATCATACCTCCTACGCATACGCCGTTTTCTTTTAGAATGTTCACAGTCTTTGTTAGAACTGTGGTTTTTCCTATACCTGGGTTTCCAGTTAAAAGCTGTATCCGCTTCAGCAATGCCTTTGGCCTCTGTAGTAACCAGAAGTCTAATATGCGCATAAATTTCTTCCCTTCTTTATCAGCGTGAGGTATAGGTGTATGGCGGCAGACGTGTTCAGAGCAGACTTTCCGACTGAAATAGTGCAGGAGGGCAAGGTGAAAGTCGCGGTTCCGAAGCTCAGCGCCTTCGTTACGCAACCTTCTGATTACGCGCCATCCAAGGCTCCTGTGTTCTACAACCCAGTTATGGAGTTGAACCGTGACATCGCTGTTTTAGCCTTTCAAGCGTATCAACGAATAATTAACAGAGAAATTGCCCTGTGTGAGCCCTTGGCAAGCTCGGGAATCCGCGGCATCCGCTTCGCCGCCGAGATTCATGGAGTCAGAAGCGTTTTAATTGGCGATATTTCCGAGAGGGCTGTTGAACTTGCGCGCTGCAATGCACGTTTAAATGGGCTTCAGGATCGCGTTACAGTGCAGCATAAGGATGCAAACTGCCTGCTCAGCGAGCATGCCGCGCCTCATAGAAGATTTGATGCCGTGGATGTGGATCCTTTCGGGTCACCTGTGCCCTATTTGGATTCGGCAATCCGCGCGCTGCGCGATAACGGGCTTTTGGCAGTTACGGCAACAGACTTGGCGCCTCTCTGCGGCGTCCATCCAAGGGCTTGCATAAGGAAATATGGCGGTAAACCTATGCGTTCTGAGTATTGCCATGAGCTTGCGGTTCGCCTGCTGGTCGGTTGCTTAGCTGCCGTGGCGGCGAAGCATGACATTGGCATCCGCGTTATCTTCAGCCATTCCACAGATCATTACATCCGTGTTTACGTGCAGATAGCCTACGGCGCGCAAAAGGCTGATGTAGCAGTTAAAAGTCTTGGTTACATTCTCCATTGTTTTAACTGCTTGCATAGAGAAAACGCAAAGTCGCTTTTCGCTAAAGAAATTGCGTGCCCAGAGTGCGGCTCCAAAATGGATTATGCAGGGCCGCTTTGGCTGGAAAAAATCCTTGACAAGGAATTCTGCGAGTTAATGGCTAAAGAAAACATGCATAGGACGCTGAGAAACAGCGGCAGAATCGCCAAGCTGCTATCCCTCGCAAAGGAGGAGGCTGAAGCGCCAGCTACATATTACGTTCTCGACAAAATCAGCGACAAACTAGCCCTGCCGGTGCCCGCTGTTAACGCCGTGTTACAGGTTCTGCGAGAAAACGGTTTTCAAGCTTTCTCAACACACTTCAATTCGAGAGGAATACGGACAGATGCTTCAGCATTTGCCATGCAACGGCTTGTTAGGGAAATTGCAATTGTTTAATTTCGCATAGAAGGCCGAGAACCTTTTGGCAATTATTAATTCTTTTTTATCAATTTGTTTGAAAAACAAAATAACATTAAAAATTTGTAGACGCAGCAAAGGGGTTAGGGTAATCAGTTCTGCCGTTAAATGATTTTTGGGACTACAAGATCCTGTGTACTCAAGTTCTGCAGAACCCATCATCAATTTAAATTGGTGGTTTAATAAAGGTTTAAGAGCAAAGAGCTAGTAGTTAAAAGGAAAAAGAGTGAAACGTGTATGGCAGATAAAATTGCGGTGATAGGCGCCGGCATGATCGGTGGCGCCATCGTGAAAAGCCTGTTGAAAAGTGGGTATGCAGGTAAGATTTTAGCCACTGATTTTCAGCCTGAAAGACTTCGGGCGATGGAGGAGTTAGGCGTTTCTGCACTGAAGGATAACCGGAAGGCTGCTGCTGAAGCGGACATCGTGTTCGTCTGCGTCAAACCAGGCGATGTGGAAAAGGTGCTGCGAGAGATAAGCAACGAAATCGAGGGTAAACTTGTAATTTCCACTGCTGCAACAGTGCCCTTAAAATTTTACAAGCAGACGGTACCCAACGCCAAGTTTGTCAGAATAATGCCTAACATTGCTGTTATGGTTCAAGCGTCTTACACGGCGTATTGCTGCGGCGAAAACGTCACGCGAGAGGACAAGAAGAAAGTCAAAGCGCTTTTAGACATGATGGGTATATGCGAGGAAATCGACGAGAAATACATGGATGCCATAACGGCTTTGACGGGCAGCGGACCAGGCTACCTGTCGATAATCATTGAAGCCTTGATGTACGCGGGGTTAAAGGTTGGTTTGCCGCGGAACGTAGCGCTGTACGGCGCGGCGCAAGCGGTTTTAGGCACAGGAAAACTCGTCTTAGAGCTGCAGGAGCACCCTGCCCGTATAAAAGACATGGTTACAACCCCTAACGGCACTACAATCGAAGCAATATACCAGCTTGAGGGCAGCTCAATTCGGCAGTCGCTTATGCGGGCAGTTGAGGAAGCCGCCAAGAAAAGCCAGCGCATCCGAGAGATGCTGGGCATGCCGCAGTAGCATCGCTGGCGCAGACAGGGTTCGAGGGCGCTATGTTCGAAGCCGCCATATTTGATTGGGACGGGACGTTAGCTGACACTAGGCGTGTGGTTGTGGCTTCTTTCCAGAAGGCGCTAAGGGATATTCACTGTGAAATAGACGATGACTTTATTGAAAAGCGTATCGGCATAGGTTCAGCGGAAACTTTCCGGGAAATACTGCGCTTCACCAAACGGAGTTTCGATGAGGAACTGATTAAACAGCTCGTTATGAAAAAGATACAGAATGAAATTGACTTAAGCGCAGATGTGCGCCTATTTGACGGCGCGATAGCGCTGCTGGAGCAGTTGCAAGGCAGGGTTAAATTGGGTTTGGCGTCCATGAATGACCGTAAAGTCATAGCACACATGCTTAAGACAACCGGCACACAAGGCTTTTTTGAGGTAGTGCTTACAGCCGCTGACATCACTAGGTCAAAGCCTGATCCGGAAATTTTTCTGAAATGCGCCTCGAAGCTTGGTGTTAGCTCTGAAAGATGCGTGGTTTTTGAGGATTCCATTTTTGGTGTGAAGGCGGCGAAGGCGTCTGGGATGGCGTGCATCGCGGTCACTACAGGTGTTTACTCACGGGAGGCGCTTGAGAAAGAGAAGCCCGACTTAATTGTTGGCTCTTTGAAAGAGAGCAACAGGATTCTTGGTTTCGTTTTCCAGTGATAACGTCTGTGTTTCGCTTTTATCATGGATTAGGTTGATTCAGCTTTTTTGGCGCTTCGCGATTCTTAAAACAGCGAAGCTGCAGAGTAGACGTTTGTTTCACAATTGTTATTAATGAATGCTTCACTAAAGGTTAGTGCGGGAAAGGAGAATGCGCGAGGACAGGCTTATCTCTGTTGCTCAAGCTACTTGTGATCATGCAAAGCAGCGGAGCTATACGCAGACGCGCTTCGACATTTTAAACGGCTTCGAAATAGTCCTCGTCCGCTGCATGAATTGCCATAAGGTTCTTGCTTTTGAAGCGAAGAAGCTGAGCTAAACCTGCTTTTCAGGCGCTTTAGTAGAGACCTATTGTCTGCAGAAGCTGCGGAATCAGCACATATGCTATTATGAGGTAGACGATGAATAGTATGATGGTTATTAGCAGGTTGCGTAGAACGTTTTTGCCCCATGCTGCACCGAAGGGCACGCCAATGAGGAAGCCGATGACGTGTGAGATATAAGCGATGTTGCCTTCTGCGCCGTAGTATACTGCGAACACGTTGTAAAGGAAATAGATGAATGCTACGAGGCCGACGGGCATGAGGAAGAAAAAGGAGAACTTTAGCGGTTTAACAAGCATGGCGACGGCCGCTAGCGTGAAGATGGCTGCTGAAGCGCCGATTAGGAAGGTCTGAGGCGGATAAAAGAAGACGCCTAAAAGAAAAGATAGTACGCCGCCTATGAAGAAGGCGGACAGCGTTTTTCCAGTGCCTATTTCCTTTTCCAGCGTGTTGCCGAAAACAAAGAGGAACAACATGTTGCCAAGTAAATGCGCTAAATCAGCGTGGAGAAAAAGCGCAGTCACCAAAGTCCACGCTTTGCCCTTCAGCATGTTTTCTCCGCTAAAAGCCAAATACTCCATGATGGAATCTGGGTTTTCCGCAAGCCAGCAAAGCAACGAAACAGCAACGCAAACCAGTATTAGCAAATTAGTTTTGTTCAAACTTATCAGGTTTGTAATAGACAGAATTTTTTTTAAAGCTATTGCCACGGTGCAGTCGCGGCTCTCAAAGACAACGCGCCCTACATCAAACTTCACATAGCCTCGTAGCCTTTGGCGCTAGGTAGCCCCCTCTACTGGTTTCTGCAATGGATTGCTAATAGGCGCCAAATAGGCTGCTTAATTCTTCGGCTGGCTTATGAGGCGAGAAAGAATTTATCTGAACTAAACTATGTAGAATACGTTGCTTTTTTTGCCGCTTTGCCTTTTCAGCCAGTTTTCACTCATTAGGCACCATTTGGATTCGTTACCTTCAATGCGAAGCACCAGTATCAAATCGCAGCTGTCAAGCTTGGCGTATTCAACTAGCATTTTGTAGGTATCCTTGTTGATTTCAATTTCAAGATCTTGAATTTGCCCGTCGGCGGCTCTTCGTGCATGAAAAATTGCTTTAAGGACATCAACGCCTTCTTGCAATTGAACGTTTACTTTGTTAACAAAGTAAATTGTGTCTCCATAACTAAGGATGACATTGCGTGCATTTTCAGATTTAACTTCGCTGCGCTCCCCCAATTGCAGTCAACGTCCTTTATTGAACTGCAATGAAAGGAGACAATTAAACGCTTTTCCACTTACGGGAATATTTCTTACCGCGACTGAACCACTTATAATAGGGCAAGCGTCGGCCTAAGACGAAATTTTAAGGCTCAAGCATTCTTTCGAACAGTGGTGACGAACTGGCCAACATCTAGTACAAGAACCACTTGCCCGTCGCCTAAGATTGTGGCGCCGCTGATTCCCTTTATTCCCTTTAAGGTCTCGCTGAGTGGCTTCACAAGGATGTCTTGTTGGCTTATAACTGAATCTACTATTAAGCCGAGTTTCGTCTTTTCATCGCCAAGATGCGTTATTAAAAGTTCAAATTCGTCCTCATTGGGGCCTTCATATCCAAGCAGATTATGCAAGTGAACAACCGGAATTACTTTGCCTCTGACAACTATCGCGTCCGTTTTTCCCAGCAGTTTTATGTCGCTTTTCTTTGCACGAATAATCTCTGAGACTTGGCTTGTGGGAATTGTAAACGTCTGACCGGAATCTCTTACAAGTATCGCCTTAATAATAGCTAATGTAAGCGGCACTTTCAAGGTAATTTTTGTTCCTTTACCTACCCGTGTTTCAAATTGAACAGTACCGCCAAGAGCTGCAATTTTTGTTTTCACAACATCCATTCCAACGCCTCTGCCGCTTGTTTCAGTGACTTCTTTGCTTGTCGAGAAACCGGGCAAGAAAATTAAGCTGACTAATTCGTTTCGACTCATCTTTTCGGCTTCTTCCTTGCTTATGAAGCCCCGTTTAATGGCAACTTCCTTGACTTTCTCAGGATCAATTCCCGCTCCGTCGTCTTCGACTTCGATAATGACGTGCTCCCCGCTTCGCTGAGCCGAGAGCCTTATCTTTCCTACAGGGTTCTTATTTGCTTTCTTTCGTTCTTCAGGCATTTCTATTCCATGATCAATACTGTTTCTCAGCAAATGGATAAGTGGCTCGCCAATTTCATCCAATACCGTGCGGTCGATTTCAATATCTCTTCCTTCCATCACGAGGTCAATTAGCTTGTTCCGTTTAATCGAAAGATCCCGCACTAACCTTGGGAACCTATCAAAAATTTGACTGACAGGAACCATGCGCACCTGCATTACTAGATCGTGAAGATCGGAGGTTAGCCTGTCAATGTTCTCGGCGATGCGTTTTAGCTCTCCGTTTCTATTATCTGAGATTAATTGGAGCAAAGCAATCTTGTTGATAACAAGCTCGCCAACCAAATTCATAATGTTGTCAAGCTGCTCAAATTTCACACGAACAGTCTGGGAAGCACGGACTTCAGCAAACAGTTTTGTGGCTTCTGTTATCTGCTTGCTTTGTTCCTCAATGCGATGCTTTAAGGAAGGCATATTAGCTCCGACGGTTGTGCCGGCAGTTTCCATAGGAGGAGGCGCTATCTCTCTTGGTGCCTCAAGCAAAGATACCTTAGCCGTTTCTCGCACTCTTTCTGCTGAAACTGCACCAGCGGGCATCACTTTCGCTTTAGCCTCAGATTCATTTTCAGCTTTGACTTGGCTTGTCGGCTCGATTTTAACTTCTGGCTTAATCGTCGTTTTCTCCATCGTGGCAGGATCATAGTGCACAACATGTACGTCTTCTATTTCACAGACTTGGCGAATACATTTTTCGATTTCCTCAGCACCGCACCTGCTGATAATCGCAATCTTGAAGCCAGCATCAAGTTTATCCTCTTTAAATGCTTCAAGCTCTTTTTGGTCGGGGTGAGACTTGATTATCTCAGCCATCTCCGAAATCTTACTTAGAACAAGGATTGACCTGACGCTTTTAAAAGCGCAGTCTTTGCTAAACTTCAAGTCTATGAAATAACAATGTTCACCGCAGATTTCAGCGTTCATTACTGCTTCTTTTTCAGTTTCAGTGAGTTCTATGACTACATCCTTAGTCTCTGCAGGCAAAACCTCCTTCTTGGTTTCGATGTGTAAAACTTTATTCTTTTCCTTTACTTCTTCAAACGCGGTCAACTCAGTTGCTTCTTGAAGTTTCTGAAGTAAAACTGAAACCTCAATTTCTTCTTCATTCATATTTTGTATATTCTCTAACCTACAAGAGAGAGCATCCGCGCACTCAAGAAGCACACTGATTAGATTACTTGTAGGTTTACGACCTTTCCGCAGATCATCAAATACATCCTCCATCGCATGCGTCAGCTCTTGGATGTCTTTATACCCCAGCATGCCCGAGCAGCCTTTCAGAGTGTGAGCTGACCTGAAAAGCATGTTAACAAGTTCCGTGTTTTGCGGATCTTTTTCTAGGCTTAACAGTGACTTCGTTAGAGTATCAATATGTTCTCTTGCCTCCTCAATGAATACTGCCTTATACTGGCTACAATCTGTTGACAAGAGACCTCCCTCCTTGCTTTCTTAGAGGCAACGCTATTCTCATGTTCTGTTCAATTCTATCATTGTGCAACTATCCTTTGTCCTCCTATTGAATTATTTAGACTAATTGTGTCGTTTTTTACTACACCTAAAAGGTAGTTCACCTTACAACCAACGCTTGATAACACCTTTTTGTAAACACGACAATTAATATCAACACATACAAACTTTGCACTTGTGTCGCTACTCAGCATTTCAGATTTTCCAATTACAAGATATCCTCCTTCTCGCAGTGCATCATAAAATTGCATGTGAACTTGCTGTTGACTCTCCCTCGCGAAGAATATCATGACATTTCTGCATAGTATCAAATCCAATTCATTATGCAAAGGAGGCTTCATCAAATCATGCTTTTCAAAATGAACTAATTGCTTAATGAAATCCTTAATCTGATAAGTTCCACAATTATACGAAAAATATTTGTTAATTATTGAATCTTCCACTTCGTATAACTGCTTTTTGTTATACACACCTTTTTGAGCTTTGGCTAACGCGTCCTCGTCGATGTCTGAAGCATAAATTGTGACGTTATAATTTGACAATTGAGTACCTATCACTTTGTGAACTAAAATTGCAAGTGAGTATGGTTCTTCACCTGTTGCGCATCCAGCGCTCCAAATAGTAACTTCTTTAGACTTGAAAAGCAGTGGCAGAAGGTTCTTTTCCAGATAGTCATATACATCTCTGTCTCTGAAAAACGTGGTAAAATTGATTGTTAAATCATTAAGAATATTATTGAATTCCTGGGGGTTTTTCTTTAAATAATTCAAGTATTTGCTGAAAGTAAATGTACCAGTTGCCCTTAACCGAATTGACAAGCGCCTTCTGAGGTATTCATCACGGTAACAACTAAAATTAAGCCCAATAGTCTCATGTAACAAGTTTTTCAATTTTTGGTAGGCAATCTCTTCAAGAAAATTTCTAGCTTCAACCGAAGCCATCCTGCATTTTTCCCTCCTGCAAGTCACATCCCTGCAGCTCAGTTTCCAAAATTGCACCATTTACCGAGATATCTTGTTCTTGAGTTGCTTTATCTCCCCCAGCTAACCATTTTTTCCCTTTTTGGATTAGTATACTTTGCAGCTCATCACTGAGAAAAGTTATGAGATATCCTTCTGTAGATGTGTTATACCTCTTGAAGCGTACATCAAAAATCACCGCGACATCCGAGCATAATGCTTGTTTAATTAGAAGACCGTCGATAATCGCATCAAATGAATCTACAATTAATTGCGGTGGTGCCATAATAAGCTTGGTTGATGTGAAGTTAGCCATGGCACTAAGGAAAGATGTTATTACTATAGAACCCATCTCTTCTATGGCGGATCTTTGAATTTCCGGGGTAACCTCTATACCGTTGGTCATAAACTCCACCATTTTCGCGCATTCTTTTTCTTCGAAAATTAACATGACATCGCAGTTAGTAGCGCCTCTTAGCTGCATAAAAATAGCGGAAACAATGATGTCATGCTTTCCATAAATATCTGGAACAAGATGCGGTACGATCATGTGAACTTTCGGCAACTCAATTGCAATTGGTTCCTGTAAAATATGTGAGAGCGCAGTAGTAGCATGCCCCGCGCCAATATTACCAATCTCAAGGAGTATATCCTGATCGGTTAGTATTTCACCGAAATTCGCTGTTTTTGAAGCTTTGGCTAGTTCACTCATACCCATTCACCGTTACTCTTTAGTGTTTAATGCAGCTTTAACGGAATCTTCAGTTTCAATTGACAGATTTCCGAGGCTGGTCAATTCAACATCACCCTTTCGAGCTTTCTTAGG
>Ga0315298_1000546_pt1 | contig 72956 bp, 86 predicted proteins | sample WHS_1_MG_FD_203077 | JGI IMG/M metagenome (GOLD analysis project Ga0315298, IMG submission 203077) | Extremophilic microbial mat communities from Washburn Hot Springs, YNP, Wyoming, USA - WHS_1_MG | ecosystem: Environmental > Aquatic > Thermal springs > Hot (42-90C) | place: USA: Wyoming... | reverse complement strand
TTTGAAGACTCGCCACAGTCAATTTTACAGCATATTCTGCATCTTTCAAGCTAAGCAGTGATGCTGGACTGTGAATGTAACGTGTCGGCACTGATATAACGCCGCTTGGCACGCCCTCCCTTGTTAATGATATGCGGGCTGCGTCAGTTGAGCCTGGCAAGCCAGTTTCAAGCTGATATGGAATCTTGTTTTCTTCAGCCGCATCTATTAATAATCGTAAAACTTTTGGATGCGTTATTAAACCCATATCCGCAACTTCAATTGATGGACCCTTTCTGAGCTTTATTGGAGCTTCAACTTCCCTTACTCCTGGCACATCTCCAGCAACGGTTACGTCGAGGGCTATGCCAACGTCTGGATATATTCCAAAGGCAGCTGTTGTTGCGCCTCTTAAGCCGACTTCTTCTTGCACTGTTCCTACGGCGTATACTGTGCATTCAGTTTTTTCTAGGCTTTTCATTGCTTCAATCATTACGACGCATCCGACACGGTCGTCAAAGGCTTTGCCGATAACTATGTCTTTTCCGACTTTGGCGAATTTTATGTCAAAGCCTATTGGGTCTCCAATTTTTACTCCCATTTTTTTGGCTTGTTCTTCGTTTTCGGCTCCGATGTCTATGAAGAGTTCGTCGTAGGTTAGGACTTTTTTGCGTTCTTCTTCTTTTTGGATGTGGGGAGGCTTGGAGCCTATTATTCCATGTAATGGTCCTTTTTCCGTGTAAACCATTACTTTTTGGGCTAATAGGATGCGGTCGTCTATTCCCCCTATCTTTGTGAACTGTAAGTAGCCATCCTTTGAAATTGTCTTCACAAGCAAGCCTATCTCGTCCATGTGGGCTGCAAGCATAACCTTTGGCGCATTTTTCTTTCCCTTTTTCACTCCAATTACGTTTCCAAGCTTATCTTCTCTAACTTCATCCACGTATGGCTTTAGGAAAGTCTTCATCAAACTTCTAACTTCTTCCTCTCTGCCGGCAACTCCACAAGCATTGGATAGTTTTTCTAATGTTTCGGCAAGCACCATTTAATCACCTTTAGAGTTTAGTTGGAATTCTAAAACTTTATATTAAACAGTTGTGGTATAAAAGAACCAGATTTAAACATGGGCAAGTGTTTCGCTCTTTTCAAGGGTGAAGAGATAACAGTTGAGTAAAATTTTCAAGAGGCTCTCCCAGAAGGTTAGGGTCTACCTCCATATTACGAAGGCAAGTGGCATAGCCAGAAGATACTTTGTAATGAACGGTTTTGACGGTGCCATGACAGCCTTTGGAATAGTTTTAGGTTCATGGCTGGCCGATGTTTCAAAACCAGAAATAATTTTGCTTGCTGGTTTAGGAGCAAGCCTCGCCATGGGATTTTCAGGCTTCTTTGGGGCTTTCATGGCTGAAAATGCTGAGAGAAGACGCCACTTGCGAGAGATGGAGGATGCAACAAAAAATAGGGTAGACCCAATACATTATGAAGCGGCACGTTTTGTTACCTTCTATGTCGCCTTAATCGATGGGTTATCGCCAGCATTAACAGCCACCATTTCGCTTGTGCCCTTTATTCTCGCAATAGCTGGATTAATATCCATATCTATCGCTTACATAATTTCCCTAGCATTATCACTAATCACGCTTTTCTTGTTGGGCATATATCTTGGAAAGGTGGCAAAAGAAAACGGTTGGCTATATGGCGTAGCAATGCTAACAGTAGGCGCATTCACAGCACTAATAATCTTTCTCATTCAATTGTTCGCATCGTTTTAAAAACTTATAAACCACAAGCAGCGTTTACTCTTTTTCAATTTGTTGAGCTTGGTTACATGCGAAAAAGTTTACAATTAAGCCTTGCTTCAGTATTTGCAGCTTTACATGCTGTTCTCTATTTCATATCCTTTGGACTCTGGCGAAACTGGGGAATCTACCTAGAATCCATAGAAGGAATAATTTTAGGTCCAAAAGTAGGGTTTATGGCAGCACTGATCGGTTCCTCAATTGCACGGATGATTAAGCCAGATGATTTTTGGATGTTCGGCATAATAGCCGAACCAATAAGCGTCCTAGTTGCTGGTTTACTATCCCAAACAAAATGGAAACCAGCATTAGCATTATATGCAATAACTTTGTCAGCCTACTTTATACACCCTTATGGAAACCCCTTTGGGCAAGGTCTCCCACTGTGGACGATTCTCGATGTGATTATTGCATTTTTGCTCATTTATCCAGCAGCCAAGTTCGGAGGAAATTTGTTGGAAACGAATTTCAAGCATTTGCCTATCAAGTTAGTCTTGATTTCTTTTGTCTGTATAGCCACAGACTCGCTTATTAGAATCTTCCTTCTAATTCCATGCGGATTATCCACTTTATTTACTTATTTTAGTACCTTCGAAGGTCTTTACGGTATTTTTGTTGAAGCCGCCGTTGCTTCTTACGTTGAAGATTTGATTGTGGTTATTGTTTCGTTTGTTGTTGGTGTGCCTTTGCTGGTGAGCGTGCGAAAGTTTAAGTTGTTAGAAGGGAGAAACCAAAAAGAAGGATGAGTATTAAGTAATTTATTGCGTTGGCGAGGGTGCTGGTTGTTGTTTTCGCAGTTCTAAATATTCCGTCAGCAGCAAAACGCCTTCTATTATTAGGAAAATGCCCACTATCCAATTTAGGAATTGTTCCCAACGTATTACGATTATGCCAAAGATTATGCATAGAATAGCCAGAACTGGCTTAGAAACTGTTATGCCAATTTTTTTCAATCCTTTTTCAACAACTTCTGTCATTTATGTTCATCCTCTTACCCATAGGTTAGCATGTTAATATTTAAGGGATTCGCAACCCATGCCAAAGCAATGGCAATTTTTAAACGTTAAAACAATAATAATAGTCAAAGAGGTTTAACATTGCCAGAACAACAATTTAAAAAAGTGTTTATTTTTCTGGACACAGACAAACATGCAAGCCCCTTTGACATATTAACAACAATAGACATTTTCCCCGAAGCCCAAATATTGAAATATGAAGATGTAACAGTGGAAGATGCTGAAAAAATAGTTTATGACGCCATGTTTCCAAGAGGCCCAGAAGGCGAAAAACACACAAAAATTTTCATTAACGGGCGTGACTTTAAACGGGTAAACGATATTTTAGAAAGAGCCAAAAAATGTATGTTTCCACCTTTTGAACTTTCAATAATAGTTGACCCAAGGGGAGCCTACACAACAGCAAGCGCAGCTGTTGCAAAAACCATGGAGCTTTCAATGGAAAAAGGGTTTGGTGGATTGGAGAATAAGACTGTTGCGGTGTTGGCTGGAACTGGACCCGTTGGACAAACTGCTGCAAGACTCTACGCTTCTGAAAAAGCTAAGGTGATTATTACTTCACGCGACCTTCAAAAGGCATCATCCCTAGCAACAAAGATAAATGAAGAGTTTGAAGAGGAAAGAGTTCGAGGTGTCGAAGCGCAAACCCCGGACGAAATTGGAAAAGTCATTCAAAACGCAGAAATAGTTCTTTCTGCCGGAGCTGCCGGAACCCCGCTTCTTCCATTTGATGTGCTTAAAGGATATGGAAAAAATTGTAAAATTGTAGCTGACATCAACGCCATTCCACCATTAGGAGTTGAGGGATTGAAATCGAAAGCTGAAGGCGAAGAAATTCTACCAAACGTTTTTGGAATAGGCGCATTAGCCATAGGAAAACTTAAAAACAAAATTGAAATCGAACTAATCAAAAGGGCTGCGGAAGAACCAAAGGGAATATTCGACTACAAGACCGCTCATGAAATAGCCAAAAAAATAATATCTAAAAAGATTGAAGAGAAAAAAGCGTTCAAAACAGAAACAGAAAAACAATGGCTACCATCCTAAGAGGCGATTATAAACTTAGAGGGATGCTATGAACGAAAAAACATTCCACTACAAAACAGAAAACGGAAACATCACCGAAATTGTCGACACCTTCGCGGAAATGTTCCCAATGTGGGCTGGAAGAGTGCTTATCACGGCGGACAGCGAAAAATGGGCTTTAACAGCAGCTTCCGTCGCCACTGGACTTGCAACAAGCGTTATTATGTCGCCCGCCGAAGCTGGAATAGAAGGCACGGTGCCACCTGAAAAAACTCCCGACAATCGTGTTGGCGTTTTAATACAAATATATAATCGCAATAGGTTTGAGTTAAAGAATCAGATGATACTGCGAATAGGACAATGCATAATGACGTGCCCAACAACATCGGCTTTTGACGCCTTGCCAAACGCCAAAAGAAGACTGAAGGTTGGCAGAAGCATAAGATTGTTCGGCGACGGATTCCAAAGAAAAGGAATTGTTGGAAACAGGAAGGGTTGGAAGATTCCAGTCATGGAAGGAAACTTCTTTGTTGAAGACTCCTTCGGCGCAGCAGAAGCCATAGCTGGAGGAAACTTCCTAATCTTAGCCAAAGACAAGCTTTCAGGACTTAAGGCAGCAGAGGAAGCGGTGGAAGCCATAAAAAACAGGGCAAGCGAAGTTATATTGCCGTTTCCAGGGGGAATTTGCCGCTCAGGATCCAAAGCCGGTTCATTGAAATATAAGCTTAAGGCTTCGACAAACCATCCATTCTGTCCAGGATTAAAAGCGTTAGTGCAAGACTCGCAAGTGCCGGAAAACGTGAACTGCGTTTACGAGATAGTTATCAATGGCTTAACCCTTGAAGCTGTTAAGAAGGCTATGGGTGATGGCGTAAGAGCTGCTGCAAGCGTTCCAGGCGTTGTTAGAATTTCAGCTGGAAATTATGGCGGAAAATTGGGTCCATACAAGGCATTTTTAAAAGAAGTTTTAGAAGTAACCTAATCCTAAACTCTTATTTAATGCCATGCCAAGTAGCTTTACGGCTAAACCCATAGTGAAGACAAATTGAGCAGCAAAAAAAGAACCTCCCTGGAACTGTTTAGATTAAAAAAGACATTGAACATGCTAGCCAGCAAAGAAGGAAGAGGAACAGAGCTTATTTCGCTTTATGTTCCCCCTGGAAAACAAATAAGCGAAGTTATGAACATGCTAAGAGACGAATACGGCACAGCCTCAAACATAAAATCTACAACAACCCGCAAAAACGTTCAAGACGCCATCGTGAAAACCCAACAACGCCTAAAACTATTCAAAGAAACCCCAGAAAATGGACTTGTAATTTTCTGCGGCGCAGTTCCCCAAAACGGAGCTGGAAGCGAAAGAATCGAAACTTATGTGATTATACCGCCGGAGCCCATAAACATTTACCTTTACAGATGCGATTCGCGCTTTCACACTGAGCATTTGCAAGAGCTATTAAGGGAAAAGGAATGTTACGGAATACTTCTCATAGACTCTTCAGCAGCCACCCTCGCCACCCTTCAAGGCAGAAGACTTGAAATTGTTAGACAAATAACCTCTGGAGTGCCTGGAAAAACTCGGGCTGGAGGACAATCAGCCAGAAGATTTGAACGCCTAAGAGAGATGAGACTTCAGGAATATTTTAGGCGGGTGGGCGAACATGCAAACGAGACATTTCTGCCAATTGAAAACTTGAAGGGTTTGATAATTGCTGGACCAGGACCAACAAAATACGACTTCGAAAAAGGCGACTATCTAAATTATATGTTAAAAGAGAAGGTTTTAGACACCGTTGACACGGCTTACGTGGATGAGCAAGGCGTAAAAGAAGTTGTGGATAAGGCTCCAGAAATAATGCGAAAAGTGCGTTACATAGAAGAAAAACAAGTAATGCAACAGTTCCTATACGAGATTGGACATGACACCGGAATGGCAACCTACGGCGAACAAGAAGTCAGAAAGGCTTTAGAAGCCGGCGCCGTCAAAACCTTGCTGCTTTCTGAAGGACTTGACATAGTGAGAGTTAAGGTGAAATGTAATTCTTGCGGTTATGAAGAAGAACAAACAATGAAAAGCCAAATGCTGACAAGTTTTGAACAGAACCTTTATGGAAAACCATGTCCAAAATGCAAATCCCCAGCTTTAGCCGTAGCTGAAAAACAGGAGCTTATAGAAAATTTCGCTCAGTTGGCAGAATACACGAACACTGAAGTTGAAATGATATCAGGCGAGACGGAAGAGGGACAAATGCTCAAGAATTCCTTTGGCGGAATAGCAGCAATTCTTCGGTTCAAACTGCAAAACGAGTAGGTGCCTCTTATGCGATATCCTTCTTTATATTTAGATTGGTACAATCACGTTCCAAACTTGAAGTATGATTTCCGCTCCAGTGGAATACTTCCTTTCAAACATAACTTGATGCTGGGAGAAGTTGATTTAAACGCTAATTATACGCCTCATTTATCAAATTTTTTAGCCAAAAGGTACCATGTAAAGCCAGAAAATGTTCTCCTTTCAAGCGATGGAGCTTCAGGTCAAAATTCACGGATAATCCAATATATAGCGGAAAAAGACAAAAAGAAAAGAGAGGCAGTAGTGGAATATCCAACATATGAACCGTTACTGCGCCAAGCACAAGAACATTTTCCACACATAAAAAGGCTGGAAAGAAAAGAGAAAGAATCGTTTAAACTGGATGCGGATGCGCTGCGAAAAGTTGTTTCAGAAAAGACGGGATTACTTGTTTTAACGAATCCACATGCTCCAAGCGGAGTAATCGCCCAAAAAAGCGAGTTGAAAGAGATAATGGCTGTTGCCTATGAATATGGCTTTTACGTTCTATGCGATGAAATATATGCTGAATTCGAAAGAGATGCAATACCAACCGTTTTCTCCGTTGACGAAGAACTAGGCATAGTCACAACCAGTTTTACCAAAGCCTATGGTTTAGGAGGATTAAAACTTGGCATAGCCTTGGCAAATAAGAACTTTGTAGACGGCTTATACATAGACTTAATGAATACAGCTGGAGGAGCTTCAAACATAGTCCAACTTATCGCATTAGAGCTGTTAACTAAGGATAGGGAGATTCTTGAAAAACACAAACAGAAATGGATAACCCTAAAAAGAGAAACAGAAGAGTGGCTAAACGAAAAGGGTTTTGAATTTTACCCAAACAAAATTAGCGTAACCTACTGGGTGAAAACGCCTATGGAAGATACTTACACATGGACAAACAATCATACAATACCCCGTTACGGTTTAGCAGCCGTGCCCGGAGCATTCTTCCTCTTCAAAAGCGACTATAAACTGGTGATGTCAAACATGATAAGGCTTGGTCTTGGCAACCTAAACCCCTACAATCCCATCCTCCGAGAAGCTTTGGAAAACCTCGAAAAAGCCATAGAAACATACCATTAAGTGTAAAGTTTAAGCAGCTTCCTTAAAGCCCAGCTGAACTTTTTCCTTAAGGCTTTGGAATAAATTTTATCAATGGGCGCTTCCACCATGGCAGCCCATTTCGCATAAACTCTAGGGTCGATGTAGGATTTTAGAGAAGTTGTCAAATTGTATTCTCTTGTGTTTTTCATCAACTCAATATCCAACTTGGCTTTTTCGATTCTTTTGATGAGCGCTTCTGTTTTCTTACCTTGCTTCCTCTTTTCCTCTAAATCAAGCTCCAATTCTCTGAGTTTGGCTTCTTTTTTGGCTAATCTCTCTTCAAAATTGTTGGGAACCTTTCTCTTATGATTGGCAATTTCAGCCCCTTTTAGATTAGCCATTTTGGCGTGGAAAACTTTAACGTGTTCAGGGTCTTCTTTCTTAGCGTTGCATGAGTCTAAATATTCCTTTACGGCTTTTGTTGTTCTCCAAGTTCTGAAGACTTTAGCTGTTAATCCGCTCATTTTTTCTGAAAGAAACTTAGATACTTTTCTGGAATTGATTCCCTCAAATAAGTATTCTTTGCATGTTTTAGAGTAATATTCAATGTTTTTGATAACGCTTGGCGGCGCTTTTGTTTCTTTAATCCATCTGACAGAGTCTTTTCCTAAAAAGTCAAAATGCAGCGTGTCGCCTTCTATCTTTATGTGTTCTGGTCTTAGGGTTATGGCTCCAACAGTATCCGCCTCTCCGGGGTCTTTTTCGTCTCCGACTCTCATGTTTAGGGCGTGTATAAGCCAACACACAGTTGCTATCTTTCTTCTCTCATCATTTTTTGATTCCAAATTTTTCATGATGTGGGCTTCAATTTTTGGGATTACTCCGTCAAGCTTTTCCGCCTTCCTAAATTTCTCTTTCTCTTTTTTCTGTTTGAGATAAGCTGAATCAGAGAACCAAACATACTTTATTTTTCCAGTGAGTTTGTCTTGCCATTTGGCTATGTAAAGCTTATCTGGTTCCCAGATGATGGCCTTCCATTTTCCTTCTGGTTTTGGATTGTCTGGGGAAAGGTTTAGGATTATGTCTTCTTCCTTTGGTCCTTCCTTCCATCTTCCCCTTTTTGGATGGTTTCCTCTTCCAGAGAATAAGCAGGATGGTTCGGCTGTCCAGTTTGCAATTTCTATCTTTTTTCCATCAACGAATGCGTAGCCGAATTTTTTCTTTAATGCTTCTCTTTGAGTTTTTCTTTGTTTTGCAAGTTTCTTTTTCTCTCTTTTGGTTAGGTTTAGCTTTTTTAGGTTTTCTTTGTCTAAATACTCGAAAATTTCAGAAAAATCAATTCCTATGCTGCCATTAATTTTTGTGCAATTTAAAGGCTCAAAAGTGTTCTTTTCTATATCATTTAAATATTCGGAGGAAAAGTGAACCAAATATTCTGCGGAAGGATTTTCTGATTTCAACTGGTTTAGAAACTCTTGCATAAAATTTTTGTAGAAAACCTTGTCTGGCGGAGATGGAGAGCGCAGCTTCTTTGCCCAAGCCAAAGCCATTTGTTCGCTTTTTTGATCCAATTTTATAGCATGTCCTTGAATTTTCACCGTGAAACCTTTATAATCATATGGGGGAACGTAAATTCCGTTATGCCTTAGACTTTTCAATGTTTTCACGCTTGCCATGCAAAGGTTTTCTTTATTCACTCTTTCCCTTGCTTAAAAACTTCGCTGCCCGTAACTTCTTGTGCAGTTTTTCCACAGTATCTCTATCAACAAATCCTTTATGAGGGCGAAAACCGCCAGAAAATCCAGAGGGAATATGCAAGAGTTCGTGAATCAGAGTTTTTTCTTTCTCCGCCTCAGGCAGATTATCAAATCGTTCAGAAATTACTTCAATTATGTAAGATGGGGGAAGATTAAGAGCCTCTTGCCAAATTTTACCTAAACCATGTATGCGAGCAACAGTTCGCCTTGACTTGGAACCATTACTCCTTACACAATACACAAACTGGGGCACAACATTAAAAAATTCAAGAGCCTCAGCAATTTCGTCAACACGCTTTTTAATGTCTGGAGCCCTAAAATATTTTATCCGCATAAACAATTCACTCCAGTTACATATGCCATTGCCAAACTTAACCTTAACTCAGTTATACGCCAGGTAAGCCAATACTAATAAAGATCAGTGAACCTGGGGATCGTTAGGAGAAGGTTCTCTTCTTCCAACTTTTAAGTAGGAGCTGCTGTTCCAAGTATGAACTTTTGTTGGTGTAAGTATTTATTACAGTTTTTGTTATGCAAATAATGAAGGAGTGGTAGTGTATGGAAAGAGTTCCTGGATTAATGGTTGATAGAAAGTTTATTGCTTTACTGTTTCTTGTCTGTCTGGTTTTGGGTGGAAGTTTCGCCTTTATCTATTTGGATTTGAAGGCTGATTTTAAAGCTTTAAACGAAAAGTATGCGCTTTTGAAAGATGAGTATGAAACTCTTTCAGACCAAATGCAGCAGCTTCAAAATTTGACTGAATCAAAATATTATGAGCAAGTAATTAACTTAACGGCTGTTCAAATATACAATTTAACTAAGTATTCTGTAGTTTTGATTTCATGCACCCTCCCAGATGGTTCACGGGTTCAGGGTTCAGGTTTCGTTTATCTTAAGGGCGGATACATTGTTACGAACAGCCATGTTGTCGGACAAGTGGCTCAACAAGGCTTCGTAAAGGCGGTAAGCGTTAGTGTTACGTTTTTTAATGGAACAACTCTTCAAGCGGAAGTTTTGGCATATGACGTTTACAGTGACTTAGCCGTGGTAAAAGTAAATGAAGAGCAAGTGGGCAAAATACCTGAACAATGCCATCTCTTGACTCCTGGAAACTCAACTCTGCTTATGGTTGGAGAGCCTGTTTACGCCATTGGGAATCCCTTTGGGTTGAGGGGTTCTATGACGGCTGGAATAGTCAGCCAATTGGGTAGAGTTATACGTTTGGGCGATTTGGGTGTTCCAGACCCTTGGGGGAGATACTCTATAGTTGACCTTATACAGTTTGATGCTGCGGTTAATCCGGGCAATTCTGGCGGTCCCCTGCTTAATGGTATGGGCGAAGTTATCGGCGTAACCTTTGCCATAGAAACTGTAGAGAACATTTCAGCTTTTATAGGAATAGGCTATGCTGTGCCCTCAGCGATACTTAACAGGGTTGTTCCCGCCTTAATTGAAAATGGGACGTATAAGCATCCTTACATGGGCATAGGATACGATAGCCAATACTTGGGTGGGATGAACATATCCTACGTCGAACCAAAGGGACCAGCGGATAAGGCTGGTTTAAAAGTAAACGACATAATAATAGAAGTTGACAATCGCACTGTGACTTGTCCCGAAGACTTGGTTATTTATTTGGAAAGATACAAATCTCCAGGAGACGTCATACACTTGAAAGTCATGCGCAACAGCACAGTTTCAGAATTCACGTTAGTATTGGGTGAAAGGGAAGCTTAGCCTAACCTTCTTTTAAATGTCTTGCATTGTAAAGGCTACCAATGCCAAAACCAATGCAACTATTATTGCTGCAATGAATGGGTAGTAGGCCGAAATGCCGTAGAGAACGCCTCCCAAATATGGAGCAATAAAAGAGGCGAACATGGTTACAGTTTGGGGTACAGAAACCCATCGAGCCCTAATGGACTCTGGAGCCAAGGGTCCAACAACCGCCCCTAAAAGGGACCATGTTAGGTAGGAGCCGCCAGTTATGAAAAATGTTATTGTCAAAATTTCAAAATTTCCAAACAGCAAGAGAAGCGCAAGGGAAAGGCTGCATAAGAGAAGAGAAGCTGCAAGCGCGTAGGCTTTTCTCCATTTGTCTCCAATCTTGCCTAAAATGATTGCCAAAACTGCTGAGCCGAAGAAGGATATTGAGCCTAAAATGCCAATTTCAAAATCGCCATAACCATAAACGTCTGCAAGAAATTTTGGAACAAAGGGTCTGAACATCATTATGATGAACATCATTGAGGCAAAGAAAACCGAAAGTTTCAGCAACTTTCTCGTCTTTAAAAGTTGAAAAAAGGAGTAGCCTTTCTCTGAAGAGCGGGCATTGTAGCCTTTTGCTTTTTGACTTTTAATAAACAGAAGAATGAGCGTGGCAATAGCATAAAAGGTTGAGGCTAAATAGAAAACGGTTCGCATTCCAACAGTTCCAGCTAAATAACCGCCAAAGGCTGGAGAGAAAATGTATCCGAAAGACCATGAAGATGAAATCATGGCGAAAGTTAATGTAACCCTTTTCTCGTCAGCAGCGCTCACAATGTAAGCTGTTCCAGTTGGACCGCCAAGCCAAATACCCCACAAGAGCATTCCAGGCAACATTTCAATCCAATTTTTTGCAAAGGAAAAAATTATTGGAGCTGGCAACCACGCAATCCATCCGGCAAGCATAATCTTTTTTCTGTCATACTTGTCCGCAAGCGTTCCAGCAAAAAGCAGCGTTAAGGCTGCCACTAAAGTCATCACAGCATAGAGAATCCCAACTTCAACAGAACCCGCATTGAGGCTGTTGGTTATATAGTATGGTAGGAGATAAGCGTAAAGGCCGTCCCCGAAAGAGCCCACCAAGTTGCATATATAAATTAGTTTCAAATCTCTGTTTAAAACGTCCCATGGAAAGCTTGACTCCAAGATTTGCTGCAGCCTATTAAGCCTCATACGCCTTCAAGCCTTAATGGTTGGCACTTTGTCTTTAATGTTTAAAACAGTTTCACCATTATTTAACAAAAGTTTTGAAAGTAAGCTTACTTTCTTCTATCAATTATGTCCAGAGCTTCTGGTCCCGTTCCGATAAGCACAACTGGTATGCCCGTTTGCTTTTCAATCTCTTTAACAAATTCCTTTGCCTCTTTCGGCAATTCTTCATAAGCTCTTGCACCTTTACATTGAGGATATACAGCATCAAGTTTCGTTAACGCCGCTTGTGTGGCACCATTAATTTTCGCGGCTTTCCTTGCCAATTCAAAATTGAATGGGGCTGAACGTCTTTCACGGCCTGTTCCAGCAGCTGTTTCAAACCATCCACGCCTTTGGGCTTCCTCTTTTGTCAACTCTCCTGGCAATGGGCCTGTGCCGACGCGGGTCATAAAAGCCTTAAACACTATGAGGACTTCGTCAACTTTTGTTGGGCCTACGCCTGCTTCTGAGCATATGGCTGCGGCGCTTGTGTCTCTTCCCGTCACGTAGGGGTATGTTCCATGATAAAGCGACAATAGCAGACCTTGTGTGCCTTCTAGTAAAACTTTTTTGCCTTTGTCTATGGCGTTGTTGACTTCTTCTGCCACTTCTGTCAGGTATGGCTTTAGTTCTGGAATTTCTTTTGCAATTTTTGCTGTTCTTCGAACACGTTCCTCAATTGCGGGTCCAACACCCCAACCTGTTGTTCCCAAACCTTTCAAGTGGGCGCTTGTTTTGTCTTGGGTTGAATGTTTCTCTTCAATTATGGAAGCTTGCTGGTCTACGCCAATGCGGTTTTTAACTTTTGTTTCTTCAACTTCTTTGAGAAATTGTGCAACATGAATGTTTGAGCCTGCGCCTATGAGTAGGCGACATTTTTCGTAGACGAAGGCTGCTGGAACCATATGTAAAGCATAACGTTTGCCCTCAATCCAAACTGTGTGGGCAGCATTAACCGAACCTGTCCTAACGCAAAAGTCCAGCTTATCCTTTAGGGCTATGTAGGAAACGATTTTCCCTTTACCTTCGTCTCCCCAAAAAGCTCCAGCTATGACTGTGCACGGCATTTTATCACCGCTGACAAAACTTATTACTGGTTATTTAAGAATTTTTGCTGGTTTTGTGTAAAATTCTTCAGTTCCTGTCATCAGCCAAAATGAGGTTTAAGTTAAGTATTTCAGCCCACGCAATGTTCTTTAAAGGTATTCTAAACTCCTTTTCCTTTCTGTATGGAACACATTTAACAAGGGTTTCCCTTCCAAACTCGTCCCTCAAAATCTCTGAAAAACAGACATTAACTATTACTGAACCGTCTTTCAAGTGTAGGTTTACATTTTTTCCAAGGAAAGATTTCGCCGTGTTAAGCCGAACCTCTCCATTATTTACCACTCCAAATCTTTATTGGCTATTCTGCTCCAACAGCGCCTACAAATGGGTAATTTTTCTCCTCTAAAGAGGATGTAAACTTCGATGTCGTTGTTTTTGCATTCCTTATTCCATGGATTTTTGCAATGTTCCATCCAAGCGAACCTCCGCTGTTATGGCTGCAAAATGCTCAGTCCTTTTCTCCTTTTAAAACTCTCTGTGGAACAACCTTTGCATTCTGGGGAGAGAGATAAGTTAAAGTGAAGTTAACGAAAACCTTTCTCTGGAGAGTTTAAGGTTGAATTCGGAAGATTTGAGGAAAATTCTGTCAAAATATAAGAATGTGGCTGTTGTGGGATTGTCAAGGGACCTCTCCAAAGACAGCCATAGGGTTGCCAAATATTTGAAAGAGCATAAAAGACTCCTTTCCGAAGAATAGCGCTTAAATTTGGATTATTTCTGGCACTATCTTTTCTTTGGTTATTTTTAGCAAAGCCAATGTGGGTTTTGTTATGAAAGGTGGAATGGGATTTGTGGGGCTTCCAGGGTTTATGAAGAGGGTTTTTCCTTCCCATTTTATGCTTGAGTTGTGGGTATGCCCATAAACTAATACGTCAAAACTGTTCTGTTTAGCAATTTCCCGCATCTTCCCCATTCCAAAAAGGGCTCCAGGGTCATGCATAACCCCAATCTTCCAATCAAAAACCCTAACAGAATTCATTTTCGGAAGTTTCCCCCGAATTTCAGGTCCATCCATGTTTCCATAAACAGCCAAAACAGGCGCCAGCTGCTCCAAATCGTCAATTACGGATAATTGCACCAAATCGCCAGCATGAACTATAAAATCCGCCTTCTCAAAAACTTCGAAAACCTTTTTCGGAAGCGTCCTAGCCCTTAAAGGTATATGAGTGTCAGATATTAAACCCACAGTTTTCACCAAGGAATATTCGAGTTGTTTGGGAAGAATTTTAGGTTGCTGATAAGCCATTTAGATTTCCTCTCTAAACAATTTTAGCGTTTCAGAAATAAGAATCTTAGCCAGAGGCTTTAGAAACAAACTTGTTACCTTTTATGAAAAATCTTAACTCTTGCGGCAAATCAAACTTTACACCTATCCTATGGGAAGAACAAATCTCAAAACGTTCCCCTTCATCCTCCATCACCATTAGTGGGCCACTCCTTTTTGTGACGTAAACTCCATTCAACTCTTTAGTTATTGCTAAAGCTCTTGCCAATTTTCCAGGACCATTAGTCAAAAAGCGCAGGTCCTTCACTTTCCTATTCTTTTTCATAATTTCCACTCCAAAAATGGGTTCCAAAGCCCTAATCAAAACCGCCCCCACATCACCTTTTGGGTGTGCAACTATGTTTAGAAGCCAATTTCCATGAACCATATAAATGAAGGCTCTTCCAACATCCAAAAACATCAACTCATTAAACACTTTCCTACCCTTATAAGCCTTCGAAGCTGGGTCTTTTTCTCCATAATAGGCTTCTGTTTCAACAATCTTTCCAGACATGATTGTGGAATTCACTTTTCTTACCAAAATTTTTCCAAGCAATTCTTTAGCAACCACGTCTGGCTCCCTTTCATAGAAACTTGCGGGCAGCACCCTCATTTTCTCAACTCAAATTATATTTTGGAGCGATGAAAATTTAAATTGTAAAAGGCTGATGGGTTTTAATGGTGTTGGGCTTGATAGAGTCCTATAATTTTGGCGTTATGGTTGTAAATGGCAAAAGATACACAAACGACCTTATAATTTATGAGGGAAAAGTTTTTGACGGCTGGTGGAGAAAGGAAGGCCACAGACTATACACGAAAGATTTGGATAGAATTTTCAGCTTTCAGCCTAAACCTCAAGTTTTGGTTGTGGGAACGGGCTATAATGCACTTTTAAAGGTTTCAAGCGAAGTGGAGGAAGCCTTAAAATCTCATGGAATCGAATTGGTGGCTCAGCCCACAAAAGAGGCATTTCAAACTTTTAACAAACTTTTGGTTTCTGGCAAGCGGGTTGCTGGAGCTTTCCACCTCACTTGTTAGAAGGGGATAAAACCTTAAGTGGAATGGCATTTAATAGTCTGCCATAAAAGGTGAATCATTAAAATGGGCGCTCAAATATTAAGAGAAATAGAAGAGGAAATCACAAACCTTCTCAGCGACCTAATCCGCATAAACACCACAAACCCGCCGGGAAACGAAACCAAAGCAGCAAAATATTTGGCACAAAATCTGGAAAAAGAAGGTTTAAAATGTGAACTCTTCGAGTCTGCACCTGGAAGAGGAAGCGTCATAACAAGGCTTAAAGGCGAGAAAGCAAAACCGAGTTTACTTTTACTCTCACACTTGGATGTGGTGGCTGCAAACCCGAAAGAATGGAGCGTAGACCCCTTCGGAGGCTTGGTCAAAGACGGTTTCGTTTGGGGACGCGGCGCCGTGGACATGAAATCCATGACAGCCATGGAAGTTATGGTTATGAAACTTCTTAAAAGAAACGGTGTAAAACTCAAAGGCAACGTGATACTGGCTGCAACTGCAGACGAAGAGAAGGGCGGAGAAGCTGGTGCTGGGTGGCTTGTTCGCAACCATCCAGAAAAGGTTCGGGCAGACTATGTTCTAAACGAAGGTGGAGGATTAGCAATCCCAATTGGCGACAAAAACATCTTTACAGTTCAAACTGCAGAGAAGGGAATTTTATGGTTCAAAATTAAAGCCAAAGGCAGTCCAGGACACGGTTCAGTGCCAGGCGCCGCTGACAACGCCATATTACGCATGAACAAAGTTGTGGAAAAGCTTGGAAATCATAGGACAAAAATCTCCGTAGTCCCAACCATGAAGATTTTCCTAAACGAAATGGCAAAGGAAAATCCAGCCTTAAAACAGGGGGTTTCGCTTTTGCTTCAAAACCCAGACATGGGTGACCAAATATTGGACATGCTAGCTCAGCAAGATAAAGCCATGGCTGAAGAGCTTCGGGCAATGCTCAGAATGACCATAACCCCAACAGTAATCCACGGCGGCGTCAAAGAGAACATAATTCCCTCAGAATGCGAAGCTATTTTCGATTGTAGAATACTGCCGGGACAAAATACTAAAGAAACAATGGAATACATTAAAAAATTGCTTGGAGATGTAGGCTTAGAAAAATTGAATTTTGAAATAATCCAAGCCAATGATCCTTCAGAATCGCCGGCAAACACTCCGCTTTATGAATTGATTGTGAATGTTCTGAAAGAGTTTGAGCCTAACTGTTCTGCAGTGCCATTCCTGCTCACTGGTGGAACTGATTCCCGCTTCTTTAGGAGGATGGGCAGCGTATGCTATGGTTTTGAACCAATGCGTGCAGACTTACCATACGGCGAAATCTTGAAAATGGCTCATGGAATAGATGAAAGAATTTCCATAGAAAATCTGGTTTTTGGAACAAGCGTCCTCTACAAAATCGTTGAAAAATTCATGACCTAACTAAATCCTTTAATATGCTTCCAAGGATTGTTTGTGGCAGTAAGACTGGTTTCCCAGTTAAATGGCTAAATAACCCTTTAGCTTTCGGGGTGAAACCGATACAATCAAGAACTATCACGTCAACATCCTTTTTAGCAAGAAATTTGGCAGCCTCTTCTAAAGCTTTGCTTTCGCCGTAAGGATTTGCACTGGTCATAACCACAGATATGCCTCTGCTTCTCCATTTTCTCTCCATATGAGGTATTTGCTCCTTTTCTGGGACAACTATGCCGATTTTTCCGCCTTTGACACATCGAACAATGTTAGAAAGTAACTTGTCTGGCATAATCAAAGGCTTTTTCGCCTTTAAGGCTGGAAATTCTCCTGTGCACAAAAGCAGATTTAAGCCAACACCTAACTCTTCGAGTTCTTCTATGCACTTTTGAATTTTAGATGTGATATACCTTCTCGCCACCTTGACAGATGTTCCATCTCTTAATCTGGTAACCAACGTATAATCTCGTGCTGTGGGAGCTAACTTTTCAATTTCCTTCTTTCCTAAACCGTCTAAGACCCCTTTTTCGATTAGCTCAACCTTTGTACCAAGTATATCTCTTAAAATTGGCGTCACATCTGTTCTGGGCGACTGCCCAATGGTTACTAATCCTATCTTCAACTCCAATTCACACATCTTGTATTATATAGCGCCCCAACATAACCCTTAATTGAGCAACCAATAAATATATGTCTATAACGGTTTCTAATACGCTCTTAAGGAGGCTTGAGTGTGCCAGCAATAGAGGTTGGCAGAATCTGTGTAAAATTAACTGGCAGAGAAGCTGGAAGAAAATGCGTTATAGTGGATATAATCGATAAAAGCTTCGTGTTAATAACAGGACCAAAAAATGTCACTGGCGTGAAGAGGCGAAGAGTAAACATAAACCACATAGAACCACTCCAAGAAAAAATAACCATAAAACGCGGAGCATCAGACGAAGAAGTAACAGAAGCATTAAAAGAGGCTGGTAAGCTGGAAGAAATGGCGCAGATGGTTAAGCCAACCATCGACACGGTTTAAGCTCTTATACCTCTAAGCTTTTTCTCTACATTATAGGAGTGATGCATTCACATATGCCTAGAACAATTGCTCCATGGGAAATTAAGCGCCAACTATTGGTGAAGGCTGAGGATAAAACGAATCCACGATACGGTCATAAACCAGAAGAAAGACCAGCTGAAGAGTACATACGCTATGGTGTTATAAACCTTGACAAACCAGCTGGTCCAACAAGCCATGAAGTGGCTGCTTGGGTTAAACGCATCCTCAAACTTCAAAATGTTGGTCACGGCGGGACTCTAGAGGCTTAAAAGCCAGAGAAATCCCAAAGTGACCGGCGTCTTACCCGTAACCCTAGAAGAATCCAGAAAAATCGTTCAAGCCTTGCTCTACAGCGGCAAAGAATACGTTTGCTTAATGAAACTTCATGGAAATCTGACGGAACAGCGGGTTAAAGAAGTCTTAAGCGAGTTTGAGGACACAATTTATCAGAGGCCTCCTTTGAGGGCTTCGGTTAAGCGTCAACTGAGGACTAGAAGGATTTATTACATAGACTTTCTTGAGATGAATGGGCGCAATGTTCTCTTCAAAGTTGGATGTGAAGGAGGAACATACATTCGTAAACTCTGCTTTGACATAGGAGAAGTTTTAGGATGCGGAGCGCACATGCAGGAACTTCGCAGGACAAGGGCTGGACCCTTCGTTGAAAATGGAGACATTGTTACATTGCATGATGTGGCTTACTGGTTTATGGAATGGCAAAAACAAAAAGACGAGAAAATTCTGCGAAAATTCATACAACCCATGGAGAAAGCCTTAGCCCTCATTCCAAAAATTTACATAAGAGATTCAGCTGTTGACGCCGTCTGCCACGGAGCAAGCTTAACAGCACCCGGAGTTTTATCCCTTGAAACTGGAATAAACAAAGACTCCATAATTGCCATCTTCACATTAAAGGGCGAAGCAATAGCTCTCGCAAAAGCCACAGCTTCGACAGAAGAAATTTTCAAAATGGAACACGGAGTGGTCGCCAAAACTGAAAGAGTTTTAATGATGAGAGGCATATACCCAAAATGTTGGAGAAGCGGCGAAATATAAATGCAAAAGAAAAGCGCAAACCACTATTTTGAAGAACACCCAAAATCTAAGCTTAGGCTTGGAATAATTCACACAAACCTCCGAGGAATCCCCTTCGATTTTTTGACGGCTTCAGGAGTCTTTTCTAAGAAACATATAGATTTGGGCACAAGACTGCTCATTGAATCAATGATTCTCCCTGAAAAGGGCTATGTTTTGGACGTTGGCTGCGGTTATGGTGCTGTGGGAATTGCAGCTTCCGCTTTCAATCCTAATTTGCATGTTGTAATGGTTGACGTGAACAGCCGGGCTGTTTGGCTTACAAAAAAGAACATCGAAATCAACAATGTAAAAAATGTTGAAGTTAAACGCGGAAACCTCTACGAACCCATTAAAGGCTTAACTTTCAACTGCATCCTTTCTAACCCACCAGTAAGCGCTGGCATGAAAACCGTGAAGGCAATAATTTCTGGAGCACCAGAACATTTGGTTGCTAAAGGCTTTTTCCAAATGGTTGTAAAATCAAAAATCGGCAAGGAGAGACTGAAACTCTTTTTTGAAGAAGCTTTTGGAAATTTTAAAGTTCTAGCAAGAAAAAGCGGCTACCGCGTGCTAATGGCAGAAAAATAGCCATACATGAAAGAAAAAGTTGCATTCTGGACTCAGAAGCGGGAAATAGGCGTCATCCACATTTGTGTACTCGTACCTCGATTTCTTCATTGTCCATATGATTCTAATGAGGTAAAAGATTTTAATCTTATGGCTGATAACATGAATAATTGCTTGTCCATTCCCAATTCAAAAACAGCGTGTGGGGTAAGAATTTGTGAATAAAGAAAGGGAATAGTGAATTTTATTTTTCCGTAGGCCCTGTGATGTATGCCCAAACGCTTATTAGGACCAGTGTTAAGCATGCTCCTGCGAACCCTGAAACTAAGAATTTTATTTGGACAAGCGCTGGTAATACTTCGAGGAGTGCTGGGATGACGTAGTCGGCTGTGAGTTGTGCTATGATTCCCGCTATGAATCCTAAGAGTGCTACTAATCCGAAAACCTTTAACCTTTCACCCATTTAATTTTCACCTTTGCTTAGAATTCAAATTAAGCCTCTTTTTAGTCTAACTTACACATTTATGTCTATTACTCCAAAACCAGCAACCGCATCTTTTATTTTTCCAACTAAAGCCTAAAGCCATTTTTACTCTGACATATAGCTCTAGGTATATACGTGCATGTTTTCAACATATTAACAATGTATAAGATTGTTCTGTGCGCCTTCTCTTTTCGGAGGTATTAATTTGTCTGAACGATTTGGTAAAAAATGGGAAAGCAGAAGAGAAGAACAACCCTTCACAAACCGCATAAAAGAGGCTGTGAGACCACCAGGGCCCTTAAAGCCACGCTTAGACTTCGCTGTAAGACGCATTGAGCTTCAGGTTCAAAAGCTGGATCAAGCATCTGAAAGGTTCAGCCAGAGGGACAAAGCAATATTTGCAAGGATAGTTGACGCCTACACAAAACATGACACCGCCCGCGCAAATGTTTTCGCCAATGAATTAGCCGAAATCCGCAAAATGGAAAAACTAATAATAAACGCAAGGCTTGCCCTTGAACAAATAGTGTTAAGGTTACGAACCGTATCAGAACTTGGAGATGTTGTATCCACACTAGGACCTGCAGTGGGAGTTTTAAGGTCTGTTAGAGCTGGACTTGCAAGCGTTTTCCCTGAAGCAGAAACAGAACTTGGCGAAATAGGAAATCTCTTAAGCGGCATAATGATTGAGGCTGGACAAAGTTCTGGAATGACCCTAAACTTTGACACGGTAAATGAGGATGCACAGAAAATTCTCACAGAAGCAGCAACAGTCGCAGAACAAAGAATCAAAGAAAAGTTCCCAGAGCTGCCGCCAGGAATTCCAACAGCCCCAGTAGGCGAAAAAGCGCCAACAGAAACCTCATAAATACGGGGGAGAAAAAATGTCACAAAACCCCAACCCTTTTCTTTCTCTTGGAAAACAAATTAAAGACGAATATGGATGCCCAATAGGCAAAATAGCTTCTTTCGCTTTAACTCCAAGCGGAAAATTCGACGCCGTCTTCATAGAACAAGGCGACGGAAAATTCTCAAAATACTCCATGGAGCACCTAAAATTCGACGGTGCAGATGTCACGCTTATATCCAACATTAAATCAGGGGCAAACGCTCTCTGCGACCAAATCCCCCTATTATGGCGCAAAAACCAAGCCCTCAAAGAACTTTTAGAAAAGAAGAAAATTTCATCAGAACTTTACGAAGAACTTCACGGCAATTTTGATGGAGCATTAAATCAACTAAAAACCGAAGCCCAAACGCTCATAGAAGAAACCGATAAAGAAATAGCCAAATGCACTAACGAGATTAAGGAGTTGAACTACGCTTTAGTTCATCTTGAAATTGAACATGAAATTGGAAAAATAGACGACCAATCTTATGAAACAGCGTTTTCAATAATACAGGAAAACCTGAAAAGAGTAAACATGAAGAAAAGCGACTTAGAACTAACAAAAAACAAACTTACAAACATTATATTGGGTGAAACACCAAAAACGATGGAGCAAGAGAAAGGCAAAATAACTGCAGAAGTTTCAAAAGAAACAACGCCATCGCCTGGTGCCCCTGAACTTCCAGAGCCGCCTGTAATAGTTTATGTGAAAGAGATGGGCAAGGCAAGCATATAAGCGTGTGAAGTAGCGGGCGGAGGGAAAAGCTATTAAAGGATTTATTCGCCAAAGCCCTCCACTCCGTGAAGTAGTTATAAAATCCATACAAACCTTAAAGGTTCAACGCAACAAGCTTGAGCAGGCGAGTTTCAGACTGAAAGAAAGAGATAGAATCCTATTTCAAACATGCATAAGCGCTCTGAACAATAAGAATAAAGAAAGGGCAACACTCTGCGCTAACGAAATCGCAGAAATTAGAAAGCTGATAAAGTTTCTTTACAACGTAGAATTAGCCATTGAGCGTGTGATTCTCAGACTTGAAACAATAAAAGAGTTAAGCGACATAGTTTTCGACCTAAAACCAGCCTTAAAAATTCTCCAAAGTGTTTCACAACAGTTGTTTGAAGTTTTGCCAGACGTTTCATCTGAACTTAGCAAAGTTAACGAAACAATAAGCGAAACATTATATTCAACAAAAATAACAGCGGACGAATCCATAATCCCAGTAGGTAAGAAAACACCTGGTGGGGAAGAGATACTGAAAGAAGTTTCAAGTTTCCTTGAGCAAAAATTGAGTGAGGAGCTCCCTGAACCGCCCGCCGCTTTAGAAACTCCTGAAACTGAAAAAACTACGTTGAAAGAGATGGTAGCCTTAGCAGCTAACTGTTCGCAAGCAGTGGCGCATGAAACAGTTGAGGATTCGGATAGGAATTCTTCTCAAACCCTACTTTCTTTTAAAAAAGCTGAAATTCAGGAAATTTCCCTAAAAGTTGAAAAACCATCATTAGAGGACGTTCTCCTAGAATATGTTAAGAAGAGTAATGGAGAAATTGACTTAAAACGGTGCTCGGCTGATTTGAAAGCCTCTTATGAAGAAATTGAGAAGGCTCTTGAAAGTTTAGGAGCTAAGGGAAAAATAAAAATTGAATTAAAGTCTGGATAGGAGAAGGCTGAATATGAGTGCTTCTCAAGAGCTTGAGAAAGCCGCAACCAATTACGCTTTAGAAGCCGTCCGCTTGGATAAGCAGGGTTCACGGGGCATGGCAATAACCATGTATCAAAAGGCTATTGAAAGTCTCCTAAAACTTGTGCAGTTATATCCTGAATATAGCCTAAACAAAGTCTACATACAAAGAGCCATAGCCTACCAAGAAAGAATAAAAGCTTTGCAAGGCGCAACTGTGCCTGTGCAACCGCAAGAGGAAGCCGCTGATGTTGAAGGCGGCGCCAAAACAAGCCAAGGAAAGTCAACCTATGAGGAATTAATAGTTACGGAAAAACCAAATGTGAAATGGGAAGAAGTTATCGGCTTGGAAAATGCCAAAAAGGCAATAAAAGAAGCCATAGTTTATCCCGTTCAACGACCAGACCTTTTCCCATTAGGCTGGCCGAGGGGCATTCTTTTGTTTGGGCCTCCTGGATGTGGAAAGACTTTGTTGGCTGCGGCCGTTGCCACGGAAATAGATGCAACTTTCATTTCTATTGATGCAGCCTCAATAATGTCTAAATGGTTAGGCGAAGCGGAACAGAATGTTGCCAAACTTTTTGGTTCAGCCAGAAAATCGGCTTTGGAAGGAAAACCAGCAATAGTCTTTATTGACGAGTTGGATTCGCTTATGGGAAGGCATTCAAATGAAGTTGGCGGAGAGGTTCGTGTTCGAAACCAATTTTTGAAAGAAACTGACGGCATTATAGATAAGGGTAAAAATCTTCACGTTTACGTTATTGGGGCAACAAACAAGCCTTGGGATTTGGACTGGGCTTTCATTAGACGATTCCAAAAAAGGATTTTGGTTCCGCTTCCAGACCATCACACTCGGTTAATGATGTTTAAGCTTTATACAAGCCATCTGAAGCTTGCTCCGGACGTTGACTTGCACGAGTTGGCTAGGATTTCTGAAGGATTTTCTGGAAGTGACATAAGAGACGTTTGCCAATCGGCGCAACTGAAAATTATAGGTGAGTTCTTTGAGTCTGGTCAAGCTGCTAACAAATTAGCTAAGCCAAGATTCTTAACAATGGATGATTTCAGGCAAATATTGGAGGAGAGGAAGCCGAGCGTTTCGCTTGATATGTTGGCGCTTTATAACAGGTGGTTTGAAGCCTTCAAGGCTCTTTAAAGGGGTGATGAGCGGAAAACTGTTTAAAGTTGGGTGGAAAGGTTTGGAGAAAACTTTCTTCTTTTAAAATCTCCTTTCTCCCCCTTAAACAAAATCTCCAAACCTCCACAAACCAACTAAAGCAAAAATCCTTTGACAACATTTTCCACAATGTCCGCAATTTTCTCCGGATTTTTCAGCAAATCTACATACGGAATTTTTGGATACACGGCTTCGGTTGAATATGGTCCCGTGAAAGCTAATAAAGGCTCAAAATTTTTAACAGCTTCTGACGCTTCCTCAAGGGATTTTACAACAACGATTTTGTATATGCTTCTATCTTTAGCAACAAGTTTTCTAAACCCTTCAACAAAAATTATGTCATGACCCTTACATTTTTGCAGAATTTCTTTCAGCGGAAAATTTTCTGTGCTCGCCTTCTCTATTGTTGCTATTTCGTTTGATGCTACGCTGATGATTGTTTTTGCTCCAGACTGGGCAAATCGCCACGTATCCTTTCCAGTCTTGTCAATTGCAAAGTTTGGTTCCGGAATATGCTTTATCGCTGCAATTTTGTAGCCTCGCTTAGTTAATTCTCTAGTTAAAACTTCTATTGTTGTTGTTTTTCCAGAATTTTTGCTTCCAACAACAGCAAATATTACTGGTTTCTTCATTCCATTTCTTCCCTGAAGGTTTCTTCTAATGTTTTCTTGTTTACATGCAGTTTTTCTGAAAGCGCCTTAACCCATTTTATGTAGGTTCTAAAAATGTTTTGCAGTATTTCCGCCTTCTCTTTTTCAGACAAATCCTTTTCTTCAGCAAGCAATAAGGCAAACCATTTTCCAATGTCTGAAAGCTTATAAGATTTAACCCATATTGTGCGTCTTTGTTTTTCTGTTTTCTCCATTTCTTCTTCTAAAACTCCAAGTTTCGTCAGTGTTTTTAAATGTTCAATTATTGTTTTGTTGGAGTAAGAAAGCTTTTCAATCAATTCTTTCTGGTAAATTTTGTTTGAAACTCCCTGATTTATGGAGAACTTTAAAATGTCAACCGCAGCTTTTGACCCAAAAATAGCTGACAGCACCTTATTTTTCTGTTTTGCTGGAAGGAAAACTACATAAGGGTAAATTTCACTCATGGTTTTCGCCATTTTATAGAACCTTCAAAATTTAGAACACTCAATCAGCTTTTAAGCTCTTTTCCTTATTTTTCACTTAGATTGCGCAAAGAAAACTTTTCCGATTGCCATTATGACGCCTACGCCTATGACTGTGGCTATAAGCGTGAATGCTATGCGTTCAACAGTGGCTATTGGAATCGAAAGCATAAAGAAATCCCCCAAAGTTGGGTTGGCAACCATTTGATACACCCAATCAGCTATGGGGTTGCTTGCCGAAAATCCTAAGCCTATTGACATGCCTATATTTCTGAGAGCGTCCCTTAGGGCTTTCATGTTGACAACATAATTTACAGCTGTGATGAACATTACATTACCCCACATGTGGTCTGCCATAACGCCTACAAAACTTGCAATTCCGACACCTAATGTGACAAATTTTTTAGAAGTGCTATTTACAAAGTCGAAAACTTTGTTTCTGAAGATTAGGATTAATATTAAGGCTGGAACATGTAGGAAGAAAGGATAAAATGGTGCCTCAAAACCTATGGGAGTGGCATACCAAAGGGCTATTAAAACTGCAAGCAGAATGGCAGCACTTTTCCAACTTGCCCACTTTGTTCGTCGCGTAAGGAAACCTGCACATAATGCTGCGAAGGCTCCTGCTGGAATAAGCAACAAACCTAGGACAGTTGATGTTGGAATTATCCATGCAATAAAATTACCTATAATGACAGCTAAAGCGCCAATCCATGGACCAAGAAGAATTCCCGCCAGAGGATATAAGGGAACTGAAAATTCAATATGTCCCGTTTGAATTCCCAAGGAAATTGGAATTCCCGGAAGTCTGGTGATTATGGCAATCAAAGCTGCAAACATGGCAGTTAAAGCTGTGTCTCTCGCCGATATTCTAATTTTTCTGGAGGCTTTTTGTTGTGTCATTTTTTACACCGCATATTAGAAAATTACATAACAAGCAAAGCTAAAAACTTTTCGTAACAATTAAAAGTTAATTAGAGGAGACCGCGTAATTTCAATTTTAACGCATGTTGGAGAACCTTTCAAATAGTAAATGGGGCTGAAATAATGGAGAAGCCGAGACTACGGGTTACATTGCTGACGGGGCGAACGATAGAGCAAGGTGTAGGAAAGGAGCGGGGAAAAGCTTCAAAGGAGTATGTGGAAAGCGTTTCAGTTTGCTACATAGACCCTGAAGATTTAAAGAGGCTTGGTGTGAAGGAGAAGACTAATGTTATGGTTTCGACGGATTATGGTTCAGTTGTTGTTAAAGCCTTAAAATCTCTTAGGGCTCCGCATCCAAGCATAATTTTTATTCCTTATGGTCCATGGGCAAATGTTATAGTCAACCCAGAAACTCATGGCATTGGAATGCCATCTTTTAAGGGAATTCCAGCAGAAGTCGAACCCACACCAGACAAGCCAATTTTAAGCCTAGAAGAGCTTCTAATGGAACAGTTCGGGAAGGGAGCTAAATGACTGTTATTAAAGCCGTGACATGCCCCGTCTGTGGAAGCTTATGCGATGACATAGAATTAACCATAGAAAATGGAAGGATAGTTAAGGTTAAGAATGGCTGTGCCATGTGTGAATCAAAATTTTTGGGCTACAACAGCGAGCATAGACTTTTGAAACCCCTCATAAGAAAGAATGGAGAGCTTGTTAAGGCTTCACTGAAAGAGGCTATTGGAAGGACTGCGGAAATATTGGCAGAAGCCAACTATCCAATCCTGTATGGTTGGAGTTCAACAAGCTGCGAAGCCATAAGCTTAGGCCTTGAACTTGCCGAAGAGGTTGGAGGCGTAATCGACAACACATCAGTGGTTTGCCACGGTCCATCAATTTTAAGCATTCAAGAAGTTGGCATTCCATCATGCACTCTTGGGCAGATTAGACATAGGGCTGACCTTGTTGTTTACTGGGGAAGCAATCCTTGGAGTGCTCATCCACGCCACATAGAAAGATACACAGCCTTTTCTGAAGGACGCTTTGAAAAAAGTGCTTGGAGAGGCTACTTAACAAAGATTAAAGCTTCAAATGTGAAGAAGAAAATTGAAAGTGCCATAAGAAGAATGTTCTTAAAAGGAAAGCCTCCTGCTCCAGCATACATTAGAAACGAGCCTCCTTCAACGCTTCAGAAAGAGGGCAGAAAACTAATAGTGATTGACGTTAGAAAGACAAGGTCAGCTGAAATTGCCGACTATTTCATCCAAGTTGAACCTAACAAGGATTATGAGCTTCTCCAAGCTTTTAGGGCTTTAATTCGGGATCAAGAAATTGATGTTGATGAAGTGGCTGGGGTTCCAGTTGAGTATTTGGAGGAAGTTGCCGATTTAATGATTAAATGCGATTTTGGAGTGCTATTTTTTGGGCTTGGACTAACCATGAGTAGCGGCAAGTTGAGAAATATAGATGCAGCCCTTTCACTTGTTCGAAACTTGAATATGTGGACAAAATTTGTGATAATGCCCATGAGGGGTCACTTCAACGTTACGGGCGCTAACACGGTTTTCACATGGCAGACTGGTTACCCGTACGCTGTGGACTTTTCATTGGGCTATCCTAAGTATAATCCTGGCGAGACCTCTGTGGTTGATGTTCTCTTGCGTAAAGAGTCAGATGCAGCTCTAATAATTGCTTCAGACCCCGTTGCAAACTTTCCAAAAACTGCAGCTGAACATTTAGTTAAGAATCCGCTTATAGTTATTGATCCTCACATGAATGCAACAGCCCAAATGGCTGATGTTGTTTTGCCCTCAGCTTTTGTCGGCATAGAAGCTGGCGGAACAGCCTATCGCATGGACCATGTTCCCCTTCCGCTTAAAAAGGTGGTTGACCCTCCTCGTGGAGTGCTTTCAGATGAGGAAATTTTGAGGAGAATCCTTGCAGAGGTTAGAAGAATGAAGAGGAAAAGGGCGGAGGCAGCTTAAATGGAGCTTTTAATAAGGAATGGTTTTGTTTATGACCCCGCCAATGGCGTTGACGGCGAAAAAATGGACATAGCCGTCAAGGATGGAAAAATTGTTGAAAGGGTTAACGAGCGTAAAGCCAGAAAAATAGACGCTTCTGGCATGATAGTCATGCCCGGTGGGGTTGATATTCACTGTCATATTGCTGGTTCTGAGGTGAACAGTGGCAGACTATTAAGACCTGAAGATCATTTTAGGGATTTTGAACGCAAAACCGCCATAACAAGGTCTGGGGTTGGTTATTCAATTCCGTCAACTTTCACTACTGGTTATCGCTATGCCAGAATGGGTTATACGACAATAATGAATCCTTCCATGCCGCCTTTAGAGGCTAAGCATACACATGAAGAGTTAAGCGACACGCCAATGGTGGACAAAGCCAGTTATCCACTTTTGGGCGATTGGTGGTTTGTGCTTGAATATTTAAGGGATGGAAAAATTGAGGATTGCGCAAGGCATGTGGCTTGGATGATAACTTCAACGAAGGGCTACGCTATAAAAATTGTTAATCCCGGCGGCCTTGAAGCTTGGGGTTTTGGCGGGGACGTCAAAAATTTAGACGACCAAATTCCATATTTCTGCATAACCCCCCGTGAGATTATCCGTGGACTTTGTAAAGTGAATAGGCTTCTAAATTTGCCCCACACAATCCACGTTCACACAAACAATCTTGGAAAGCCTGGAAACTATATTACTGCTTTGGAGACTATGAAATGTGTTGAGGATTTAGCCTCTGAAAATAAGCCGGCAATTCACATAACCCACTGTCAATTCTCAGCCTTCAAGGGCGACGACTGGAGAACGCTTGAGTCTGGGGCGGAGGAAATTGCAAACTATGTTAATGCCCATTCGCATGTTACGTTGGACATGGGACAAGTGATATTTACAGACACAACAACCATGACTGCCGACGGACCCTTCCAGTACACACTTTACGAGTTAAGCGGTAACAAATGGGTTAACCACGATGTGGAAACAGAAACAAGCGCTGGAATAGTGCCCTTCCACTATCGTCGCAAAAGTTATGTACACGCTATTCAATGGTCTATAGGGCTTGAATTAGCTTTACTAATTAAAGATTCATGGAAAATTTTCTTAACCACAGATCATCCTAACGGTGGACCCTTCACATCCTACCCGAGGATTATTGCTTGGCTTATGAGCAGAAAAGCCAGAGAGGCAACACTAAAGAGGATTAATCCAAGGGCGAGAAGCAAAAGTCTTCTACCATCAATAAGCAGAGAATTAAGCTTCAAAGAAATTGCAATAATGACAAGGGCTGGACAAGCAAAGGCCTTAGGCCTAAAAAATAAAGGACATTTAGGTTTGGGGGCAGATGCTGACATAACCGTATACAACATAAACCCTGAAACAATAGACCCTTCCAAAAAATATAAGACTCTGAGGAAGGCCTTCAAAAAAGCTGCCTATACGATTAAAAATGGAAAAATAGTTGTCAAAAATGGGGAAATTGTGAAGCATTTGGAGGGCGCCACAATGTGGCTTGACGTGAAAGTTTCCGAATCTGCTAAGATAAGTGAGGATATGCAGCGAAGGTTTAGGGAGTATTGGACTGTGGAATGTGAAAACTATCCCGTAACAGAAAACTATCTTGAAGTTTCCCATCCAATAAATGTAGAGGCAAAAGTGTAAAATGATAACTCTAACCCCAAAAAGGGAATTTAGATTTCCAATAGTAGCCGAATGCATAAATCCAGACATTTTCTATGGCAAAACATCAAAAGAAATTGAGGAGCTTAAAATCTGGGAAGGAAACAAGCAAAAAACGCTTGGAGAACTCTTCAAAGTTGAAGAAACAAAAATGGCGAACCCACAGGAAAAGGAAATTATAACCATAAACGGCAATGTAAGCAAAGTTAGAAGAATAGGTGCAAACATGAAAAGCGGGGAAATAATTGTTCACGGCGATGTTGGCATGCATTTGGGCGAAGAAATGAAAGGCGGAAAAATAACCGTTTATGGAAATGTTGGCGGATGGGCTGGTTCAATGATGAAAGGCGGAATCATCGAAATTCACGGAAACGCAAGTGACTATCTTGGCGCTCCATACCGTGGAAGCAGTGAAGGCATGCATGGCGGCAAAATTGTTGTTTATGGAAATGTTGGAAATGAGGCTGGGGCTCATATGAGGAGGGGTTTAATCAAAATTTATGGAAACGTTGGTCAATTTTTGGGTTTGCGTATGCGAGACGGAACAATTTATGTTGAAAAAGATTCTGGGGGAAGGGCTGGAGCATGCATGAAAGGCGGAAAAATAGTTATTAGCGGATTTTTAGAGTATGTTCTCCCAACCTTCACCATAGACAGCGTGAAAGAGAAAGTCAAAATTGAAGAAGGTGAAACAGTTTCTGGACCCTTCTACCTTTTCCTCGGAGACCTTGTTGAAAATGGGGAAGGCAAACTTTATGTTTTAAAAGAAAAGAATCCTCACCTAAGCCACTATGAAAAATTTCTTTAAAGGAGAGAAAACATTATGAGAAGAACTTTAAGCGTTAACCGTTTGGCATGGAAAATTTTAGAAAAGCTTTGTGATAACCCAGAACTTTATGGAATAACAGTTGAAAAAACAAGTTATGGCACGACAATTGTGGATGCTGGAATAAAAGCTAAAGGAGGATTTCAAGCTGGAAAACTCGTAACTGAAATTTGTATGGGAGGTTGCGGAAAAACCAAAATAATCAACAAGCAGTATGGCGACATAGAGCTTCCATCAATTTTTGTATACACGGACAACCCAGCCATCGCAACCTTAGGCTCGCAATATGCGGGTTGGCAAATAAAGGAAGGCGATTACTTTGCAATAGGTTCTGGACCAGCAAGAGCCTTAGCCCTAAAGCCTAAGGAAATTTATGAGGAAATTGGATACAAAGATGATTTTGACAAAGGAATTATAGTTTTGGAAACGGATAAGCCTCCACCAGAAAAACTCTTAGAAAGATTCACACGAGACTGCAAAATTCCGCCTGAAAACTTGGCTGTTATTCTAACGCCAACAGCCAGCATAACTGGAGCAACACAAGTTTCTGGACGAATAGTTGAAACTGGAATCCATAAGCTTAGAAGGTTAGGGTTAAACCCGAAAACAATATTGTACGCTTGTGGATGTGCTCCAATCCCGCCTATTCATCCAAAATTTACACGGGCAATGGCTAGAACAAATGATGCAATCCTCTACGGCGGAACAACCTACTTCATTGTTGAACATGAAAATGAAGAAGCACTAAAAGAGATTATGGAGAAGGCGCCCTCAAAAGCTTCTAAAGATTATGGGAAACCCTTCATAGAAATCTTCAAAGAAGCAAACTATGACTTTTACAAAATAGACCCAAACCTCTTCGCACCAGCCAGCATAACAATTAACAACATAAAAACTGGCAATACATTCAAAAACGGAGAAGTCAATGCGAGAGCATTAGCAGATTCATTTGGCTTTAAGGTTTCTTGAATATCGTTTTAATTTTGCAAGTTATCTATCCTTTTTTGTTTTAGCAGTCTTAGCGGAATATCCTTCAAGTTGAAGAGGGTTCAAAAATCTGTAGATGAATTCTCTGAACCCTATGTTTCCTGCCAACGCTCCCATTAAGAGGCTCATCACTGTTATTTCTATCCATGCCTTTGGAATGACGATTGGTATCATAAAGTCCATTCCCCATCCATAGACGATTTGAACTATGTACAAGAAATAGATGATTGTATAGATGCATTCTGGAACGTATGATATGAGTATTGTGGGGACAGTTAAGGTTGAAGGTCTTGAACTATTGTTTATTTTCAATTTTTTATAGAGGAATCCAGCTGTTAAGCCAGTTAAGGCTTTTCCGAATGGGACTCCTATGAGAGAAAGTATTCCAAGCGAACCCATAACATAGCCAAAATAATAACCTGCATAAATACCGCTTAAAAAGCCAACTACAGCGCCTATAAATGGTCCACCAAAAATAGCTGCTATGAAAGTTGCAACATGTGACAGGTCTAAGGCTGCCCCTCCTTGACCGACTACGCTTAAAAGAGGTGCGAGGTTAATTGAGATTGCTGAAAGAAGTAGCCCTAAAGCGCTCATAGCTGCAACGAAAGCTGTTTGTTTTGCATCCATTGCTATCCCATGCGTTTATACATGTTAGCTTCTGCGTTATTATTTAAGAGTAGCTACTCAAAAAAGAGTGTACCAAATCTCGAAAAATAAATATGGCTTAAGTGTATCTTTTATGGGGAAACGCTTGGCAGAAGTCTTAAAATTTTCCTCAAGCGAGATTAAGGGTTGGCTTGAGAAAGAGACAAATTCAATTTTTGTCCCTGTCCATGCCAAGGCTCAAAAATTGCTTGATGAGATGCGTAAATCCCTTGAGGGTCTTGTGGATTCAAGCAAGATGCTTCTGGATAACAGTGGAAAAGAAATTGAGAAAAGGAACATGAAGACTTATGGGAGAGCAAGAGCCTTAAACAAGCTTTCGCGTTTGTTTTTGGATAGAATGCGACAAATTGAAGTTCCAGAAAAAGTTTCTTATGACAGTGTTCATGATTTTGTTGAAGAAACCCAAAAAGCGTTTTTGGTTACAGAGGGTGATATTAGAAACTGGTTTCCGAGGATTTCGCCTTTCTTTATTCTTGACAGGAGAAAATTTCTAACAGTTTTTGAAAAGGCGAAAATTTCGCTTAAGGAACTTAATATTTTCTTAACAAAAGAGTATGTTAAAACCAAAACCTTAGAAGAAACCTTCCAACTTATTGATAAGCTCCAAGCTCTCGAAGGACAGCTTGCAAAATTAGATGAGCAGAAAAAGAATATAGAAGCTGAAAGGGCTCTAGTTGAAAAGGAAATTTCTGAGACGCTAAAGAAAATGGATGCGTTGAAAGGTAAGGGAGGAATAAGTCAACTAAGCCAACTGGATTCGGAAATAGAAACGTTAAGCGTTGAACTGAAGCATAGTTTACAGCATCTGCAAAAACCCTTCATAAAACTTCAGTCTTTGGCACTTCACGGTGAAGGAAGCGGCTTAACTCCAGAAGAAACTAACAAACTTAACCACTACTTGAAGAACCCACTTGAAGCCTTCTCCACTGAAGAGGCTGGTTACCCGCTTTTGAAGCAGATTCTCCAGAAATTAGCTCAATCCATGGCTGGTGGAAAGCTTAAACTGAAACCGGATAAAATGCGGAAGGCTGAACAAGCCATAAACAGCATCGTTGACAAAAACTCTTTAGTTGAGCTTCATGAAAAATGCGTTAATATCATGGCTCGCAAAAGGCAGCTTTCTGCTTCTGCAGAAGTGGCAGAAACAAGAAGTGACTTGTTAAAGCTTCAGGAACACTTAGAAGCGCTTGAACAGAAAAGACGTATTATAGACTCGGAGGAAAGCATGTTGGAAAAAGCATTTAATGGAACTCTTGAAAAAATCCGTAACCATAAGAACCAAATAGAAAAGAACATTTTTGATTTTGTAGGAAAAAGAGTTCTTATCGAATAATTTGAGGACATAAATGTGCAAGCAAATCTTTCAGAAATTGTTAAAGAAGCCTTAGAAATTCAATGCGATGGTTTTGTCAAAATGGCTGAAGATGCCACTAGGCTTCTTTGCAAAGAAAATGGGAAAGTTGGAAACCTAAACATCACTGGAAGGCTTGTTAACATAGAACCTCAAGGTGAAGCGTTAATAATTGGCGACTTACACGGAGATTTAGAAAGCCTAATTCAAATTCTTAAAGAAAACAATTTTCTCCAAAAAATGAACCAAAATCACGATTCACTTATCATTTTCTTGGGGGATTATGGCGACAGAGGCGAATACTCAAAAGAAACATACTACACCGTCTTAAAACTGAAACTTCTTTTCCCAGAACAAGTCGTTTTAATGCGTGGAAACCATGAAGGTCCAGAAGACCTTTTAGCTTCTCCCCATGACTTACCCGTAGAGTTTCAAATCAAATTTGGCGAAAAATGGACAAATGCCTACTCCAAAATTCGAGAACTTTTCGCATGCCTTTATAATGCCTTGCTTGTGGAGGAACGCTACCTAATGATTCATGGAGGTTTGCCGCTAAAAGCAAAAACAATTGAGGATTTAGCCTATGCGCATTCTACGCACCCGAAACAAAATTTTTTGGAGGAGATGCTTTGGAGTGACCCGAACGAAATGGTTAAAGACTTTTGTGAATCGCCAAGAGGCGCTGGAAAGCTCTTCGGCGAGAAAATCACAGAACAAATGCTGAAAATTTTTAATGCTAAGATTTTCATTAGGGGACACGAACCCTGCATGCAAGGCTTCAAAATAAACCACAAAGGCAAAATTTTAACATTATTTTCACGGAAAGGACCACCATACTTTAACGCTTACGGCGCTTATTTAAAAATTGATTTGCCAGAAAAATTTGAAAATGCTGAACAGCTTATTCCCTACATCCACAAATTTTAAAATATTATAACACGGAAACTTTAAGAGCTAATTTCCATAGCATCCTAACAGATTAAAAGGCGAAAGAAGGTTCATTTTTGAAAATTGGAATTGTTACCCGAAACAAAAATTCTTGGGGCTCATCCCAACTTAGGGAAGCTCTAAAAAAACGCAAAATTCCCCACATATGCTTCAGTTTTCCACAACTCGCCGCTCACATAGGCTACACGCCCTACTTGAAAGTTGGAAACATACGCATCCTAGAAAATTTAGACGCCTTAATAATTCGTCCAATTGGGCGGGGTTCCCTTGAAGAGATAGTTTTCAGGATGGACATGCTTTATAGGCTTCAACGTTTAGGCTTTTATGTTATAAACCCGCCTGAAGCCATTGAACACTGCGTTGACAAATATGATATTTTGGCGATTTTGGAAGAAAACGGCATACCAGTACCACGCACGGCGGTAACAGAAAATGTTGATGAAGCCTTGAAGGCTTTTGATGAGCTTGGTGGAGATGTTGTTGTTAAACCCCTTTTCGGTTCAAGAGGAATTGGCTCAACAAGGGTTAGGGATGCGGAAATTGCTTCAACAATTTTTAGAAACATAACCTTCTACCACGGCGTCATATACCTACAAGAGTTTATACATCATGGATTCTCTGACATCCGCGCCTTCGTAGTCGGCGACCGTGTTGTGGCAGCCATGCGCCGTGTCGCCAGCAGTTGGAAAACAAATTATAGCCAAGGAGCCACACCCGAACCAATCACGCTTGAAAAAGACATTGAGGATTTGGCTGTTAAATCGGCAAAACTTATAGACTGCAAAATTGCAGGCGTGGACATTCTTGAAAGTCCAAGAGGACCATTAGTTGTTGAGGTTAACAGTCAGCCTGGATGGAGGGGCTTGCAGTCTGTTGCCAAAGTTAACATTGCAGATGAAATTGTAAACTTCATCATGTCTGAAGTTAAAAAATAGAGAGGAGTGCATTCAAAAAATGCGGGAGGTCGAAATAGTTAAAATTGACTTTTCAACCCGAACAGCCCATAAAATGAAGGATTACGTGGCGGAAGAGAAACCACTAAACATATTTTTAAACAAAGCCTATTATGCAACCATTTTCTGTTCTCCATCAAATTTGAAGGAATTAGCCATTGGGCATATGCTCTCAGAAGGAATCTTGAAATCATTTGAAGAAATAGAAGAGGTAAATTTAAAAAATGACGCATGCTATGTTAAAATTAAATCCAACATTAACATAGAAAAGAGGCTTAAGCTTTCCAAGCATTTTTCTCGCATAATCACATCCGCTTGCGGAAGCTCATCCGCTTACCAGTATTCTGGAAAAATTCCAAAAATCAAATCAAACCTAAAAGTAAAAGCAGAAACAATCCTAAACAGCGTAAAAAACTTAAACTTTATCGCTGAGACTTTCAGAAAAACTGGTGGGGTCCACGCCGCCGCCATATACAAAAGCAACGGTGAACTTGTGGCTTTTGCTGAAGATGTAGGTCGCCACAACGCCGTTGACAAAGCAATAGGCATGGCAGCCCTAAACAAAACCGATTTCAGCGCATGCTTTCTCGCACTAAGCGGGAGGTTAACAAGCGACATGGTTCTTAAGGCGGGAAGAATTGGCTTACCAATAGTAGCCTCTTTGGCTGCCGCTTTAGACCCTGGCATTGCAATTGCTAAGGATATAGGCTTAACCTTAATAGGATTTGTACGCGGAAAACGAATGAACATCTATAGTTTCTCGGAAAGAGTTATTTTTTAGAGGTCAAAACATTTGAATTCTGCGAAATTGAAAAAGGGGGGATTTTTACTTTAAACGCTGTGTTAGAGATAGATTTCCAGTATCCGCCTTTTAGCCAATATGAATATGATTATTTCGCTTATGATGAGCTCTATGATGAGGTAGCTGCCGTTATAGATGGCTGAGTAAAGCACCGGATTCATTTCGCCTGCATATTCCCAAAAGAACCAGACGCCTGAAGCGAAGTGGGCTAGGAATCTGCCGGTGATTCCTACACCAACGCCGATTAGCGGATACTTCTTGAATATTCCAGCCAGGCCCAAAGCTGCGAAGGCTATTGGATAATCAAGTAGGGCTTGAATTGGGTCGACAATATAGCTTCCTGGTAAAGCCATGTGAATCAAACCATAAACTGTTGATGCTTCCAAACCGGCACGCAGACCTCTTCTTAAGGAAAACCATAGTAGTGGCACCATGCCAGCTGCGCTTACAGAACCTCCTTGAGGAAGATGGTAAATTGGTGGCAGAACGTCTTTAAGAATTATAGACAAAGCAACGACAATTATTCCTTCGGTAAGCACTTTGGTCTCAGATGTAGTTTTTCCCATATTTTTCCCTCCGCCGGTATTATCCGGATCAGGTTCTAGGGGTCGACGGCTTTCAGCCGTCCTCTCAGCCGGGTCACAACCCAGCTCCCCCAAACCTTTGGTGGGGTAATTGTTATTTAGTTGTATATTTATCTTTCCTAAAGTTATCGTGTGCTAGGATGTTGGAACATGAAGCCTTTGCCTAAAGAATTCAACCCCATAGAAATTGAGAGGAAATGGCAAGAAGCGTGGGAGGAGATGGGTGTTTACCGTTTCGACTGGAAAGACTCTAAGCGCCCAGTTTTCAGCATTGACACTCCTCCGCCTTATCCTTCCGGCGAATTTCACATGGGTTTAGTGTTAAATTGGACATACTTTGACATAGTAGCCCGCTACAAGCGCATGAGGGGCTATAATGTTTATTTTCCTCAAGGATGGGACTGTCACGGATTGCCAACAGAAGTGGAGGTTGAGAAGAAACATAAAATCAAGAAGACAGACCTTCCGCCAGACAAGTTTAGAAAACTTTGCGAAGAGCATGTGGAAAAGTATATAGGACTTATGAAGGAGGCTATCACTAGGCTTGGATGCTCCATAGATTGGACAACTGAATACAAAACTATGGATCCTGACTATTGGAGGCGCACCCAACTCTCCTTCATCTTGTTATATAAGAAGGGTTTCATTTACCGCGGAAAACATCCAGTGAACTGGTGCCCAAGATGTGAAACAGCCATAGCGGATGCTGAAGTGGAATATGAGACAAGAACCGCCAACTTGCACTACATTAGGTTTAAACTGGATGACGGCGGTTTCCTAACAATAGCCACAACAAGACCAGAGCTGATTCCAGCATGCGTAACAGTTGCCGTAAATCCCCACGACGAACGCTACAAACAATACATTGGCAAAAAAATTCATGTACCAACAACAAACAGGACGGTTGAAATAATAACTGACGAACTTGTTGAACCCGAATTTGGAACAGGCGTGGTGATGATATGCACTTACGGAGACAAGGCAGACGTAAAAAGTGTTGTAAAGCATAATTTGCCAGTCATAATGTGTATAGACGAGAAAGGCAGAATGACACAGAATGCTGGAAAATATGCTGGATTAACCATTGAAGAAGCTAAGAAAGCCATAATAGAAGATTTGAAAAATGATGGACTATTAGAAAAGACTGAAACGCTTACGCAGGAAGTTGGCGTTTGCTGGAGATGCCATACACCAATAGAGATTCTTGAAAGAGAACAGTGGTTCATGAAAACCCGCATTCTCACGGATAAACTGGAAAAGAACGCCTTAGAAATTAAGTGGTATCCAGATTATATGAAATATCGCCTAATAAACTGGGCAAAATCCCTTGACTGGGACTGGGTGATATCCCGCCAAAGGGTCTTTGCAACACCAATACCAATATGGTACTGCCAAAAATGTGGCGAAACAATTCTAGCAGAACCAGAATGGCTACCCATAGACCCAAGAATAGAAAACCCAAAAATTACAAAATGCCCAAAATGCGGCTCCAACAAGTTTAAGCCTGAAAGAGACGTCTTAGACACATGGTTTGACTCTTCAATAACATGCGCAGTTCATGCAGGTTGGCCAGACAAAAAGGATTGGAGGAGGCTTTTCCCAGCTGATATGCATCCATCTGGTGTTGACATCATCCGCACATGGGCTTACTACTTAATGGTTAGACATCTCGCTTTGTTCGATGAGAAGCCTTACAAAAGTTGCCTAATCAACGGCATGGTTTTAGGCACAGACGGACGGATGATGCACAAGTCTTTAGGCAACTATGTGCCTTCCTTAGAAGTTTTTTCAAAGTATGGCTCAGACGCAACGAGACAGTGGGCAGCTGGCGGTGGAGCAACGGGCTCGGATGTTCCATTCCGCTGGTCCGACGTGGATTATGGAAGGCGCTTCTTGACAAAGCTTTGGAATGCGGCACGATTCACTGGCACCCAAATAAGAGACTATAAACCACAAGAGAAGGGCGACTTGCAGCTTTTAGACAAATGGATTCTGAGCAAACTTGAGAAAGCTACACAAAGAGTCACAGAAGCCTTAGAAAACTGCCAATTTAACATAGCCCTAGAAGAAATTCGCAACTTCACATGGCACATTTTCTGCGACGAATACATCGAAGCTGTAAAGGACAGACTTTACAAACGAGAAATATACGGAGAACAAAAAAAGAAGGCTGTCCAATTTACACTTTACAATGTTTTGTATCGCATAATTCAGCTGCTGGCGCCTATAACGCCCCACATAACAGAGGAAATTTACCAAGCAATATATGCAGAAACAATAGGACAAAAAAGCCTACAAATAACTCCTTGGCCAGAAGGAAAAATGGAAATGGTGGATGAGGAAGCGGAGAGGAAAGGCGACTTAGTGATAGCTTTGATAACGGAGATCAGACGCGAAAAAGCTGAGAAGAGGAAACCCTTGAACTCGCCTATTAAACGGGTTAAGATATATGCTGGAAAAAGCGAGTTTGCACGAATAATCAGCGAAAACAAGGAAGACATTGCTGGAACATGCAAAATCTTACAACTTGAAATTTTATCTGAGAAAGGTGATGGCAGACAAATCCGAGAATTTCCCGAAATAATTTTCATAAGCGAATATTAACCTTTTAGGGCTTAAGCCCTGTTCCCACATCAACCCAAATTTTTTCACCTATTTTTTGATAACCAATTTTCTTATAGACTCTGATGGCTGGATAATTATCAGACCTTACGAACAGGGCGGCTGACTCCGCATTTTTTAATGCTTCTTCTGTTACTGCTGATGTGGCTAATGTTGCATATCCCTTATTTCTTTGGTTTGGATGCGTGTAAACTCCACCTATCATCCACACCTGTGGAAGCTGCAGAAAAGAGCTTGCATATGAGACTAATTCGTCTTTCATGAAAACTCCATAAGTTGGCATTTTACATATCAATTCCAAATTGCTTTCCACAGTGCCAGCTCCGCGGTCTTCACGACTCGAAAGGAGCGTAAAGAGTTTATAGGCATCATTTTCAGAGTGTAGCCTATGCACAAAATTTGACCTGAAAAAGGTTGCCCGTCCCCTTTTGATAAGCATCCAATTTTCAATGTAAGTCTTTGCATTTTTAAACTTGCTTTTTATTATTGGGAGGGTTTCTGGCGATGCATGGATTACAAAATGGTTTTGCGGGGCATACTCCATCAGTTGCCTTGCTAGGTCTTTCTTGCATTCTAAAATTACGCTTGGAAACTGCAGTGCCGTGTAGATGAGAATGTATCCCTTCAATTCGCTGTTTTCAAAGGCTGCATACACAATTGTGTGGTTTGGGTCATGTTGAAGGTCGTATACGGCGAAGACATGCTTGATAACGTCCACTTTTAGAAAATTAATAACTGTTTGTTTATTATTTTCATCAACCTTTTCCACTTTGAGCTTCAAACCATCCCTTTACCATTTCTTGACTTCTTCAATCAACCTGTCAATTTCATCTTCAGTATTGTAAAAGTGCGGCGAAACTCTTATTCCATGAGCCCTGGCGGAAACAACAATTCCCTTTTGCCGCAGTTGCGCAACCAACTCTTGTGGCTTGCGTATTTTAAACAAAACTATGCCTGAACGATTCTTTTTCTCTTCTGGAGTGAAAATTTCCAGTCCCAAACTTTTTATAGCCTCCATCGCATGATCTGTAAGTTTGAGTATTCTCTTTTCAATGTTTTCTATGCCAAAGTTCAAAATCATTTTCAATGCTTCTGCTGCGCCAATTAGACTTATGAAGCTTGGGGAGCCGACTTCAAAGCGGCTTGCCGTTTCCGAAAGCCTCAAACCCCAAATGTCCCAAAAATCGATTGTTTCAAATACTTCTGGTTTTACGCTTGCCCAACCCACAAACGGCGGCTCAAACTTTTCAATAAGCTCTTCTTTCACATAGAAATAGCCTGCTCCTGGTGGGCTTAGTAGCCATTTGTAGCAGGCTGTTGCCAGAAAATCCACATCATCTTTTTTAACGTCTATTGGTATGGCTCCTGCGGATTGGATTGCGTCAACGATTAGGTATGCGCCGTGTTTGTGGGCTATTTCGCTTAAAGCGCGCAGATCATTTCGAAAGCCATTAACGTATTCAACATGGCTTACGGCAACAGCCACAGTCTTGTCATCAACAACTTTCTCCACATCATCAAGCAAAATTTTACCATCAACATTTTTAACATAATGAACTTTCACGCCTAAGCTTTTGCGAAGCCAAGGATAAACCACAGAGGGATATTCCAAATCAGTTGTGACAATTTTTGAACCCGGCGGATAGTGAAGCACGCTTGCAGCAATATTCATGCCAACAGAAGTGTTTTCGATGAACGCTATTTCTTCCTTTTTTGCGCCAATCAACTTTGCAAATAACGGTTTTCCACCATCGTTCCATTCAATCGAAGTGTCTCCGAAATTCGAGAAATCGTCAGCATACTTGCGAACAGCGTCTGCAACAGTTTTCGGAAGAGGCGATTGCGCAGCATGATTTAAGAAAACTTTATGCTTAGTTATGGGAAACCATTCACGAATCTTATCAATGTCTTCCATAACACTTGTCCCCTTGCCTATCCAGATGAGAAACCAAATTAAACAGCTTCAAGTATTAAAGTCTCTGGGTTAACCAAAATGAGTGAAAAAGAAATAATCGTGGTAACAACGCCAGAACTGCCCGGATACGAAATAATGAAGGTTTTAGGCACTATTCATGGATTAACAGTGCGCACTAGAGGAGTTGGCGGAAAAATAGTTGCGGACATCGAAGGAATCTTAGGCGGAGAGGTAACTGCTTACACTTCAGAATGTGAAAAAGCCAGAAAAGAATCGTTAAACAGGCTTATTGAAAACGCCAAGAAAATAGGTGCAAACGCCGTTATCGGCGTGGATTTTGAGACAAGCGACATACTTCAGGGAACAGCGACAGTCTTCGCAGCCTATGGGACAGCAGTAATCGCAAAACCAGTTGAGAGTAAATAGTAACCTTCAACTGAAGCATGTCCACTTTTTCTTTAACAAGCTTTTTAGCTCTTCAATCGTGCTTTCAACTTTCCTTCGGCAGAAAGGCGGTTCTTCTGGCGCGTTGTAAGGATCTTTTACATTAATGTCTTCTAAACCAACTATGCCTGCGACAAGTGCATACCAACAGAGTGGCAAAACTTTGGGGTTGTATCCGCTTCCAGGTATCAAGACAAGTTTTCCATGGCAATCTTTCTCAGCAGTTTCACGGATTAAGCGAGCTATTTCAAAAAAGCCTTTGACGGTTAAACTTAAATCGCCGAGCATGTCTGCAAAGTGGGCGTCGCTTCCGCCGTTTGCAATAATTATTTCTGGCTTAAACTCTCCAGCCAAAGGAACAAAAATCTCCTTTAAAGCGTAAAGATATGTGTTGTCGCCTGTTCCTGGAGGCAGAGGCACGTTGACATTGTAGCCTTCTCCTTCTCCTTCTCCAATTTGCCAAACAAATCCTGTTCCAGGATATAATGTGCGTGGGTCTTGGTGTAAAGATATGTAAAGCACGCTTGGGTCTCGATAGTAAATGTCGCTTGTGCCGTTTCCAAAATGCACATCATAATCCAAAATAAGAAAACGTTTGACGCCATATTTAATTCGTAAATGTTCAATTAAAACGGCTATGTCATTAAATAGGCAGAATCCGCCGCCGTGATTTCTGCCTGCATGGTGATAACCTCCACCAATAGAAATTGCCCGCTTCGTTTTTCCATCAAAAACCGTTTTACCACATTCTATTGCACCGCCAACTATTAAGAGTGCAGCCTCAAGAATTTCTTGAGAAACAGGAGTCTCAACATCATAAGGTTTTCTTTCTTTCGCCAAGCGGAAAATGAAATCAACATAACTTTCATCATGAACCCTTAACAAATCTTCTTTTAAGGCGGGTTGGGGTTCCACAAGGGCTATTTTAGAAAGTTTGAACAACCCTTGACTTTCAAAAAATTTTATGGCGTTTACAAATCTGTCCCCTCTGAAAGGGTGTCCTTCGCCCAGGTCATACTGCTTAAACTTTTCATGGAAAGTCATAATAACCTTCTCAGACATTCGCATCTCTCCTAAAGGAAGATGCTGCGCTTTTATTATAAGGGTTTGTAAATAGAAAAAGGGAAAGTTTTAGTGTTTCCTTAACCTTCTGTCTTTTCCACCTGTGCCGTTTCTTCTGCAATTTGTGGTTTTTCTTGAATTTGTTCCTGCTGAGCCTGAGGAGAATCTGTCTCCTTAACTTCCACATTCTCCACTTTTGAAACTTCAGCCGTTGTCTCTTGCATTTGCGGTTGGGGTTTAATTTCTTGTTGCGGAGTCACATCAGTTGCTGTTGGAATCTGCACGTTGCCTGAAAGCTGGTTTAGGGCTTCCTTAACAGCTTCCAACTCTTTCCTCGCAGTGTCAAGCCCAACAGATAAGAGGCTAATTTCTCGCTGGTAGACTTCCTCATCCACTTCGCCCGTTACATGTTGGATTTCGTAGTTTGCAACTAAAACCTCCAATGTCTTAATTTGGCTTTCAAGTTCTCTAACTTTTGAATTCATTTTCTCCAGCAAATCCCTCTTCTGCCTCTCAATTTCTGCAATGGCATCAGCTATTTCCTTGTCAAACATTTCATGGGTAGACTGCGAAATTCTGCCATTACCTAACAAACTGTCCAAAGCTTGCTTCTTTTTCTTCGCTATCTCGTATTCTTCGTTTAATCTCCTAAAAGAGTGCTTCCACGAAATCAATTTTAACACCGTCCATTTTTATGCCTTTAAAGAAGGAAATAACATTTTTTAATATGCAGATATATCGCTGGCTGTTAAGAACGTCTGCTTTTGGCATTTAAATGAGAAATTATCTTTAAAAATTGAGGGTGCAGCTAACTTCTTATATAACTAAATGTTAAAACATTTGATTCATCAGCAAACGTTTGTGAAGCGAATTTTGTTTCGAAATTTTATGGATGTTGGGGAGTATAAACTTCTCATAATCTGTTTCAACTTCTAATTCAGAATTAGAATAAAATTTAAATATTTATATCTAACCTAAAATCTTAAAACGTGAACAAACATGACGGCGCTGACAATAATCATTGGCGGTGAAAGATTGGAAGGGAAAATATTAAAGAAAATGCACGAGAGAATAATCAAAAACTTCATGGACATAATAATACTTGCAGAACTAAGAAACGGACCCCTAAGCGGATACGACGTAATCTCCTTCATCCACAACAAATTTCACCTCCTCGTAAGCTCAGGCACCGTCTACTCATTATTATACTCATTAGAAAGAAACGGCCTCATCGAAGGAACATGGAACGAAAGAAAAAGAGTCTATCAGCTTACAGAGAAAGGCAGAAAAACAATAGAAACAATACTAAGCGCCAACGACAAAATAAAAAACTTCATAACCAGCCTCCTAAAAGTCCAATCCACCCCCTAAACTTTTTAAAAAACCCAAAACAATCGAAACCCTAAAAAACACCTTCCCAAATCTTCTAAGAACGAAAACAACCACAGGGCCCGTAGCTCAGTAAGGATAGAGCACCGGGCTTTTAAACAAAAGCCTAAAAGAAGAAACCCGGGGGTCCCGGGTTCAATTCCCGGCGGGCCCGCCATACAAAGTCTTTGGCATCTTTAAATAAAATCTGAGGCTATGATGCTTCAAAAACACATCGTTTATAGCAATATTTGTGATTACGGAATATTTGTTAAAGAATTCCACATTTAATAAATGCTTGAGAACAATGAATGCCAAGCTAAAAAAGTTAGCTCTAATGCTAACAATAACCATAATCCTCCTTAGCCTACCACTGCCAAACATGAAAACTGCCATTTCAGAAAGTCCCAGCGGAAAAATAGACCTTTTCACACAAAAAGAACCATACAGCGGAAAAGGCCCAAACACCCCAAGCGACTCCTTCAGCCCGCAAGAAATCGTCATTTTATATGCATTCGTGACTTATAATGAAATGCCTGTCCAAAACTTGTTGGTAGCTTTTTACGTGCAAACTCCAAATGGTACTTCCTTTAGTTTTTCCGAGAAAACTAATTCAAGCGGAATTGCAACCATTAATTTTACGATACCATGGCCTTGTACAAATAGTGAAAACGAGATTTTTGGAGAATGGCATGTCTTAGCAGATACCGTGATTGGAGATGAACTTTTTCAAGACAGTTTAACTTTTAAAGTGGGTTGGATTGTGGAATTAATTTCGGTGAGAACAATTGATGAAAATTTAACCTATCGAACAAATTTTGGCAAAAATGGCGACGTAGGATTAGAGATCACTTTAAAAAGCATTGCCATGGTTACGAAAACTGCTACAATTGCCATAGTAATACAGGACGAGTTAGATGTTCCGGTTAGTTTTTATGAAATATATGATTTTATGGTTCAACCAAATGAAAAACTGGTTTTTCTTTACTGCAAATTATACATTCCTAAATGGGCATATGTAGGAAAAGCAACGGTTTACGTATCAGCACTAACCACAACACCAAATGCTAGCGGGGTTCCTTATTGTCCATCTGTATATACAAATTTTTACATTCTGCCCTATGAACCATTAACGATTGGTTTCCATGATGTTGCAGTTGTAGAGGTTGTTCCTTCTGCTAATTCTGTTGAGGTCGGTCAAATTGTGAATATTCATGCTTTAATTCAGAATGAGGGAACAGAAAATGAAAGTTTTAGCGTAAGCGCCTATTATGATGGTTCTCTCATTAAAACATTTTCTCTGACTCTTGCCTCACATTCATATGAAGTTTTAAATTTCACTTTTAATACTGAAGGTGTTACTCCAGCAAATTACACGATAAGTGTTTCCATTCCCTATCTAGTGCATGAAGCGGACTTAACTGATAATGTTCTTGTTGATGGAACGGTTGAGGTTAAACCTAAACTGCCAGCGGTTATTCATAATATAGCTATAGTTGACATCAAACCGTCAGCAAACATTGTTTACGTTGGTGATTCCCTTCAAATCAATGTTAGTATCCTCAATAAAGGAACTGAAACAGAAAATTTCAGTGTAGGAGTTTATTATGACTTCACATTAATTGAAACCTTACAAGTTAGTGCCTTTGCACCTAGTGCTCAGCAAACATTAACTTTCATGTGGAATACCAGTTCCGTGAGCGAAGGCTTATATCGAATAAGTGCTTTTGCTCCCCTTCCGGATGACATAGATGTCTCAGATAATACTTTTTTGAATGGAATTGTTCAAGTTAAAGCTAAACCGCATCTGCTATTGTTTCATGACATTGCAGTTTTAACAGTATCCCCTTCTTTAACATCTTTGTATGCGGGTGAAATTGATGAAATCTACGTTGTCGTTAAAAATCAAGGGAATTTCACAGAATCTTTCAATGTTACGATTTTTTATGATGGAAATATTATTGATACGCTGCGTGTTGAAGAACTAGAATCTAATGCCCAAGTAATGTTACATTTCATTTGGAACACACAAAATGTACCTGAAGGAAACTATACCCTAAGCGCTTTGGCAAGCGCTGTCTCCGAAGAAGAAAATTTAGATAACAACCTATGCACAGATGGATTTGTCGAAGTGAAAGTCAAGGGTGTGACGGGTTGGTTTGTTCCTGGTTGGTTCTGGTGGCTTTTGTTGCTTTTGATTTTAATAGTTCTGTTGTTGCTCATTTGGCTTTATCTTAGACGAAGAAGAAAGAAGACGGAAGAGGCTTTTCGTTCTGGTTGGACTGCTTGGTATTATTGTTATGATTTGCGCAAAAATCGGTGAATGTGATGGAAGCCTTCTCCTTTCTCCCCTTTTCGGGTTAGAGTTTTATTAGGTGGATTTTTTATAAAACCCTTGCTATTCATGTTGGCATATATCTCTATTTAAAATATGTTTGTTAATGTGCTTATTTCGGTGTTGGAAACTTTCTTTTTAGCCTTTAACGGAGAATTTAGTAAGTGAGAAGGCTTAGGAATGTTTGAGGAGATGGCTTCAGACGCTGTTAAAATGTTAATATTCCTCTTTTGGACAACAATAGCCTTCACCATAATCTGGGGAGCCCTCTGGCTTAAGTCCCATAATAGGATTAAGTGAAGTCAAGCTACGAAAAGGATAAATCGCCTTTCTTATTTTAGAAATTTTGGTTCGGGCGGTAGCTCAGCTTGGTAGAGCTTCCGAGCCTGCTGGAGATGCCAGCCGGCGGAGACGCTGTAGACATCCACCCATGGTGGGCGTCCGTTTCAGCCTACCAAGCATACATATGCAAAGCGGAAACCGGAGTGTCGCAGGTTCAAATCCTGCCCGCCCGACCATAAATGTTTGGAGGTATAGGTAGTTGTTGTTGAGCCCATTCATTCGTGTGGAATAGAAGTTTTGGAAAGTTACGGCGAAGTTGTTCAGCTTGGGCTTGGTTCTACTTGGGCGGATCTTTTGAGGGTTTGTGGTGATGCTGATGCCTTTATCACACGAGGGTTTGTGAGTATTCCTATGGAGGTTCTTGAGGCTTCTGAGAGGCTTAAGGTGATTGGGGTTCACGGAGTGGGAGTGGACCATATCGATGTGGATTTTGCTGAGAAAAGAGGCATCCGCATAGTTCGAACTCCCGAGGCTTTAACCGACAGCGTGGCTGAATTCACGGTTGGGCTTATTTTGTCGTTGTTGCGGAAAATACCGTTGGCTGATGATGCCGTAAGAAAGGGAGAGTGGAATAAAAAATATAATGTTCTGGTTGGCGCCGAGCTTATGGGCAAGACTGTTGGGATTCTGGGGCTTGGAAGAATTGGAAGCGCTGTTGCTAGAAGACTTAGCAGTTTCAACGTCAATTTAGTCTATTATAAGAGAAACAGAAACATCGAAATTGAGAGGCTTCTTGGAGTAAATTACGTCTCTTTTGATGAACTTTTGAGAATTTCAGACATAATATCCATTCATACGCCCTTAACCTCCGAAACTTATCACATGATTTCCTTCAGGGAGTTTGCGTTAATGAAGCATGGCGTTTACATTGTTAATACGGCTAGGGGAGCAATTATAGATGAGAAAGCATTGTACGAAGCTTTAGTGTCTGGAAAAGTGGCAGGGGCAGCCTTGGACGTTTTTGAAAGTGAGCCTTTAAACTCAGAAAATCCTTTAACACGGCTGGATAATGTTATTCTAACACCGCATTTGGCGGCAAGCTGTGAGGAAACCCTTAAGAGGCTGGCTGTTGCCGTAGCTGAGAAAGTTATCCAAGCCTTAAAAGAGTATACATAGCCTTTCTGATTTTCTCTATATCTCCGCTTAACGCTTTATCTTCTTTTAACGCTGGCACTGTTCTTCTTATCGTCTCATAAACTTTTTTAGTTTCTTTTCCAAGTTTTTCTGGTCCTCTGTATTCTATTGCTTGGGCTGCGCAGATGAGTTCTGTGGCGATTATGTATTCTGTGTTTTCTAGGATTTGCTTGGCTTTGTGGGCTGCTGTGGTTCCCATGCTTACGAAGTCTTCGAAGTTTGCTGATGTTGGAATTGAGTCTACGCAGGCTGGGTGGGCTAAAACTTTATTTTCTGATGCGAGGGCTGCTGCTGTGTATTGTAGTGTCATTAAGCCGCTGTTTAATCCTGTTTTTGCTTGTGGTGGGATTAGGAAGGCTGGTAAGCCGTTGTTTAGTTTTTCGTCGAGGAGTCTGGCTGTTCTTCTTTCTGAAAGGTTGCCAACGATTGTTAGGGCTATTCCAAGAATATCCATAGCGAGGGATATGGGTTGCCCATGGAAGTTTCCTCCTGAAAGGCAGAGTTCCTCTTCTGGGAAGATGAGTGGGTTGTCTGTGGCTGAGTTAATTTCAACTTCCACAACCTTTTTTGCATAGGCTATGGCGTCTCTTGCGGCACCCAAAATTTGTGGTGTGCATCTTAGGCTGTAGGGGTCGTGGGGACGCTGCAGTTTTTTAACGGCTTCTTTTCCTGTTTGGATGAGTTGGCTTCCAGCAATCATTTCCCTTATGTTTTTTGCTGTTATGGCTTGTCCAACATGTGGTCTCACTTTGTGGATTTTCTCATGAAAGGCATCGGAAACTCCAAGCAATGCTTCAAGGCTTAGGGCAGCGGCAATTTCCGCCGTTTTTATTAGGTTTTCAGCATCATAAACTGTCAGTGAGGCTATGGCTGTCATTAGTTGTGTGCCATTGTTGAGGGCTATGCCTTCCTTGAATTCGAGTTGGACAGGTTTTATGTTAGCTTTTTCCATGGCCTCTTTTCCGCTCATTTCTTTGCCTTGATATTCTGCTTTTCCTTCGCCTATGAGCACTAAGCTCATGTGGGATAGGGGGGCTAGATCTCCGCTTGCTCCAACAGAACCTTTGGCTGGAATTATTGGGTGCACTCCTTTGTTTAGCATTTCAACGATTGTTTCAAGGGTTTCTAAGCGTATGCCAGAATATCCCTTGGCAAGAGTATTTGCCCGTAAAAGCATTAGGGCGCGGACAATTTCTGTGCTTAAATTTTTTCCAACGCCTGTTGAGTGGCTTCTGATAAGGTTTATTTGCAGTTTTTTATTTTCTTCCTGCGTAATGGTTTTGTTGCTTAAAGCTCCAAAGCCCGTGTTAACGCCGTAGATTATTTGTTTTTCTTTGACGAGTTTTTCCAGAACCGCTCGGCTTTTTTTAACTTTTTCTTTTACTTTTTCTGGTATTACAACTTTTGCGTTTTCTCTGGCAACTTTTACGATGTCTTCTATGGTTAATGTTTCTCCGTCAATGCGCACTTCATGCATGGCTTTTCCTCCCTATGCAATAGGAAACTTTCTGTTTTAATTCTTTGGATGCAATTTTGTGTTTTAGAATTTGAAGTTTTCTAGGCGGTCTTTGTGGAAAGGCGATATTTTGAAAAAGGCTTGAAAATTTGGAACATGATTAATTTGCATTATTTTTTGGAATAGGTTTTCATAAAACTTTTATATTTGGTGGTTTTGGATATGAGTATTAAGGTAAATAATCTGGTGCTGTCATGGAGCCTAGTAAGAAGCCGTTGAATGTGCTTGTTAAGCAGTTAAATGCCAATATTGCTGTTGTGCTGAAAAACGGGTGTGAGTATAAGGGGAAGATGATTAAGTGTGATGGGCATATGAATATTCTTTTGGAAGGGGCAACTGAATGCAGAGAAGACCAGTTAGTGACAAATTATGGGAATGTTTTGTTGCGTGGAAATAATATTCTCTACATAGTGCTTGATATGCATTAAACGCTTATCCTTGTGCTTTTTCCAGTAACGTATTCTAGGGCTTCTTTCAGTTTTGCTTTTATCATGTGTTTGCGTTTAAAGTATTCCAAAATGTTTTTGACATCCCTTGTTAGGAGTTGTTGGGCGTTGGGGTGTTCCCTTCTAACATATTGTGGCCAGTCGATGATTAAGATGTGCATGTTAGGCTTTAAAATGACGTTGTATTCGCTTAAGTCTGCGTGGATTATGCCAGCTTTAAGATAGGCTTTTCTAACATTGCCTAATATTTCTTTTAGAACTTTTTCTGGGTTTGAAATTTCCTTCCATTCTGCGAGTTCTGCTCCTTCAATCATTCCCATGACTAGGACATGGCGGTTTTGGCTTATGGGTTTTGGAACAGCAACTCCGCATGGAAAAACGAGTTTTAGGGCTTCAAACTCTTTTTCTGCGGCTAGTCTTGACTGGAAGAGCCAGTTGGCATGTTCGGTTGTGTAGCCTCTTTTTCTTATTGTTTGGCGGAAGCTTATTCTGCCGAGTCTGTGGAATTTTACGGCTATTCTTTCTCCTTTCGGGTTTAGGGCGTCGTAGACGTCTGCTTCTTTGCCAACTCCTAAGGATTTTCCGAAGGCTTCGATTATTCCACCCTTTACGAGGGCGTTTATTGCCAAACAATCGTAGCCAGCATAATTCAGTGTATAGCCCACATAAGCGCCTTTCATTCTGTATATGAGTTTTAGTTTGTTTAGGCGGTTGAGTCGAAATTCTGTTTCTTCTGGGCTGAATTTTGCGAATTTTGCTATAATCTCTTTTGGGACAAATTCATGTTTGCTTTTTGCTGCTTCTATGACTTGCAGTATTCTAATGTCTTCGTTTTCTAAGGTTCGGAACACTTGGACGGCAACTTCAGCGGATGACATAATTAAAGAAAATATGTTGCCTGGTTATTTAAAGACAAACTGGAAAATGCATAAGACGTAATAGTTGGTTTGGCAACAATCATTTTGGGAAGGCGTTGAAGAGGAAAATTAAATTTTGGTTTTTCCTTTTGTTTGGAATTTGCCTATTCACACCCTTCGTCTTCTTCTCTGTTATGGCTAAATTATCTCTTTACGCCGCTATGATTTTTGGCTGTTTCCTCGTATACCTTTGTTTACTTTATCATTTCGTTTACAAAAGGGAGAAGGCAAAATACCCATTGGTGCCTCCTGAAGGGCGAATGGATGCTTATTTTCCAAGAACTAATGTTCCCAGACCAATTTATGAGGATGTTAGGCGTTATCCTAAATTTTTTGGAAAGAAGAAAAGAAAATTTGATAATACGAAGAAAGTGAAGAGAAAGAAACGTTAATTTTCTCCATACTTTTGGTTGGAAAATCAACCAATAGCGACCTCCCCCTCTAGATTTTCAGTTTAGCCTACTTTATTTCTATGGGTTCGGTTTTTTCGAGGCTTTCTTTTATGGCGTAGTTTAAGTTCATTCTTCTTTCAAAGGCTTCCACGATTTCCAATTTGGCTTTTGTTGCCGGATGTTTTGTTAAAAATATTGAGCAGCAGTCTTTGTATGGTGTGATAGAAATTTCGAAGGTTCCGATTTGTTTTGCTAAATTAACCGTCTCATTTTTTTCGTAAGTTAACAATGGTCTTAATATTGGAAAGGTTGTTGCTTGGCTTATTACTGCAATATTCTCTAAAGTTTGGGATGAAACCTGTGCCAAATTTTCGCCGCTTCCTAAGGCTTTTATGTCATATTTTTTTGCTATTTCCTCCGCAACTCTAACCATAAACCTTCTGAAAAGGACAAGCCTATACTTGGCTGGGGCTTCAACGGCTTCAGCTTCAAAGGGGTAAAATGGAACGAAAAATATTGTTGGGTTTGGGTTGTATTGGGCTAAAACTTTTACTAGTTTCAAAATTTTTTCGCATCTTTTTTCTTCAAAATTTTGGAAGGCATGGAAATGTAGAAAATCTGTTTGGCATCCTCTTTTCATTAGAAGCCATGCAGCCACTGGCGAATCTATTCCGCCAGACAATAAGTGCAAAACTTTTCCAGAAACACCAACTGGTAAACCATATAATCCCCTAATTTTCTTGTCAAAAACGTAGGCTTTCCCTTCTGCAAGCTCAACAAAAATTTCCTTCTGCGGCTCTTTCAAAGCGATTTCGGCATCAAAATTTTTGACAAGATGAGCCCCTAATTCGCGGTTCACATCCATGGAAGTGAAAGGCAAAGTTTTGTCTGCTCTTTTCGTTGAAACTCTCAATTTTGTGCCAGCATCTATTTTGAAATTTTTGTTTATCAGTTGTTCTATATTGTCTAGTTTGGCTTCTGTTGTGAAACAAAAGGCAAACCATGATATTCCAAAAACTTTCTTGAGGGCTTCCTCAATTTTTCCCACATCAGATTTCTTTGAAAGTTCTAAGAGTATTCTTCCTTGAATTTTCCTTATTTTCCCATATTCTAACCCGTCAAGGGCTTTAACTATGTTTTCTACCAATTTTTTCTCGAAACTTGGTCTGTTTAATCCTTTAAGCCCAAGCTCGCCATAGTGAATTAGAACGTAATCAAACAATATTTGACACAATTGAAGATAATCTTGGGAAAGTTTAAAAACTTTCATTTTCTAGAAAGGTTTTTCCTTCTCTTTTGGGTTTTTAGCAGAATTTTTCTCTTAGACTTTGTAGCCGCCAAAGCTAATAGTTAGGAATGTGAAGTATATGAATAGTAAAACTACGCCTTCCCTCCAACTGATTTTTTCGCTTGAAAGAAAATACCATAAGAGAAGATTGGTTATGAGAGAGAACATGACAAGGTCGGAGAAAGCCGTCATATTAACCCTTAAAGTTGAGGCTGCTAATGTTACTCCCAAAATACATGTTATGTTAATGAAGCAACTTCCAACAATGTTTCCCAAAGCCATGTCTAAATGTCCCTTTTTTGTGGCATCGATACTTGTTGCCAGTTCAGGTAGGCTTGTGCCGAAAGCCACAATGGTAGCGCCGATAACAACTTTTGGAATGCCTACACTTTCTGCAATGTAGGAGGCTGAGTCAACTATAAAATATGAGCTGGCGACTACTAAGGCAGCGCCTAAAAACGTTAAGAAAGCGTATTTGCCGAGTTTTTCCTTTTCCTTTCCTAAGCTGGTTTCTTCTTTTATTCTGCGTATTTTTGAAAGTTGATAAATGTAGAAGACGAAAATTGCTATGAGGATTATTCCTATGAATCTGCTTGCATAGCCTATGTAAAGCAGTGTTAATGGGATTATTGAGGCTATAAATAGGCCGAAGTAGAGGCTTCCCACATCTTCTTTTGCCATGGCTGGAAGAAGCGTCGTATAACTCGAGCTTTTTAACGCTGCTATTACGAAGCATAAGCCAAGGATTAAGCATACGTTTACAATGTTTGAGCCTAAGACGTTGCCGATGGCTACGCCTATGGATTCTTGTCCAATTGCGGCGAAAATTGATACTGAAAGTTCTGGCAGGGATGTGGCGAAAGCAACTAGAATAAAGCCTATCGTTGTTTTTCCAAAACCAGTTATGTCAGCAACTCTAACGGAGTTGGTGATTGTCCAGTCGCTGGCTTTATCCAATATTAATAAGGATGCGAGGAGAATTAATGCGTTAATCAGCATCCCCTCAAACAAGGATAATCCACCTTGCTATTCCTTTTTGTGCAAGATTAAAAATGTTTTCTCCCAGTTTCAAACTTAAAAAAGGAAAAGGGAAATTTTAAGAACGATGAAGGTTAATTCTTTGTAAGACAAGGTGAAAAACCTTTGAAAAATTGGGTTATCTTCTTTATCTTGGCTTTCGGTGTCCCACTTCTTCTTGTTGGTTTGTGGCTGGCCTTTGACTTGACAATTGGAATAGCCTTACTAATTTTTGGCATTTTCCTTTTGGCTTTTTCCGCCGAGAAGGCGGTTGAAAACTCTGTTAGTGTAGCTTCAGCCTTGGGAATGTCTCCCCTCATGATAGGGCTAATAATAGTGTCGTTGGGCACGGATTTCCCAGAAATTGCCAACTCAATTTTCTCATCAGCCTTAGGTCACGGTGACATAAACGTTGGAGACTCCTTCGGGTCAGTTCTAGCCCAAATGACCTTAATATTAGGGCTTATCGCCTTATTTGGAGGCACATTCAAAGTTAAAAGAGAAGAGATAACGGTGCTTGGCGCCTGTGAGGTTTTGGCGCTTATAGCCGCAATATCTATGGTGGAGAAGGGTTACATTTCAAGGATTAATGCTGTTTTCTTAGTGGCTAGTTGGCCAATCCTTATGCTGATAATTAGAAACGTTATGAAAAAGCCTGAAGTTGCGCCGCATTCTGGTCAAGGATTATTATATCATTTACTTTTTGCAATTCTTGGTTTCATGGGAGTTGCCGTCGGGTCCTTTATTGTAATCGAATCAGTAATCACTTTGTCAGCAGTTCTTCTCATCCCAGAATATTTCATCAGCTTCTTTTTAGTTGCCATTGGAACATCCCTCCCAGAACTTGTTGTTGACTTAACTGCCGTTCGAAAGAGGCAATATGAAATTGCCATAGGAGACGCCATCGGAAGCAGCATTGTGGACGCTGGTTTTTCCATTGGAATTGGACCACTATTTTTCCCAATTAAAGTTTCTGGAAGAATTGCGGAAACCACGGGCTTATATGCGCTTCTCGGTTCCATTATAGTTCTATCAATTCTTGCATTAAGGGAAAAATTAGACAAGAAAACGGGAATGCTATTCATAATTCTTTACCTATTCGCCTATACAACCCTCTACCTCTAACCTTTCACTAAAACAACAAGAGTTATACGTAAAATTTAAACGGCTAAGCTATTCCCACTTCATGTGCTGGATAATTGAATTGAAAAGGCAAGATTTCTGCCTATTTTTGCAAAGCTGCAGCCTAAACATCGCTTGAAACTTGCTTAAAATGTCGGGCGGGATAGATAAAAACGTACGTTTAAAATTTACAAATAGATATTGCTAAACCAAAAATCACGGAGAAAATTTTAGTTCCCTTAATCAAAAATTATTAGTTGGTGGTTATGCTAATAGAATTAAGAAAACAGGATTCACATATCATGGTGATAATGGAGTTTCCTATAAAACTAATTCTCATCATATCAACCTTATAATTGAAAAATACATCAACAAAAATTGCTTATCTAAACTTATTTTTTAGAGAGCATAAAGTCTAAATACTATCAATCCTATGACAACAATAGAGATGGTCTCTTATGTCCCAGACATGTGTTATGAAGTGGGGCGCTTCGACGGCATCGCCCCATTATTTGAAGTTTATTCCAGAAGATTACGAAATTAATCGAAGAAAAAGCTACAGAGTAGTACTCGAGAAAGGGCAAAATGGTTGGATAGTTGTTAAATGTTTAGATATTGAAGGAGCAATATCTCAAGGTAAAAATAGAGAAGAAGCTCTTAGAAACATTGTTGAAGCCATATCTGCTATATTAGAGGACAGTTTTGGCGAGGAAGCGCCGGAGTTCTTCATTACATGGGAAGAAAAGTAAGTGTCGCGACTTCCCGTCATATCTGGATTAGACTTGATAAAGTATTTACGTAAGAAGGGTTTTATTCCTACTCGTCAGAGAGGTAGTCACGTGGTTCTCAAATCATCCAGTGGTCGTCGTGTTACTGTGCCTTTACACGACGAACTGGACAGAGGAACACTTTTAGCTATATTAGAAGCCGCAGGTATTAGTAAAGAAGAGTTCCTCAAAGAATGGAGATGTAAATGACTATGCAAACTTCAGGCACAATAGAAATGGATTTCACGGTGATGGAGGAGGATTATAGTCGATACTTGGTTCAAGATGGGACAATTCTTAAAGTGAAAATTGTTGTGAAAAAAATTTTTAGATCGCCCATCCTGACAGCACAAGGATATCCTGCTGAAATTGGTATTGATTCAACCAACGCTGTAGCTGCAATTGTCCCTCCACATCTTAAGAAAGAACCGTCAAAGGAACCGTGGAACCCAGCGAGAGATATAGGTCATGAAATGAAATTTGAGCCTCAAGAAGAGAAGTGGCAAGTCTATATGACGACTGATGGTTTTAAGGTTCTTGTAAAACCAGTGGTCACTAAGGTTATTAAATATGATAAATATAATGTGTTTGGTGAACCTATTTACTCCGCTAACATCCAAGCAATCGTTAACATTGAAAAATTAGTTAGCACAGCTACTTCTTGAAAACAAAAATTTTTCGTTTGCTGCAACAACAAAAGAGGGATTCATTCAACCATACGTAAAACAAAAATCATTTAACCCAATATAATCTTGCTTATGAGCTCAAAGTTTGAAATAATCCTCCTCGGAACTGGTGGCGGAAGATTTGCAACAATAACACAGAAGAGGCGCACCGCTGGCATCCGCATAATAAGCGAAAACTTAAACCTTCATTTAGACCCTGGACCCGGAGCCCTTGTCCACTCAATCAATGAGGGATTAGACCCGCAGAAAATTAACGCCATTTTTGTTTCGCATTGTCATCCAGACCATTATACGGATGCTGAAGTTCTCATAGAAGCCATGACCCGAGGCATGACCCGAAAACGGGGCGTGTTAGCCGCTTCTAAAAGTGTTTTAGTTGGAAATGCCTTATGCGAACCTTCCATTTCAAAGTATCACCAGCAAATGCCTGAACAAAAATTTGAGGCTGTTCCAAACATGAAATTTCAAATTGGCAATGTGAATGTTTCTGTTACGGAGGCTAGGCACACGGACCCAGACACTGTGGGCTTCAGATTTGAAACTGAAGATTTCGGGGATTTCGCCTACACAAGCGACACGGAATACTTTGAAGGAATAGGCAAATATTATGAGGGCGTAAGGCTTCTCCTATTATGCATTATGCGTCCCGCTGGAAAACCTTGGAAGGGGCACATGACAACAAACGACGCCATAAAAATAGTTAAAGAAGCCCATCCAGAACATGCTGTTTTAACCCATTTTGGAATGCAAATGATATTTAAGGGACCAGCAAGCGAAGCAAAACTTATCGAAGAAGAGACTGATGTTCCAACGGTTGCTGCTTCTGATGGCATGCGAATTAATTTTGGAGAAACCATAACCATGCAGGCTGGAAGAAAAACTCAGCAAGGCTTAAACAAGTTTTTCTAAAAAGTTTTAACGAAGAACAATATACTCTGTTCTGGAAGGGTCGGGTTCAATGCGAATTGTGCTTAGGATAGGCGGTTCAGTTATTGCTTCGCCGATAAACCAAACCTTAATCGGCGAATATGCGGATTTATTGAAAGCTTTAAAAAAGAAAGGACATGATGTGGCTGTTATTGTTGGAGGCGGAGCCCTAGCAAGAGAATTCATCCAAGTTGCAAAAAATTTAGGATTAGCCGAAAAGGCTCAAGATGAAATCGCCATTTCCGTTTCAAGAATTTTCGCCCAACTTTTCGTTGAGAAGCTTGGAGGGTTGGGTTGTGGAATTGTTCCCTTAACAGTTGACGAAGCCGTAAAATGCGTGTATGAAGGCAAAATTGCTGTTATGGGCGGCTTAAAACCTGGCATGACCACAGACACAGTCGCCGCCCTAATCGCTGAAAGGCTTAAGGCTGATTTACTTATTAAAGCCACAGACCAAGAAGGCGTATACAATAAAGACCCTAAAAAGCATGCGGATGCCGTTATGCTTAAACATTTACGTTTTGAGGATTTGCCAAAATTTTTTGCAGAAAATAGGCATAAGGCTGGAATCCACCAAATCATAGACCCCGAAGCCATTAAGATTTTGAAGCGTGTGAAGGTCAAGTTTGCAGTTGTGAATGGTTTTAACCCAGAAAATATTTTATTGGTTGTTAAGGGCGAAAGTGTTGGAACAATAATCGAATAAGTGGTTATTTTTCTACGTAATATTTAAATATCAGTGTTGATATCGCTGTTGATATCAATGGTGATATGATGTTTCCCTTCAGAAGGCATTGGACGAGACACACAGCCTTGGTTCCAAAAGGATTCCTAAGACAAAATGTCCTCGAATTATTAAGCGAGAAACCCATGTCAGGCTCGGAAATTATAGATGAAATTGAAAAGCGAACAAACGGAAGGTGGAAGCCAAGTCCAGGCTCAGTCTATCCTCTATTGGCGTGGTTGCAAGATAATGGCTATGTTAAGGAAATAGTTGCCGAAGATGGTGGAATGAAACGCTACACATTAACTGATAAGGGCAAGACGCTCCTTGAAGAAGGGAGAAAAATAAAGAAAGAAGCTAGGCTTCTTCCGCCGCCTTTCCTGGGAGCTTTATGGTTTAGGATACCGCCTGAAAAAACCGTTAAACTTCGAGAATCCATGAATAGGGTTGTTTGTGCATTCTTTGAGCTTGCAAGCAGTTTACAAGAACATTTCTCTGAGCAAGTAATTGAGGAAGTTCAGAAAGTTTTAGATGAAACTGCTGAAAAACTTGAGGAAATAAACAAAAAGTTTGGAGAGTAAACCCAATGAGCGATGATGTAATTAAGGCAGAAGGTTTAACAAAAGTTTTTAACAAGAGCCTTGTGGCTGTTGACCACGTGGACTTCAGCGTTAAAGACGGCGAAATCTTCGGATTTTTGGGTCCAAATGGTGCTGGAAAAACCACAACAATAAACATGCTCATAACAGTCTTAAAGCCAACAGAAGGCACAGCCTCTGTCTTAGGCTATGACATTAATAAGCAAGCAAACGAAGTTAGGAAGGTCATAGGCGTTGTACCCCAAGAGTACACGGCTGATGAGGATCTTACGGGATACGAAAACATAATTTTATGCGCAGACCTTTATGGGATTCCCCGCGACATAGCCAAGAAACGTGCCTTAGAATTGCTGGAACTCGTGGAACTGACAAATTTCAAAGATAAGCGAGTTGAAACCTACTCTGGTGGAATGCGGCGCAGGCTTGAGCTTGCATGCGGACTTGTTAACAGGCCGAAGGTGCTTTTCTTAGATGAGCCAACTTTAGGTTTGGATGTGCAGACCAGAACCGCAACATGGAACTATATTAGGCGTTTGAAGAAGGAGTACGGCATGACGCTTTTCATGACGACGCATTATTTGGAGGAAGCCGACGCCCTATGCGACCGCATAGCCATAATAGACCATGGAAAAATAATCGTGACTGGAACACCAAGCGAGCTTAAAGAGGGTCTAGGCGGCGACATAATTACCATAGGCATAAAGGAAAATGCAGACGTAAGCGAAATTATCCGCGGCGTTAAAAACGTTAAAGAGGTAAAAAACGAAGATGGCGTCTATCGGATTAAGGCTGAGGCTGGAGAAGTAACAGCTCCACTCATAATTGAGGCTTTGCGGAAGAAAGGCTACACGGTGACAAAACTTTCGCTTACCGAGCCGACGTTGGATGAGGTTTATTTGGAGTATACTGGCAAGGCTATGCGCGATACGGAAGAATCCAAGGAAACCTTTAGGGCGCAGAGGATAACCCTTAGGAGGGCTAGAGGAGGATGAGCGCAAACGAGTATCATCCAAGCCTCATTCGCGGTTTGTGGGCTTTAACAGTTAGAGAGCTCAAAAAATGGTTAAAAGACCCAGTGATGGTTTTGATGCTTGTGCTTCAACCGTTAATATGGATGGGTCTTTTAGGCAAATCGATGAACATAGGAGCAATGTTCACCAGCGGCAACCTAAGCAACATAAGTATTCCCGACATAAAAATACCTGGCAATTATCTTATTCCTCCAGTTAACACGAATGAAACTATTCCCGGCCCATTGATTTCACAGATGCTCCAACAAATGTTCTCTAACATAGGCACAAAGGTTATGGAGAACACTTTCGGCGTTGCAGACTACTTCAGTTACATGGCTGTTGGCATGATTTCAATGATCGTTATGACGACAACTATGTTCAGCGGCATGTCAATAGTTTGGGATAGGCGTCTAGGCTTTCTAGACAAAGTGTTAAGCACTCCAGTGCCACGTGGAGCAATAATATTTTCAAAGGTTCTTAACGCAACCTTGAGGGCAATGTTCCAAGCGACCATAATATTGGCGCTCGCATACATTCTAGGACTGCAGTTAAGCTCAACCTTCACGTTGCTTAACCTGCTAGGAATTTACGCTGCAATATTCCTACTCGGCGTAGGGCTTTCATCCATTTTCATAGCGTTCTCCTTAAGATCCACAAGAATGGAGAGACCAATGCAAATCATAAGCCTAATCATGATGCCGTTAATGTTTGCAAGCAACACCTTCTTCCCGATAGACCTGATGCCAGACTGGATGAAGGTAATAGCGCATGTTAACCCGCTCACCTATGAAACAGAAGCTATTAGGCAGTTAACCATACTGCCATTAGATGCGTCAGCCTTGATAACGGACTTCACATACTTAAGTATATTTGCAACAGTCTTAGCTGCAATCGGCATAGTGCTTTCATGGAGATACCTAACCAAATAAAATGAAGGTATTAAAAACATGGCAACAATTGTTGAGGCAGTTAACCTTAGAAAAACATATTTGCTTGGCAAGGTTCCAGTTGAAGCCCTCAGAGGCGTAAACTTAAAAGTTGAAGAGGGCGATTTCCTCGCAGTTTTGGGTCCATCTGGAAGCGGTAAATCCACGCTTTTGAATTTGATTGGCGCATTAGACAAGCCAACAGAAGGAAAGGTCTTCATAGAAAATATTGACATTTCCACTTTGAATGACAATCAACTTGCAGATTTGAGACGGAGGATAGGCTTTGTTTTCCAATTTTTCAATTTAATCCCACGGCTTACTGCAAGAGAAAATGTTGAACTTTCCATGGCTATAGTTGGATTTGGAAAATCTGAAAGAAGAAAAATGGCTGAAGAACTTCTCGAAACGGTTGGTTTGAAAGAAAGAATGAACCACAAACCAGCAGAACTCAGCGGAGGCGAACAACAACGTGTAGCCATAGCCAGAGCCTTAGCAAATAACCCAAAATTCCTCTTAATGGACGAACCCACAGGGAACATAGACTCGAAAACGGCTAACGAAATATTAACGCTTGTTAAAAATTTGAATGAGGAGAAGGGCATAACAACAATAATTGTCACGCATGACCAGCGTATAGCTTCGCAGGCAAAGAGAACTGTTCAGATGCTTGACGGCTTAATAGTTAAGGATGTGATTAACTAATGAATGTTAATGATGTTTTGTCTTATGCTTTTGGCGCCATAAAACTGCGGAAACTCCGAGCATCCCTCACAACGCTCGGCGTAATAATTGGAATAGCAGCCATAGTGGCGCTTCTATCTTTCAGTCAAGGCTTACAAGACACTATAACAGTGCAACTTCAAAAGGGATTTGCAACAAAAACGCTCATAGTTTCGCCGAAGGGTGGACTTGGCGGTGGAGAGGCAAGCATTCCCCTTCTTGTTTCAGACACTGACACAATAGAAAAAATAGGCGAAAACGTAAGCGCGGCAGTGGCGATAATGCAGAAAACATGTTTCATAAATGCCAAGGGAAGAACATTCACAGTTAACATCATCGGCGTTGATTTCGCAAAATACCAAACCATTTATGAAAGCACATTCGTTGCTGCAGAAGGAAATATCACATCAGAAAACGATTCAGTTGTGATAGGCGCAAGGATACATGATCCATGGCAAAATGGAACAATAATAGCTGATGTAGGCGATATGGTTAATATAACGTGGACGAAACGGAGTGGAACAAGCCAAAACAAAACTTACACTGGACAAATAACTGCTGTTCTTAAGGAAATTGGAGGCTTTAACATAGGTGGACCTTCAGACCTTGGCATTTACATTCCAATTTCTCAAGCTCAAAACTTCTTTGAAACGGATGAATGTAGCACAATTATTGTATTGCTGGAGAATGATGATAAGGCAACAATTGATAGTGTTTCTGAAGCCATAAAAACAGCATTTAACAATCAGGTTTCTGTTACTTCTGCCACTGCGGTGCTTGACATAATTTCCTCAGTGTTTGCAAATGTTGATTTCTTCTTGGCTGGCATCGCTGGAATATCATTGCTGGTTGCGGGAGTGGGCATAATGAACATAATGATAGTTTCTTTAATGGAGAGAACCCGTGAAATCGGCATTCTTAAAGCCTTAGGAATGAAAAACCAGACAGTGCTAATGATTTTCCTAAGCGAAGCCATAATCATAGGCTTAATGGGTTCCGCCATCGGCATAGCTTCAGGCTGGGGATTGGCAAATATAGTTGCGAGGGTTGGAATTTTTGGAGGAAGAATTCAAAACGGAAACCAAGCAGCCGCAGCAGCAACGCAAATATCTATAACTCCAGTTTTGACGCCCACTGTTTTCTTAGGCGCCTTCGCCTTCGGCATAATAGTAAGCGTAATCTTTGCGATTTATCCAGCTTGGCGGGCTTCAAAACTTAAACCAGTAGAAGCCTTAAGATACGAGTGACAAAACTAAGTATGCGAGGGCATCTCGCTTGGTTAAGAGGCTTTATCCAAAACAGCCAGTTGTCGGCATTGGTGCAGTCATAATTCAAAACGGAAAAATTCTTCTTGAGAAAAGAAAGAGCGAGCCCGGAAAGGGAAAGTGGAGTATCCCTGGCGGTTTGGTTGAGCTTGGCGAAAGCGTAAGCCAAACTGTTGTTAGGGAAGTTGCCGAAGAAACTGGTTTGGAAGTCTGCGAGCCTGAGCTTATAGATGTTGTTGACAATGTGGTTAGAGATGAGAATGGCGAAGTGAAATATCATTTTGTCATAGTTGACTATTTTGTTAAGCTGAAAGGCGGAAATATGAAGGCTTCAAGCGACGCTGAAGAATTGCAGTGGGTTCCACTAAGCGAAGTGGAAAAATACGATTTAACAAAAACCTTCAGAGCCTTCATTCAAAGAAACAGACAGAAACTGGAAAAGCTCAATTCGTGTCCGTGAAGAATAGGCGTGTTTCTCCCATTGTTTTTACATCTAACGCCTTAACTTTAACAACCATTGGAAAATCCTTAACCACTTTTCCAAGCACAAGGCAATGGTGTGGCGGCAAATCCTTGGCTATGGATTTCACTGTTTCTGCGTCCACTCGGGCTGCGCGTGAAACCACTTCCAAGTCATGCTCATTTGTGAAATTGAAGAGGAATATGTTGTCTGCTTGGCGGTAAATATTCTCTCGTATTGTGTCTGGCTGGTTTGTTATGAAGGTTGTGAATATGCCGAAGTGGCGCATCCGCGTTACAATGTCATCCCAATAGGTTTCGCGTAAATACAGGTGGGCTTCTTCGGCGAAGAGGAAAACAGCCTTCAATTTCCAGCTTGTTAAAAGTTCAACAAGTTTTCCCAATAGGTATTCGACGACTATTTGGCGGTCAATCATTGAAGTGTTCCTCAAATTTATTATTATGGCTCCGCCTTGTTCCTTCGCTTTTAAAAGGCATTCTTCTAAGAGTGTTGCTTCTGCCACGTTATCCGTGAAAAATCCTGAATTAACCAAAGCGTAATAGCGGGAAAATAACGCGTCTTTAACATGCTGATTACAATGCCAATTGCGTATAGCCTCGCCCAACTCATGCATGTTAAGCATGTCCCGTTCCTTCAACGATTGCCATATCCGCCTAAACTCTCTGGCTGATGTTCCAGGCAAATGAAGCGCATGAATAAGAATGTCCAGTAAAACGTGGAGGTTTAGTTGTTTTAGGGATATCCTAAAGTTTTGGGAAGGTGTTAAAACATGAATTTTGTCGTAGTAAGCGTTTCTTTTCCCATCAGCGGTCATTCCAAGGCTTAGGTATTCGCCGTTTAAGTCGAAGACGATAACTGTGGCTTTGTATCCCACAAGGCTTGAAATCAAAAGTTTGGAAAGATGCGATTTTCCAGTTTCCTTTTTTCCAGTGATTATGTTTAATTTTCCGTCCAAGGCTGAGGCGTCAATTGTTAGTGGAGAAGCATCTTTCGTGGCGCCTAATTGTATTGGCAGTTTTCCATCAACGCGAGCCAGCTTAAGCAGCATTGGTATTGGCAGTTTTCTTATTGTTGATTGTGAACGGGAAGGAAGCCATGAACTGCTTGGGCTTAAATTTTCATTTTCAGCTGTAGCCCTAATTTTGCAGATGAGGAGGCTTGCGTCTTGAATATAAGTTATATGCGGCGCAATTTCTAAAGGGTCGAAGTCTTCGCCTTGGATGAGTTCGCCGCCGTCTGGCAAACCCCGCAAAAGTTCTTCAAGGATTCCTGGAATATTTGCGAATTGCACATCAATAACTTGTGCAATTAATGCTTTTCCAGCGTCAGCATCTTCAATAAGTAGGTAATCGCCTTTCTCCACGTTTTCATTTGGGAAGCTTAGGATTTGGACTATGTTGCCTTCTTTCTTGTACAATTTCATGGGTTGCCCTCTCCTTTTCCGAAAACTCCGAAGAGAAGCCTATGCATGTCTGGTCTGTTGATTATTTTGACACCACATTTTCGCGTTATAAAATGCTGCATTGCTATAACTTCGTTGGCTGTGAATGTGCAGAGGATATGCGCCAACCGCAGTGTTTCAGGATAGCCCTGAGCGAGGAGGTCGTTTCCCAAAAGCCTTTCAACAGCCTCAATTCTCTGCGCTATTGGCGTTTCTTTGTCTATGTCTAGTCTGAAGGCATAATTGGCTTTGGATAGTTTGGCGATGTAGATGTCGCCGAATAAAACTATTGGAGGCTTAGCCCTTAAGCCAACAGCCTCAATCATGTATGGTGGTTTGTGGTTTGGGAGGATTTCGGTTATTATGTGTCCATTAAGCCTCAAATTTGTCATTTTTGAGAAGGCTAAGACTGTGTTTTCTCTTTTTCTTGCAGTTTCCAAGATTTCTTTCATGGTTTTTGTTGGTGTGTCTGGGGTTCCGCTTGTTAATGATCCATCAAAGAGGATTAGGCTGTTGTTTAGGGTTTTTGAGAGCATTTTTTGAAGCCACCTTTCGAGGAGGCTTGCCAGTCGGGTTGGCATTTGCTGAATGTTCGGCGGGTTTTGGTGGTTTTCGCTGGATGGGTTTAGTGCGTTTTGCAGCGTGTTGTATACTTCTTTTTTGTTTTCTTCTGTTATGTGGAGTATGAAGGGTCCTAAACGTATGTAGCGGTAACTGCGGTTTTGTTTCCATATGTTTGCGCCTCTTATGGCTATGAGGATGCCCGTGCTTGTTTCTCCGATTTTTATGCTTGAAGTGTCAACTGCTGCGACTATGGTTGGTTCTTGTTTTGGTTTTAGGGGTATAGGCTGGAGAAATTGGGTTGCGTGTATGCCTTGTTGAATTGTTTGTTGGTTTAGTTGAATATTGTTGTTTTGCACGTTTTTTAGTGATTGGAGGCTTAATTGTATGAGGCGTTGGGGCAGGGCTGTTTCCATGGTTGGTTGTGGAAAATTATATTTCTGTGTTGTTGTTATAGTGTATTGCGTGTTCACCAAGATTCACCAATAGCCAATTGTTTGGGGAAGGTGTATATAAATGTTGTGCATGAACAAGATGCACAATTCAATAAACAACAAGGTGGAAAATTGACACAAACAAGCGCAAAACCACCAATAAAAGTAAAAATGAAAATTGGCGAAATAGAATTCGAAATAGAATGCCAAGAAGACCAGTTGCAAGCGACAGTCGACCGCATACTATCAACTGTAACGGAAAAGCTGAAAGAATCGCCTATCATAAGCGAAAGGGCAGCAGCGCCACCACGTGCAGAAACATGCAAAGGCATAATACAAAAACTATGGGAAGAAGGCTGGTTTGCAGAGGCTAAGGGCTTAAGCGAAGTTCACAATGAAATGGCAAGAAGAGGCTTTCATTACGACCGCACAGCCGTAGCCCACGCCCTAATAGACTTGGTTAAAGATGGAATTTTAACAAGAGAAGGAAAACCCCGCAGATACCAATACGCACAAAAAAGACCGCCACCATAACAGATTCAATTGCGACACTCTTGAATTTGATTAACTAACCTAGAAAGACTTTAGGTACTCAGACAAGCAATCATGGAGATCACTAGAAATCCAACATATCCTAATATTATGCCCAAATATTTTGCGTTAACTTTTCCGTAGATTGGTTTTGCTGCGTATTTGAAGATTTTTGCAAGTAAGTTATAGGGAAATCCTAATTTTGCCACTTCTCGTGCCATTTCCTCAACTACAATATCAGAGAAGCCAAAGGCAATTGTGAGCTCTCCATATGTGTAGATTATCTGAGTGAGATAGTAAAAACCCGCAAGCCAGAATCCAATAATCATAATTAATTTGAGTGTTAGGTTTGAAATTGGAAGAACAAGAACTGCCACTATACCAAAAAAATTGCTATGAATGCTCCGTAACAACATTGCAAATAGGTCAAAAGGTAATTTTTCATTTCATGGAACAAACGGATATGTTCTCTTTCCTTCTCTTCATCCTTTACTTTTTTTGTAGGTTGCTTGGGCTTAGAATAGAGCCACATCAGCAATAAGCAACTAAACAGTACAAAAACACCCAAGAATCCGATTAGAACTATTTGTTCAACGCTAATCATTTTACTCAAGTTTTATTAAAGGCGCTAAGCAAAAAACCTTTTCGTCAAAGCATTTTTGTCTTGATTCTCGGGATAATATCTTTCTGCATTTGCACTATACCGAAGGTTGTAATTCTATATTTATCATCAGCCAATTTCGCAACCATATCACTCTTAACAAGTTCGCCAAGCCTTGTACTCGCAATTTTCCCGCTCTTTCCAAGCTTAGCCTGCAACTCCTCCTTAGAAACGCAATCGCTTCCAACCAAACCCAAACTAAAACCCACATAACCCGCCAAAAGCCACAACAACAAAGTCTCATTATCCGTCAACCTATCCTTACTCACCAGCAAATTCGCACCTTCCTTAGAAAAGCCAATCAAACCCTCACAATCTTTAACAAGCCTCTGCAAATCTACGCTAAGCATAAGCTTCTTTGCAATGTCAAAAGATGGAAGAAACTCGCCGAAAAACTTGTTTAAGCTAAGCCAAACATCTTCTGGGGCGCCACTAAATGTTTTTTCAACATCTCCAAACTTGACTTGAACCGTAATCTTATCCATTTTACCATTCAAGCCATTTTACCCCTAAGCCTACTCAAAACCTCATCTTCAACCCATCTTTCGCCCTGAATAGTTAACTTAAACTCAGGCTTAGCCGGGTCTGGCTTAAACACTTGACCGCGCTTAGTCATCTCATTTAGGCGGGCGGGCACCATACATTTTATTCCGCTGGACTCCAGAAGCTTCTGTATCTGCGAAGCCGTATTCTTACGTTCATCAGAGGCGTATAAAACTAAACCTATGGCTTCATAATGTGTAAGATTCTCGCGGGTTACCACCACAGGACCTTCAGTTGTGAATTCCACTATACCCTTAAGCTGCGCCGTGGAAGGGACAAGCCTGCTTGAAACCGCATTTGAAATTTTCTCCATGAAATTCTCTGGAAAATTCTCCAACATGCTGAGGATTTCCTGCGGATTTTCGCCCTCAACTATAATTTCGCCGAAAGGAGTTTTAATGCGGGCTTTAACCTTTTTCATTCCGCGTTTCTCCTCTTTCAAGTTATGGCTTCCTTTTCAGCGAGGATGTAAACGTAACCAGCATCAGTCTTCCAATGTCTAACCAAACCCTTCTTAACAAGTCCCATCAAAACCCTTGCTACGCTGCTTCCAGGATAAGAGAGCCCATTAGCCTTTAATGCTTCTTTCAATTCCTCAACCGTGCGGGGACGCCATTTTCCCCAATCCGTCTCAAGAATTCGCAAAATAGCCTCATCACACTTTTCAGTCTGCGGAATTCTCGGATACTTCTGCATTAACGCTTCTTCCTTTACACCTTCAGCCGCTGCCTTCACCGTCAGCGTCGCCACAGTCTTAGGCTTCAAACCCTCAAAAGCCCTATGCAAGTTAGCAGCCAAACCAGGCAAATCCTCAATAGTCTTTAAAACTTCCTCTCTGGTTCCGCAAATTTCAACCTCATATTCGCCGGTTCTCAAACGAAAAACAAAATTTCTGGGCATATCTCCAACCCTTTTATCCTTCACTTTCATCCCCTACTATAGAAAGTGTCATGTGCTTTTAGAATTTACGGAAAGGGATAGTTTTTTTATGGATTCTGAAAGGTTTTTGCTAAACGTTTTCTAACAAGCTGCAAAGACTCTTTTATTGAAGCTGCTAAGGGCGGTTTAGGATTGAAAATGTATTCTCCATATTTGTTTGGCAAATTCTTTATCATTGTTATTGTTTTAGGTGAAACCTTCAATGTTCGAGTGTTTGAACCCTTCTCGCTTTCGTTAATGCTTATAGTGTTGTTTTCAAAGTTTACATCAAGCTCTTTCCAATTCAACTCTGGACTGTTGAGCTTATTCCACGACTTGAGAATTTCCTCTCTAATAGTTTTCGGTTGATACTGCTTGAAATTTATGAAATAACTGCAAAGCCTAATTCCATACTCATTTTGTAAGCCTTCACTTGTTCCCTTCATTAAAGCTTGGACACATGGCGGATCCTTGCCTCTGTAGGGCTTGCCACTTAACTCTGGACTGTCAAACCAGGATGGCTGTTGTCTTTGAATTTTCACTCCAGACTTGTGGATGGCTTCGTAGAACATGGCTTCTAAATCTTCTACAACTGTTGGGCTATTGTCATTCAGTCTTCTATAGCCTTGGCTTGGAGCCATAATGCAGAGTTTTCCTTTCATCAAGAATTATGAGTTTTTCGCCCAGCTCCATTATGTTTGCGCCAAACGTAAGGTAAAACTTATATTGAAAAATGAAGTGAACATTGCTATTCTTGAAGGAAAGGGGTGCAGACTAATGAGCTCTGAAATAAAACCAACCCAAAGTTTAGATGTTAGAGGAGAAGTATGCCCGTATCCTGATGTGATGACTCAGAAAAAAGTGAAAAGTATGAAGCCAGGCGAGATTCTAGAAGTTCTCATTGATTATCCACTGTCCGCTGAGCGAATACCCGAATCTATAAAAAAGATGGGTCACGAAGTTTTGAAAGTTGACAAAATAGGATCAAGTGAGTGGAGAATACTAATAAAGATAAAATAGGAAGTGAAACTTTGATTGAACCAACGCATATTCTTTCAGGGTTGATAGTGGGAATACTGTTTGGTTTTGCGTTGCAACGCGGGAGATTCTGTATGAACTCTGCTTTCAGAGACATAATCCTTCTGAAAGAATACACGCTCCTCAAAGCAGTCATAGTAGCGATAATAGTTTCGATGTTAGGTTTTCATGTTATGGCTAGCCTTGGAATTATACAACTTAACCCAAAGCCCCTATCTTGGGGTGCTGATATAATTGGTGGTTTCATATTCGGCGTTGGTATGGTTTTAGCTGGAGGATGCGCCAGTGGAACAACATACAGGGTCGGAGAGGGAATGGTTGGTTCCTTTGTTGCATTGCTGGGTTTTATGCTGTCAGCAGTCATAACTGGTTCTGGAGCACTGAGTGGAATAAAATCGTATTTGGAAACAACAACGAAGGTCACTGTAACAAACCCGGGGCCTCTTGTTACGACTACAAGCCAAAGCCCAACGCTTGCAAACATAATAGGTGTAGACCCATGGATTATTGTCATAGTGATTGCAATTTTAGCAATAGGAGTATTAGCTTGGAAACGTGGTGGTGAAGGAAAAACTGAAGGAAGCCTATCTGAAAAAATATTCAAACGGGGTTGGCCGTGGTGGGCAACGGGCATAGTCATCGGAATAATAGCTATGATCGCGTTTCCAGCATCGGCAGCCACTGGGCGAAATTATCCATTAGGAATTACTGGGGGATGGTCAACGTTTCTTAATGCGCTGATAAAAGGAGATGCAAATGTCCTTTCCTGGGAAACCTTCCTTGTGATCGGAGTGGTCATTGGAGCAGCTCTAGCCGCAAGTATCGCAGGAGAATTTAAACTAAGGGCGCCAGGTCCAGGAAGGCTAATACAACAGTTTATTGGAGGCTTACTGCTCGGAATAGGCGCTGTGATTGCTAACGGTTGCAATATTGGGCATATACTTAGCGGAGTGCCTCAACTTGCGATAAGCAGCATAATTTTTGGTTTCTTTGTAATCATTGGCTGCTGGGCGACAGCATATTTACTTTTGATGAGGAGATAATTATGGCCACTATAAGCTTTCTATTCTTTTCTGGTCCATATCAGTCTGAAAGCCCAGAAACTGTAGTTGAATTGGCAAAAGCAGCTTTGGCAAAAGGCATTAAAGTTAAGATTTTCTGTTATATGGATGCCGTCAATAGCGTAATGACTGTTCAAAAGGAAGTCCCTGGAGTCACTAACATAGAGAAGCAGTTCAGAGATTTGATAGCAAAAGGAGTTGATGTCCGTTTGTGCACGCTTTGCATGCTTGTTCGGGGAACGAAAGATGTCATTGAGGGAGCCCAGAAAGCTGGAACACCTGATATTGCAGAAATGGCGGAAGAATCCGACAGATTTCTGGTCATCTTTTAGGAGGAAGCAAAGTGCCTAAGAAAATTGTTGTCCTATTAAGAAAACCTCCACATGGGTCGTTGTTTCCAGCAGAAGGCTTACGAGTAGCCGTCGCGGTTAGCACAATGGACACGAAAGTCGTCGTCATAGGAGATGGTGTGTACGCCTTTTTGAAGGAAGCCGACATGACGCTTTACAAACGCCATTTAGATTTCCTTTCAAGGCCCATGTTGGAAGAAGCAGCGCCTCTTATGATATTAATTGACAAGGCTTCATTGTTAGAGCGTGGACTGAAAGAAGAAGACTTGATAGAAAATGTAACAGTAAAAGACCATGGAGAAATTCTCAAGATAATAGGGGAGGCTGATGTTACTCTAACGTTTTAGGTGGTTATTATGGTTAAAATCCTCTACTTCGTAACCGATCCAGACCCTACAGGCATTCGGCTGGCTTTAGAATATAAAACAGAGCATAAAGACAGCAATGTTGGAATTTGCTTACTGCAAGATGCTGTTTACTTCGCATCTAAAGGGAGGAGAGATAACTATGTGGCAGACGCTATAAAAAACAGCATTCCCGTATATGTGGCTAAGAGAGATGCCGAATTGCGAGGCTTAACAAAACTTCTTCGGGAAGAAATCAAGATCCTAGATTACAGTGAAATAATCGACCTAGTCCTTGCTTACGAGCGAATTGTAAACATTTAATTTTTTAGCATTTTCTTATAACTTCTCAACTAATTTGGCTAACTTTTGGTTTGCTATACTATAATAGGCCCATTTTCCCTTTTTCTGGCTTTTAATTAACCCTACATTTTTTAGGATTCCTAAATGATGGGATGCCGTTGGCTGTGTTAGCCCCAAGGCAATCATTATTTCGCAGACGCACATTTCCCTAACCATTATAAACTTTAGAATTCTCAGCCTCGTCACGTCAGCTAATGCCTTTAAGATTTTGCTTCTTCTTTCAGCCTCTCCTACGTCTGCAACTTCATTAGCGAGTTGTTTTAATTCAGAGGCATATTTCAATGGATCCTCTTGCGGGCATAGCCCAGAACGCACCAAATGCATAAGTCGTTTGTCAATTTTCGGTTTTGGCATAGTGCTAACTACAAAGTTAATTTATAAAACTAAATATTTAAATTTTTAATTTAAGCTGCAACCTTTGTGCCAAGTTGAACTTGTTACTTAGCATGGTATGAGTGTTCAGTCATAATGGAACAATTCAATAGGCTCAGAAGCACATGCTTACCTGCTTTAAGCATTAGCTTCTAATTTTATAGGTTGCAACATTTTCTCCAGATAAATTTTGTTGCTACTGTATTTAGGTGACTTAATTTGAGGACAATCTTGCAAGGTTTTTTCTCCGTTTGCAAGTTTTACAGCGAAGGGAAAGCATCCTTGTTCTCCGCATTCTTTACAGTTTGTTTTTGGCAGATACTTGTATATTTCAAGTGGACTTAGCTTTTGTCTGATGTCTAAGAGTTTAGGGTCTGGAGGGCCATACTTCTCATAATATTCAAAAGCCTTATCCAGCAGAGCCCTCAATTTCTCCAAAAGTTCTAATGCGATTTCCTCTCTTAAAACACAGCCCATATTAATATTTCCAGAAGAGTAAACGGTTACCAATTTTCCCTCTAATAGAAAAGTAACTGAGCCGAAAGCCTTTGCATATTGCGAATGGGGTATAGCTAAATAAAGTATGGGGATAATCTCGTTTAGAGGTCTATCTGTTTGGGCTGTTATCTGAAGTTTTCTGGGCTCAAGAAGACAAGGAGTTTTCTTGGCTATGTTAATTTCTAGAGGCTTCATATAATCACTTTTGGCAAGTAAGTTCCTCCTTATGAAATGGCTTTGAAAAATATTTAAATTTTGTTTTATTCATTTATTTAAATATCGTAAGCGTTATCAATTATAAAATACGTATGTTAGGTTGTTGATGCGCATGAATTCGCTTAGCACGACGGATAAAGAACTGGCCAAGATGGCAAAACTTTTCAAGGCTTTGGGAGATGAAACTAGGCTAAAGATTTTGTATTTGTTGGAGAGGGGAGAGAAATGTCAATGCGACATCGTTTCTCACATTGGTCTTTCTCAACCAGCAGTCGCTAGACACACGCAACTGCTTGTAGATAGCGGTCTTTTAGAAATAAGAAAAGATGGAAATAGACGATATTACACACTAACCGAGAATGCTAGAAAGGTATTATTTAGAATATTTGAGGAAGAGACAGCGAGAAATTAGTGATGATTATATGTCAAGTCAGAGTGGACTTTGGTATCCGACTATTTATCCAGACCGATGCGACGGATGTGCAGGTAAGGAAGTTCCAAAATGCGTGGAATTCTGTGAGAAAAAAGTTTTCGAAGTTAGAGACGGAAAAGCAGTTGTGGTAAGACCGCAAAATTGCGTTTATGGCTGCATTGCATGCGAGTTTGTTTGTCCTAGGAAGGCAATTGCTTTTCCGCAAAGAATAGCTTCGCTTCCTAGAGTTAAAATGGAAGATAAGGGATTACTACATAGAGTTAAGTGCGTAAAGTGTGGGAAAATTTTCTTGACAAACAGAGATACCAATATATGTATGGATTGTGAAAAAGCGCATTAGTTGACTTATGTTTTCCATTTATTATTTGAATATTTCAATATAGTAAGATGGTAAAGTTTAAATGTCGTGTTTCTCTTCAATCAAAGAAACAAAAGGGTGATTTGCTTGACGTTGCAGGTTTCCTCAAAAAGCAAGGGAAATGTGGAATTGAAGTATGGATATTGCAGAAACAACTGCATGCTTCACTGCGGAAGGATAGCCGTCGTGAAGAATGGACGGGTTGTTGAAATTCGCGGTTGGAAAGGTCATCCCATAAGTGATGGGAA
>Ga0315298_1000545_pt1 | contig 73003 bp, 74 predicted proteins | sample WHS_1_MG_FD_203077 | JGI IMG/M metagenome (GOLD analysis project Ga0315298, IMG submission 203077) | Extremophilic microbial mat communities from Washburn Hot Springs, YNP, Wyoming, USA - WHS_1_MG | ecosystem: Environmental > Aquatic > Thermal springs > Hot (42-90C) | place: USA: Wyoming... | reverse complement strand
TCTCCTGTTCACCAGCACAGTCTGCGCAGATGGAGGGGACGTGCCCCAGGCAAGGGAGAGGCCGACCAGATGCCACCATACCATGCCATGCCATACCGTATCCATGCCAGCTACATGCACCAGGTTAGGATGCCATACTACCATGCCGTACTACCACACCGTATCCATGCCAGCTACATGCACCAGGTTGTAGCATACCGTACTACCATACCACCATCCTACTATACCAGGTATATATATATATATATTATTTGTGTATTTGAAGAGGAGACAAAATGAGGTGTTGTCTCCTGTCTCCTGTGTCTCCTGTCTCCTGTTCAGGAGGTGACGCTTGGATCTGACAGCACTCAAGCATGGCGTCGACTTGCTCACGCTAGTGGAACAAGACCTCGGGATGGCGTGGCGGCGGTCTGGGCGGTGGTACAGGTGGCCCTGTCCCTTCCACGACGATGGCACGCGGGACGGAGGATCGCTGGTCGTGACGCCCGACACGCAGACGTTCTACTGCTTCGGCTGCGGCGCGCGGGGCGACGTACTTGACTGGCTGCAAAGGCGGGAAGGGCGGTCGTTCAGAGAGGCGCTGGCACACCTGGCCGAGCTATCTAAGGGTCAAAATCCGTTTCCGGTAGCGTCCGCGCCGCATGCGCATGGGGAGACCTCGGCCCGCCAAACCATCCACCGTGCGAACGTTGCTACGTCAGACGGGCCTACGGCCGCCTGGCGGCAAGCGGCGCTAGCCGTGGTCGAGGAGTGCGAAGCGGTGTTGTGGTCCGTGGACGAGACCGGGCCCCGCACCTACCTGCGCACCGAGCGGGGCTTGACCGACGACACCATCAGGCGCTGGCGGCTCGGGTACAGTCGCCGAAAGCAGACGATCGCGGGGTTGCGGGTTCCTCTGGGGATCGTCATTCCATGGACGATGGACGGCGAGGTGTGGCAGGTGAAGATCCGCCGGCCGCCGGGCTGCAGCCCCAAGTACCTCGCTCTCCCCGGTGGCCACCCGGTGCTATTCGGCGTGGACCAGCTCGCCGGCCGGGATATGGTGGTCTTGACCGAAGGCGAGTTCGACGCGATGCTGCTTCATCAAGAAGCCGGCCAGCTCGTCGACGTGGCGACCTTGGGCAGCGCGAGCAAGGCCCTGACGCCGCGGGCCATTCGCTATCTTCTTCCCGCTCGGCGCTGGCTCTTGGCCTATGACCGCGATGCCGCAGGGGAGGATGGCACGTCCCGGTTGGCCGGTCTTTCGGCCCGCGTGCGCATTGCCAAGCCCTTGGCCGGGAAGGACCTCACCGACTTCTGGCGGGCCGGCGGAGACCTCTACGCCTGGACGTACTACCACGTGAACAGAGATGGCCTTGCGAAGCATCGCAGCGGGAGCGAGGGATGGAGAGGCGCTCGCCCCTGACGTGGGCCCGGCGTCGCAGGGGCGGGCGTCTTGGCCATGGGCCCGGCAGGGGGGCAAATGCCGGTGTCGGGGCGCGCTTGTCTCTAGGCATGATGATCCTGTAGAATAGGCGCTGTGGGTAAAGTCATCTCGCTTTCGGAAATCACTCCCGCCATTGTCGCGCGGTTTGGCCTGCCCGCCGCGCCGGAAACGACCTGATGTCGGAAGAATTGGTCGCCCCCGCGCGGGCGAGCCTGAAGGCCCGTGGCGAAAGGCGAGTGATCGCCCAAGCGGCGCTCGTGATCATGGTCGGGAACGTGGCCAGCCGCCTGCTGGGGATGGGGCGCGAGCAGGTGATCGCCGGCTTCTTTGGCGGCGGCCATGTGACGGATGCCTTCGCGGCGGCCTCGGCTGTACCAACCAGCTTCTACGATCTGCTCATCGGCGGCATGGTCTCCGCCGCGCTAGTGCCGGTCTTCACCAGCTTTGGCCACGAAAAAGAGGAAAGAGACCTCTGGGTTCTGGTGAGCGTTGTCCTGAACCTTGCGGCGGTGGCCCTCAGCGCGGTGGTTCTGGTGCTCGTGCTTCTCTCCACCCCGCTGATCGACTTCTACGGTGCCGATTTCAATGCCGTCGACAAGGCCCTGGCCACCCACCTGCTCCAGTTGATGCTGCCCTCGGTGCTGTTCATGGGCCTCTCCGGGGTCCTTAGTGCTTACTTGTATTCCCGGCAGCGATTCGTGCTCCCGGCCTTCTGCGCCGCGGCTTATAACGCCAGCATCATCGCCGCGGCGATCCTCCTCCGGGGCCGGCTGGGCGTCTCGAGCCTGGCAGTCGGGGTGCTCGCCGGTGCCTGCTTCCAGATTCTGCTTCAAGCGCCGGGGCTGCGCGGCCTCCACTACCGCGCGGTGCTCTCGCTGAAACATCCGGGGGTGCGCAAGATCGGCCAGCTCTACCTGCCCGTTTTCCTGGGGCTGATTGTGAGCAACGTGACTGTGGCGATCGATCGCAACCTGGCGTCACGCACTGGCGAGGGCAGCCTGGCGGCGATGCGCTTTGCCACCACCCTGATCCAGATGCCATTGGGGCTGGTGTCCACCGCCCTGGGGCTGGCCTTTCTCCCCACCCTCTCGGCCTATGCCCACAAAGAGAGCCAGACGACGCCTAGAGGTGCTAGGCGGTCATCCGGAGCGTCAGAGGAGACAGCTGCAGAGGCTGGCTTCAAGGAGACATTGGGACTGGCCTTGCGCATGGTGATCCTGCTGATCGTGCCGGCCGCGGCGGCCCTCTTGGTGCTCCGCGAGCCGGTGATCCGCTTGCTATACGAGCATGGGGCGTTCAACCCAGACGACACGGCGCGCACGGCGACGGCCTTCCTAGCCTACTCACCCGGCCTACCAGCCGCAGCGATCGACCAGTTGGTGATTATCGCCTTCTACTCCCGGAAGAATACGGTGACGCCGGCCCTGGTGGGTTTGGCCGGCGTGGTGGTCTACTTGGCCGTGGCCCTACCACTGTTGAAGCCCCTAGGGATGCCGGGTCTCGCCTTGGCCAACTCGGCACAGTGGATCGCCCACATGCTGATCATGCTCTTCCTGCTGCGCCGGGTCCTTGGTGGCATGGGCGGCCTTGGGCTGGGGTCGACGCTGATCAAGGCCTTTGCCGCCGCAGGAGTGACGGCGCTTACCATCCTCGCCGTGAGCTCGACGCTCGGTAGTATGATCAGCACAACAGCGGTCGCCGGATTGGCCGCTTATGTAGTCATCCTAGCCGGTATTGGATCGCTTGCCTACCTGGCATCGATGTATGTCCTCGAGGTCTCGGAGCTACGCATCCTCTGGCGAATAGCGATGGCCAAGCTCGGCCGGTAGAGGCCGGCCCCGACATCCAAGTAGCGCTTCGCCTACTTCTCGATCCCTTCGATGCGGTAGCGCATCACGCCCTGAGGCACGGCTACGTCGATTTCCTCACCTTCCAGGCGATCGAGCAAGGCCTTACCCGTGGGGGAGGAGATAGAAATCTTCCCATTCCTCGGGTCGACTTCGCGGGGATTGACGAGGGTGAAGCGGATCTGCTCGCCGTGAATTAGATCTCGCACCAGGACAGTACTGCCGATGCCCACCTTTGTCGTACTCACCTGCTCGGCTTCAATGATCACCGCCGCCTTGAGGGCCGATTCCAGCTCGCGGATGCGGGCTTCCACCTGCGCCTGATGGTTGCGGGCTACGTCATAGGGTGCATTCTCTCGGAAATCCTTGTCGGCGGCGGCCAACCGCAGCTCTTCGGCGATCTTCGGTCGCAGGTTGATGAGGCTGTCCAGTTCGTCCTTCAGCTTGGCATAGCCCTCTGGCGTCAGGTGCACCACCCTTTGCGAGTGTTCGGCGACCTTGGTCACCTTCTTGCCCGAGTTCTTCCTGACCCTGACATGTACCGCCAGGTTCGTCGCCGTGAGTCCTTGTTGCTTGGCGTAGCTAAAGAAGGCCTTCAAAGGCTCCAGGCGGTCCGTCGAGGTGCCCGTCTGCGACTCTACTTCAGACACGTAGGTGTCGACGTCACGGATACTGATCTTGGACACCGGCTGGCTGCCTCCATACCAACGGACGAACTTGCCGATCTCCTGCTGGTATATGGCCCTATCGCTTGGCTCGGCCTTGGCGATGAAAGCGCCTGCGGCGTCCCCAAGCGACATTCTGTGGTTATCGTCTCTCATCTGGTTCGAACTCCTGTTATTCGTCTGCTCTTCGACATTTTAATGCCCGTTTCGCATCTTTGTCAAAGAAGGGGTATTATAGCACCAGACCGATGATCAAGGGCCTGAACGTCATTCCGGTTTTCGCGGGAATGACAGGGCCAACTGCGCCGGCGTGACGGAGGGCGTCTGCCCGGCATGACAGACAGCTTGGAGCGTGATAACGATGACGGAGACGGGCCTCTTGGCCGCTGGAGCCTGCAACCTGGGGCTGGCCTTGACCGCCGAGCAGCTTGGGCAATTCGCCGAGTACTCCCGGGAGCTACAGCAGTGGAACCAGCGCGTGAATCTTACGGCGATCACCGACGAACGGGAAATCGAGACAAAGCACTTCCTCGACTCGTTGGCGATACTCAAGGTCTGCCGGTTCTCGGACGTGGGGCAGCCATCGGTGGTGATGTCCACCGACACGACAGGAACAGAGACCAGCGAGGGGCTGGTGGATAGTGGTCCCTTTACCCTGATCCTGCCGAGGGCGGCGCGGGTGATCGACATCGGCACTGGTGCCGGCTTTCCCGGCCTGCCCTTGAAGATCGCCGTCCCGACGCTCCATCTAGTCCTGGTGGAGTCTATTCAAAAGAAGACCGCCTTCTTGCATCACATCGTCCAGCATCTAGGGCTGAGAGACGTGGACGTGGTCACGGCCAGAGCAGAGGAACTCGGGCACGCCCCACAATACCGGGCCTCAGCCGATCTGGCGGTCGCCCGGGCGGTAACGAAAATGCCCGCTCTCGCCGAGCTAACCCTCCCGTTCTGCCGCCAAGGAGGGTTTTTCGTCGCCTACAAGGGAAGGGCCGCCCGCGAGGAGGCGGCATCGGCTCGCCGGGCGCTCGGGCTGCTCGGCGGCAAACTGACCGGCATCGTGGCCGTCAAACTCTTGAAGGAGCTCGAAACGAGGTTTCTCATCGTCGTCCGCAAGGTGAGCCCCACGCCCGCGGCCTATCCCCGTCGCGCCGGGATGCCCACCAAGGCGCCGCTGTGATCACCAGCGCACGGGTCCTTGACGGCGGCGGGCACCGGCCGCAGCCTCCACTGCGGCATAAAGGCCCGGCCGCAGGCCCCAATCGGCGATGACGACGCCGCCCGAGCTTCCTAGCCACGAGTCGGTAATTGCGCACGAGGCTGGTATTTGCTATACTCCGCACTAGTAAAATAGGAGACGCGGAGAGAGCACTTGAAGGTTCTGCGCCCGGCCACGCTGCGCGTATTCTCCCTTCTTGTGGTAGTGTACTCCTTGGTCGGGGCCATCGTCGCGCCGAACCCACTCACCACATCGGCCAATCAGGTTCAGACGATACCGCGTTCGATACCCCAAACGGACGTTAATCCCCTCGGAGCAACGTTCTTCCTCGACCGTGAAGTAGAGACGTGGAAGAAGGAGCACACCCTGAAAATGGCCCGCGACGCCGGCATCGGGTGGATCCGGCAGATGTTCCCTTGGGACTCTATCGAGCCGCAGAAGGGCCGTTTCTGGGACGACTATGGGAACAGCACTTGGGACAAATTCGATCAGATCGTCGAACTGGCACAGCGTTACAACATGCGGATCATCGCCCGACTCGATCGTCCCCCGGATTGGGCAAGCCAGAATGCTGCTATTCCGGCCGGCATGCCTGTCGATCCGGTCGAATTCGGCAACTATGTCTATCGGGTCGTCCAACGATACAAGGGAAAGATTCAGTACTACCAGATCTGGAACGAGCCCAACCTCGCCGCGGAATGGGGCAACCAGCCGGTTGATCCCAAAGCCTACGTTTCCCTCCTCCGCATTGCGTATCAGAAGGCAAAACAAGCAGACCCGAACGCCTTGATCCTTAGTGCGCCGTTGGCGCAGACGACCGAGACCGGGCCGCTGAACCTCAACGAACTGGACTACCTCAACGGCATGTACGCGGCAGGGGCCAAGGACTACTTCGACATCCTTTCCGCCAATGCCTACGGTTTCGACAAGCCGCCGACAGACCCCCCGTCGCGCGATACGCTCAATTTCCAACGGGTCGTTCTCCTTCATGAGATCATGGTTCAGAACAGGGACGACAAGAAGGCCGTCTGGCTCAACGAGTTCGCTTGGAACGCCTCGCCGCCAAGTTTCCCGGCCGACAAGCTCTACTGGGGCAGAGTGAGCGAGGAGGAGCAGGCGGCATACACAAGAGAGGCCATCGAACTGGCCCGCACCTGGGATTGGCTGGGCGTCATCGGCATCTGGTACTTCCGCCAGGTAGGCGACATCCTGGCGACCGATCGCTCCGACTACTACTTCCGCATCGTCGATGTCGACTTCACCCCTCGTCTGGTCTACTACGAACTGCAGAAGCTTGCGCCAAACTATCTGGTCGCCGGCGTAGGGATGCACGAGGACACCCACGGCGCGGTACAGACCGGCGGCGGATGGCACGCGGTGCTCGATCCCAGCGCCTCTGGCGGCACGATCCTCGAGAGCGACCAACCGGGCGACGTCCTGACTTTCACCTTCTCTGGAACCGACCTGACTTTGGTGCATGCCGAGGGGCCGGGCTTAGGCCGGGCAAGTCTCTCGGTCGACGGTTCCCCAGTACGATCCCGGCCTAAGGACAAACAAGGCCAGACGGTGCTCGACTTCTATGCGCCTAGCCCGGTCGCGGGGGTGCATACGCGGGTTGTCTCCGGCCTGCCATCCGGCAAGCACGTTTTTCAGATCAAGACACTACCGGCAGAGGACCAAGGCCACCCGGGTATCGGGGCTACGGCCGACGCTTTCATCGTCGAGAACCGCGGAAGCTCCTTCGGTCTGTTCTACCGTCGCCTTGGTCTCTTGGCCGTCGGCTTGCTCGCCTTCGGCTCCTCCTTCGTGATCTGGAGGTCGCGGTGACACACGAGCGACTCCTCGATCTGGTGTCGGCCGGTGTTGCTGTCGTCATCTTCGCGACGCTCAGCACCCACCAGATCGAGCTCCCTGGCCTCTACTACGACGAGGCCGCCGACGCCGTGCCGGCGATGCAACTCCTGCTTGGCCAAAAGGTAGAGCTCGTCAACAACACGGGGCTAGTGATCGGCAATCTGACGCTCCCCGTGATGGTTATGGACTATGTTGGGGCGGTCAGCACCTACCTCCTGTTGCCTTTCTTCGCGGTCTTCGGCATCAACGTGGTTTCATTGAGGATGATGACGCTCATGGCGGCGGCGGTGACCATCGTTCTCGGCTATCTGCTGGCGAGGGATCTGTTTAACCGGCCCGTGGCGGTGGCCACATCGCTGCTGATCGCCGTAAACCCCTCGTTCATCTTCTGGAGTAGGCAGGGCATTCATGTCAGTTCGGTGATGACGACCATTGCCATGGGCAGCATGTTGTGCTTCCTGCGCTGGCATCGCACGGGGCGGGCGGCCTACTTCTGCGGCGGCGCCTTCTTGCTGGGGCTAGGGTTGAGCGCCAAGTTCCTGTTTCTATGGGTGATCATTGCTCTGGCGCTGAGTTATCTGCTTTTCGCACCACGCCGGGCGCTTGGCCTGCTTCGGCTGACACGCCGCCGACGCCGCGTTCAGCCCCATCTCCCTTTGGCCAGGGGTAAACTCACCGTACTCTCGCGTCCCGGCCAGAGGGCGGGGTTAGTGGACCATTCGACCCGTCGGGGCGGTGTGCGCACCGCCCGTGGCCGGTACAGAGAGCAGTACCCACCCCGCCAGGCCATCGGCGCATGGGTGCCACCCATAGCCGGCGGCGCGCTCGCCAGGGAAAGCAACATCTCCCATATGGCGCTCTGGGGGCGGCGGAACGGAACGGCCACCCGATTTCCGGCAGCACAAAAGAGCCAGACGCGGGAACCGGCCCGTGCCGTGGTGGTTGCGCACCTTGCCTGGTACGAAGCCTTCGTCGCCCTGGCTTGTTTCACCCTCGGCGCCGGCATGATTCTGATCTATAACATCAAGACCCAGGGTACGCTCAAGGTGCTCTTTGGTAACCTCCAGAGCACGGAGCGCGGCGTCAACAACCTCGCTTTCATCGATAATCTGGGCACTCAACTGAAGGCCTTTTCTTCGGTCCTCAGCGGCGACCACTTCTGGTTTCTTGGCGGCTGGTTCGCCAATCCCTTCTATGTGCCGATCTTTGTGGGCTCGCTGCTGGTTTTGGGGTTGGTCTTGCTCCTCCATCGGCCGGCGCGACGCTACTGGCGCCCAGCCGGCTTCGTCGTGGTCTTCGTCACGCTCGTGCTAATCCAGAGCTGCTTCACCGTGTCGATCCTCGGTCCAACGCACCTTTTTGTACTCCTTCCCTTGCCACAGATGTTGATCGCCGTGGCCGTTTACCTCGGGTGGCAAGCATTGTCGTGGCGACGGCCGGCGGTCCTGTTGGGCTTGGCAATCCTGGCGACGTTGGCCGCGGTGGACGTCGGCGTCGACATCCAGTATCATATTGCGCTAACGAATAGCGGCGGCTGGCTCTCGCACTCCGACGCTATCTATCGCCTTGCCAGCTACTTGGACCGTCGCGGCGTCGCCGAGCCGATCGCCATGGATTGGGGCATCAAGACCAGCGTCCAAATCCTTACGCAGGGGCGGGTCAATCCGATCGAGATCTTTCAGTATGATCCACAGCCCAACGAAACATTTCAGAACTGGCTATACGGTGCGCTGACCCAGCGACCGGACACGATCTATCTGTTTCACACCGAGGATGCTACCTTCTACCATCGCTTTCAGGCTTTCGAGGACATGGCGCAGAAGCGGGGCAAGAAAGTGGCGCTGGAATGGACGATCCCCCAGCGCGATGGCCGAGTGATCTTTAATATCTATGCGGTTCATTAGTGACCCTATCTGGTGACCCCGTCAATCCGGCTTTCGCCGGCATCCAGTGACCAGACGGGGTTCCGGCCCCCGCCCTTTCCCAGAAGGACCGGGGTGACGATGGCACGGGGCCCGACGCGGGCCTACCGACGGCTGATGGCTGACAGCCACTTCGGACTTACTCTGGGGAGAGAAGGACCAAGACAGAAAGTTGCACTCCCACTCTGACACGGCAGGAACGCTACCTTGCCCACAGCCAGGCAGCCTCTTGGCGAGGCTAGACCCTCGGCTAGGCGACCTCGCCGTGCTCGGCGCCATGGGCGTTGCCGTGGCCATCTACTACTTCTCGGCTGGCTACTGGCTAGGTGCCTTAGGCGGCCTGGCTTTCGTGGCCTTGGCCTGGCGCAGGCTGGATTTGGCCCTCTTGGCCGTGGTCTTCACCATTCCCTTCTATCGCTTCCCGCGCCATTTTGGCGGTATGGCCTTCAGCCTAAGCGAGTTTGGCGTGCTCGCCACGCTCGCGGCTTGGTCCTTGCGGCAGGCCCAGCTCTCAATACGGCGAGAGACCAATCTGCGCCAGTTGCTTCAGCCCCTCGCCCGCCCTTGGAGCGCCACCCTTTTTCTCTGCGCGGCGACGGTTTCTCTCTTCTTCACGGACGGGGAGTACCTCAAGTTTAGCCTCCGTGAGTATCGTACTGTCGTTGTCGAGCCATGGCTGTTCTTCATCATGCTAATCACGACCATGAAGGGCCAGCGCGACGCCCAGCGGCTGGTAGCCGCCTTGATTATGCTCAGCACCGGCGTGGCGGTCTACAGCCTTTACCACTACTTCTTTATCGGCATCGTCGAGGCCACAGAAGGGGTGAGGCGCATGCTGGCCGTCTACCACTCTCCGAACGCCCTCGCTCTCTTCTTGGGGCGAGCACTGCCCATGGCCATCGCCCTGACGCTGTTTCTGCGCGGGGAAGGAGTCGAACGGGTTCTCAGGCTGTTATGCGGCCTCGCCGTAGTACTGATCGGGGCGAGCGTCTTCCTCACCTATTCGCGCGGGGCCTGGCTGGGCCTAGCGGCCAGCATCTTCTTCATCGCCGCCGTCAAGGGGCGACGGATTTTCGTCGCGGCTGTCGGCGCCATCGCAGCGCTAGCCGCCGTGGTGATCCCTTTCGTCAATGCGGGGCGGCTGATCTCGTCGGGAACCAACTTCCTCCGTCTTAGCCTCTGGCAATCGGCGGTCAATATGATCCGCGATCACCCGGTCTTTGGCGTGGGCCTCGACAACTTCCTGTACTATTATCGGGATCGCGGCTACATGCTCCCTGATGCCTGGCCAGATCCCGAGATGTCTCACCCTCATAACCTGGTGCTGGACTACTGGACGCGTTTGGGGCTGCTGGGGCTAGCCTCGCTTCTTGCGCTGCAAGCCAGCTTTTGGCGTGCTGCCTGGGGCACCTACCGTCGGCTAGGGAACGGTCCGACCCAGATCGTCGTGCTCGCGCTGATGGCCAGTATGGTAGACTTTCTGGTCCATGGTCTGGTCGACAACAGCTATTTTCTGATCGATCTGGCGATGGTTTTCTGGCTGACACTGGGAGCCGTGGAAATTATCGCGCGGGAGGGAAAATGATCTCACTAGTAAGCGGGGGAGCAGGGTTCATTGGCTCTCATCTGTGCGAAGCCTTGCTCGCCCTTGGTCATGAAGTCGTCGCCGTCGACAACCTTCTTACGGGTAGCGAGAGGAATATCCAGCATCTACGCTCCCAAGCGCGTTTTCGCTTCGTCAAGCACGACGTGATCGAGCCGATCGCCGAAAGCCGGGCCGATTTCGTCTTCCACCTCGCCAGCCCGGCGAGTCCTGTCGGCTATTCTCGACACCCCATCGAGACGATGCTGGTGAACTCGGTGGGCACCCATAATATGCTAGAACTGAGCCGGGCGACGAAGGCCAAGTTTCTCCTGGCCAGCACATCCGAAGTGTATGGCGACCCACTGGTCCACCCCCAACCAGAGAGCTACTGGGGCAACGTCAACCCGATCGGGCCGCGTGCCTGCTACGATGAGGGAAAGCGCTTTGGTGAGGCCTTGACGGTCAACTACCTCTGGCAGTACGACCTCGACGCGCGGATCATCCGCATCTTCAACACCTACGGCCCGCGCAACGACCCTGAGGACGGACGGATCATCCCCAATTTCATCAGCCAGGCCCTGCGCGGCGATCCGATCACCGTCTACGGCAGTGGCCAGCAGACTCGGAGCTTCTGCTACGTCTCCGACCTCGTGGCCGGCATCTTGAAGGCGATGTTCTCGCCTCAGTCGAAGGGCGAGGTCTTCAACTTGGGCACCACCGATGAGCGAACGGTCCGGGAGATCGCCGAAATCGTGAAAGCCATTGCCAATTCCGCCTCCGACATCGTGCACCTGCCGGCGAGAGAGGAAGAGATCGCGCGCCGGCGACCGGATGCCGCCAAGGCCAAAGCCGTACTAGGCTGGGAACCCCAGGTCCCTCTGGAACAGGGCCTGACAGAGACCGTTGCCTGGTTTAGGCAGCGGCTCGCGACAGGAGATTAGGGCTTGAAGGGACTGCCAGTGGCAAACGTATCGCCAGTGACCAGGGTTGGCAAGCAGCCGTTGCGGTGCCAGGAGATGCGGGCGAGGGCCATGTTTGCGCTCTTCCTGCTTGGCATTGGGCTGATCATCGCCATACTGCCCGTGAAGTTCGCGGGTATCTTCGTGGTGGGCAGCATTGTCTTCGTTCTCACGCTCGTGAGGCCGATGTATGCCCTTTATCTGATTATCCTCTCGGTGCCGTTTGGCTCCCTAGCCGCGATCTCACTCGGGCCAGTGTCTTTGACCGGCACGGAAGCTCTCGCCGGCAGCCTGCTCTTCGCTTGGGTGCTGCAACTGGTGGCCCAGCGGCAAGGCAAGATCGAGTTCACCGCCCTGTTCTGGCCCTTCGTAGCCTACTTCGGCGCCCTTGTTCTGTCCAGCGGTGTAGCGGAGTCGCTGCCGCTTAGCCTCAAGGAACTATCCAAGTGGCTCGAGTTTGGGTGTCTCTATCTCGTGGCGGTGAACATCATCCATGACCGGCGCCAACTCCAGAACCTGGCACTGGTGATTATTGGCGCCGCCGTTCTGGAGGCATTTCACGGCTGGTATCAGTTCTTCAGGAGAGCAGGGCCGCCCAGTTTCCTGATCGGCGGGCATTTCCTGCGTGCCTACGGCACCTTTGAGCAGCCCAACCCATACGCCGGCTATCTTGGCCTGGCCCTACCCATCGCCTACAGTCTAGCGCTGACCGGCAGCTTGCGGCCAGCGTCCCCTAAGTTCCGCCGCACGATCCTCGCCTTGGCGGCCGCGGCGATTATCGGGGTGGCGATGCTGATGTCTATGTCTCGAGGCGGCTGGCTAGGGGCAGCGGCGGCCCTTAGCGTGGTCACGGCGATCCGGAGCCGGCGCTCCCTAATGGCGCTGGTCGCCGCCTCGTTTCTAGGAATCATCCTGATCCTCATGGGCTCGTTCAGCCTGCTTCCCCCACAGCTTGTGGAAAGGGTGTCCATTGTCACCGACTACTTTCGCCTCTTCGACGCACGAGAAGTGACGCTTACGCCCGAGAACTGGGCGATCGTCCAACGCATGGCCAACTGGCAAAGCGCCTGGGGGATGTTCGTCGACCACCCATGGCTAGGGGTAGGCATCGGCAATTACCCGGTGGCGTACCAGGCATACGCCTTGCCCCAGTGGCAAGAGCCGGCCGGGCACGCGCACAACTACTATCTCAACCTGGCGGCCGAAGCGGGGGTGATCGGCCTAGGCACCTATCTTGTAATGTACCTCGTCGCCTTCCTCCTGGCGGCGCAGATTCTCCGCCGCCTGTCGAACAGGCCAGGCACCCGTGCAGCCACAGAACGGGTCGCTCTTGACTTGATGGTCCCTCGCAGGATAACATCAGTGACGGCCGATCGCGGCCCCGGGGCGGAACACCAGGGGTCCGCGCACTCAGGCAGTGGGGAATTCTGGGATGACGACGCGACCAAAGGGATCGCCATCGGTATTGTCGGTACTCTAGTCGCCATGAGCGTCCACAATTTCTTCGATAACCTGTATGTGCATGGCATGGCAGCACAAATCGGGCTCAGTCTGGGCATGTTGGTGGTAGCCGGAAAGGTTGGTGGCGAATGCCACAATTGGGTCAAGGGGCGATAGCAGATCCCATGGTGGACAAACCGATACAACCGGTGGGGCCCGAGCCGGAGCCCGATCTTTCGCTTTCGCGGCGCTTCTTCAACCTCCGCACCCTCTTGTCCTTTGGCGTAGCGGCGGTGATCCTAGCGATCGTCGCCACGCGTGCCGACATCGACTTCGCCGCTACTTGGGCCACCATGGTAAAAGCCAATCCTTTTCTATACGTGGCGGCCTTCTCCGTATACTATGCCAGCTTCCCTCTGCGGGGTTTGCGCTGGAAGCGTCTGGGACAGAACGTCGGCTTCGATCAAGAAAGCGGCGGTCGCCTGCCCTCCACCCTCGGTCTGACAAGGATCATCCTTCTGAGTTGGCTGGCCAACTGCATCGTCCCGGCCAAGCTGGGGGATGCCTACCGTGGCTACCTGTTGAAGAAGAACGCCAATGTCAGTTTCTCCAAGACCATGGGGACGATCCTCGCCGAGCGCATCATGGACATGATCATCCTCTTCGCCCTCCTAGTGCTGTCGGCTTTGGTGGTGGCCCATAGTCGGGATTCGAGCACGGCAGTGGCGATCCTTGAAGGTGGGCTAGTCGTGGTCGCCCTCATCCTTGTGGGGCTGGCCGGCATGCGCTATTTGGGCCGGACGATCGAAAGACTCCTTCCGCTCCGCGTGCGGGCCTTCTACCGCCGGTTCGAGGATGGCACGCTACAGAGCTTCCAGCACCTGCCATCGGTCATCCTCTTAACCGTGGCGATCTGGATGTGTGAGGCCGGCCGCCTCTACTTCATCGGCCAATCTCTCTCAGCAGGAATCGACCTCTCGATGGTAGTTTTCGTGGCCTTGGCCAATTCCCTGCTGACGGCCCTCCCTTTCACGCCTGGCGGTGTGGGCCTCGTCGAGGTAGGCGTAACCGGCTTGCTGACGATTGCCGTTAGCAAGGAAAGCGCGTTGGCGATCACCGCGCTCGATCGTTCCATTAGCTACGTCAGCGTAATCGTAGTCGGCCTCCTCTTCTACATTATCACGAGCAGGAAGAGGTGAAAGCATAACGCAGGGGCTCATCCCCCGCCCGATGGCTCGCCGTAGCTCCGGGTTCATCCCCCGCCAGGGGTCGCGAGCGACAAGGCTTGGCGCTACGGCCGGTCGCGCACCGGCGCCGAAAGACAACCATGCGTATAGGAATAGATTGCACCTCCGCCGGCAAGCAACGAGCGGGCATTGGGCGGTTCACCCGCGGCCTCATCCGCGGTCTTGCCTCCGCCGGCCGGCAACACGAATACATCCTGATCCGGGCGAAAGACGCCCCTCCTCTCGACGAAGACCTCCCGGCGAATTTCAAGTCGGTTTGCCTTCCGCTCGGCGAGTGGCCCTTGACCGTGGCTTGGCACCGGCTAAGTTTGCCCGTGCCGCTCGACGTACTGATCAGGGGGCTCGACGTCTTCCATGCCACGGACTACTTGTTGCCGCCGCTTAGTCGCGCGGCCGGTCTGGTGACCGTGCACGACCTGAGCTTCAAGCTGTTTCCAGAATGTGCAGAACCGAATCTGGTGCGGTTTCTGGAGCGGCGTTTGCCACGCTCGCTGAACCGCGCCCGGATCATCCTTGCCGACTCGCAGTGCACCAAGGAAGACTTGGTCCGTCTCTACGGCTTATCCCCTACCCGAATTGCCGTGGTGATGGGTGGCGTGGACGACAGATTCCACCCTGTCGCCGAGCCAGCGGTGACCGCTGTACGTCAGAAGTACGCCCTGCCTGGCGACTACGTCCTCACCGTGGGGACGCTAGAACCACGGAAGAACCTCGTTCGTCTGGTCGAAGCCTTTGCCAAGCTGCAGCAAGAATCGACTGGCGTTTCGCAGTTGGTCATCGCCGGAGGCAAAGGGTGGCTCTACGACGAGATATTCGCCACTGTCCAGCGTCTGGAACTGACCGACCGCGTGCGCTTTCTGGGGTTTGTGCCCGACGACGACCTGCCGGCCTTGCTGACTGGCGCCAGGTTGTTCGTCTTCCCCTCGCTCTATGAGGGGTTCGGCCTGCCGCCCTTAGAAGCGATGGCCTGCGGCACGCCGGTCGTCTGCAGCCGGTCTTCCAGCCTGCCAGAGGTCGTCGGCGATGCCGCGATTGTGGTGGAGCCATTGGATCCCGCTGCCCTGGCCAAGGCGATGAACAGGGTAGTCAAAGACGGCAGTCTGCGGGCAAAGCTCAGCGAGCAAGGGCGCGTGCAGGCCGCAAAGTTCACCTGGAAGGCTGCAGCCGAGAGTCTGATCGACGTCTACGAACGCTGCGGTGCAGCTGCCTCGAACCCGTAGCGCGGGGGCTTGGCCCCGGTTCAGTTCGCCGAGGTGTGGCTTATAGAGCGGGGGGCAAGCCGCCCGCATGAGGTCGAAGAGTAATCGAAGATGCGCATAGGCGTTAGCGCCTTCTTTCTTGACAAGCCATATACCGGCAGTGGCCAGTATCTGACCAATCTGCTGCGCTACCTCACGGCCGACAGGCAACACGAATACGTGCTGATCGAGCCGGCGGAGGCGGCGAGGCGGTCCCACCAGAGACTGGCATCATCGATTATGAATACGAACGTCTCAGGCGATCGCTCGCGCGGTGAAAAGGCCCGTGTTCGGCAGCGTCGGATGTCCGCTCTACTTGCGAAGGTGTCAATGTGGGCCGAAGGCCTGCTGCCAGAGAACTTCGCCAAGCTGCTCTTCGAGCAATTCTCTGTGCCGGCACGCTGCCGCGCCCAGCGCCTCGACCTGCTACACCTGCCATACTACGGTCCGCCCGTGGCGCAACCTTGTCCGACCGTGGTGACCATTCATGACCTGATCATGCTGGCGATGCCCGAACATCAGGTATCACCCCTTGTCCGGTGGTATAATCGCTTGGTGGCCGTCGCCGCCAAGCGCGCCGACATGATTATCGCCGACTCTGTCGCCACCAAAAAGGACATTGTCCGTTTCTTGAATATCGAGGAGAACAAGATCCGGGTCGTCTACCTAGCCTGCGACGAAATGATGAGGCCAGTGAAGGACGTCAATCGCCTCAACGCCATTCGTTGCCGGTACAACCTCGACCGGCCTTTCATCTTCTACATCGGGGGGTTGGATCGCCGCAAGAACGTGGACACCCTGATTAGGGCGGTAGCCCTAGCGCCGATTGACTGGACGCTGGCTATCGCCGGGCAAGTGCGCACCGATAATCCGAGGATCTTCCCAAACCTGCGCCGGGTGGCGTCAGAAGCGGGAGTCGCCGACCGGGTGCGCTTCCTGGGTGTGGTGCCAGAGGAACACAAGCCGGCCCTATACACTGCTGCAGATCTGTTCGTCTTCCCTTCGCTCTACGAGGGATTCGGGCTTACCCCGTTAGAGGCGATGGCCTGTGGCACGCCGGTACTCTGCAGCAACGCCTCTAGTCTGCCAGAGGTAGTCGGAGATGGAGGGCTGTTGTTCGACCCTACCGATGCTGCCGGTCTGGCTCGGCTGATCGCCGAGACCGTGGCCAGCCCAGCCACCCGTGCCGAGTTGAGGCGCCGCGGCATACGCCGTGCTGAGCATTTCAGTTGGCAGAAAGTGGCCACGGCCACACGGCGGATCTATGAGGAGGTGCACCTTGCTCGAAGGGAGAGTTGTGCGTCTCCGGGACTTGAGGCCGACTGATATGGTAATATTCCTGGGCTGGCGCAATGATCCGGAGATATCGCAATACCTGTCGACGCCATCGGTGGAGCCAGATGAGCTTGAAAACTGGTTCGGCAAAGGCGAAGGCGATACGTCTGCGACGTACATGGGAATCGAGACTGCCACTGGGCAGTTGATTGGCTATATCGGTCTGCGTGAAATAGACTGGACACAGCGGTCGGCAATGCTGGTGATCGTCATCGGAGAGAAGAACTGGTGGAACCAAGGCCTGGGCGAAGACGCAGTCAACACCCTCCTCGACTACGCATTCTCCTCGCTCAGCCTGCAAAAGGTCTCTCTCAGCGTCCTACCATTCAACACGCGGGCGATTCGTTGCTACGAGAAAGCCGGCTTTCGGCGAGTCGGCTTCTTCGGCGAGTACTACTTCCGGCAAGGCCGTCTCTGGCGGCCGATCCACATGGAAATCACGGCCGACCAATTCCGCGTAGCCAGAAGGATCAAAGGTTGACTACCGAAACAAGACGGGTCTGGGGCGAATCGTATGTGCCACCCCACAATACCGCTCTCCAACGGGCACTTGGCCAGCTCCCAGACTCTCCCGCGCGGGTTCTGGAGATCGGGTGCGGTGCTGGGCGCTTCATTCGCACCATTGTCAACCGTAGACCCAGCTTCATCGGCTGTGGGTGCGATCTGGAGCCCCTGGCGATTGCCCGGGCCGCGACCTATGGAGATGGCATCCGCTACACGGTCGGGAGTGCTACGAGCTTGCCCTACGCCGATGGTTCCTTTGGTCTTGTATTGGTCTTCGACGTGCTTGAGCACTTGAGCCAGCCGGATCTGGCGCTACAAGAGATTCACCGTGTGCTGCAGACGGGCGGCAGATTCCACGCGCTGGTTCCCTGCGAGGGCCAGCCCCCCAGTCTGCACTGGCTGATGTGGAAGGCCGGCATTGTGCCGGACCTGAAGAAGCGGCATGTTGGTCACATACAGCGTTTCACCCGAGCTGGGTTCCTTGAACTGGTCGACAAGGCCGGGCTGCAGATCGAGAGCCTGACCTACAGCATGCACCCGCTCGGCCAGATGCGCGATGTCGCCAGCTACTTGGCCGAGGAGCCGGCACTCCGCCGGGGGCCTGTCGCTCATCTGGCCTGGCGCGCCATTATTCGGTCCTTCTGGCTGGGATCTTATGTCGAATCGAAGTTGCTCTCTCGCGTACCGTACGGCGCGGTGGCCCTGCACCTGACGGCGGTGAAGCAGTGAGAGTGCTCGTTCTTTCCAAGGCCTGCTATGTCGCAGTGTACCGGAAGAAGCTAGAGGAATTGGCTTCGCTGCCCGGCGTGCAGCTCACCCTCCTGGTACCACCGTACTGGCGCACCGGAAAGAGCAAGGCGGTGCTGGAACCGGGCATGTCGCACGGCTACCGCATACTGGTCGACAACCCGGTACTGAATGGCAATTTCCACCTCCACTTCTACCCCCGCCTGCCGCAGCACCTGGCCTCCCTAAAGCCTGACCTGCTCCACGTCGAGGAGGAGCCCTACGATCTGGTAACCTACCATGCGCTGCGCTGCGCTCGGCGCGCGGGAATCAGAACCGTCTTCTTCACTTGGCAGAACATCGCGCGGCGGTTTCCGCTGCCATTCCGCTGGTTCGAACGCTACACGCTGGCTCATAGCGCCGGGGCCATCGCCGGCAATCAGGCTGCCGGCGAGATCCTGCGTCGTAAGGGCTATCGCGGTCCGTTGGCTCTGATACCCCAGTTCGGCGTCGATCCCCAGCTCTACAGCCCGAGACAAGGCCTGCAGTATCTGGACGGCATGGCGGACACGACCGCTGGGGGGAGGGAGGTCAATGCGCCCTTTCTTGGCGGGAACGAGGTAGCCTTGCCCCTAGGCTCGGACGATCTGCGCGAGGCCGCCGGGGCACGTACCGACCGAGGCCAAAGAGACAGTTCACACGTTGTACATGAGGACCAAAACAGCGTTGCCATCGCCAGCGGCAAGGCAAGGCCGTTGCGGATCGCATACGTCGGCCGCTTTGTGCCCGAGAAAGGAATCATGGTGCTGCTAGACGCCGTCGCCGGTCTTCAGGGAAGCTGGTGTCTGGTACTGCTTGGTGACGGTCCACTGCGACCGGTAATCGAAAAGAGATGCCAGGCGCGGGATCTCGATGGCAAAGTCGAGCTGCGCACTTCCATCCCCTCGGCGAGCGTGCCTGGATTCCTCAGAGAGGTGGACATCCTGGTGCTCCCTTCGCTGACAACCCGTGGTTGGATGGAGCAGTTCGGTCGGGTACTGGTCGAGGCCATGGCCTGCGGCGTGGCGGTCGTCGGAAGCGACTCTGGTGAGATCCCGAACGTGATTGGTGGTGCCGGACTGATCGCCAAGGAGGGAGACGCCGCAGACTTGCGGCGGCAGATCCAGGCGCTCTTGGTGGACCCGGCGTTGCGACAGCGTCTGGGCGAGATCGGTCGAAACCGGGTCATGAACCACTATACCCAGCGCCAAATAGCCATCGAAACCTTCCAGTTCTACCACCAGGTTCTTGAGCAGCCGGGCGTGGTATAATTAGGAATAGACCATGTCCATGACGATTCAGCGCAAGAGAGCCATCGTGCGCACGGTGGAGCCGGTCTTGCTGGCCGCGAAGCTCTGTGACCGGCTGGTCCGTTATGTGCCTTCGCATCTCACCGGCAGGCCAAAGGTTGTGCTGCCGCTCCCGGCGGCCACCAAAGGCGGCCGCAGGCCTTTCCGCCGCGAGCCTAGGCGCATACTGGTGATCAGGCTGGATAGCATCGGCGACGTGCTCCTTTCCGAGCCCGCGATCGGCGCCCTGCGCAAGCGGCATCCGAAAGCGACCATAGACGCCGCCGTGGGCCGGCTCGGCCGCGCCATTCTCGACGGAAACCCGGCGATCGACTCCTTGATCCTATACGACGCGCCGTGGCACGCCGTCTGGCGAGGGTCCAAGGTGAATTGGGTGCAAGAGTTCGGCAAGCTAATGCGGACCGTGCGCGTTCTGCGCCGCAGAAGGTATGACCTAGCTGTGGAACTCCGTGGCGACTTCCGGGACATTGTCTTTGCCCTGCTAAGTGGTGCCAGCGCGGTCATCGGATGTGGCTGGCGCGGTGGTCATACTCTCTTAGACTACGACGTACCCTTCGATACACAGGTGCATCAGGTCGCGTTCGCCCTGGCGATTGCCAGCGGCGCAGGGGCGGATCCGTCGCCACGACCTCCCTTTCTGGCAATAGAGGAAAGGGAACGCGCCAGAGCAGCCGCCTTATTGCAGGGCCTCGACGCGACCCTGATCGGCATCCATCTTGGCGCTGGGTTTCCCAGCAAGTGCTTGCCGCTGGACAAATTCGTAGCCGTGGCCAATGCCATCTGCGACCGGTGGGCTTCACCCTACGGTCCTCGGCCCGCATTCGTCGTCGTCGGCGGTAACGACGAGAGGGATATCGCAGAGCAATTCCGGCGCCTGGTGAGTGGGCGGTCAATTAATCTCGCTGGTCGGCTCAGCCTCAAAGGCACCGCTGCTGTGCTAGCGCAATGCCGCCTGTTCATCGGCAACGATAGCGGCCCCATGCATCTCGCAGCGGCGATGGGCACGCCGGTCGTCACGTTCTTCGGTCCGTCGGAGCCGTTTCGGTTCCATCCCTATGGAGTACCCTACAAGTTGCTGGAAGTGGACCTACCTTGTCGCCCGTGTGACTTCGTTCACTGTGCACAAGGGGATCACCGCTGCTTGTCCTCGCTGAAAGAAGAGCGTATCATACAGGCAGCGGAGCAATTGCTGGCCGAGCATCTCTGATCGACCTTAACTGGATGCTGAGCGATGGCCGAGTTGGACAAGGCGAATGTCGTGGCGCAACTGGACGAGAGCATCCAGCTCATACGTTGGGTGCAAGACAACCTGGCGGAGAAGATTGTCTTCGCTGTTAGTCTCGTCCTGAGCACCCTCAGGCACGGGGGTAAAGTACTACTCTGCGGCAACGGCGGTAGCGCTGCCGATGCCCAGCACATCGCAGGAGAATTCGTCGGCCGCTTTGCTCGCGACCGTCGTCCTTTGCCAGCCATGGCCCTGACGACAGATACTTCCGTCCTCACCGCCATTGGCAACGACTATGGCTTCGAGCAAGTGTTTGCGAGACAGGTGGAGGCGCTCGCGGCGCCGAACGACATTCTAGTAGCGATCAGTACCAGCGGCAACAGTTCAAACATCATCCGCGCCGTCGAAGCGGCCAGCCATGCAGGCGCCAAGAGCATTGGTCTCTTGGGCGGCGATGGAGGGGCGCTACGTGACATGGTAGACCTCGCCCTGGTTGTCCCCGGGGCAAGCGCCTGGCGCAGCCAAGAATGCCACATGACAATCGCTCATCTTATCTGCGATCTCGTCGAGCAGAAGCTTCTTCGGGGAGAAGACTGACGGGCGATGGCCAGAGCCGTATTCCTCGACCGAGACGGAACGATTAACGAAGAAGTAGGCTACTTGCGAGACCCAAATCTGGTCCGGCTACTGCCTGGCGCCGGAGAGGCAGTGCGCCTACTAAGAGAGGCGGGCTGGCGAGTAATCGTGGTTACCAACCAATCGGCGATCGCCCGGGGCTACCTCGATCTCCAAACGCTGCACGCGATCAACAGCCGCTTGATCGCGGAGCTGCAACGCTGGGGCGCGACAGTGGACGACATCCTCTACTGCCCGCACCACCCGGATGACCGATGCCGATGCCGCAAGCCGAATACGGGGCTCATCGAACTAGCCAAATCGCGCTTCGACATCGACCTTTCCGCCTCCTGGGTAATAGGCGATCAAGCCAGCGATATCCAGTTGGGCCGCAACGCCGGCTGCCGGACCGTTCTGGTGCTCACCGGCCATGGAGAAGAAAATCAGAACCGAGCCAATAATCCGGATCTCGTCGTGCGCGACCTGCGGGAAGCCGCACAACGAATCCTGCGAGATGATGGTGACCAATGCAAGAGATTGTAGAACGTCAGGCGCCAACCAAGCGCTACCCCGCACTCAATCGGAAGCTGGAAGGAACACGCTACGATCTACTCCTACACAAAGCGCTCCCGATCCTCGACGCCCTGCTGATCAACGTTGCCTTCTTGATCGCCTACTGGCTACGGTACGAAATCCAGCTTGGCGGCGAAGTGTCTGTTCAGAACTACGTTACGTGGGCCGACTATCTCTACCTCGAGCTAGGCATCACAGCCATCCTGATGCTCGTCTACTCCCTAGCTGGACTTTACCATCAGCCACAGGGGGCGTCCCTGCTCGACGAACTGTCCATAGTAGTAGGCAGCACAAGCATGGGTATGATGCTGACGTTAGCTGTGGCGTTCGTGTACCAGGGCTATGCCTACTCCCGGCTGATCTTCATCTTCACCTGGGCGTTGGTCACCATTCTTCTCACCTTGGAACGCACAGGCGCGAGAGCCGCTCTAGCCTACCTGCGGACCAAAGGTATCGGCGTGCGGCGGGTGCTGGTCGCCGGGTCCGGCCGGGTGGGGCACATGGTTATGCACATCATCGGGACCGAGCCCGGGCTTGGCTACCAATTGGTCGGTTTCCTCGACGAAGAGCCCAACGGCGATCTTGGCCGCTTTTCCTGTCTTGGCAGCATCGATCAAATGGCCGACGTTGTGCGGGAGGAGCGTATCGACGAAGTAATCATCGCCCTTCCTTCAGCATCACATTCTCAGGTGTTGAGCCTTACCGAGCTCTGCACTAGAGAAAGAGTCTCCTTCAAGATCGTACCCGATCTCTACGAGATGAGCCTTAGCCGGGTCGACGTAAACAACCTGCGGGGAATCCCGCTAATCGGCATGAAGGAGGCATCGATTCGGGGCGGCAATCTCTTCGCGAAGCGCGTCTTCGATGTCTTGTTCGCTACCGCATTTCTGGTTCTCCTTTCGCCTCTGTGGCTACTGATTGCTGTGCTGATCAAGCTAGACTCGCCTGGGCCAGTCCTGTTCAAGCAGGTTCGCTTGGGCAAGTGCGGCGTCCCCTTCTTCGTGTATAAGTTCCGCTCTATGCGGCAAACTGCGGAGGAAGAGTTCAAGCATGTGGCGAAGCTGAACGAGGTCAGCGGCCCGATCTTCAAAGTCAGGGACGACCCACGTGTCACGCGAGTAGGCCGCTGGCTGCGGCGGGCCAGCATCGATGAAGTGCCGCAATTCATCAATGTTCTCAAGGGAGAGATGAGCGTAGTCGGCCCGCGACCGCCCATTCCCAGCGAGGTAGAGAAGTACGAGACCTGGCACCGCCGCCGGCTGGAAACGGCGCCGGGCGTCACCGGCCTTTGGCAGGTCAGCGGTCGCAGTGAGCTACCCTTCGATGAGATGGCCCTTCTCGACATCTACTACATTGAGAACTGGTCCCTCAGCCTAGATTTCAAGATTCTCCTCCGCACCATCCCCGCGGTATTGACGGGCAAGGGCGCATACTGATCATGTCTCGCGCGTCACGTTCCCGCGCCGGCTGCTCGCCTGCGACTTGCGCCCGCCGCCACTTTCTGCTAAAATACCCTCGAACGCAGGGAACAGGAGTAGTAGACCCGCTGTTCAGAGAGCCGTGCACCGGTGCGAGCGCGGAGTGCTGGGTCGAACTCGCCTGGGAGCGGCGGTGGTGAAATGGAGTAGCCATCGACGGTTTGCACTCGATATCGTGCACAGAGTGGACAGAGTGGTATCCAGGGGCCGGGTTGTTCTGATCTTGGGGCTGTAGCTCAGCTGGGAGAGCACAACACTGGCAGTGTTGGGGCCAGGGGTTCGAGTCCCCTCAGCTCCACCGCTTATCTTTCCGACAACTAGGCCGAAAAGGACGAGAGCCTGCGGCTCCCACCTGGCGCGAAGGCTACCCTCTATCAACCAGGGTGGTACCACGGAGAGACCCTTCGTCCCTGACGTGAGTCAGGCGAAGGGTTTTAGTTTGTGGGAGGGAATATGACCGCCAAGTACGAACCAAGAGAAATCGAGCAGAAATGGCAGGCACGATGGGCTGCCGATGGGCTCTATGAAGTCGATGAGAATCCGAACAAGCCCAAGTGGTACGCCCTGACCATGTTTCCCTACACGTCCGGCGACCTCCATATCGGCCACTGGTATGCGATGGCCCCTTCCGACGTGCAGGCCCGCTATAAGCGGATGAAGGGGTACAACGTCCTGCACCCCATGGGCTTCGACGCCTTTGGCCTGCCGGCCGAAAATGCCGCGATCAAGCACGGCATTCACCCCTTCGTCTGGACGATGCGCAACATCGAGAGAATGCGCAAGCAGCTGCGTAGCATCGGCGCGATCTACGATTGGCGCCGGGAGATCATCACCTGCCTGCCAGACTACTACAAGTGGACGCAGTGGTTCTTCCTCAAGCTGTATGAGGCCGGCTTAGCTTATCGGGCCTTCGCGCCCGCTAACTGGTGCCCCAACTGCCAGACCGTGCTGGCGAACGAGCAGGTCCTGCCAGATGGCACTTGCGAGCGCTGCGGCACTGCGGTGACCAAGAAAGAGCTCGAGCAATGGTTCCTGCGCATCACCAAGTATGCGGACGAGCTCCTCAACTTCGACGATATCGAGTGGCCCGAACGGGTCATCACCATGCAGCGCAACTGGATCGGCAAGAGCGTGGGGGCCGAAATCGATTTCGACCTCGACCCGGCCACGGGCATCGACGAAAGGATTAGGGTCTTCACCACCAGGCCCGATACGGTCTTTGGTGCCACGTTCATGGTCTTGGCACCAGAGCATCCCCTGGTATCACGTCTCACCACCGCCGACCGGCGGCCAGAGGTCGAGGCCTACATCGACCGGGTACGGCGCGAATCGGAGATCGAGCGCCTTTCAGTGGAGAAGGAAAAGACAGGTGTCTTCATTGGCGCTTACTGCATCAACCCGTTGAACGGCGAGCGCATCCCGATCTGGATCGCGGACTACGTGCTTTTGGGCTATGGCACTGGCGCTGTCATGGGCGTGCCGGCCCATGACACGCGCGACTTCGAGTTCGCCAAGGAAAAGGGTCTTCCCATTCCAGTGGTCATTGCCCCACAGGGCTGGAACGGCGAGGAACTCGCCGAGGCCTACGTGGAGCCGGGCATCATGGTCAATTCAGGTCAGTTCAACGGCCTGCCGAGTGAAGAAGGCAAGAAGGCGATCACCAGCTATCTAGAGAGCCTGGGTCGCGGCGGCCGGTCTGTCACCTACCGATTGCGCGACTGGCTGATTTCCCGGCAGCGCTACTGGGGCGCGCCGATCCCCATCGTCTACTGTGAGAACTGTGGCATTGTGCCGGTACCGGAGAAGGACCTTCCCGTACTGCTGCCCGAAGACGCCGAATTCCGGCCAACAGGCGAATCACCACTCAAGTACAATGAGGCCTTCGTGAACACAACCTGTCCGACCTGTGGCGGTCCCGCAAAACGCGAAACGGACACCATGGACACCTTCATCTGCTCGTCATGGTACTACCTGCGCTATCCTAGTCCTCGATTCCAAGGCGGGCCATTCGACCCCGAGAAGGTTGCCTATTGGCTGCCGGTGGATCAGTACACGGGCGGAGTGGAGCATGCCTGCATGCACCTGCTCTATTCGCGCTTCTTCACCAAGGCGCTCCGCGACATGGGGCTGGTGACCTTCAGCGAACCATTCACCCGCCTGTTCAACCAGGGCATTATCCTTGGAGAAGACGGCGAGAAGATGAGCAAGAGCCGGGGGAATGTCGTCAATCCGGACGACTACGTCGACGTCCTCGGATCCGACACCGTGCGCGCCTTCTTGATGTTCATCGGTCCGTGGGATCAAGGGGGCAACTGGAGCAGCACTGGCATTCAGGGCATCTTCCGCTGGCTGAACCGGGTGTGGAACCTGGTTCTGGGCGAAGGCCGCCCGAAAGCGACCGCACTGCGGCCTGCCGACGCCGCCACGATCAGAGAACTGCGACGGATCACGCACAAGACGATCCGAAAAGTCGCCGAGGACTTGGAGAGATTTCGGTTCAACACCATGCTTGCTTCGCTGATGGAATTCACGAACTACCTCGGTCGGCTGAGAGACAGCTATGTGATAGACTCCGCCGCGTGGAGCGAAGCCATCGAGACCCTGTTGCTGCTGCTGGCGCCCACTGCGCCACACATTACCGAGGAGTTGTGGGAGCGCATAGGCAGGTCGTACAGTATCCACAATCAGGCATTCCCCGAGTGGAACGAGGCCCTGGCGGCCGAAGAAGAGATTACCTTAGTCGTGCAGGTCAATGGCAAGGTGCGCGACCGCTTGACGGTCCCGTCGACGATCACCGAATCCGAAGTGCGGCAATTGGTGCTCTCCCGCGAGCGGGTCAAGGCGTTTGTCGACGGCAAGCAGATCACTAGCTTCGTCTACGTTCCCGGTCGCCTGGTGAACCTTGTGGCCAGCTGAGACCCGGCTCCTGCTTGTTGCATACGAGGGCCTGGGGAGAATCACGCCGACGGGCAACGTGAACGGCACTCGCCCTTCCTTCCGACTTTCGCCGGAACTACTCATGCCCGCTGGAGCACCCTTGCGGAGGAAAAGTGGCTCCCGCCGTTTTCAGAGGAATGGCCGTGACGATGGAGCGGCCGCTTCGCGCGGACTGGCAAGTAGGCCTACTGGCTGGATTCCGAGGCATCCTCGCCGTCTACCTTTCCGTTCACCTTTCGGCGCTTTGCGTTGCGCTTCGGACGCTCGGCGCTGATGGGAATTGTGGCCTCTTCCACTGGCGAAACCGCACCCGCTACAGGTGTGGTGGCCTCCGCCGGTAGGGCGCTGTCCTCAGCCTCGAGCCCTCCGCCCGCCTCGCCGTCGAGACCCGCATGCCCAGCGCTGCCATTAACCCGTCTCCGTTTCTTCCGGCGAGGGCTTTCGACCGCGGCAACTGCGACCACTTGCCTGTCGACGGCCTCAGGCTGGGCCTCAGCCATCGGTCCCGCAGCCGCAGCGACCTCTGTCGTGATCTCACTCGGCAAGGCCACCGGTTCAGCCGACCCGACCGCTTCATTCGCCAACTCGGCAGTGGCTTCGAAAGGCTCCTGTCCCAGCGGCTGCTCTTCCGAGCGGTCAACAGGTTCAGGCACCGGTTCGCTTTGGATGGACGACTGCCCTGCATCCGCCATATTAACAGGTTGGGGCGCCAGCGCCAGTTCTGCTGTTTCTTCACCAGACTCCACCTGCCGAGCCACATCTGGTTGGTCTTCAGCCGCCGCGCTGGCCTCGGCGGCTGGAGCAATGCTCGCCTGGGCAGTCGGAGAGGAGTACGCCACAGGCTCGCCGGTCGAGGCCGAAACCATTCCGGCCGTCTTGGGCAGGGTGTTGTAGTCGATAACAGAATTGACGTCCTGGCTTGCCTCGCCAGTAATGGATTTAACGTCCTGGCTCACCTCGGTGGCAACTGACTTTATCTCCTGGCCAACCTCTTCGGTCAGCTCGCTGGTCATCTTATTGAACTCCTCGGTAAACTCGCTGGACATCCGCCGGAACTCCCGGATAGCCCGGCCCAACCCGGCACCGATTTCGGGCAAGCGCCCGGGCCCGAAGACGATCAGCGCTACCACCAGAACCACTATTAGCTCTAAGGGACCCATCCCGAAGAAGTTCATCTCCCCCACCTCAAAGGGCACAATCCGAACGCCAGAAGAAGCCAACTTGACGGTGCCTGTATTATTGCATATAATTCCTTCGAGTACAAGGCGCTGAAGCAAGGTTGGATATAGTGGCCCCCGTTACTGTCGGCGATATCATGGGCATGGCCTTTCCCCGTGGCACAGTGCTGAAGGCTGGCGAGAAAGGTCTGAACAAGCAGGTGACGTGGGCGCGAACGCTGCGGACGAGGGTTCCAGCCTTCGATGCCCTGGAGGGGGGAGAAGTCGCCCTCCTGTCCACCCGGTCCATCAGTCTCCTCGACGAACAGCTCACCCTATCGTACGTAATCCGCTCCCTTGCTGGCCTCTCCGTCTCGGCCATGGCCGTGGAAGGCGAGATCGACTGGGCGGCAGTGGAGACTGCGGAGGAATTGTGCTTACCCCTCTTTCATCTTCCCGCGGGTACGAATCTCCGCGTCGTCGAGAAATCGGTGATCAGTCTGATCGTCAATCGGCAGGCCGAGCTGCAGCACCGCGGAACGCAGATCTACCGTGAGCTCGCCCAGCTAGCCCTCGAGGACCGAGGGCTGCCGGCGATTGCCTTGCGCCTCAGTCAGATTGCCGGCAAGATCGTGATCATCGAAGATGAAGATTTCCGCGTCATCTGTATCGGTGGTGCGGAGGCTCTGCCCGACCGGGAACGGCTACCCGAGATGCTCCTATCCGGTAGGGCGCTGCCGAGGTGGATTGGCACCGTTGCTTTGACGAGCACTTCGCCACCGGTCTTGCTCCTCCCCTGCGGCGAATCCGAATACTCGCGCTTTGTGTCCCCGATCATCGTCCGAGAAGTGGTGGCTGGATACGTTTCGATCATGGCCCCGCACGCAGAATTAGAAGAGATCGACCGTGTGGCAACCAGCCGCAGCGCCGCGGTCTGTGCCATGGAAATGTCGAAACACTTGGCGATCATGGAGACGGAGAACCGCCTGCGGGGAGGCATCGTCGACGATCTGTTGGCAGGGAGCATCGACGACGAGCCGACAATGATTGCGAGGGCGAAACAGTTAGGGCACGATATCACCTTGCCCCATGCCGTGGTCGTCGTAGCCACCGAGCGTCCGGATGGTGCGAGCATGGACGGATGGGAAGCAGGGCAGCAACGGGCCGCCCGGATACTGGAACGGCGTATCGAAAGGGCTTTCACCCGCAACGGGCTCCACCCATTATGCCGGCCACGGGGGACGAAGACGGTGGTCCTCGTGCCGCTGCCCTCGGACAAAGCAGAGAAAGCGCTCAAGACGCTGGTGGAGGAAGCACATCGGGAACTGACCGATAGCCACTTGATGGCATTGGTCTCGATCGGTGTGGGGCGCCTTTACTCCGACATCAACGACCTCAAGAAGGCCTATCGTGAGGCCGAGCAAGCGCTGCTCGTTGGCCAGAAGCTCTACGGCAAAGGGCATTGGACGCTTTTTGGGGATCTCGGCATCTATCGCCTTTTCTTCCACTTAAAGGGAACGCCGGAGCTGGCAGACCTAAACGAGGAGACTATCGCCAAGATTGCCGCGTATGACCAGAAGCACGACAGCGAGCTGCTGAAGACCCTAGAAACCTTCTTCCACTGCCTCGGCAACCTCAGCCGGACTGCAGAGACCCTCTATCTGCATCGCAACACGCTAATCTACCGCATGGAGCGCATTCAAGAGATCACCGGCCTCGATCTCGACGACGCCGAAAGTAGGTTGTGCCTACAGGTAGCGCTCAAAATGAGGATGTTCAATTAGCTTCTGCCGATTGATGTGCAGGAGCGAGACTGCCGTTGCGCTTGGCGCGGTAGTCCTCGATTGCTCTGTGGAGCGCGTCGGCCGCCAAGTTGCTGCAGTGCATCTTGTTTCCAGGCAGGCCGCCGAGCGCCTCGGCCACCGCTCTATTGCTGACCTTCATGGCCTCTTCGAGGGTCTTTCCTTTGACCATCTCGGTGACCATGCTGCTCGTGGCAATGGCCGCGCCACAACCAAAGGTCTGGAACTTGATGTCCTCGATCTTCTCATCACGCACTTTGATGAAGATCTTCATCAAGTCGCCACAAACGGGGTTGCCCTCGACGCCAACCCCGTCGGCATCCGGAATGGTGCCCACGTTCCGCGGATTCGAAAAGTGGTCCATCACCAGCTCGCTATACATCTGCTCCTCCGTCAGTGCCGCATCGGTTATGCCATTGGCAACATCGCCTGGTCGGGGCGAGATAACCTCCACCCTACCACCAGGTTGTCTCGCCCCGACCGCAAGAGTCATTGCCGCGTCGATTCTGCCAGAGGCGACATCGCCCGCAGCTTCTGCACGATGCCTGGCAGGATCGACAACACATAATCTACATCCTCTTGGGTATTGTCGACGCCTACGGTCAGTCGCAGACTGCCGTGAGCGATTTCCACCGGAACCCCCATCGCCATCAGGACGTGCGACGGTTCTAATGAAGCCGAAGTGCAAGCGCTGCCGCTCGAAGCAGCCACGCCCATCATGTCCAGATTCAGGAGGATCGACTCGCCCTCCACGAACTCGAAGCTGAGGTTCGCGTTGTTGGGGAGGCGCTGAGTAGGATGGCCGTTCAGATAGACACGTTCGATCCTCGACTGGATTCCCTCAATCAGTAGGTCGCGCAGCCGCCGGCAGTGAGCATTGTTCGATTCCAAGTGCGCCGTGGCAAGCTCCAGAGCCTTGGCCAGGCCCACGATCCCGGGAACGTTCTCGGTGCCAGCGCGACGATGCCGCTCTTGGCCGCCGCCCTGCTGCTGCGGGAGAAACGGGGTCCCCCGCCGCACGTAGAGCACGCCGACGCCTTTTGGACCATAGAACTTGTGCGCGGACAGGCTCAGCATGTTCACGCCAAGCCGATCGACGTCAAGATCGAGCGCTCCTCCAGCCTGCACAGCATCGGTATGAAAGACAATGTCCCGGCCCTTGAGCAGGCGGGCGATATCCGCGATCGGCTCGATCGTCCCCACTTCGTTGTTCGCCGTCATAATCGATACCAGAATGGTGCGATCGGTAATCGCCCTCTCCACTTCCGCCGGGTCGACGAGGCCGAAACGGTCGACCGGCAGATAGGTCACCTCGAAGCCAAATCTCTCAAGGAAGTGGCAGGTGTGCAGCACCGCGTGATGCTCGATGCTCGAAGTGATCACGTGGTTACCACCGGCCTTGGCGGCAAAAGCCGCACCCTTGATCGCTGTGTTGTCCGATTCCGAACCCCCGCTGGTGAAGATGATCTCGTTGGGCTTGCACCCCAACACGTTAGCCACCGTCTCGCGCGCGTCGTCGAGCGCCTTTCTGGCATTTCGCGCTACCCCGTAAATGCTAGACGGATTGCCGAACTGCTCCGAGAAATACGGAAGCATAGCTTCCAAAACTTTCTCATGGACCGGCGTCGTCGCCGCGTGATCCATGTAGACTAACTTGCGCATGCGTCTCCTCCCGCCGACGAATTCCCTTCCGGCGTCGCTCTCCCCGGCGCGCCTACTGTATCTGAACCCCGGCACAACTCCGCCAGGGTGATCGAATCCAAGACTTTGGTAATGCTGTCCTGCATCCGTTGCCACACCATTCGGGTGGCACAGGTGAGCTCCCGTTCGCACCGCCCGGCGCCGTCTGTCTCCGAGGCACACTCCACCAGCGAAATCGGACCCTCTAGCGCCCGGACGATCTCACCCACGGTCACCGCGGATGGCTCACGCGCCAACTCGTAGCCACCGCGCATCCCCCGGGTGCTCTCCACCAGTCCGGCGCGGCGCAGCGCGGCCATTAGCTGCTCCAGATAGGCAAATGAGATCCGCTCGGCCTCGGCGACCTCTCCCAGCGACACCGGCCCTGAGCCATACGCCCCGGCCAATTCGGCCATCGCCCTGACGCCATAGAGTACTCTACTCGAAAGCTTCACGCTGTCACCTCAGATCAGCGATCACTCGCCAGCCGTCAGCTTTCAGTTGTCCCCTGATAGCTGATCGCTAATCGCCTTCTCGGCTACCTGGCTCTTCGCCTTGGCCAGGATCCCGGACAGGCTCGGAATTCCTACTAGTTTAGTAGGAATTATAGCATGGGCCTCCAAAAGTGTCAAATGGGCCACCGATCGGCGATCACCCTTCAGCCATTAGTCGTCGGCAGACCCCGCACGGTCCCTCCGTCATCCCGGCAGCAGAGGATGTTTGGATGCGGGGGCTTCTTGATGGCTGAAGGCGTTTCAGGGTCCGACCGGCCTTGCGCTACTCACGTCCCCCATGCTAGAATCACTTCCACGCGAATCGTCTGTGAGGTTGGACAGATGCGTGTTGCGATCACCGGTGCCAAGGGCCAGCTCGGGCGGGCGCTGGTCAGCACCTTCGGCGTGGATCACGAGGTTCTCCCGCTTGACTTGCCAGAGGACGATATCAAGGATCTGGCATTGGTCTCCCGGCTTGCTGCCTGGCGGCCAGACCTTGTCGTTCACGGTGCGGCGATGACAAACGTCGACGGGTGCACGCTGGACCCGGATGCTGCCTACGCCAACAACGCCTTGGGCACTCGCAACATAGCGCTGGCTTGCCAGAGGGCCGGGGCGGAGCTGATCTACGTCAGCACGAACGAGGTCTTCGATGGTCTGCAGGAAACGCCGTATCTCGAATTCGACCGGCCAAATCCGATCAACGCCTACGGGCGTTCTAAGCTGGCCGGAGAAGACTTTGTGCGCATGCTATCGCAGCGCTTCTATATCGTCCGCACTTCCTGGACCTTTGGACACGGCGGCAACCACTTTGTGGAGAAGATCCTGCGGTTAGCTGAGGAGCGCGGTCAGCTGCGGGTAGTTACCGACGAGGTGAGCACTCCCACCTACGTGCCGGATCTGTCCCTGGCCATTGCCCAGCTGGCCGAGACACACGTGTACGGCATCTACCATCTGGTGAACGAGGGGCAGTGCTCGCGGTTCGACTATGCCCGCCGCATCATCGAGCTAGCCGGTCTCACCGGGGTGGAAACGGTACCGATCCTCTCCAAGGACTATCCGCGTCCCTCGAAGCCGCCTCCGAATGCGGTGCTACGCAACTATTGCGCTGCTTCACTGGGTATTAGGCTACGACGTTGGGAAGAAGGCCTAGAGGACTACATGGGCAGCAGGCGGGCATCCTGAGCCGATCATGCCAAGAGCCACGGTGATCATTCCCAATTGGAACGGCGCTTCTTATCTGCCAACCTGTCTAGACTCGCTGCGCCGGCAGGAATACCACGATTTCGAGACTGTGGTTGTCGACAACGCTTCTCAGGATGAAAGCCTGAAGATCTTGCGGGAACGCTATCCGGAGGTGGAAGTGATCGTCCAGCCCCGCAACACTTTCTTCTGCGGGGCGGTGAACGAGGGTATCCGCCGGTCGCGCAGCGAATTCGTCGTGCTCCTCAACAACGACGTCGAGGTCGACGAAAAGTGGCTTTCGTCCCTCATCGGGGCCATGGACGAAAACCCCAGTGCCGGCATGATCGCCAGCAAGATCCTGCTTTTCGACCGACGGGACGTCATCCACTCCGCCGGAGACTTGTACCGGCGCGACGGAGTGCCTGTGAACCGCGGGGTCTGGGAAAAGGACGAAGGGCAGTACGATGATCAGCGCACCGTGTTTGGCGCGTGCGGTGGGGCAGCGGCGTATCGTCGTGCGATGCTTGAGGAGATCGGCCTCTTCGACGAGGACTTCGTGATGTACTGTGAGGACGTCGATCTCGCTTTCCGGGCCCAACTGGCAGGGTACGGTTGCATCTTCGCGCCAGGTGCGGTAGTCTATCACCAGTTGAGCGCCACGGGAGGCGGACCGCTGGCCAGCTACTATTGTGGGCGGAACTTTATCTCCGTGGTAGCGAAGAACATGCCGGCCAGCCTGCTGCGTAAGTACTGGCCCAGCATCGTCGGTGCGCAAATGGGCTATCTCGGCGAATCGCTGCGCCACGTGCGCGAACCAGCCGCGCGCGCCAGACTCAGGGGCCAGCTTGCTGGCATCCTATTGCTGCCAAAGATGTGGCGCAAGCGGCGCGCGATCAAGGCGAGGAGAAAGGCATCCGACACGGACATTGCCGCAATGCTTAGCTAGTAGCTGGCGCCCGAAATGGAGAAAGAGATCGATAAACCGTTCCTGACCATCGTCATCCCCGCTTATAACGAGGAGCGGCGCCTTGGCACCACCTTGGAGGCTATCGCCGCCTACCTCTCGCGACAGAGTTACAGCGCTAGCGTGCTCGTTGTGGACGACGGCAGCGCCGATCGTACTGTTCAGGTGGTGAAGGACTTTGCCGCGGCCCATCCAGAGCTTGCCCTGTCGGTGCTTTCCACGACGCATCGGGGCAAAGGCCACGCGGTGAAGACAGGGATGCTAGCAACCACGAGCACCTACCGCTTCCTTTGTGACGCCGACCTTTCTATGCCCATCGAGGAGTTGTCGAAGTTCCTTCCCCCTCAGAGGAATCACTTCGACATTGCCATCGGCTCGCGCGAGGCACCGGGAGCGAAACGCTATGGCGAGCCCCGCCACCGGCACATCATGGGCCGGGTTTTCAACCTAATCGTTCGGCTCGTAGCCGTCCGTGGTCTCGCCGACACCCAGTGCGGCTTCAAGTGTTTCCACGAACGCGCCGCAGAGGCGCTGTTCCCACTACAGCAAATGGACGGCTGGGCCTTCGACGTGGAGATCCTATTCCTGGCCCAGCAGCGTCACTTCAAGATCGTCGAAGTGCCCATCGACTGGTATCACGTCGCGAACAGCAAGATCAGTCCCATCGGCGACACCTTCCGCATGTTCCGTGGTGCTCTGGCGGTGCGGTGGAACGGCTGGAAGGGGCTCTACCGGTGACTTTGCAGCGGGTAGGCCTGGCGGTGATCATTGCCTTCTACCTCGTCTTCGGCTTCGCCTACGCCCTCTGCACGCCCCTCTGGGAGGTCCCCGATGAACCGGCGCACTTCAACTATGTCAAGCACCTCGCCGAGGGGCAGGGCCTGCCGATCCTGCAGCCTGGCGATTGGGATGCTGCCTACTTGGAGAGACTCAAGGCGGCAAAGTTCCCGCCTGATCTCTCGATCGACGCGGTGCGCTACGAGTCACATCAGCCCCCTCTCTACTACATGCTTGCCACGCCGGTCTACCTCGCCACGCGCGGCCTCACGCTCTCGCAGCAAGTGGTGGCGTTGCGGCTGCTTTCCACCGCGCTCGGTGCGGTGCTCTTAGTTATCGTCTATGCTACGGCCGGCATGCTGTTTCCCGGCGATAGGTTGATCGCCCTGGCGGTTCCGGCCTTCGTCGCCACCATTCCCCAACATATCGCCATGTCGGCAGCAATGAACAACGACACGCTCGCCGAAGTGGTTCTTTCGGCGACGGTGCTCCTGCTACTGCTCACCATGAGGGATGGTCTGACGATCAAACAGGGGGTAGCGACCGGCATACTCCTCGGTCTCGCCCTGCTGACCAAGGAAGTGGCTTATGTGTCTGCCGTGTTGGCTGGAGGGGTTGCGATTTGGCGATGGTGGACGAACCTTACACCCGGCCCCTCTCTTGCAAGGGAAGGGAAGCGCACGGCATCCCCTTCCTTCCCCCTGTACGCAAAGAGTGGAAAGCACCTGGTCCTCACCTCCGTTCAAGGGAAGGGGGTTAGGGGGTTAGGTCGGACGCTCTTATGGCTAGCTGGCGCCTACAGTATGGCCTTGGCGATCGCCGGTTGGTGGTTCGTCCGCAATGCGGCGACCTATGGAGGCTTAGACATCTTCGGACGCGCCCGCCACGACGCCGTAGTGGTCGGCCAGCCGGAGACGGCGGCCTGGGGCTTGGTCGGCGCGGCCAAGCATATCGTGATCGTGCTCTTCGAGAGCTTTTGGGCGCAGTTCGGCTGGATGGGCGTGCTGGCCGACGATCGCACCTACACAGTCTTCGGCGTTCTGTCGGTCCTCGCCGCACTAGGGTTCATGCTGTATCTTTGGCACGCCTGGCAGGATCGCGCGTCGCTTTCGCGCTTCCAATGGGCCGGCCTAGGCCTCCTCGCCAGCACGCTGTTGCTCGTCCTCCTCGGTCTCTTCCAGTACAACCTCAAGTTCATGCAGCCGCAGGGTCGCTACCTGTTCCCTGTCCTCGTTCCGCTCGGCCTCTTCTTCGTCCTTGGCCTGCGCGAACTCGTCACGCCGCGCTACCAGGCACTGATCTTCATCTTGCTCTACGTTTATCTGCTTTACGTGGACTATGTGTGCCTGACGAAGTTCATCGTGCCAGCGTTGAGGTAGGATGGTTGATGGCCACTACCGATCATGAGGGAAAACCCTCTTGACAGTCAGGCGGGCAGCGAATAGCATACGGATGGGCGACAGTCCCATGGGCTCGTGTCATTCCCGGGCAAGAGGTAAGTTGCCGGGCGAATGATGTCTGCGCCCGCCGCCTGGCAGATGCCGGGCATCAGGAGCCAGGCCCATCGCGGAGCATGGGATGGATCGTGCAGACGATAACTGAGCGGCCGCCTGCAGCAGAAGCGGAGCGTTCGCCGCAACAAACCCGGCGGTTTTCGACAAAGGCCCTGCTGGTCATTTCCACCGTCGACCTTCTTTTCTTGATCCTGGCGATCGGCTTACCGCTGGCACGCGCGAAATCGATGCTTTCCGGCGATGGCGACCTCGGGCGTCATCTGCGCGTCGGGCAGGATATTCTTCAAGGGGGGGCCCTCTTCTTCGCCGACCGGTATTCCTGGACCATGGGCGGGCAACCCTTTGTGCCTTATGAGTGGGGGAGCGAAGTACTCGTCGCCCTAGCGAACGCGGCGGGTGGCTTGCCGGCAGTCCTCGTGTTCACCGGGCTGATCATCGCCCTGACCAATGCCCTATTGGTCGTGTTTCTCCGGCGGTCCGGCGTCACGCCGCTCCTCGCCTTTCTCACCGGAGTGCTAGCGGCGGTGATGGGATCGGTGCACTGGCGGGCCCGCCCCACATCTGGATGCCGCTCGGTGGGCTCCTGACCCTTTGGCTGCTGGAGAGGATCAGCTATCGCCGGGTCTGGCTCTTCGCGTCGCTCTTCGTCGCCTGTGCCAACCTGCATGGCGGGTTCATCTACGGGATCATTCTGGTCGGGCTCTATCTCGCCGGCGATCTCCTCGAATTGGTTCCTGCGGCCGATCGCGCGCTCTGGCTCCCATGAGCGAAGTACCATGCGGTAGCGCTGGTCCTGGCCATTCTGGGAAGCTGGATCAACCCCGTTGGGCCGCGCATCTTCGGCCACGTGATGGGCTACCTCGGAAGTCGCTTCCTCGTGGATCGGACGCTGGAGTATCAGTCGCCCAACTTCCACACGCCGTCCGGGCAGGTACTCCTAGCAGGTCTGATCCTTGTGGTCGCCGCATTGTCCGTCACCAGGCAGCGTCCCACGTTTCCGTGGCTGTTAGTCGTTGCGAGCAACCTAGCCTTCGCCTTGTACTCCGCCCGGAACATTCCGCTGTTTGCCGTGACGGCACTCCCTTTGACGATCCTGCATGCTAACATGCTGTGGCAGCAATCCAATCCAGGGTCGCGCGCCACTTTGACGCGGTAGTCTTCAACGCCGAGCGCCAAAGCCTGACCGGCTGGTGATCGCTCGGCAGTACTATGGCGCTGATTCTGTTGGCGCTGAGCCACGGCTATGTCGGGGGTAAAGCCTGGCTGCCATCGCAATTCGAGGCGAGCGATTTCCCGGTCGCCGCAGCGGAGGAGGCCCGCGCCCGGGGCTTGGAGGGGCACCTGTTCAACGAGTTCGTTTGGGGAGGCTATGTACGCCTGGCCGGAACAGAGAGTCTTCATCGGCGGCCAGACCGGCTTCTACAGGGAGGAGCTGTCGCGCCGATACCTACAGATCGTGGAACTGCAGGCGGGCTGGCGCGAGGCGCTGAGGGATCTTGGCGTTTCTATTGTCCTGGTTCCTACTGACTCCGTGCTGGCCCGCGAGCTCTCCCGGGAGCCGGGATGGCGGGTTTGGTACGCCGACGAGACGGCGAGCGTGCTTCTGAGCGAAGCGGGTGCCGGGAAGAGGCAATAGGAATGATCACGGATCGCGCAAGACCTGTACTGGGGCCAGCTTGTGTCCCTGCAGACGTTGATGCTCGCGGGCTCGATGCTGGCTTTGCGGGAAGAACATCCAGTCCTCTGCGGAGCACTCCTCGGGCTGGCAATCCTTGTCAAGCCGACGCCGTGGCCGCTGGTGATCGTCTTCCTTTTCTGGCGGCACTGGCGGGTGGTGGGGGCAACGGGGGCGACCGTGCTGCTCGGTTGCCTAGCCGCGGCCTGCGTCCTGGGATTTGACACGCTGCTTGCTTACTTTGCTGTGGTTCTGCCGGGAGTGTCGGAGGCATACCGTGCGCAATGGTCTAACTGGTCGGCCTGGACCGTCGGCTGGCGGCTTTTCGATGGAACTACAGCGGGCCCGCTCACGGGAATCCTGACGTCAATCACGGCACCGCCGCTCCTCAAGTGTGTTCCCGCCGCGGCCGTCACTTCCATGGTATTGCCAGGACTTGTTCTGGCCGCCGGAACGGCCCTCGCTCACAGGGTGCGTTCCCTCGACGCAGCCCTTGGCGTAATGCTATGCGTCAGTCTCCTGATCAGCCCGGTCTCCTGGTCTCACTACATCGAGCTCCTGTGCGTACCCATCGCCTGGGTGATCCACTGGCTAGTACGTGACCGCTTTCCCGTCGCCGAGACCAACGCCTCACTGGCGACGGCCGGGCTCTTGTTCTTCTCGCTGGACACTCTCTGGGCCACCTTGGCTTATGCCTCCGCTGGGCGACCCCCGGTGGCTGCAGTTGGACAGTACGTGCCCCCCTTTGCGCCCACCCTGTTGACGCTCGGACCTGGTCTGGCGGTCGCCGCGCTGGCCTGTCTTCTCGTCAGGATAGGAACGTGTTCACGTGCCTTTGACGAGACGGATGGTCACCCAGTGGCTGGTGAGGGACTTGGGGCTGCAAAGGAGTCCGCCAACGTGGTGGGCCGTCGCCAGTGGCCCGGGCCTAGAGGCTAGGTGGTCCGACAACTTCGGCGCTTAGCTGATGGAGGGGGTGCTTTGTGTAGATCCCAAAGCCCCTTCGTTTACCTCACCTGCCCGGGCACAGCCGGTCCGGCAATCAGATCAGGTCTCGCACCCCGCAGCGCTTCAACGCGTGACTTCGAGCGCATCAGAACGACAAAGGGTGAGCAGCATGGCCGCCATCAAGAGCCAAGCAACCGGTGGTGTTGGCCAACGGAGGAGAGCGAAGGCAACACTGGAAACAAAGGCAGTCCTCACCACAATCGCTCGTGGTACGCCGGTTATCGTTCCATTGGCGCTCGCCGCGGCCACCGGAAACACTAGAAAAGCGGTCCCATGCACGTGGCTATGATAGCTGGCCAGCAGAGTAGCCAGAAGGGCCGTCGAGACCACGGCAGGGAAAGCGGCCCTTCGGGCATCCACGGTCCCCGCAACGACCACGCTGCCGCACCTACGGTGGCCGCTCCCAGCAACAGCACAATCAGCAGGCCGATTCGGTCCGAAAGATTAGGTCCGAAAGAGACGACTAGTGCCCGCCAGTTGACCATTTGCTCGGGATACGCGACGGTACCAATGCCACGCAGGCCGGACAGGTTACTCAGCGACGCTGGATAGGAGAGCAGAGCCGGTATCCCGGCGACGATCGCGGACCCCAACACGATCAGTACGCCACCGAGTGCCACACCGGCCACGGCACCCCACTGTCGTTTCCACACAAGCAACGTCCCCAGTAGGATGCCGTACTGGGGCTTCAAGAACAGGCAGGCCAACCAAAGACCCGCGTGGAAATCCCTTCCGGCGCGGAGGTTAAGGTAACATTGCGCAACCGCGCAAGCCAGCAGTATGAGCGGCTGGCCTACGAAGATTGTGTACGCGATGGGAAAGGACGTCAGCACAAGCATGCCTACCCAAACCCTTTCCCGGCTTGGAAACAGGCTGGACGTGAGCCAGGCTAGATAGGCCGCTCCTACGATGTTGACAACTGTCCATAGAAGAAACCCGACAGGCGCCGAGGGGAGAGTAAACGGGGTGAACAACCACGCGAAAATGGGGGGATAAGGCACCGGGCCCGCCGCAAGGGGGTGCCAGGGCTCCGTCGTGTAGGACACCAGAGTCTGCAGGTTCTGATCTAGTGCCGCGAGATCGTAGATGCGTTCCGGCTCGGACCAGAGGGTCTTCGTTTGAGAAAAGTGGAAGCCGTAGTCGATTCCCAGCCAGCGAAACAGCCCCACACGCTGGTACACGGACCAGAAGAGCGCCAGCCAAATGACAGCCAGATCTACTGCCAGCCCTGTGCAGAAGAGTCTCCACCTCCCGATGCGGACCCTCGGCGGCGTCTCCAGCGCATTTGCGAGTGCTACCTTCACACGGCCCAGCATGATCAGCCATCCCTTATTCGGGCAACACGACGATCATAACCGACCTGACCCTGGCTGCCTAAACCCACAGATTACTCAAGAACCCAAAGCCATTCAGGATCACGGCGATTGCCACCAGCGCCTTGGCGAGGCCGAAGCACCGCAGCCGGCGGAGCGCCACGACCGCGGCGATGACGAAGACGGCACCGCCCATCTTGGCGAGGCCAATGCCGGCCGGCCCGTAGGTCGCAAGGACGTTCGCGGCGAAGGGGTTTGCCTCGGCAGCGAGGCCGATAGTGGCATAGTTGCGCAAGAGCGTTCCAAGGTCCAACGCCGCCGAGAGCAGCACCAAGCCGAATGGCAGCATTTGTCGCCAGTTCAAGAAAGCCGGGCGCACGCAGCGCTCGGCGAGTGGCACGTTCATGTTATCCAACACCTCATATTCCCAAAGTCTGATGCAGCTATTAGCTGTTGGCTGAAAGCCAACCATGGGCCTTGGCCTCGACACCCGGTTTTCGCCGGAGTCGACGACTTGAATGGGAGTCTGGGTTCCGGTTCGTCACCCCGGCGAAGGCCGGGGGGCGGAATGACCGGCCCCCCTGACGGCTGATAGCTACTTCGGCATCGCCAGGAACGACTGCAGCGAGGGCACGGCCGGCCCCAGAATCACCACGAACAGCGCCGGGAAGATCAGGAAGACCATCGGGATCAGCATCTTCACCGCCGCCTGGTGGGCGAGCTCCTCGGCACGCTGGCGGCAACGCATGCGCATCTGCTGCGCCTGCACGTTCGGGGTATGGGCGATGTTCACGCCGAGCTCGTTAGCCTGGATGACCGCCGAGACGAAGGTGCCGACCTCCTGTACCCCCGTGCGCGCAGCCATGTCCTTTAGCGCCTCGCGGCGGTGCGGCCCATGCGGATCTCCTGTGGGGCGACGGAGAATTCCTCGGTTAGGGGGTTGCGCCACTTCTGGCAGACCTCTATCACCGCGCCGTCGAAGCCGACGCCGGCCTCGACACTAATCGCCAGCAGGTCGAGGGCATCAGGGAGGGCGCGCAGGATCTGATGCTGGCGTGACCGGATACGCGTCCACAGCCAGGTCTGGGGCAGGAGGAAGCCGATGCCTAGGCCCAGTGCGCCCATCAGCATTGCCATGAGGACACCCGACCGGAGGAAAGCGGCGGAGAACAGTAAGCCCAGTAGGACACTCAGGGCAAACCTGACGACCATAAAGTACTCCAGACGTCCGCCAAAGGGCCGCCCGGCAAGGACCAGGTTCTGCCGCAGCCGTGCCTCCTCCCTGGGAGGTAGCAGGCGCGTCCCTAGCCGTCCGGCGAAGATCACCGCCGGTTCCACCGCCCTCCTCGCCAGCGACTTCTTCTCCACCGGTACAGGGAGAGTCGCGCCCCGCACGAAATTCCGCAACCGCGCTTCGGTCTGGCTCCGGCGGCGCTTCAGGACGACGCCAGCGAAGAAGACTAAGACGCCGGAGTAGACCAAGAAGCCAGCCAGGCGGGCTAGGGTCTCGATCTGCTCAGGGGTCAGCAGACTGGTGGCGGCTTCCACGGGCCGGAGGGTGCAGCTCTGAGGATTCTGCGGCCGCTGGACGAGGGTAGGGACAGCGTAGGAGAACTCGACCGCCAAAGCTGGCTGGTCGGCAGCGGCAATCACAAGCTTGCCTTGTACGGGAGACCCGACTGGCAGGTCTGTGGACGAGATGTAGTACATCTCGTATTGATTGCGGATCTGCTGGGAGACCAGCTTGAAGACGTAGCTAAGGTCCTGCGGCGTCGGTGCGTACGCATACCGCCTGCCGGTCTGTGCCGCCAGCTTCTCCAAGACGGGCACGATCACGCCCGTCCCGAGCCCAATCGTATAGACCGGCACTTTCCGCTCGACGGCGAGGTCGATCGCCTGCTGCAGCCCAGCGGCGCTGCGGGTGTCCTCGCCGTCGGTAAGAATCACTACCGCTCGGCTCCCTTCCATCTTCGCCACCTCGGAGACGGCGAAGTAGGTGGCGTCGCAGAGCCGGGTATCCCCCTTGGCGCCGAGCCGATCGATCGCCTTGTTCAGTGCGCCGCGATCGAGGGTCTTCTTCGTCTTGGGAAATGGCACGTCGAGTGAGACCTGCTCGCCAAAACTCACCACCGCCATCTGGTCCCGCGAGCGCAGCACGGAGATGGAAGGTCTGGGCGGCCTGCTTGGCCTGCGCCAGGGGCTCGCCGAGCATGCTGCCGCTGGTGTCGACGGCCAAGGCGATCGCCAGCGGCGTCGACGTCTGGGCCAGGGGATAGACCACCAACTGCCCCTGATCAGCGCCGTTCTCGAAGACCCGCACATCATTGGCGGTCAAGCCGCCTAGCGGTAACCCATCGGCTGTAGTGGCGGTGAAACGGATGGTGACGGTGGGGCAGCCGTTTAGCTGCACGTCCGTTATTGCAAGCTGACTTCCGTCTGCGGCGGCCGGAGTCGCCGTCGACAAGAGGCGAAGAAGACCAGCACCGCCAGGCCAGCCACCGCGCCAGCCAAGATGTCCGTCGGCATGCTCATCGCTAGACCTTCTCTTCGTAGCCAAAAATGCTTGGCGCCAGATGGATGCCGGCGGCCTCCAGCTTTGCCATGAACTTGGGCTGGATGCCATTCGGCTCTAGCTTGCCGGTGACCCGACGGTTCTCAATGCCGGTGTGCTGAAAGACAAAGATGTCCTGCAGCACGACTACGTCGCCTTCCATCCCTTGCACCTCGCTCACCCTGACGACCTTGCGGGAGCCGTCCTGCATTCTTTCCTGATGGACAATTAGGTTGATCGCCGAGGCGCTCTGCTCGCGGACCGCTTTCAGCGGCAGCTCGGTGCCGGCCATGAGGACCATTGTCTCCACCCGCGCGAGGGTATCCCGCGGGCTATTGGAGTGGATGGTGGTCATGCCGCCATCGTGGCCGGTGTTCATCGCCTGCAGCATGTCCAGCGCCTCCGCTCCTCGGCACTCGCCGACGATGATGCGGTCCGGACGCATGCGCAGGGCGTTGATCACCAACTGACGAATCGGTACCTCGCCCCTACCTTCGATGTTCGGCGGCCGTTTCTCCAAAGGGACCACGTGCCGCTGCCGGAGCTGCAACTCCGCGGCGTCCTCGATGGTTGCAATCCGTTCGGACCCAGGAATATAGCCGGATAGGATGTTCAGAAGCGTCGTCTTGCCGCTGCCGGTGCCGCCGGAGATAATAATGTTTAGGCGGCCACGTACGCAGGCGGCGAGGAACTCCACTACCTCTGGCGTGATGCTGCCAAACTCGATCAGGTTCTGCACCGTCAGCGGGATGCGGGAGAACTTGCGGACGGTGAGCACAGGTCCAATCAGTGAGAGCGTTGGGATGATCGCGTTGGTCCGGGAGCCGTCAGGGAGACGGGCATCGACCATGGGGCGCTCTCGTCGCAGTGCCGGCCGAGTGGGGCGATAATCCGGTCGATGATCCGCATCACGTGCTCTTCGTCCTCAAAACGGGCGTCGGTCTCGTAAAGGATACCGTCGCGCTCAATCCAGCCTTGATCGGGACCGTTCACCATGATCTCGGTCACGGTATCGTCCTGTAGCAGGGGCTCGATCGGTCCGTAGGAGAGGATCTCCGCCGCAATCGCCTCGAAGAGGCGCAGGCGCTCGAGGCGGGGCAATACCGTCCCTTCCTCCTGCAGCAGCCGCAGGAAAATCTCCTCGATGATCCGCCGCACCCGCTCGGTATCGTTGAAATCGAGCTTGGGATCCAATGCGGCGATGATCTTCTTCTGCAGGCTAGCTTTGAGTTGGCGGAAGTTGGGCTGCGTCCCACTGCCGAACCGATCGGTAGGCACGAGGCCCTGATTCGCGGGCACCCGCTCGGACAAGGAAGGCACCTGCTGCGGCTTGGTCCAGCCATTTAGTCGTTCAGACAGTGATTGGGTCATGATTTCACTCCGTCAAGCGATCAGCAATCAGCCGTCGACAGGCCCCCGTCATTCCGCCCCACCTTTCTGCGGAGTGACGAAGCAGAAGGGCCGGCGAAGCCCCGTCATTCCGGCGGAAGCCGGCATCCATGCCCCACGCAGCCGGCGGTTTCAACCGCGCCTTGGGCCACGAAGTCCGCCTGCGAGGATTGGGCGCGGCGTCCATTTCCCAACCCGCAAAGGCGGGTTTCGTCGGGCCAGCCGCGAATTCATTCGCCGGGGCTTCTGGCGTCGGGCCTTCTTGTACAGTCACTTACTCTGCCTCCACCGGCTTTGCCTTGGGACGGCTGAACAGCTGCTTCAGCAGACCGGGTCGTGGCTCCTTGACCGGCTTGGGCGGTGGGACGTTGCCGATGGCCAGATGCGACAGGGCAGCGATGCGCTTGCTGAAGCCGCTCCGGGGCTTCAGGATTACTACTGGTTCGCCGCGGTTGACAGCCTCCACCAGACGATAACCTTCGCTGGGAAGGCCCAGGGTGATCGGATGGTGAATGCTCTCCTGAATATCGGCCAGACTGACGGCGGCACGACTCTTCAGCCGGTTGACCACTAGCAGCACCTTCCCCTGCGGGTATCCTGACTGCTGGCAGACCTGCAGGAAGCGGGCGGCATTCTTCAGCGCGGGTAGCTCCGGTGTGGTCAGGGTGACGATCTGGTCGGCCATGTCAAGGACAGTGAGCATCACCTGGTCTAGGTTTGGCGCGGTATCAACCACCACGTAGTCGGAGAAGTCACGTACAACAATAAGGATGCGATGAATCTCTTCGGCGGTGACGGATTCCGCCCGCTCTAGCTGGGGCGGCGCGAGCAGGGTCCGCACCCCCGAGTGGTGCTTGACCATGATTCCCTGGATCAACTCTGCGTCCAGATTCTTGAGGTGGGGCACCAGGTCGGCGGTGCTGTAGGGGGATCGCAGGTTGAGAGCCACGCCGACGTCGCCGCCATGCAGGCTCGCATCGACCAGGGAAATGGCGCGGTGGGACTGCCGGCGCATCGCCACCGCCAGGTTCACGGCGACGGTAGTCGTCCCCACGCCGCCCTTGGCACCGTGTCCGGCAATCAGCCTCCCTTGGTCGATGCGCACGCCGGGCATGATCGCCGCCGCGAGTTGGGCGCGGCGGCGCGCCTGGCGGCGGGTGAGCTCGCGGATGCTGCCAATCAGCTCTTTCTTTTGAGGAAACTTGAACAGATAGCCGCGGGCGCCGGCGAGCGTGCACTGCCGGGCGAGCTCCTCCTCCCCCGGCTGGAGGATCACGACCACTGCCGAATCAGGAACGGCGTCGTCCAACTCCTCGATCACGCTGGTCAGCTCGGGCACCTTGCCGCCCAGCAGGATTACATCCGGGCGCTGGCTCTTCGCCGCTTGCACCCCCTCGCCGTGTCCCAGCCGCGAGGTGACGAGCTGGAAATTGGGCTCGGCCCCCAGCGCCGCGGCAGCCGGCTCGCCATAGCGGCCTGAATTGTCGAGCACTAGCACGCTGATGGTTCCCTTGGTACGATCGTTCATGGATTGCTCCTATCGCTATCAGTTATCAGCTGTCAACAATTCGGTTCTTCGCTGAGAGCTAGTAGCTTACTGTACTGGCTGTGGCACCCTAAACTTAAACCGGTCCACGATAGTGTCGGCAGTCAGCGAGTCAGTAACGTTCAGGCTCTTGTCCTCGGGCGCGCGGAGGACCAGGTCGATGGTACAGCCGGAGTCTTTGACGAACTTGAGAACCACGGCGTCCTGCGGCGTCACTAAGAAGGTGATCGGCGTGACGCTGTTGGCCCCGGCCCCTGGTTATTGGGCGTTGAGCCTTCGGGCGAACCAATGTTCAGGATCTCCGCATTTTGCAGGGTGGTCTGAGTGCTCAGGACGCCGGGACCTCCCTGGCCTTGCTGACCGGCCGTGGCCTTGCCAACGTCCAAGGTAAGAAGGACGTCCACATGGTCGCCAGGCCGCAGCGCGCCGATGGCGTTCATCGCGTCGGAGATGCGCAGAGCCATCGCCACCTTGCAGGTAGTGATGCTCGCCGCCAGGCTGCTGGTCTTGCGCGTGGCCGAGAGCTGGCCAGCGACGATGATCTGGTCTTTCAGGACGTGCGCCACGGCATACTTGCCCACCGCCTGCTCGGGCCCGGCGATCGCCCCCTGGGGCACGAACTCGGCAGGAAAAGGCTTCACCGCTAGGGCATCGCCAGAGACGGCGGTCAGCTCGCAAATATCCCGCGTCGCCATGACGACAAGGACCTTCTCCTGCGTATCCTTCGCTACGTTGCGTGACATGGCCATCACCAGCAAGGCGGCGACGACGGCGAGGATGATGCCGAGGACCATCAATACTAAACCACCTTTAGTTCTCATCGGGTTTTCCTCCCTAGGTCATTCGATCAGTCTCACGGCGTTGGCCGTGGCCCTCGGTGGTCCGCCCCCAGACCCGACGACGCACCTCACGTTGGAGTCATAAAACGCCCGCGTTTGGTTGGGGTTGTCCAAGAGGTTGATTTGGACGCATAGGAAGCAGTTTACACGGACCCGGTCGATGGGGCCCTTTGGGTCGTTCGGGGGCTGGGCTAACTCGTATGCCTTGGACTTCCACACCTCGGCGTTGTCCCAGACGACGATCATCGCCCAGGCGAAGGGCCGACCTCCTTCGAGCAGACAGTTGCCGTTGCCGTCGCGCACGCAGTTGTTGAGCACGAAGTTGTTCATCGAGGTGCCAATGGTCTTTCCGCCATCGCCGCCAAAGGTCAGAACCTTGTCGCCCACGTGCAGCGGCCCGTCGAAATCCTTCTCTACCCAGGGCGGGACGTCGCGCTGCTTATCGTGCCCGCCGGGCCAATCCCGGTCCGCTCCAGTTGGGCCCGTGCCGGCGCAACGATCGGCCGACAATGGTGACTGGTTACACGGACCGGAATGACGAGGCTATCCTATCGTCACCCGCCTAAAGCGGGATGGCTGCGAGCTGGAGACCGACCGATCCCTCAGCCGTATATTAAGCGTCTTCTAACCATTACCCAATCATTCTCTAATCTTTGGCACTTACGATGAAACGAAGGGGGTATTGATCGGTGGCCATAGGCCGCGTGATTTGTGAAGGCTGTCAGCGGTCAGCTTTCGGCTTTCACCGGATAGCTGATAGGTGCATAGCTAACCGGGAAGGGAGGATCACCATGTTGGTCCAGTTCGACAGACCCAGCGAGAGTCTACGGCAGCGCACGTTGGGACCGTGGCCGGAGGACGGTGCCGTCCGTTCCAACACGGCTTCCGCATCCCCGACGTCGCTGGTGGCTGAAACGGAGACAAAAAGTCGATCTGGCCGGGTCGTGGGAGCCAACGGCTCCGGCGGGCAAAGGTTCACCGGTCAGGCGGCTGCAGCAGGAGATGCATTATTCAGGAGTCTGTTGCGAACGTGCTGCAGCCCGCGGCTGCCAGCCGGGTGAGGGTTTTTCTCCGTACGACTGGTGGCCGGCTGGCCCTAGGCGTCGCCGACGACGGCCGGGGGTTCGACTCACAGTGGACTGGACGGCTTTGGCCATCCCAAGCATCGCTAGGCATCGTGGGGATGCGGGAGCGAGCCGAACTGCTCCATGGCCGGCTGCGGATCTTCTCCCGCCCGGCTTGCGGCACGCTCGTGTGCGCTCGCCTCCCGCTGGCCTAGCCGACGAAGGCTCAACACAGAGGCACGGAGACACGTGTTGCATACCACGTGTGTCAAACCCCAGGGGAGGCCTATGGCGCAGATTCGCGTACTCTTGGTAGACGACCATCAGTTGGTGAGGCAGGGAATCGGCGGCCTGCTGCGGCAAGACGAGGAGATCGACGTGGTCGGGGGGGCCGCGGACGCCGAGGAAGCGGTGACGCTGATCGAGCAACTGGACCCTGATGTCGTGCTGCTCGATATTTCTCTGCCGCGCATGAGCGGCTTGGAACTGGCAAGACTGATCAAGGTGCGGTTCCCGAAGGTGCGCATCCTGGTGCTGACCATGCACTCGGCCGACGAATATGTGCGGGGCATGCTGATGGCCGGTGCCGACGGGTACCTGCTGAAACAGGCCTCGGCCGACGAACTACTGCAGGCCGTTCGCCTGGTGCACAGTAACCGAATGCTCTATCCGAGGCCAGCCGGCGGGCTAGCCGTCGGGCTGGCCGAGGAACGCCTGAGCAAGCGGGGCGCGTCGGCGTGGCAGAGCGATATCCTCACCGAGCGCGAAAAGGAGATCCTACAACTGATCGCCATGGGCAAGACCAGCCCGGAGATCGCACAGCAAATCTTTCTCAGCGCCAAGACCGTAGACAACTACCGGAGCCGTATCCTGGTGAAGCTGCAGGCGCACAATGCCAGCGAAGCCGTGGCGTTCGCCATCCAGCGGGGGATCATCTCTTTGGAGTCGGAAGAGGCCAAGGGTTAGCTATCGGCTATCGGCTTTCAGCCACCATTGGACCCCCCATCATTCCAGCCTTCGCCCGGAGTGACGGGGCACCCGCAGGAACGACGGTGGCTGGACGACGAGTGCCCTCTGCCTGCTGACGGCTGACAGTTGATACCTGAAACCCTCCCGAGAGGTCGCCTATGGAACCTTCTTTGGAACGGCCTAAACCACAGTCCATCCTCGCCATTATGGAGGAGATGAACAGGCAGGTGCTGGGCGCCGAGTTCGACACGCTACTACCAACGCCCACAGGCTTTGACCCCATGGATCGCTATTTGGGGGGCGGCGTCAGGCCGGGCGAACTCGTGGTGATCAGCGGGGCTCAAGGAGTGGGCAAGACAACGATGGCCTTCCAGATCGCCCGAAACATCGCGGCGGCAAGATGCGGTTACTGTCTCTTTCTTTGCTACGAGCACGATTCAGGCTACTTGCTCTCCCGCCTGATCTCTCTAGAAAGTCTGGATCCACACTATGGCGATGGGGATCGCGGGCTGCGGCAAATCGACTTCCAGAAGGCGATCCTGACCAGCCGCTCCCAGGAGAGGATCGGCCTTCATGGGATTCTCCTCAAGGACTGGCGAGCCAGCGCAGTAGTCCAGAAGATCCGGGCGTATGGCGAGCGACTCCGCCTGCTCAAGGGCTCTGGAACAAATACAGACCTTCCCGCCATCGCCGACTTGGTGCGCGACGCCAAGGCCTCGGGTCTCCTGCCGCTGACGCTGTTCGTCGATTATCTGCAGAAAATTGCGCTCTACCCAGAGCCGGCCGGGGAAAACGAAAAGATTACCCGGGTGACAGAGGGTCTAAAGGAACTGGCACTGGCCGAGGGGATCCCGATCGTCGCCATTAGCGCCGCTGAAAAGGAAGGCCTACAGGCCAAAAGGCTCCGTCTCCACCACGTGAGGGGCAGTTCTGCGCTCGCCTACGAGTCCGACATCATCTTGGTGCTGAATGACAAGTACCACATCGTCTCCAAGTCCAGTATCGAGCACAACCCCTACAAGGCCCAAGGCTATAAGGACTGGGTGGTCTGCTCGATTGAGAAGAACCGTAGCGGCATCGACGGCGTCGACCTGCAGTTCCGCAAGCGCTTCGAGTTCTGTTGTTTTGACCCAAATGGCGATCTGGTCACCGACAAGCTGATCGACGATAGGCTCTACGCAGAGTAATCGCGAGCGCTGACGCACTTACTACGAACCGAGAAGACCTTCGGCCGTTCGTGGTGGGCGCTTTAGCGCCCTTCCCCTCGGGTCGCAAGAACTACTTGGCCAAGTCGAGCATGCCAGAATCGTACACCGTCCGGCCGCTCGCCGGCTCCCCGGCCTGCATCACCACGTGAAAACCGGTCGCTTCGAGGACTTCAACGGCGGTCTGGCGTGTCTCGGGAACGAGCCGGTTCCCGCAGGCGGGAATGGCACACAACTTGCGAGCGAATGCTATCTCGGGCGCGGTAGCGTTTGCCGCCGTCTGCGTCTTGATTCCGGCAACTCGGAGGTGTCCAGCGGGTAAGCCGATTGGAGAGACCAGATGGGCGATTGCCGAAGGATACTTCACTTCTATCAAGGGACAGCCCTATGGCATGCATCTTGCTCCTAAAACGAGTGTAGCCACTGCAGGGGGTTGTCGTGGGTCCCCCAGTAGACAATGTAGATCGATACAGAGGACGCCACGAGGCTAACCAAGCCCCCTGCCCAATTCAAGATGCCTGTCCTGGAAAGTGAGGTTGAGGTGATGGCGAAGCGAGAAGAGGGCCGTGAGGACAAGCAACAAGAACGTGGCAGCATGTCCGTCCGAGAGGCCGGTCGGCGCGGAGGCGAGAAGGTCCTCGAGAAGAGAGGCCGGGAATTCTACTCCGAGATCGGTCGCAAGGGTGGTCACGCACGGGGAGAAAAGGCAGAAGAGAAACGCGCCAAGACGGAGCGTGAGGCTGCCTAGTCCAGCCGTTGAGTCTTGCTAGACTGCTGTAGAGACACAGTGTGATAATACTCAGGCGCAAACGACACTCCCGCGACGTTTGCCCGTTCTGCGAGACACGGGGAGAAGGCAATTTCTCCCCGTGTCTCTATCCTGGTCAAAAATCATAGCTCTCCCGGTTTTCGAAGAGCAGATCGTAGAACCGGGAGACGGCCTCCGCGCTCACCCGTGAACCGATTCTAGCCATCAGCAAGTTGGCGAAATCCATGGCGATGTTGGGTTCGTCCGTGTAGAACTGCTGAAACTTCACCTTAGCGAATATCTGCATGAGCATCTTCCGATACTGGTTTTTCGTCTGGGAGGTACCCGCCAAGTCCCAGTGCCAGCTATAGCCCGTTAGGATGGCAATCTTGTCCTCGTACCAATCGTCCGCAAAGGTCAGGCGCACCATCCCTTGGGCGATACCTAGGCCGCGCCAGTCCTTGCTCACTTCGATGGAACCGAGTTCGTAGATTACGTTGTCGCCATATTTGGACCAGCGTTCCTGTGGATCGGGATAGGTTAGGGCGATATATCCGACGATCTTCCTATCGCCGGTATAAGCCAGGACTACATTGCCATCTTCCATATTGGAGACGTTGATCAGGGATTGGCGATTGCGGATGATCGAGCGGTACTGAGGAAAGACGCCAATGCCTTCGTCGAATTCGAGTTGGGAAATCAGACCGGCGCCGCAGCAGGTCTGAAGGCGCACGTTGCCTTTCGAAGTGGAGAGGTTGGATTCTCGGGCCGAAAGCGTGCGTCGGCAAGCGCTTCGTTGCGTGTCGATGGGCCGTTCCTCCTCGATTAGCCATCAGCTATCAGCCATCAGCATCAGGTGTCATGCCCCACCTGCCTGAGAGCAGACGGCTGATAGCAAAGAGCTGGCGGCTATCAGAAATCCCCCCACTTCTGGGGGAATGATTTGACCATGATCACCAGATCGTAGGGGTTGCCCTCCGGGTCTCGGGCGCCACCTCGAATCACCCCCTCTCTGACGAAACCGAATTGTTCGGTAGCACGGAGTGCCGCTTCCTCTTTGCCAGCAACCAGCTCGGCCATGAGCCGCTCCACACCGCCCAACATCGCGATGTTCAGGATGTCCAATATCATCCAGGTGCCCAGCCCACGTCTGCGGTACTCGGGCCCTACTACCACGCGAATCTTCGCCGTGCCCTTCAGGGCGCCAAAGGTCCGGCGGTGGAGCGTCGCGTCCGCAACGATCCGCCCGTCCACCTCGGCGAGGATGGGCAACACGCGGTCGTAGTCAAGGTGGTCCACCCAGGAGTCGATCACCGCCGGATCGGCCACATCTTCTTTGAGGTACCAGCGATCTTCAAAGGGTATCTCGCGGAAGAAGGCCTTCAGTTTGTCCCGGTCCTCTTTGACCATGGGCCGCAGTATGACTCGCGTGCCTCCCTTGACCACCACCTGCTTGGGATAGGATTGCAGCATCACTTGTCCTCCACCTTTACGCTGGCCTAGCTCCACCCTGGAGTGTACTACTTTCTGCAAGCTTGTCAAGGCTGGCGGATGATGGTTACTCAGATGAATAAGGATCAGAGAATTGGAGAGCAGACTGCCCTCCTAGGAGACGCTTCAGCCGAAGGTCGGGCTGCAGCCACCACCAAGCGAGCCGGTACCAGAAGCCCCGGAACCCCCTCTTACTGCGCCGAAGATCGAGAAGACCTTGTCTACGACAACGCTCTCGCACTTGGGGCACTTGAGCCCCTCGCTACCAGCACCTGAACGCACGAACTTTTCGAACTTCGTGCCACAGCTTTGGCATAGGTACTCATAAATTGGCATGTGACAACCTACCCCCTTGTCATTCAAGAGTGATGGCGCGCGCTGGACAGACGGAGAGACAATCAGAGCAACCCCGGCACAGCGCTGAATCTACTTGCGGCGCCTCACCAGGATCCAGTTGAATGATCGCCTTCGTCGGGCATTCTCTCCGAGCAATGCAGCGCCCTCGTTCACATTGCTCGGGCTGGCAAAGATCCGGATGAATCAGGGCCACGGGCATGAGATTTCTCCTTTGGAGGAGTAGCTTGGTTTTGACTTACCATACCCCTCTAGGGTATAATCAGAGTACCACGAAACTGGTGGTCATGTCAAGAGTGTGACCATCGGAGAGCATCTGGAACGGCAGAGGAGACGAACATGCCAGATGAATCAGCCGAAGAAATCAAGGGCCGCTTGCGGAAAATAGAGGGTCAGATCAAGGGGATCTATCGCATGGTGGAAGACGAAAGGACGTGCGAGGACGTGCTCACCCAACTGCTGGCCGTGCGGACAGCTTTGGACAAGGTGGCACTGCAGATCGTGCTCAGTCACGTTGAGGAGTGCTTGATCTCCCAACCGCCGGAAAAGGCCCGCTCCAACATTGCCCGGGCTTTGCAACTCCTCAGCCGCGCTTCTTAAGCAGCCAACAGCGCCAGACATCGGCGAGCAGGGAAATGCTTGCTACGGCTGCCTGGCCTTTTTTGGCTCCAAACTTCTGGTACTTCTGTACACCACAAGCCAAATCCACGCTTCGTTCCCCTTAGAAATGTGGTATCCCACAGGCCGCAGTAGTGCTTAGGCGGGTTGACGGGTGAAGCTAACGCAGGTATAATGCGGCAAGCTGCCCGGCAGGCCCAAGTTCTGCAGCCTGCCACCTAACTCACCTATGGATGCTTTCCCAGCTAACCAACAGAAAGGGGTACGGAGAGATCGACCGAACTAGAAATGAGCCATTCGAAACGGCCCATCGGTCTAGCGAGCGTCTGTCTCGAGCAGAACTGATTGTTTCCACTGCAAGCAAAGGATCGATGACCGTTTCTCCCACCTGCCAGGACAGAAAGCCCAGCTTCCCTTTCCGGATCGGCAGGGAATCGCGCAAGCTAAGCAGCACGATCTGCCGCCCGGTCATCGCCATTGGCGCGGGGATTACCCTCCTCGCCGCAACCACCTTCGGGTCGTACACGCCGGCACTTGCGGATCAGCCCCAGGCGGTAGTGCACATCGTGCAAGAAGGAGAGAGCCTCCTTCAGATCGCCTACCAGTATGATGTCGACGAATCCTTGATTATGGCGGCCAACGGACTATCAGATCCCGATTACCTCCGGGTGGGGCAGGAGTTGGTCATTCCCCAAGCGGACGCTGCGGCCACGTCACCGACTGCGCCGAATCTTTCGGGCACCATAACGCCTACCAGCGGGACATACACGGTAGTGGAAGGTGATACGCTCCTCGGTATCGCGTATCATTTCAACATCTCCCTAGAGGAGCTGGCCCAGGCCAACGGTCTGTCGATCACCGGCGAAGATCTACTGCAAATAGGGCAAGTGCTGTTTCTCCCCGCGTCTCGCGAGCCTGATCCGGTAACGTCACGCGGCGGCACGAGACCGGTGGAAACGGCGCCAGATCCGGTCAGCACCCCAGTGGCAAGGAGCCAGGCGCCGCGCGGTGGAACGTACACCGTCGTTGCCGGAGACACGTTACTCGCCATCGCCAGCCGATTGGGCACGACCGCCGCGGAGCTTATCCGCCTCAACAATCTGCCAAACGACGGCAACACCCTTGCCCAAGGTCAAATACTAGTCATTCCAGGGCCGCCAGACGTGCGCTACGTCGTCGTCAAAGGCGACACGCTATACGGCATCGCTCGGAACTATGGTGCCACCATCGACGATATCATTGCCGCCAACGGCCTGCAGCCACCATACCTGCTCTCGATTGGGAGAGAACTGGTGATCCCGGGAGGCAACGTCTCGACCAAGCCAGCCCCCGCCGCGGCGCCGACTCCCCAGCCGCAAACCCAAGTAGCTCCGGCGCAGCCCACACCGGAGCCCTTGCCAGCGCCAGCGCCCGCACCAGCGCCAGTCCTCGTATCCCAAGTGGGAAACCAACAGAAGGGTGAGGAAGCGGCAGCTCTTGCTAAACGGTTCGTTGGCTACCCCTACCGCTGGGCGGGGCGCTCGCCTGACACTGGCTTCGACTGCAGCGGCCTGGTTTGGTATATCTATCAGCAAGTAGGGTTAAACGTGCCGCGGGCCGACCTTTGGGCGCAACTGGCCTCCGGTCCGCGCGTCGATCGCAGCAACCTACTTCCTGGAGATATGGTCTTCTTCCAGAACACCTACACGTCTGGGCTATCCCACGTCGGCATCTACGTCGGCGGTGGTTATTTTGTATCGGCCCAAAGCGAGAGCACTGGTGTCACCATGACAAACCTCTCGGCCTCGTATTGGGCCTCGCGCTACTTCGGAGCCTCTAGGCCCTGGTAGAGGGGGCGCACCAAGCGGCTCAACGCACATAGGGGTGGGTCAAAGAAGCTGTAGAGGCCGGTCGCTACAGGGGAATCCGCTGGCCTAGGGGCGAGCGCTCCTGCCCACCCTGATCCTTCCGGGAACGACGCAACCGTATGCCATGGATGGGCAGATAGGCGTGCGCTGTCGTTCGGAGAAGGACAGTGACGTCTGGCACGGGGTCTGGAGCCCCCGCTCATCCCATTCCGGCACAGAGGCTAGACCCCCACAACACACCTCCCAGCAGCATCTAGTGGGGGCGTTCGCCTTGGAACACACTCTGTGCCCAAATGGCATCGTCGTCGGCACCCCAATCGTATGGCAAGTCCAGGATCTGGCCTGGCTCCTTGAGCGTGCTCATAGCGTTCAGGGCATCTTTGATCACCCCGATCTGCCCCTCACGATCGAAGGGGCGCCCACCACCTTGATGGCCGAGCGGGAAGTTGAGGAAGACAGAGCGAGGTGGCAGCACGCTTTCCGTGATGTCTCTGGCCGAGGTGATAGTGATCGTCGGAATGCCCGACTCCTCAACGACCCTTGCGATCAGTCCGACCGACTGATGACAGAGGGGTCAGGCCGGCACCATGTAGAAAAGGTCCACAGACATGTCGTGCAGCCGACGCGCCAGTTGCGGTGCCATTTGCTTCTGCAAAGCGGTGCGGCTAAACACCCGGCCCATGAAGGTGAAGTGGGTGTCGGCTAGAGTCCCGATGAATCCTTCCTGCTCGAGCTCGCGGAACCGCTCGATGGGGAAGATGCAATTGACGTCCTTGTCGGCATCGTTATGGTTGTAGGCCTGGTGTGAGATGGTCAGGTCCTTCACCTGCACATTCTTGGGGATCTCCCGAAAGACGGCTTCGCCCTTACCCGCCACGTCGAAGGGGGGCTGGTTCTTGAGATGAACCCCGCCCGAGCTGATCAGTGCCACCTTGCATTGATTCACTGGCTTGGTCAGCGGTGTCCATGGACTGGTCTCGTTCTTGGTCCACTGATATCCGGGATAGACGGCGGCTACACGTTCGATGAACTTGACGACCATGACCCGGACCTCCTTTCGTGATGCGACGTGCCCACGGCCACAGAACTGGTCTGCTACCGATATTAGCCGGCACACGGACTCTTGTCAAATGCCACCCTTGCCGTCGAGAGTCACGGCAGGCGCCCTTGTTTGGCTCGGGCAAGTGGTGTAAACTTGCTGCAAACCCTAGCGCGCCCACTCGGCCAAGGAGACACGATACCCATGATGACCAAAGATGAGGGAGAAGCGAAGCTTCTGTCCTACTTCTTCGGCGGCTTCAGTTGAGCGCAGTCAGTCCTGCAGGTCTTGCAGGAGGCCTACGAGGTGCGGGGTGGTGTGGACCACCGGCCGGCACTCGCCTTCGGCGGTGGCATTGGGCATGCCGGCGACGTTTGCGGCGCCGTCACTGCCGGCGCGATAGCCATCGGCTTACTGTGCGGGGACCGCATCCCCGATTTGCAAGAAGCCAAACTCCGTGCGCGAGAACTGGCCTTACCCTTCTACCGTGACTTCGAGGCCGAGTTCGGCCAAGTCGACTGCCGATCCCTGATCGATCTGGACATCTCGACAGATGAGGGGTTCGCCAGGTACCGAGAGAGCACCCTGAAGACAGACCGCTGTACGCGTTATGTAAAGTATGCCGTGGACCGTTTATGGTCAGTGCACGAGGAGCTGAAGTGTGATCGGTAGTGGCGTGAGGGCGATGGTCGGCGAAGGGCATCGCTCACCCCCCAGAGAACAGGAGGTCCGGTTGGCTACTTGCGATCGGTCAATGGAGAAGCAGCTTCGAGAATGGCTAGGTAAGGGGCAGCTCTGGCCAATCGCGGATCTGGCCCAGCAGAACCGACGGGTGCTCAGCGTTCTCTCGGCGCTGACGTTCGATCCTGAGCCATCGGTTGCCTGGCGAGCTGTGGAGGCGATGGGGTTGGCGGCGGGGTCGGTTGCGGACGAGGATGCTGAATTCGTACGGGGGCACCTGCGGCGCCAACTTTGGCTGCTCAGCGATGAATCGGGGGGCATCGGCTGGCGCGCGCCGGAAATCATCGGCGAGATCATCCACGCCCGGCCGGCTCTCTTTGCCGATTTCATGCCGATCCTGATCTCGCTCCTCGACATGGAGGCGGAGGATGCTGTGCGCTTCCGTGCGGGGACCCTGTGGGCCATTGGCCGTGTCGCTCAGGTCAAGCAAGAGGCGATGCAAGAGGCGATCCCCTCGGTCGTCACCTGCCTAAACGACCCCGATCCGCGTTCTCGCGGCATGGCCGCCTGGTGCCTAGGCCAGCTCGGCGCGGGCGAGCTAGTTGCCTCCCACCGAGGTCTCCTGTGCGATGACAGCCCCGTAGACTTCTATCACCAGGGACAAATAACCACCCGTAGCGTAGCCAGTCTAGCTCGCGAAGCGCTGACGTTCCGCGACTGAGTTCCGTCCAACATCAGGCGATGACAGTGGAGGCAGGCACAAGTTGAACACGATCCAGATCATGTCTGATTCCTTTCGTCACGACAATCTGCCTTGTTGCGGGCCAGCCCCGGTCAAGACCCCCAGGCTAGGCCATTTTGCCGAGCAGTCCTTCGTCTTCGACAACGCTTATCCATGCTCATTCCTTACCTTGCCAAACCACTTGCATGTCATGAGGTGATCACATGGCTCTGGTCGACTTGCGTTCCCAGGCTGCCCGACGCACTCCGGAGCAGTTGGTGCAGCACCTAAAATCGTTTGTACTCGATCTGAAGTTCTCGGCCGGCATTTGGTACTTTTCGCCCTCAGCTAGCCGGTTCCGCGAGACCTATGGCAAGCCGCTTGATATCGAGCAGCGTCTGGAGATTGTCGCCAAGCTCGGTGACTATGGTCTTTCGGGGGTGGAGGCCCACTATCCCAACGAGATCAACGAGGACAACCTTAATCTCTGGCAGGAGTTCACGGTCGATACCGGCATCAAGATCGTCGCTGTCTGCCCTCTCCTGTTCCGCTCCGAACGGTTTGAGTGGGGCTCGCTATCCAACCCACTCCCCGGGCCGCGCCGGGAGGCGATCGCGCTGACGAAACATGCCTTGCAAATGAACAAGGAGCTCGACACCGACTTCGCGATTCTGTGGCCGGGCATCGACGGCTACGAGAACCCCTTTGGGCTGGATTTCGTGGCCATGCGCGACCGCTTCGTGGAGGGACTCGCCGAAGCCATGGATGCCGTGCCCGGTGTACGTGTCGCCTTCGAGCCCAAGCCGTACGAACCCCGGGGGCACATCATCTTTGGCACCACGCCGGAAGGCATCCTCCTGGCACACAAAGTGGAAGCGCTGCTCGAGCACCCCACCAATCGCCAGATCCTGGCCGAAGGCCATGCATTGGTCTGCCTGAACCCAGAAATCGGACACGCGCTGATGGCCTTTGAAGATCTGGCTTATGCCTATAGCTGGCCGCTCTCGGAGGGCCGGCTAGCGCACGTCCATGGGAATAGTCAGCCCTTGGGCAACTATGATCAGGACCTGAACATCGGGGTGATATCTCCGGAGCAAACCGAGGCGCTGTTGTACACCCTGAAGATGTACGGCTACAAGGGCTATATTGGCATCGACATCAATCCGGAGCGGATGCCAGTGGAAACGGCGCTAAAGATCTCCATCGATGCCGTTCGCGCCGCCAATGATCGCCTTAACGAGCTGGACCACGAGGCGATCGTCTATGCGCTAACGCACCCGGACAAGGCGCGTGGCTGGCTGGAGGCCTACCTTGTTCGAGCACGAGCGCCACATCCCGAACGCCTGCCGCCACTACCACCCTTCAAAGCATGACGCCGAATTGCGATATAATTGTAGTATAGTTATGGCTGGTGAACGTGACCGGCTATGGGTCACGACCAGCCAAAGAATATGCCAAGTTAGCAAGGAGGCCAGCCATCGGAAGGCTAGCTGTCATCGCCTGCACACTCCTTGCGGCGGTCCTCATTCAGGTGTTTCGGGTGACTGGCGAGCCCATCGCCTCGGTCTACGCCATACCTGTGTTGGTGGCGGCAGTCGTCGCGTCGCCAAGGGTGGTTTGGGTGATCGCTGCCCTCGCTGTCGTCTTGTTTGGGTCGATCAGTTATCTAACCAGCGGGGCGTTGTCGAGTTTAGGGATTCGCGGCGCTAGCCTGCTGATCGTTGTCGCGGCCGCTGCCTACCTTTCCGCGCTCCTGTCCGCACAGAGGGAGAAGACGTCCAGGCGTGCTAAGGAGGCAACAGAATTGGCCAACACGCTGCGGAATGCCAATGAGCAATTGTCCGCAGCTACCAGCGTCGCTCGTGAAGCGGCAGAGCACGAGCGTGCTCTGCGAGAGGAATTGCAGGTGAGTCAGGAGCGCCTGGCACATGTCATTGAGATGATTCCGAGCGGCATTACGATCGTCGACCGCAACGGCAGGATTACCTTGGCCAATGCCTCGGCCGAGCAAATCCTCGGTCTGACGCGCAATGAGATCACCGAAAGAACCTTTAATGATCCCCGCTGGAAGATCACCACGGAGGATGGAGAACCTTTTCCCGAAGATCGGCTTCCCTTCGTCCAAGTGATGCGGACCGGCGAGACAGTATTCGGCGTTGTCCATGCCATCGAGCGTCCCGACGGAAGGCGCACCATTCTGTCCATCAACGCCGCACCGCTTCATGACCCATCAGGCGTTATTGTGGGCATGGTCGCTTCGCTCACTGACATTACCGAGCGCCGGCAAGTCGAGAGGCTGAGGGAGGAGTTCGTCTCCTTGATCTCCCATGATCTGCGCGGTCCGCTGACCCCACTGGTGGGCATGGCCGACTGGCTCCGCCGCGCTCTCGACAACAAAGGCTTAGAATCAGAGGCTCACGGCGCCGACATGATCTTGACCAACGCTAAGCGGATGAACTCCATGATTCAGGACTTGGTGGATTCGGTCCGCTTGGAGTCTGGTCAGGTGGAACTGCACAAGGGGATGCGCGATCTTCTGCAGTTGATCCGCAACATCGTAGAGCGCGTCGGCTCGCTCGAAGAACGAAGGCGCATCCGCGTGGAGGCGCCAGAATGGGTTCCCCCGGTGGCGATCGACGCCGATCGCCTCGAGCGGGTCGTCGTCAACCTGGTCACCAATGCTCTGAGGTACTCACCACCAGAGACCCCTGTCGTCGTCCGTGTAGGATGCACCCGCGATCGAGCGATCGTCTCCGTGAGCGACCAAGGCGTGGGCGTTCCGCCTGAGGATCTACCTCACATTTTCGACCGATTCTACCGAGCCCGGACTGGCAAGAAAGCGGAAGAAGGTCTGGGCTTGGGTCTCTATATTGCCCGGCTACTTGTCGAGGCACACGGCGGTCGGATCTGGTGCGAGAGCGAAGTTGGAAAGGGTTCCACCTTCAGCTTCAGCATACCCATCGCGTAGAAGCCATACGGCAACGTAGCGCGACGGGCATCAGGAGGAAGGCAGGATGGCCACCTATTTGCTCGGGCTCGACGTGGGAACGACAGGCAGCAAGGCGTTGCTGATCAGCGCCGACGGTGCGCTGAAAGTCAGCGCCACGACAGAGTATCCGATGTACGCGCCACAACCCCTTTGGGCCGAGCAAGCGCCGGAGGACTGGTGGTCCGCGACGGTCGCGAGCATCCGCCGGGTGTTGAGCGAAGGCGAGGTCGCCCCGAGCGACGTGGCCAGCGTAGGCCTCACGGGTCAAATGCATGGCTTGGTGCTGCTGGACGCGCATGGCGCAGTGCTGCGGCCATGCATCATGTGGAACGACCAGCGCACCGCGGCCCAATGCGCCGCGATCACGGCCAAAGTCGGCTCGGGCAACGCGCTGCGGCTTACCGGCAATCCGGTGCTCCCCGGCTTCACCGCACCGAAGATCCTCTGGGTCCGTGAGCACGAACCAGAGGTCTTCGAGCGCATCGCCAAGGTATTGCTGCCAAAGGACTATGTGCGCTTCAGACTCACGGAGGGCCTGTACAGCGAGGTTTCGGATGCCTCGGGCACGGCGCTTTTCGACGTCGCGAACCGACAATGGTCAAGGCCGATGCTGGAAGCTCTGGGATTGCCCAGCCAATGGCTGCCAGAGGTCACCGAGTCGCCGGTGGCAAGTGCCTCGGTCAGTCGGCGCGGAGCGCGAGAAGTCGGTCTATTAGAGGGGACGCCGGTGGTGAGCGGTGCCGGCGATCAGGCCGCTCAGGCTGTGGGTACGGGGATCATCCACGAGGGGCTGGTATCGGCGACCATCGGGACCTCTGGCGTGGTCTTCGCACCGTCAAGCACCTATCGCGTCGAGCCGGAAGGCCGGTTGCATGCCTTCTGCCATGCGGTCCCCGGCATGTGGCACTTGATGGGCGTGATGCTGGCTGCCGGCGGTAGCTTCCGCTGGTATCGCGACACGCTAGGCGATGTGGAGCAGATCCGCGCAAGAGAACTCCAGTGCGACCCGTACGATCTGCTTACCGAAGCAGCTGCGGCAGTGCCGGCGGGAAGCGAAGGGCTACTCTTTCTCCCCTACCTCTCCGGCGAACGGACACCATACCAGGATCCGGACGCACGCGGCGTTTTCTTCGGCCTGACGCTGCGGCACGGAAAGGCCCATCTCACCCGCGCGGTGCTAGAAGGGGTGGCTTACGGCCTTCGCGACTGCCTGGAGCTTGTCCGCGCCGAGGGCCTGACCGTCGATCAGGTTCGGGCCTCCGGCGGTGGTGCCCGCAGTGCGCTCTGGCGCCAGATTCTTGCGGACGTGTTCGGCACGGAAATCGTCACCGTAGGGTCGGCCGAGGGCGCAGCCTTTGGTGCCGCCCTGCTTGCCGGCGTGGGCGTGGGGGTCTATCAGGATGTCGGAGAGGCTTGTGCTGAGACCATTCATCCCACCAGCAGCACGTGGCCTGGCCCGGCCGCGTCAGTGTACGCCGCCCACTACCCGCGGTACCGCGCCCTCTATCGGGCGCTTGCCGGCGAATTCAAGTTGGCGGCGCGCAGTCGGGCCAGTGCGTCTGAAACCTGATCAGTGCTACTTGGCTACTGGATACCCTTCCTCGGCCATCGTTTCTTCGATGCGGCCGAGGCTAACCTGCGACGGATTGTAGGCGATGGTAACCTGCTTGGTCGCCGGATCGCCTTCGACGCTGGAAACCCCTTCCAGCTTGCTTACAGCCTTCTTGATCGCCATCACGCAATGCTGGCAAGAAATGTCTGGTGCTGTGAGAGTGACCTTTTCCATTTGAGACCCCCGAACTTGTGATTCTTGATCCTTGACGCGTGGCTGGCCGTGCGTGCGCGCTTAGCTCCGCTTGGCTTTGAAGCTGCGCAGGCGTAGCGAGTTGGATACCACTGTTACCGAGCTCATCGCCATGGCGCCTGCGGCAAGGATCGGATTCAGCAAGATGCCGAAGAACGGGAATAGCACGCCGGCAGCCACAGGAATGAGAATGACATTGTAGAAGAAGGCCCAAAACAGGTTCTGCTTGATGGTCGTCATGGTCTTCTTCGACAGGGCGATGGCGGTGGCCACGCCCGACAGGTCCCCTGAGATCAGGGTGATGTCTGACGTTTCCATCGCCACGTCGGTGCCGGTGCCGATTGCGATGCCAATGTCGGCTTGCGCCAGGGCCGGGGCATCATTGATGCCGTCGCCCACCATGGCGACCACTTTGCCCTGCCGTTGCAGCTCGCGCACCTTCTCCGCTTTCTGCTCTGGCAACACTTCCGCCATGACGCGGTCGATGCCGGCCTCGGTAGCAATGGCGTTCGCCGTGCGCCGGTTGTCGCCGGTCAACATATAGACTTCCAGTCCCAGATGGCGCAGCCTTTGCACGGCCTCGCGGGAGTTCGGCTTCAGGGGATCTGCGACAGCGATAATCCCAGCCACCTGACCATCGAGAGCTACGAACATGGGGGTTTTCCCCTGGCGGGACAAGTCCTCGGCCGGCTCGGCGAGACCGTCTAGAGAGAAAGCTCGATCCTGCATCAGCTTCAGATTACCCAGAACGACTTTCTGACCATCAATGCTCGCTTCAATGCCCTGGCCTGGCAGGGCATTGAAATCCGCGTGCGTGCCCAGTTCCAGATTCAGCTCCTTCGCTCGGTCAACGATCGCCTGACCGAGAGGATGCTCTGACCCACGCTCGGCCGAGGCGGCGAAACGAAGGATAGTGGCCTCGCTGACGCCGGCGGCCGTCAGCACTTCGGTGACTTTCGGCTGGCCGAGGGTCAATGTGCCGGTCTTGTCGAGGATGATCGTATCGATCTTCTCCGCGGTCTCCAGCGCCTCGCCACTACGGATGAGCACGCCATTCTCCGCCCCCTTTCCAGTGCCTACCATGATCGCCGTCGGTGTGGCCAAGCCCAGCGCGCACGGACAGGCGATGATGATCACCGCGACGAAGTTCAATAGAGCGAAGTTGAATGCCGGCTGTGGCCCAAAGATCAGCCAGATCAGAAAGGTGAGCGTAGCGATACCGATCACCGCAGGCACGAAGTAGCCGGAGATCACGTCCGCGAGCCGTTGGATCGGAGCCTTCGAGCCCTGCGCTTCCTCCACCAGGCGAATGATCTGCGCGAGGGCCGTGTCCTTACCTACGCGGGTCGCCCGGAAACGGAAGGAGCCAGTCTTGTTGATCGTCGCACCGATCACTTCGGCGCCTGGTTCCTTCTCCACTGGGATCGATTCGCCGGTGATCATCGACTCGTCGACGGCCGACCTTCCCTCTAGGACAACCCCGTCGACCGGAATCTTCTCGCCCGGACGGACGATCACCACGTCGTCGACATGCACATCCTCAATCGGGATATCCACCTCTTGCCCGCTGCGTACCACGCGGGCGGTCTTCGCTTGAAGGCCGATCAGGCGTTTGATTGCTTCGCCAGTCTGACCCTTGGCTCGGGCCTCGAGGAAGCGCCCCATTAGGATCAAGCCGATAATCATTGCCGCAGTGTCGAAGTAGACCGCCGGTTCCTGACCAGTAGAGGCGAAGAAACCCGGGAAGAGCGTCACCGCTACGCTGTACAAGTAGGCAGCGGACGTGCCCACGGCGATCAAGGTGTTCATGTTGGCTGAGAGATGTTTCGCCGAGCCCCAAGCTGCTTTGTAGAACCTCCAGCCGGCCCAGAATTGCACCGGCGTGGCGAGTGCCCACAGCAGGTAACGGTTGCTCAAGAATTGAGGAGCCCAGGGGAACCATTCACGGAAGCTGGCAACGAAGATCAGCAGCCCCATCGCCAGGGCGAAGACCATCCTGTTTCGGAGGCTGGTGATCTCCTTCCGATTGGAGGTGTCGGCATCTTGGGCGACGGTCTGCACCTCTTCCTTGGCTCCATATCCGGCTTCTTCGATTGCTTGTCGAATCGCCGCGAGCGTCGCCTGGTCGCGGCGGTACTCCACGGTGGCCCTCTCGGTGGCCAGGTTGACGTTCGCCATCATCACGCCCGGCACGCCTTTGAGCGCACGCTCCACCCGCGCCGAGCACGACGCGCAGGTCATGCCGGTGACGCCCAACGTCACCTTTGCCAGCCCCTGGGTCTCCGTCTCCTCCAGCCCATAGCCGGCCTCTTCCACCGCCTTCTTTAGGTCGGCCTGGGTCACTAACCCCGGCACGTACTCGACGGTCGCCTTCTCTGTGGCCAGATTGACCACTGCGGATACCACGCCGTCGATGCGCTTCAGCGCCTTCTCCACCCGTGCGACACAGGAGGCGCAGGTCATGCCCTGAACCTTAATGGTTTGCTTTTGGGTCTTCACGCCATAGCCAAGCTCGCGTACAGTCTCCACAATGCGATCCTGGGGCACTGTCTGAGGGTCGTATTCCACCGTGAGTTTCTCGGCGGCGAAGTTCACGTTTGCCAAGTCGACGCCCGGCAGCTTGCGCACCCCTTTTTCGATGTTCAGCGCGCAGGACGCACAGGTCATGCCTTCGACGGGTAACGTCACCCTGCGCACTGGTTTGCTACTGGTGGTCATGGCACCACCTCCTGTTCAACGACGGATCGCCTTGCGGATCACGCCCATCAGCTCGTCGATGACTTCTTCTCCGCGTTGCTCACGGATGGCGTCGGAGACACAACCCTCGATATGGCTTTGTAGAATCAACAGGGAGACCTCGTCCGCCGCGGCCGAGAGCGCGTTGAGCTGTTGGACGATATCCACACAATAACGGCCCTCTTCGATCATCCGGGTGACTCCCTTCGCTTGTCCTTCGATCTTCTTCATCCGGGCCAGAATCACTTCCTTCTTCGCGCTGTAGCGGTATCGCTTCGCCTGTCCTGTCGTCATTTCTCTCCTCGGCGCCCCATCAGCCCTTTGGTACTCTATACTACCATATAGTATGGCAGTTCGTCAATAATGGACTGGCCTCAAGTCCCCAGCGGGCGCGCCGATAATCGAGGTAGAAGCAGCCGGGCTCCCCGAGCCACTACCGTCGTGGTGGCCAGCCTCCTGACGAGGTCCAAACCCGAGCCGACTGCGGTGATTACGAAGCGATTGGCGGGAGGCAGACGAATGGCAGAAAGGGAACGACAACAGGAAAGCGAAGAGCAGTTGGTCGTCTTTGAACTGGCCAAAGAGGTATATGGTTTGGACATCGCGAAGGTGCAAGAGATCATCAGGATGCAGGAGATCACGAACGTGCCCCGGGCTCCACGGTTTGTCGAGGGCGTGATCAACCTACGTGGGAAGATCATTCCGATCATCGATATGCGCAAGCGTTTTGATTTGGAAGCCTCTGATCACAGTCCTGAAAGCCGCATCATAGTGGTGGAGATTGGTACTCATACTATCGGCATGATCGTGGACGGCGTTTCCGAAGTGCTGCGCATTCCGACGAGTGTGATCGAGCCGCCTTCGCCGGTAGTCACCACAGTCGACTCCGAGTATTTGCGAGGCATTGCCAAGCTCGAAAACCGCCTGATCATTCTCTTGGATCTCGACAAGGTTCTCTCCTACGCCGAGAAGCGGAGCCTTGAGGAGGCACCCGCCGCGTAACGAGTACGGCTTCTGTATTCCGGATACCGTGATGCGCGCGAGTTCTGGCTGGGGTATGACAACTGATCGTCGTCGCCTGGGCCTATGCCTCTGCCTTGTCCAGCCAATCTGGGCATGTCACTTCGTGGCAACTGGCTCGACGAAAGTATCGACAAAGCCCTGCCATGCACCGTTGGAGAAAAGAACGTAGATGGCTTCGTCGCTAGTCCAGAGCATCTGGCCGCCGTCGAAGTCTTGCTGGGCACCACCGAGCGGCTTTTCGAGATCAAGCGCCCAGCCGAGCGATTGCCGCAAGCCAGGCTGCCCCCGCCAGAGCTTGCCGAAGCCGCGATCCGGCACGAGGAGCCCCTCCGGCGGGTTCCCGCTATAGCCAAGGGGTTCCCCCTCTCGATAGGTATCAAGATAATGTGACCAAGAGCTATCGTCCTGGAGAACGAGGATCTCCCGTGTGTCGCCGCGCCAAAGCATGAGGCCTCGTTCAAAGGTCTGCTCGCCGAGCTGTACCCTCGTCTCCGGGCCACGAGCGCATCCGAGATGCGTGGCGACGTCAGGATTCTCCGCCTAGACCTTGCCGAAGCCGCGAACAACCGGCACAGCGCAAGTCGTGGACGTGGATCCGGTACCGATTGGCGGAGTTGGGCTCGGGCTAACCGCAGGCATGGGTGTGATCGTGCCGGTCAGCACGGGTACTGGGCCAACCGGGGTCGTCAGGCTGGTCCCTGATGACGGCAGAGGGTCATGGAATGTATCCGCGTACTGCTCCCAAGAGCCATCAGAGTAAAGCGCGTAGATGAGGCGGTCCGCCGTCCATACGAGGAGGCCGTGCTCGAATTCCTCTACGACGGCACCGATCCCATGCTCGGCTTCGATGGCTGTGCCGAGAGCGGCGCGCAGGTCGGGCTGCTCGCGCCAGACCTTACCGAAGCCGCGGACCGGTTCTCCCGGCACCGGCGTGCCCGTTTCTCTCTCATCGAAGGTATCGGCGTAGCGCCTCCACCGGCCGCTATCGAGCAAGGTGATGATCTCTTTGCGATCCCCGCGCCACAACATTCGCCCTCCCTCGAACAATTGGATCGCCATCTCCGCCACGTGTTCCGTCTCACGGGCACAGCCGAGGCCGTTCGCCACCGATGGATTCTCGGCATATAGCTTGCCGAAGCCGCGGACTGGCGCTATTGGGCAGGAAATGACGCTGGGCACTTCTGTAGGGGTAGTTTGGGCCATCGGGGTTGGCGTCGGCGAGGCAGGGGTTTTTCCTGTACCGGGATACGGGACTGGCGTGGGAGTCTCGCTAAGCGCTGGCGCTTGAGCGGCTGAGGCTGGCTTTGTCGCCATGGTCACCGGCGAACCCTGCCCGCCGGCCGTGAATTGGAAAGACAGAGGCTTTCCACCGCCACCTTCTCCCGGGGATTGCACACTCAAGGCATACGGCGTACCGGCCTGGAGCGGCTCTGCTGGCTTGATCAGCAGCGTGTTGCCATGCCAGGTGGTAGTAAAGGGCACCGCCGGTTCCATCTTCACAGACCGTTCGACGGCGTCACGGTCGACAGAGCTGGTAAATCGAATCTCTATAGCACAAGCGGCCGGATCATTGCACGGATAGGCTACGACCGATGTTGGACGACCTAAGCTGGCAAAGACGCCGAATGTAAGCGCGCCGGCGATTAGAATGGCGAAAAGTACGGCGGCCCAAATCGGCCGGGGCAAGGGCAGAGAATGCCCCATCTTTGGTTTCGGGTGATGGAGGGCAGCGACGCGATCGTCGAGCCTCTTCGGGGCCGGAGAGACCGCTCCTGCGCGGATGGCACTCCCCAGCCAGGCATAGCTGGCCATGCGCTCGCGACAGCAAGCACAGAGCGCGAGGTGCTCCTCGACGGACTGGCGTTCGGCTTGTTCAAGCTCGCCGTCGTAGTAGGCTGAGAGATGGCTTATCTCGAACGTGCAATTCATCGGTGCTCACCTACTCTTGGACCGCCGGCTTTGGCTCGACGGTCATCGACCGGTCGGGGCGCTTCTGACCATTCGCGAGGCGCTTCTCCGGTCAACTGCAGATAGGCTGATCGTAGCCGTTCTCGGGCGCGAAACAGGGCGGTCTTGGCAGCACTGCGGGATATGCCGAGGGCAGTTCCGACCTCCTCCGGAGACAGACCGTGGTACTCTCGCATGACGAGTGCAGCCCGATCACGAGGTGGCAGCTTGTCGAGTGCCGCTCGTACGAGAGCCACCTTCTCCCGGCGAAGGACCTCTTCTTCAGGGTTATCGGGTGCTACCTGGCTGGGATGGAACAAGCCAATAAACGCCTGCCACGGCTGCCAGCGAATCAGCCTCCGTCGGCGGAACTCATCTAAGCAGGCATTCGTGGCGATCCGAAAGAACCACGGTCGCAACTCATCGTCGGGCGGATGTCGGTCCCAGGCACGCAAGGCCTTCTCGAAGACGGCGAGGGTCAGGTCTTCGGCATCCTCTTCGTTGGTCATCAACCGGCGCACGTAGCTGTAGATGGCCGTACGGTAGGCAAGGTATGCTTGAGCGAAGTCCGCCTGTGCCTCGGCCCCGACGCCATGCCCGTCTAGCTGCCTCAATCCCGTCGCTTCCTTCCGCTCTACTACGTTACCCACCTGAGCGTGCTTATCCCCGGTTCCTCGTCGCACCTCTCGTAGGGGCGCAGACATCTAGCAACTCCAGACACTGTAGTTACCCGGGAGGCAAATTGCCTCCCGGGCACGACTCGTGTGTCCGCCGAGAAATTCTGGCCATGAACATCGCCCCGATGATAGGCGCGATCCCGGACTCCTCTAATCGGTGAACTGGTCGGGATAGACCCGCCAGGCGTTAAGGACCTCATAGCGCGGCGTTCGCTCTACGAGGGCGAAGATCAAGCGCGGGTCAGGCGTCCAGACCATCCGCCCCCGCTGGAACCCCTGCCAAGCACCCCGGCCGGGGTGCTCCGGCCCGGCGGCCCAGCCTAGCCGCTCCCGGGTCTTGGCGCCAGTCCCCTCGTGCCAAACCTTGCCAAAGCCACCCTGGGGCTCAAGCATGCCGGCGGGCGGCGTCAAGCCCCCAGACACGGGGTCGGCCTCGGTCCAAGTGTCCGGAAAGACCGTGAATGTTTGGTTATCCTCGAAGAGGACGTAGATTTGCTTGCCGGCGGGATCATACCAGCCGGGAACGTTCTGGGTGCGCAACCAAAGCATCCAGCCGTGTTCGAAGCGCTGGATATTCACATCGATCGCCTGCTCTTTCACGGGCCAGCCCGGGCAGCCAAGCAAGTCATATAGCTCGGGGTGCTCGCTCCAAACCAAGCCAAACCCCCGCACCGGCACCGATGAACAGGCCGGGGTGACCGGTGTCGTGACATTCTGCGGCAACTCAGGCACGATCGCCGGGCCAGGGAACAACCCAGCATCTTTGGCCACGTCGCCGCCATTGGCAATGACTACCTGCCCCTTCTTCGCCCAAGGCACATCCTCTTTCCATTGTTGAAAGACAGCCCGTTGCGCGCGAACGACAGAGACGTTACCGTAGTCCTTGTAGCTCATCGGCAAACCGTACCACAGCAAGGGATCGGCCGCGGCGAAGTAGACGGTCTTAATCGCCGCATTCTGATCGAGGATCTCTAAGTGTCTGGCCTTTACCTCCTCCCAGCTTAGATCGGTATCTGGCTTCGTGTCAGAGGGTGGCGGAGTCGCACGAAAGGCTTCGAGCCAGTTATCGTTTCCCAGATCGTGCAAGCGATCGAAGATGTTGACAAAGGCCACTGACTTTGTCTCAGGCCGCCACTGCAGTATGGCCTTCTGCATGGCCTGAACGGTGAACCCGTCCCAGTTGAAGCGACGGCTAATCGGATAGCCGAGCACCTCTGGCCCCCCGAGGCGCTTGTACTCATCCCAGAAAGGGATCTCGGCGGCATTGGTGACCGCGAAGCCGGTTTCGCCCATCCCAGCTTGGCCATTCGCCTGACGATAGAAGTGGCCAGAACCATCTGGCAGGTCGAAGTCGAGCGCCGTGTCGGCGCCAACGGACAAGGGTCGCAGCATCGGTATCGCGAGGAAAACGCTGATCGCGGCGACGAAACGGAGCAGCCTTAGCGTCCACATGGTTTTGCCTCCCCAAGAAACGGCGCCGTTCGAGAATCTGCATGCACCCTCTACAACGAACGCCATCTTCCCTGGTTACATCCCAGTGCGACACATCAGTCGTTGACACCCATGCTAGAATGGGTCCCTGAAAGCCGGCCAGCTTCCCTTTTCTGTCTCTTGAAAGCATACAATCCGTTGTGATCTAAGGGAACCGGCCGGGGCACCAAGTGATTATTCAGATTCGAGGCAACCGTCACTCTGAACGCAGTTAAGAATCTCCTTGTGCGCAACTAGGAGACTCTTCATCCGCCTAAGACAGATTCAGCATGACAGGTGCGTGAATAGTTACGGAAAGGAGAGGAGGAACAATGCCTGCGGCCAGATTCAGCACCCCGCGCGAGATCTACTACGGACAAGGTGCCTTGGAGGCACTCCGCGGCTTGGAGGCAACGCGTGCCTTTGTCGTCACCGATGCGACCATGGTGCAGCTTGGCTTCGTCAAGATCGTAAGGGCCATGCTGAGTGAGAAGGATATCGAATGCTGCGTCTTCGATGAAGTGGAACAGGACCCGTCGCGAGGCACGGTGGACAAAGGCTTGACCTCGGCGCTCGCATTCAAGCCCGACCTCTTCGTCGCCCTCGGAGGCGGCTCTCCGATCGATGCTGCGAAGGCGATCTGGGTGCGTTACGAGCATCCAGATCTGGATTGGGAAACCATCTTCACCGAGCTCCAATCCCGCAAGCTGCGTGGCAAGGCACGCTTTGTGGCGATTCCTTCGACCAGCGGCACTGGCTCAGAGGTCACCGCAGGCGCGGTGATCACCAACCGTAGTGTCACGCCGGCGGTGAAACGAGCCGTGCGTACCCCGGAGCAGATCCCGGATGTCGCCATCGTAGACCCGGATCTGACCGTAGCCATGCCGCCGCAGGTAACGGCAAACACCGGCTTCGACGCGCTATCCCACGCGGTAGAGGCCTATGTCTCGACCGGTGCTTCTGACCTGACCGATGGTCTGGCGATCAAGGCGATCCAATTGGTCTTCGAATGGCTACCGAAGGCCGTGGCCAACGGACAGGACATCACCGCGCGGGAGAAGATGCATAACGCCTCGCTCATCGCTGGCATGGCCTTCTGCAACGCCCGGCTAGGCATTGGGCATGCCCTGGCCCATCAGCTTGGCTCGGTATTCGGCATACCCCACGGACGTGCCAACGCCTTCGTCCTTTCCCACGTGATCGCCTTCACCGCGCCCGTCGCGGCGGCCCGGTACGCCGAGATCGCCCGGGCGCTGGATCTTCCCACGCCCACGGCCGAAGAAGGGACCAGGCGGTTGATTAGCGCGGTGCGCGGCCTGCAACGGAAGGTGGGCATTCCCCTGGCGATCAAGGATGATGGACTTGCAGAAGAGGCCTTCATGGCCGGGCTAGAGGCGATCGCCCAGCAGGCGATGAATGATAGCTGCGTCTTGAGTCATCCCCGTGAGCCAAACGTCGAAGTGATGAGATCGATCTACCTAGCCGCCTGGCGAGGTGACGAGCCAGCATGATGAGGACCGCCAATCTATCATCCTGGCGAAGACCGAGGTTCGGGCCTTGTCCATCGGCCGCTATGAGAACCTACTCCGGCGAGAGCCGGAATGATGAGGTGGAGGCCGCAATGGCGAGGATGAAGTCCCCAAGGACGCGTCACTTACCGGCGGTCCCGGGTCCCCTAGTGGATGAGCAAGCCTACGAGGAAGCTTGAGAGGTTCGCGACAGCGGCCAAGGCGATAGCGCTAAAAACGCGGAGGTTCCCTGGCTTCCAGTACAGCGCGCTCTCGAACGCGAAGGTAGCCACCTCGAGAACGGCAAGGGTGATCAGTGCCACGGTACCACCCGCGAAGAACGACATCGTTCCGGTCAAGAGCCATAAGACGGGAAGCGTCACGACGTTGACGGCAAGGCAGATGAGAAGCAGACGCCGCCAAGAGCCGCGCGAGATGCGGGACCAGAACCAGACAATGCCCAGTTCGATCACTAACGTCAGTGGCAGAGCCAGACACATCCCCTCGATGGTCCAGTCGCTCTCCCAGAAGGGAAGGCGAGCAGGGTCAATGCGCGCAGTGCCGTCGGCAGCGAGGTTGATGCTGAACCGGGAGCGCATCCCGGACCGCTCCGCCTCGGGGGTGACGAAAGTTCGATCGAGCGAAGGCACGTAGATGGCAACACGGAACCTGCTGGGCAGCATGTAGGTGAAGTGCGCTCGTCCGTTCTCGCCCTCTCCACCCCATACCAACATGTCCGGATCTTTCCAAAGGCAACCATCTGGACCAGTAAGGCCGAGCTGATCGATACCTGGCACCTGGGGCTGACTTCCTCCACGCCATGCTGGCTCGGTGCCAGGTGCCTGGCAGGTGAGCAGGCGGGAAGTGAATTTCCCATCCGGTAGCGCTTTCCCTTCGTACGTAACATAGACCCACATCTCCGGTTTCGGACCAGCGTCGGCCATTGCCGGCGTGGGCAGGAAGGCCAGCGAACAACCGAGGACAAGTAGACTGAGCAGGCAGTGTCGCCGCAGAAGAGAGGAAGTCGACATCACACGAATCCTCAGAACAAGTTGGCGTCATTATAGCATACTGCCTCATAAGCGATACTTGTCGCGCAGCATGCGCGATAGTTCGATGGTGCGAGCAAAGCCCCGCTCCACCAGCGCCTCCTCGCCTGTTGGCTTCACCTCGCAGTCGAAATCAAGCGATTGCCTAGCTCCGTTGACCGGGCCGATGTTAGCGTCGTCCACGGAGCCCACCTTGCCAGCATTCTTCAGGCAGCAGCGGGCAGGAGCCAGCAAGGATTGGGCGGCGATCTGTGCTGCCGGTATGCCGCTCACTGCAGTCACCTTCGCCCACATGTTCTCTATGCGCGCCATCAGACTCTCGGCGGTCTCCCGTTTTTGGTTCCAGGGATCGGTCGGCACGATGCCCCAACCGAGCAGACCGCCCTGGCGAAGGAAGTCCCCGACCACAATGGCATATTCGGCGGGCCAGGTCCAGATCTGGTACGCATCAAAGGAGAGCAGGTCGAGGCCCAGGCTCAGGAGATACGGCAGGTTGATATCGGCGCAAAGGTGTAGAGCCTTCGGTCCTTCGATTCCAGCAAGGAATGCGGCATAGTGCTCCTTGGTCGCCACGTCTGAGAAGCCAGAGAAGGCGCTGAATACCCACCCCAGTCCGGGTTCGTCCAGCCAGACGAAGGCATTGGCGTTCTTCTGCCGCAACTCTCGGTATTGATGGTTCAGCTTCTTTTGAAGGAAATCGAAGAGAAGGGTACGGGCATCCTCGTGGTAGATCAGCGGCCGCAGGTCCGTGTCGGTAACTCGGAAGCCAAAGCTCACTGGCCCAGTCACCTGGCCTCTAATCGCCAGGTACCGGGTAAGATCCAAAGAAAGGAAATGGTGGTACACTACCGAATAGGCTGGGCTAAGGGCATGGGTATCGTCCAGGTCACAGATCTCTGCGTAAGTGACTAATTCCTCCGCGAACCGGTCCGGGTCGAAGACGATCTTCTCGGCGGCAGGATCCACGACCAGCCCGGGGAAATGGTCTGACGCCTGAGCGTACATATCTTCGTAGTAGCTCACGGCCG
>Ga0315298_1000544_pt1 | contig 73010 bp, 61 predicted proteins | sample WHS_1_MG_FD_203077 | JGI IMG/M metagenome (GOLD analysis project Ga0315298, IMG submission 203077) | Extremophilic microbial mat communities from Washburn Hot Springs, YNP, Wyoming, USA - WHS_1_MG | ecosystem: Environmental > Aquatic > Thermal springs > Hot (42-90C) | place: USA: Wyoming... | reverse complement strand
GCCTGCTGGTTCCTTATAGAAGGAATCGGAAACACCGCCGTCAGCAGTCTTAAGAGGTTACGGCCCGCTATAAGCGTCGTTGGAAGATCGAACGCACCTTCGCCTGGCTGGGCAACTTCAGAAGACTAGTTCCCTATGAACGCTTGGCCTTGGTTTATCTGGCTTTCTTTCATCTGGCTTGTATCATCATCGCCTTAAGGCAGTTTTGAAATGAGTTCTAACCAGGGTGCCGGGCTCCAGTTCCACCGTCTCCGGTAGGCGCATCATTTCCCCCGCTTCCCGGGGGGAAACCCAGATAAACAAAAGTCCCCTCGGCCGGAGAACCCGGTCCAGCTCCCGACAATAGTTCTGAAAGGCCCGGGTGTCGCCGTGGCTGATGGCATTAATACTCAGCACAAAGTCGAAGGCTCCGTCCCGAACAGGAAGACTCTGGAGATCCCCCTGGACCAGCCACACCAAGCCTGGAACCCGAGGAGGATGCACCCGGCAATCCCGGAGCACCGATAATTCACGGTCCACCCCCAGAACCTGAAACCCTGCCGCCGCCAGGGGATAAAGATGTCGCCCGGCACCGCAGCCTGCATCCAGGACCAGATGCACTCCCCTGGTTTTCAACTCCGGCACCAGGGTCAAAACCTCCAGGTTGGGAGGTAGGCGCTGCATCTCAGGATCAGTGAATATTTTTCCCCAGTCTGGCATGGTCCACTACATAGGCGCGACGCCGGTGCCACCTATCTTAACCTTTTTCAGAAGATTTACGATCATTGCCCGTGCTCCAAATGATAAAATAAAAAGTTGGATGCAAAAAAGGCCTTGAGCCTGAGGCAATTTCAGAAAAAGTTTGGCACGGAGAAAGTTTGTCAAAAGTATTTGTTTCGCCTGCGTTGGCCAAAGGGGTTTCGGTGTCCCGCTGCCAATAGGGGGGATGGCCATGACCTTCGATGATCGGCTGGAGAAAGTGATGGAGTTGGCCAAAGTTCTGCCCAGGTATAAGCAGAACTTAATGCAGTTGGCCGCCCGCAATCTGAAATTTGCCGTCCGGGATACCTCCTATGAGGTGGATATCACCATCGACCGCCTGCAGTTGTTTGAGCATACGGAATATTTTCTGAGTAACCGTCGGCCCCTGGGAGGGCCCGACTCCCGGGTGGCAGTAATGCTTTCTTACAACGGCAGCGCCTGGCTGAACACCGTCATTGCCTCCATCTATCTGGTGGGGAACAAGATCCTGGCCAAGTTTGCCTCCCGGGGGAGCGAGCTGATGGATTTGACCGAAAGCCTTTACCGGCCTATATTCGGCACGGACGTGCAGTTTTACCGGGGAAGCGGCCCCCGGTTCATGCAGGAGGTCCTGAAGGCTCCTGACATTTCCTGCGTTATTGTCTTCGGCTTTGACGCCAACGCACTTCCTTATGAAGCAGATTTCCGCCACACCGGCAAGAAGTTTATCTTCGAAGGCCCTGGCGTGGACCCGTTCATTGTTTTTCCCGATGCCGATTTGGAGCTGGCCATGACCGACCTTATGACGGCCAAATTTTCCTACTCCGGGCAGACGTGCACCGCGCCCAAAAGAATTTACCTTCACCGGGCCATTTATACCCAATTTTTGGAGGAACTGGTTCAAAGGGTGAGGCAGCTGAAAGTGGGGGATCCTTCGGACCCCGAAACCCAGGTTTCCCCGGTAGGCAGTGAATTGGCGGTAAGACGGATCAAGGAGCAGCTGCGGGACGCGGTGGACCACAAAGCTCGGATCCTTTATGGCGGGAAGATCGAAGGCCAGCTTGTTTATCCCACGGTTATCGCCGAAGCCACGGACGAGATGTTGGGAATGAAGGAGGAAGTCTTCGGTCCGGTGGTTTTCGCCAGCCCCTTTGAGTCTGCCGCCGAGGTCATCGCCCGGGCCCGGAATCACCGTTACGGCCTGCGGGCGGCGGTCTTCGGAGGGCCGGAGGCCAAAGCGGTGGCCCGCTCCCTGGCCGGCGAGAAATACTGCCATCCGGTGCCTGCCTTTACTTTTGGTAAGTTTGGCACGGTAGCTCTTAACGCCCCTAGGCTGGAAACCTGGCGGGGCTCCTTTGTCACCAAAGCGGTAGGGGGCTACGGTTATTCGGGTTGGATCTGGGAAACGGTAGATGGCCGGTTCCGTCTCAGGCAGGGTCCCAAGCTGCTCAGTATCGAGACCTCGGTCCCCTTGGAGTGATCAGCGCTTTAGTGGCACGATCCTCACCTGGCGGGGTAGCCCTTTTCCGGGCGGAGCCTAACCCTCTAAGCAATCCCCCGCCCGATTTATCAAGCTTGCCATCTCAAGTTGGTTTACAAATCCATTAAATTGATGCCATCATAAGCGCATAATCTTGAGTTTGGTTTGGTCAACTAATGCCGCGAAAATAGGTGGCTTTCGTCTACAACCGGCAAGGTCGGTAATGCAGACTCCCAATCCTGGATTATACGGCAAGATTTACTGGGAATCCGGGGAACGTTCATTCCGCCGACGGCGTTTTGGAGTTCATTAAGCCCATAGTGGCGCGCTATAGTTCAAGCTCTTCTGGTTTCGAAGCGATGGCGGGGCTATCCCGAATCCGTAGTTGAACGTTGGAAAAAGAGGCGGTTCCTCCTGCCGATTTGTGAAGGAATGTAACGGCCCATTTGGGGACACAGTAAGGGTCTAAATCAGTCAGCCAGGCTTCGTTGAATATCTAATCAAAGATGGATAACCATCTCTCCAGCCATGGAAGGTAGGCATGGATGACCTGAAAAAGCGGTTCCCCCACCTCCCGGAGCGCCTTGCCGGGTTAGGTGAACTCGCCTTTAATCTATGGTGGAGCTGGCATCCGACGGCTCGGATGCTTTTTAAACACTTAAACCGGGAAGGCTGGAAGGACAGCTCCTATAACCCAGTAAAACTCTTGGAAACCCTGCCCGCCGAGGTTCTTGCCGCGGCAGCCGCCAGTCCCGATTACCTCAGGCTCCATGACGCGGTGTTAGCTGATTTCCGCCGCTACCTGGAGGATCGGAACTGCTGGTTTACGGAGAACATTGGCGAGGCCCAGTGTCTGCCCATTGCCTATTTCTCACTGGAATACGGCTTGCACCGCTCCCTGCCGTTTTATGCCGGTGGCCTGGGTTTTCTCGCTGGGGATCATCTTAAAGAAGCCAGCGATCTGGGTATCCCGATGGTGGCCGTAGGTTTTATGTACCCGGAAGGTTATGCCCGTCAGCGTATTGATGCCAACGGTTGGCAAGAGGGCGCCGACGAGATTCTTGAGCGGGATGCTGCCCCGATTACCCGAATCTTCACGGATAAGGGCGAACAGTTGGTGGTGCAGGTGCCCCTCATCACTCCACCCCTCTTTGTCTCGGTGTGGCGCACCATGGTAGGACGCATCCCCCTTTACTTGATGGACACCCACCTGGAATTGAATGACCCGGCGCACCAGCCGATCTGCGACCATCTTTACATCAGCAATATCGAGCAGCGTCTGCTCCAGGAAATCGTCCTGGGGATCGGCGGTAACGAGATGTTACGGGTGATGGGCATTGCTCATTCGGTCCTGCATCTCAACGAAGGGCATGCAGCCTTTGCTCTGTTGGAGCGGATCAGGGAGCGCCTGGAAGACAGCCGGATGAGTTGGGAAGAGGCAGTCCGGGCAGTGCAGGCTACCTCTATATTTACCACGCATACGCCGGTCCCGGCCGGACACGATGTCTTTCCCTTTGAACTAATGGAGAAATACTTCAGCCAGTATTATCCCCGGCTGGGCCTGACTCGGGAAGCCTTCCTGCAACTGGGGGCCTCTCCCGATAATCCTCAGGCTGGATTTAATATGACTGCCTTGGCTCTGCGTATGTCCACTTACCATAACGCGGTAAGTAAAAAACATGGGGAGGTTTCCCGGCGCATGTGGCATGCCCTCTGGCCTGACATCTTGGAGAACCAGGTGCCCATTGACTCCATTACCAATGGGGTGCATGTGCCTACCTGGATCGAACCCAGACTCCATCGCCTGTTGGATACCTATCTCGGACCCGACTGGCTGGAGAAGCACGATGACCCGAGTTTGTGGGAGGGCGTTGAGGATATTCCTGATGAGGAATTATGGCGGACCCACCTGTGGCTCAAGATGAAGCTTGTCAACCGCATTCGGGAGCGAGCCCGGCTCCGGTGGGCGCTGGACCGGGCCGATTGCAGCAATGTGCTGGTGGGCGGGACCCTGTTCGACCCCACTATCCTCACCTTGGGCTTTGCCCGGCGATTCGTCACCTACAAACGGGCAGACCTGGTTTTTCATGATACGGAAAGATTGCGAAAGTTGCTCAGCGATCCCTGGCGGCCACTGCAGATCGTTTTTGCCGGCAAAGCCCATCCGGCCGATGACCCAGCCAAGCACATGCTGCAGCGGGTCTTCAATTTTGCCCGGGACCCGGCCATGGCGGGCCGGATCGCTTTTGTGGAGGACTATGGCGAACAATTGGCCCAGTATCTGGTTCACGGGGTCGATGTCTGGCTGAACAACCCTTTGCCGCCCCTGGAGGCCTGCGGCACCAGCGGCATGAAGGCTTCGTTGAACGGCGTCCCCCACCTCAGCATCCTGGACGGCTGGTGGCCTGAAGCCTTCAACGGCAAAAACGGCTGGGCCTTCGGCGGCGAAGCCGTGGGCGATGCAGACGCTCAGGATGCCGCGGCGATCTACGAGATTTTGGAGAAGCAGGTGATTCCCCTGTACTACCAGGTGGCTGAAGACGGCGTACCCCACGGCTGGGTGAAAGTGATGAAGGCGGCCATGAAGAGCACGGCCGCGCCCTTCAGCGCCCGGAGAATGGTGAAGCAATATTCCCAAAAATTCTACCAGCCCGCGCTGAAGGCCGCCCTTTAGGATACCGACATGTCCCTAATCTCCTTCCGGCCTTTTGACCCGGTGATCAAACGGACTGAGGCCAGCCTGGAGGACGCGGAAGGAGGGGCCTTCAAGGTTTCCACTGGGACTCCTCAGGTCATTTTGGGGCTGATTGAGGAAAAAGCAAAGATAAGCGCTCAGACAGATGCAACCGCGAACGCCTTTGCCGCCCTGGTGGCGGTGTACGGCTGGTACGTCGCCCCCATCGGCTGGCAACTCGCCCTCTTTGTTTGGGTTTATGCTCTTGCCGCCTTTTTGATCACCGACCTGATCAAAGTTTTAGGGTATAGACTGTTGGATCATTCCGGGCTGATTTTTTCACGCCCTTAGAACTTGAGGCAACGCTCCTGCCATGGACTTCAACCCGCCTGAAACTTTTTGGAGCCTGACGTCGGCAGACCTTCTGGAGAGCCTGCACACCTCCCGGGAAGGCTTGACCGAGGCAGAGGCGGGCCAAAGATTGGACCGGTTCGGCCCTAACACCTTCAAAGTCAGGAAACATGCGGGCGCTCTTAGTTTGCTCCTCTCCCAATACAAAAGCCCCATCATTCTTCTTCTGTTGTTCGCCTGCCTGTTATCTTTTGCCTTACATGATCACGTCGATGCTCTGATTATTCTGGCGATTCTGCTGATAAGCGGGCTGTTGGGTTTCTGGCAGGAATACGGGGCCAGCAATGCCGTGGCGAAACTGCTGGCCATCGTCCAGATCAAGGCGACCGTGCGCCGCCAAGGTCCTCCCCAAGAAATCCCGGTGGAGGAGATCGTCCCGGGGGATGTAATCCTCCTCAAGGCCGGGGATGTCATTCCGGGAGACTGCTTAATTATTGAGTCCAAGGATCTTTTTGTAGATGAAGCCGCCTTAACGGGAGAAACCTTTCCGGCGGAGAAAACCGCCGGCATTCTTCCCGAAGACGTGCCGCTGAGCCGGCGCACTAATGCCCTGTTCATGGGCACCCACGTGGTCAGCGGCACCGCCGTAGCGGTGGTGGTATTTACCGGGGCGGCTTCTGTGTTCGGCCAGGTTTCCCAAAGGCTGGAGCTCAAAGCGCCGGAAACCGAGTTTGAACGGGGGGTCAGGCGGTTCGGCTACTTTTTGATGGAAGTGACCCTGCTTCTGGTGATCGCCATTTTTGCCATCAACGTCTATCTGGCCCGGCCGGTTCTGGAATCCTTCCTGTTCTCGCTAGCCTTGGCCGTGGGCCTCACCCCCCAGTTGCTGCCTGCGGTCATCAGCGTCAACCTGGCCACAGGCGCCAAGCGTATGGCCCGGGAGAAGGTGATCGTCAAGCGCCTGGCCGCCATTGAAAATTTCGGCTCCATGAATGTGCTCTGCGCCGACAAGACGGGCACCATCACCTCCGGCGTGGCCCAGGTTCAAGGAGCCCTGGGTCTAAACGGTCAGGCGTCTGACAAGGTTATGCTCTATGCGTATCTCAATTCCGTGTATGAGTCCGGCTTCGCCAATCCCATCGATGAGGCCATCCGACAATATTGCTGCCCAAACATCACCAGCTGGCACAAAGTTGATGAAGTGCCCTATGACTTCATCCGCAAACGCCTGAGCGTGTTAGTAGCCCGAGACGGCGACCACCTGATGATTACCAAGGGGGCGCTCAAAAATGTCCTGGAAGCTTGCACCACCGCCGAGCTGGGATCGGGGGAGGTGGTGCCTCTCGAGACGGCACAGGAAGAAATCCAGAGAAATTTTTCGCAGTTCAGCGAACAGGGCTTGCGCACCCTGGGAATCGCTTACCGCGCCCTGGGTCCGGCCGCCGCCATCGGTAAAGACGACGAGCATGACATGACCTTCCTGGGGTTTCTGTTGATCCTCGACCCGCCCAAGCCCGGGGTTATTGAGACCATCAAGCGGTTAAAGAAACTCGGCGTGTCGTTGAAGATCATCACGGGGGACAATAGGTTGGTGGCCGCTGGCTTGGGAAAGCAGGTAGGCCTCAAGAGCGGGGCGCTTCTCACCGGGCCCGACCTACGGCAGCTCAGGGACGAGGCCCTGCTCCACCAAGTCAGGAACACCCAGATCTTTGCTGAGGTGGAGCCGAACCAAAAGGAGCGCATCATTTTGGCCCTGCGCAAGGCCGGCAATGTTGTTGGTTTTATGGGGGACGGCATCAACGACGCCCCCGCCCTGCATGCCGCCGATGTCTCCCTGTCGGTGGACAGCGCCGTGGATGTGGCCAAGGAAGCTGCGGATATCGTGCTCTTGGAAAAAGACCTGGAAGTCCTGGTTAAGGGAGTCAAGGAAGGGCGGACTACCTTTGCCAACACCCTAAAATATGTGTTCATGGCCACCAGCGCCAACTTCGGCAACATGTTCAGCATGGCCGGGGCCTCCCTGTTTCTGTCCTTTCTGCCCCTCCTGCCCAAACAGATCTTATTGACTAACCTCTTCACGGATTTTCCGGAAATGACTATCGCCACGGACTCGGTAGACCCCGAGATGGTGGAGCGCCCCCGGCGCTGGGACCTTCGGTTCATCCGCCGCTTCATGCTCACCTTCGGCCTTATCAGTTCCATTTTCGATTACGTAACTTTCGGCGTGCTCCTGTGGCTCCTGAACGCCACTCCGGACCAGTTTCGCACCGGCTGGTTTCAGGAATCGGTGATTTCCGCGGCGGTGATCGTTTTGGTGATCCGCAGCCGCAGGCCCTTTTTCAAGAGCAGACCCGGAACCCATCTCTTGGCTGCCACCCTGCTGGTGGTAGGCGGTACGGTGCTGTTTCCCTATACACCGTTGGGTGTCTTCTTCAATTTTCAGCCACTTACCGTGGAGTTTCTCCTGGTTATCGGGCTCGTCTTGCTCCTTTATGTCTTCAGCGCGGAACTGGCCAAGCACCAGTTCTACCGCCGGATGCGGCATTGAGGATCCTCAAGCTGGCCAGATAGGCAAAATAAAGACCTTCTGAAATTCTCCAGTTGAAGGGGTTGAGAGTGTTGCAATTTTCTACATCCCCGGCTTTTTCGATTGATTTTAGAAAACTAAGCAGTAGGAATAACGAAGCGGCTTTTTAACCCCATTGGGGAAATAGCATGTCACTTGCCATTAGCCAAGCTCTTCGAGAAGTTAGGCTATGGCACCGATATCGAACGAAATGCCTTAGTTAACGCGGCTCTGTTCAGGGGGGCCAAAATGTTGGCTTCATCAATCAAGAGCAGCCTCTTCCCGGCGACATCCGACGGGATCTTCTGGCCTTGGCCGAAGTGGAGGTGCCCCGGAAGATACGCAGCACCACCTCCCGTTTTCTGGACGCCGTCCAGCGCTGCTCCTTCTGGTTAGACGAAAGGCCAATTCAGCCTACAAGGTGACCACACCAGAATCTGTTAACCATGCGGGTCCCTTTTGCGTGGCCACTAGCGATCCCCTATTGCATGTCCACTCACATCAGAAGGTCCAAAAACTACATAATGTTTAAGTGAAATGCTGACGAGAGCCTTCGGGCATTCGAGACTATGAAAGCCGATTTTCGGGGTGGGTTCGCCTCGGGCCATCTACACCGAAAGGTCCTGGCGGCCTGGTTCACAACCTGCGGGCCAGTTCGGCTTAACCCTCTTTCCCCCAGCCATGTTGCGTGAACCCGGGGGGAAGAGGTGCGTCTAAAATCAGCCTAAAGTGGCCCCTGAAAGCATTGTTCTGGAAAAATCATTCATCAAGATTTCGCCCCTTTGAGCCCTTGAGAGGAGCTCCTGCCTTCCGGTGGACTCGGGCCAAGAGCGGGAAACCATCCCCAGTCCCGATGACATCAAAAACATCGAAGGCATGATGGTTAATTTTCACTGTAAACAGAAAGTTATCAAGGCAAGTCTGGCCCGCGGCTACTTCATCGGAAACTACAACAAACGGACCGTCTACTCGTCTCTGAGCGATTTCGATCCCGAGGCGGCCTATCGGATTTGCTGCTAGACTGGAACCCGGATGGTAGCACTTTCTCCAGGTTAGCTGGTAAGATCCGCTGGGGGAGGCTACTTATTCTCTGTCTCAAAAGCTAGGTCTCGGGCTAGGATCCATTCCGCCGCGCTTAGCTCTCCCGGTCGGAACTCCACCCCCAGGGCTTTAGACATTCCATGGCGGATGGCTTCTTTGAGTTCCGCCAGTTTTAAGCTTCTTCCCAGAATTTCTTCCAGAGAGGTCAGGCGAGCGGCCAGCCGGACCCGCAAAGCCTCCCGAGATTCCTCTCCTTGCTTGAGCAGGGAAAGCCAGGCATTTACCTGAGATTTGATGATGATGGAGCCGTGCTGGAGCAACGAAGAGCCGTACCAGGTTTGGGCGCTGCCCACCAGCTTTTTATTTTTATAGATAATGGCTCCCGAAGAATGCCGGAGGAAACAAATGTCGTTCCGTTGCGAGTCTTTCCGGTCCCGGCCCATCTGGGCCTCAATCCCCAGGAGTCGGAGAGCTTGAAGTAACCCCTGGGCGATCAAACGATAAGCTGCCGTGACCGTGGAAGGCAAACCCTCGGTGGTGCCGCCGACCACCGCGTAGGTCAGGTCTCCCAGATGCAGAACCGCCCGGCCGCCGGTAGGCCGCCGCACCACCTCGTAACCTAGGCGTTGGCAGGCATCCAAATCCAAATCGTGCCGACGTTGAAAATAACCCAAAGACATCGCCGGAGGCTGCCACTGGTAAAACCGCAAAGTGGGCGGCGACTGACCGCAGGCGTGCAGTGTTAACAAAGCCCGGTCAATGGCCATGTTGCAGGCGGGCGATAAGGCTCCGGTGTCCAGAAAACGCCAAGTCTTCATGCCAGCAGGTTGTGAAAAAAAATGGGCGCCTTGTAGGAACTGCGCACTAGGGGGCCGGCGGCCACGCTTTTGAAACCAAGATCAAGAGCCTGCCGCCCCCAGGAGACAAACTCTTCTGGCTTCAAATAACGGGCCACCGGGATATGGTGGAGGGAGGGGGATAGATATTGGCCCAAAGTAAGCATGTCACAATCCACTTGCCGCAAATCCTGTAGCACTGCCTCAACTTCCGTTGCTTCTTCGCCCAATCCTAGCATCAGGCCTGATTTGGTCACCAGCTGGGGGGACAACTGCTTAGCTTTCTGTAGAAGTCTGAGCGACCGCCGGTAATCCGCGCCTCGTCTCACTTTGGAATAAAGTCGGGGTACATTTTCCAGGTTATGGGCCAGGATGTCCGGCCCGGCGGCCAGCACTGTGGCCAACGCCTCCCCTGATCCGCCGAAGTCCGGCACCAAGAGTTCCACCCGCACGCCGGGACAGTATTGCCGCAGGGTCTCCACCACCCGAGCATAGTGGGCGGCGCCGCCGTCTGGCAGATCATCCCGGGTCACCGAGGTGATGACCACATGGCGCAAGCCCAGCCGGAAAGCCGCCTGGGCCAGGCGTTGGGGTTCGTCCGCCTCCACTGGCAAGGGTTTCCCTTTTTGCACCGCGCAGAAGGCGCACCCCCGGGTGCAGATGTCCCCCAGAATCAGGAACGTTGCAGTGTGATGGGAGAAACACTCCCCCCGGTTAGGGCAGCGGGCGCTTTCACAGACCGTCGGCAAACGGAGCTCCTCCAGCAATTCCTGGGTTCGTGCCACCATCTCGGTGCCCTTGGTCCGCTTGGCGCGGCGCACCGCTTCCATGAGCCAAACCGGAGCCGACAGGGACATCAAGCGCCTCCCGGCGGCAGATGAATGGCCTGGCCGTGGAGGGCCTGGGCCACTTCCAGCACCGCCTCGGACAGGGTGGGATGGGCGTGGATGGTCTCCATGACCACCCGGCTGGGGAGGCCGCCCCGCATGGCCACTGCAAGTTCATGGATCATATCCCCGGCGTGGGGGCCGAGGATGTGGGCCCCCAGGATCTGGTCGGTCTCCTTATGAGCAATAATCTTCACCAAGCCTTCTAGTTCCCCCAGACACTGGCCCATCCCCAAAGATTTAAAGGGAAACCTAGCTACCTTCAGAGGGTATTTGGCCTCGGCTTCTTCCTCGGAAACCCCTACTGCGGCGTACTCCGGCAGGGTGAAGGTGCAGCGGGGCACCACCCAGTAGTCCATCTTGCTTCCCAGGCCCAGGGCGTGCTCCGCGGCGCAGATGCCCTCGGCAAAGGCCACGTGGGCCAGGAGCCAGCCGCCAATAACGTCCCCCGCGGCATAAATGCCGGGAACATTGGTCCTCATGTGCTTGTCCACCATGATACGCCCTTTATCCATCTCCACGCCCAGCTCTTCCAGCCCCAGGCCCTCGGTGTTGCACCGCCGTCCGGTGGCCAAAAGGATAGTGTCCGGAGTCAGGTCGGTCCGATCGTCAAGTCGGCAGCTAAAGTTATCTGCCTCTTCTTCCACGGCGCACACCTGGACGCCGCACTTGACCGCGATCTTGCGGCGCTTGAGTACGCCGGCCAGGTACGCCGCCATCTCGGCGTCGTCGTAAGGCAGCAGCCGGTCCATCACCTCCACCAGGGTCACCTGGGAGCCCAGTTCCCGGAAGATGGCGGCCATCTCCACCCCCACCGCGCCGCCGCCCACGACCAGCAAGTGCTTGGGGAGGTAGTTGATGGCAAGAATTTCATCGGCCAGAAAGATTCTCGGGCTCCGGGGAAACATGGGTAGGCGGGCCGGGCGGGAGCCGGTGGCGATCACCACCCTGGCGGCCTGCACCAGGTCAAGCCGCCCGTCCTTCTCTACTTCGATCTTATCGGCGGCCAGGAGCCGGCCCCGGCCTTCCACCAGGGCGATGCGGTGCGCCTGAAAAAGACGGCCGATGCTGGCCCTCAGCCCTGAAACTACCCGTTCTTTGCGGGCGATGATGGCCTGGATGTCGGGTGACGCTTCCACGGGTTGCAACCCGAACTCCCGGGCCCGGCGAAGGGTCCGGGCGGCTTCCGCCGAAGCCCGGACGGTTTTGGTAGGGATGCAGCCCCAGTTGAGGCAGACGCCGCCCAGGAACCTTTCCTCCACCACCGCCACCTTGGCGCCCAGTTGGGCCGCCCGGACCGCTCCCTGGTAGCCCGCCGGGCCGCCTCCCAGAAAGGCGATATCGTATGCTTCCGGCATGGTCGCACCTTATTGGATCACGATCTCCGGCTTGATCACCAGTTCGGACTTTAGAGACTGATTGATGGTGGAATATTTCAAGGCCAGGTCCAGGGCCCGCTGCACGGTTTCCCTGGTTTTGCCTTTGACCACGATTTTGGGGCAAAGGGTCACCCGCTTGAACCAGGAAGTGCGGTCCAGGTGCTCTTCCACCTCACCCACGGCCTCTATCTCCAAGGACACCAGGTCCATCTTGAAGCGTTCACAGGCCCAAACCACCATCATGAAGTAGCAGGTGTTGGAAGCCGCCACAAAAGCATCTTCCGGGGTAAGAACCCCTGCCTTGCCATAGAGGTCCGGAGGCGCGGAAAACTCCATCTCCACGCCGTTCTGCATCCAGGTATAGCCCAGATGTCCGCCGCGCCATGCCACTTTGTTTCGGTAAATTGTCATAATCGCCCCCCGATTAATCCTCTTCCAACACCTCGTCCACGGCCCGGGCGATCTCCTCCGCCACAGCCCGCACGGCAGTCTCCTCTTCCGGCCCGAAATGCCGTAGTTTGGTGGGAGCCTTCAGCCCATGTTTCTGGAGAATCTCCGGAACAGACAGGGATTTGCTGGGTCTTCCGGACAGCATCTCCGTGGCCCTGGTGGCGCACCTCTTGTCGCAGCCGTCCACCGTGATAGTAGGATAGTTGCGGGCAAAAGTGCGCTCCTCCTCTCCTCCGGCGATAAACAACGGCAGGCAGATGGTGACGGTTTCGCCAGGGCGCTCATCCAATACTTTGCGACACGCCAAGCGACACAGGGTGCCTTCCGGGATTTCCTCGCCGCTGCAGGAAACCACACCCACCTTCATCACTTGGATATCCATCACTTCCTCCCTTCGGTGGCAAGCCGATCCACTTCCTGAGCCACCTCTTCTGCCGCCACTGCCGCCAGTTTCCGCCCCGTTTCATTGACTTCCGCAACGCCTTCAGGCTTCAAGTCTTTGTGAGCGGTGTAAAATTTGAGGGCTTCGTAGGTTTTCTCCGGTTCCTTTCCCAAAGCCTGCACGCTCTTTTTGGCGCAGTCCTTGGGACAGCCGTCAATGGTGATCACCGGGTTTTCGGTTACCAAGGCCACGGCCTCCGGATCCCGGATCACCAGAAGCGGCAGACAGGTAGTCACCGCCACTCCGGGCCTGACCTTCTCGATTAGCTCGTAGGAAATTTCCCGGGCCAAGGCGCCGAAAACCTTTCCGATGCCGCTGCAAGGCAGCACCACTACTTTCCTGTGATTCTTAGCCATACAGTTTTTTCGCCTCCTCGGCGACCTTGCTTTTCATGAGCTCATAGTATTTCTCCGCCCCCATGAGCTGGGCCTTGTCTCCTTCCGGGTCATGCAGTTCAATCCGGTATATCCAGCCCGCTCCATAAGGGTCCTCGTTGATCAGGAAAGGGCTGGCCTCCAACTCCGGATTAACCTCCATGACCTTGCCGGACACCGGCGAAATGATGGCGAAAGTCGCTTTGATGGTTTCGATCTTCCCGATCTCTTGGCCCTGTTTGACTTCGACTCCTGGTTCCACGGTTTCCAGGAAAGCCACGTCACCCTTGGCCTTTTGCAGGAAGTCGGTCAACCCCACGGTGACCGTGCCGTTCTCAAAATTGGCCCAGAATTCATCCTGGCTGTACAGGTAGCCCACTTTCACTTTGAAAATGAATTTTTCATATGTGTACTCTAAAAATTCTGAAATCATCGCTTCTGTCCTTTCAGTGGAGCAGGTTCCCCACTTCTTTGACAATTTTCTTAACCAGGATGCTCCCGGCGAACTTCGGTTCCCCAGAAATAACCACCAGGGGACTGGGGTACTTGCGGGTGACCAGAAGCTGGCCAATTTCACTTTCCCTTTCTTCCTGGCTTTCTTTCAAGTTTACGTACTCCACTTTGGTTCGGCCGGGATAGGCTTCTTCCAGGGCTTCCCGCAATTCAGCCACTTTTTGCTGAAAGATGACCGCCATTTCCGGGAAGTAGCCGCCGGTACCGCAGGCGCATCCGCCGGAACTAACGGGAAAGTCAAGGATTCTTACGATGATGCGGTCATTTTGGGCCATTAGTTTGCCTCCTGAATCTTCAGTTTGTAACTATAATATATTCGCTTATGCGGTTATTGCAATAAATTTTCTCCAATTTTTTCTATTGTCGACGCACGGCGGCGTGCCTCTTCCCAAAACTTCCTTAATGTCAGTCCTAAGATCGCCTGAAGCCTTTGTGGCTTCATGATCATGGCGTCCTGATGGATGTCGTCACCCCGCATAATCGCCCCCCGTGATCCTCGTTTTTGCCCCCGGAGAGCCGCACCAGGACTGGCGGAAAACAGGCTGGGGTCGGAAACCTTGACCCGATTAGAGGGGGCAGCCCACTCTCATGGTTCCGCAGATCATGCCGCGTTGTCGGCCTGAGTCCCTAGGCCGGTATCACTTTGGGCACAAGTTCCCCTGCCATGACTTTTCCCCCGTCCAATACCGCCTCCTTTCCCCTCTACCTGGAGGAATTTTTGTAAAATTTCCCTGACCATCATATCGAACCCCGGGGGTGGGGGTGGCGTCTCCGGGTTTTCCATTTTCCGCTGCTGTGTGAGCGGCTGCCAGGGGCGCAGGCGGCGGGGCAGGCAGGTTGAGGCTTTCTCTCGCCAACGTCAGGGGCTGGTCTTTTCCTCTTCCCTTTTCCGGGAAGCGGTTGGAGGGCGGAACTGGTCTCCCGCCTTGGGCCAGGCCTTGCCCCTGGAAGCTGTGCCGTTCTCCGGCCGGAGAGTTCGGACGATCCGGACGTTTCGGACGTTTCGGATGTTTTTCCTAACCTGCTGGGCAGAAAAATTTTGGCAAAAATAAAGGGCATAAGGAGCCGACCAAATTTGAGCCTCCGGCCTGGTGACGGTGCGGCGGGCAATCAGAAGAATTAATCCGAACCCAGCTTCCCTCTCTTATCCTACCAATTTATCCGGCTGGAAGTAGTTGAAGCCAACCCTTCTTTTGGGACGAAGCGGGACGCGTCCCAGAAAAAAGGATGCATCCCACCCTGAGAGTGAGTATGTGTTCTGCAAAGAAAATGGCCGCCCCTATCGGGACATCTATTCCGGGTTCCGTCGGGCGGTGAAGAAGGCGGGGCTTGAAGAGGTGACGGTGCACCCCCTGCGGCATACGATGGGAGCCATCTGGTGATGAACGGGGTGGACCTGGTAACAGTAAAGGACCTCTTAGGGCATCGGGACCTCCGCACGACCTTGTGTTACGCCCACTTGGCCCCGGACCGGCGAACCTTTTTCTTTCTGAACCCGTAGGGAACCTGGAGATAGGCAATCAAGCCACGGCCAACCTGGGTGCCATTTTCTCGAGCCCTGTCTTGATCTGCACCAGCGTTTCGGAAATTGGCAAATTGGTAGCCCAAGTGGTAGCCCGAAACAATTTAGGGTCAGGCCGATTGACCTAACCCCTTGAAATTATGGAGCCGGCACGGGGATTCGAACCCCGGACCTGCTGATTACGAATCAGCTGCTCTACCGCTGAGCTATGCCGGCCTATACGAATATTTACTCGGTGGAGAGTATTTTGGCAACCGTAGAGTTTTCCTGCCGGAGAGGGCCGATCGGTTTAAGCCGGGGGGCCGGCAGCTTGGAGAAGTTCCTGTGCCACCACCTCCAGGAGACCCAAAACCGCGTCCAGATGCCAGAAGCGCTCCAGATTGGCCGGCACCGCAAAGGACACCTGAGCCGGGAACTCTTCGTCCGCCTGCCAGAGAATCACTTCCACCGACAGTCCGGGGAAAACCCGCAGGGCCAGCGCACCGTCCCCGGCCGGGCGGATTTCCGCCCCGAGGCGCTGTCCGGCTGCCAGAAAACCCGCCGGGTCGGAACCGAATCTTTCTTCCAAAGGTTTATTTGGCAGGGCGTGCGGCCCGGACTGCTGAAAAAAGGTGGTGCCTCCGGTTAAGCTCAAGGGACTGACCAATTGTCCCAGGGCTGCGGTATCCACCTTCAACAAATAAAGAAGGGCAGTGAGGCAGAGGCGGAAACCGGGCTCAACATCTTCTGCGCCGGACACTACAATCTGCTGGGCGGCCACGTCAACCCGGAGTTCGCGATTCAAAAAGGACAAGCGGTAGCAATTATCGGAGAAAATGGCGCCGGTGCGGCGGGTGACCGTCTCCGGGTCAGCTTGACGTAACTCCCGCCAGAATTCCTCGCTTACCTCAGCACATTTCTCATAAAGCATGGGTTTCGAATCTCCCGAAAAACGATTGCTGCTCAGACCCGGTTTTTTATCGCAATTTATTGTAAAAATATTCAAGGGTGGGATAATTATAATATATCCGAAAAATTATGGTTTATTCGCCTTTTCGGTTAATAAACATGCCTTGGAGAGCTTTCCTTTCCCTCGGGTTTCCGGGGAACCGCATTGGCTCCAGGGCCGCAAATAGAAGGGAACTCGGTTTTTAACGGATCAAAGGCATGGAAAAGTTCTTTTACCCTAAAAGTGTTGCGGTAGTTGGCGTGTCGGAAAACCCCCTTAATCTGGCCAAGGGCATCGTGCGCAACATGCTGGAGGCCGGCTACCGGGGGAAGATTTACCCGGTGGGCCCTCGGGGGGGAAGCATTTATGGTATCCCCATTTTGCACCAGGTGGAGGATTTGCCGGAGCCGGTGGACCTGGCAGCCATCCTGACGCCGGCCCGTTTTGTCCCCCGGGTGGTGGCCGCCTGCGGGGAGATGGGGATCCGTCGGGTGGTGGTGGAATCAGGGGGCTTTGCCGAGCTGGGAGAACAGGGTCGGGCCCTGGAGGAGGAAATCGCCCGGTTGATCGACCGCTATGACTTGAGATTGATCGGGCCCAACGGTTTGGGCGTGATCAACATGGAGATCGGTCTTTGCCTGCCCTTCTCCCAAATGGCCCCGATGCCCCGGAAAGGCAATATCTCCATTATTTCTCAGAGCGGGGGGGTGGGCATGCACCTTTCCGCCTGGATGACCAGGGAAGGCCTGGGTCTCAATAAATTCGTCAGCCTGGGCAACAAACTCAACGTGGCGGAAAACGAGGTTCTGAGCTATTTGTTGGATGATCCCGGCACCGAGGCGGTTTATTTGTATCTGGAAGGAGTGCACGACGGACGGGAATTTCTGCGGATGGCGCAGCAGTCCCGGAAGCCGGTGTATGTCCAGCTTCCCAACGTGGGCGAGGAAACTTCCGCCATCGCTTATTCCCATACCGCCTCTCTGGCGTCGGACGAACGGGTGGTGGAGGCCGCTTGCCGGCAGGCCGGCATCATCCGGGTGAAAAGCCAGGCTCATTTTTTGGTGGCGGCCAAACTGACGGGTCAGCCGCCCGTCCTGGGCGATAACCTGGTAGTGCTCTCCCGGAGTGGCGGCGAAGCGGTTATTGCGGCTTATGCTTGTCGGCAGTGGGGCTTCCGGCTGCCGCCCTTGGCCCCGGCATTGGCCGAATTTATTCACGAAAGCTCCCGCTCCAAGATCATTAAACCTACCAATCCCGTGGACTTGGGGGATATTTTCGATTTCTCCGTATATTCCCGGGTGATGGAGGAGCTGTGCCGGGATCCCGACGTGCACGCGGTGCTTCTCAACTACGGGCCGGTATATGACCCGGAGCGGGAGGAGGCACGCCGGATGGCGCGCACCATGATCGAGGATGCGCGTAAGTATGGGAAACCTTTGGCCATCTGTGTCACCGCCACTTTGGAGGAAGAGGAATTCTTCCGGGTTGAGTTGGGGTTTCCGGTATTTCACTTTCCGGGTCAAGCAGTGCGGGCTTTGGCTTACAGCCGGACTTTTGCCCGCCGTCCTCACCCGCAGGTGGGGGAAAGGGGGCCGTGGATCAGCCGGGACAGGATTACAGCCTTATTGGCGAGCCAGACGCGTTCCGGATTTCTGCCCATGACCGCCGCGCTGTCCCTCATCACCCACCTGGGCATCCCGGTGGCGGGCTGGCGGACGGCCGCCAGCGAGGCGGAGGCGCTCCCGGCGGCTGCCGATTTGGGCTACCCCGTCTGCTTGAAACTGGCCGCACCTTCCCTGGTCCATAAAACGGAAGCCGGCGGGGTCATCCTTGACCTTTATCAACCGGAGGATGTCTCCGCGGCGTTCGCCAGACTGGCGGAGGTGGCGGAGAAAAATTTGCCACCGAATGAGGCCTGGGAGGTGGTGGTCATGCCCCAAGTGCAAGGGGGCGAGGAGATCATCCTGGGGGCCCACCGGGACCGGACTTTTGGCCCGGTAGTGGCCTTCGGGGCCGGCGGCATCTGGACGGAGGTTCTGGAGGATGTGGCCCTGAAGGTGGCCCCCATCACCATGGAGGAGGCCTTAAATCAAGTGCTGGAAACCAAAATCGGCCAGATTCTCCAGGGGGTCCGGGGGCGGCCTCCGGCGGACTTAACTTCCATTTGCCGGGCCCTTACCGCCCTGTCCCAACTGATGATAGCCTTTCCCCAGATTCAGGAAGTGGACTTGAACCCGGTGCGAGTTTTCCCGGGCAGCAAAGGCATCCTGGCCCTGGATGCCCGGATTCGGGTGGGATAGGAAAAGACCATGGAGGTCAAACTCGCAGGCGGGGCTCGAAATAATTAACAAAACTTCTGAAATTTGGTTTTCAACTTATTGTAACTTTTGGAAATAAGATGGCTTGGTATCTCTGGCTAATGCCCTTGGTGGGCATCGTCGTGGGGCTCGGCGCCGCCTTCACCGGCTTGGGAGGCGGTTTTCTGATGGTGCCGCTGCTGATTTTTCTGGGTTTTTCCGCCCACCAGGCCGTGGGAACCTCTTTTCTGGGCATCCTGGTTATCTCGGTGTCCGCCCTGCTGGCCCATGGCCAACTGGCCCATGTGGATTACAAAACCGGCTTTCTCCTGGGTCTGGGCGGCGTCCTCGGAGCCTAGATCGGAGCACGTCTGTTGGATTACATTTCCACAGCCGACTTTAAAAAAATCTTCGCGGTGATTTTGCTGGGACTGGCCGTCTATTTGTTTCTGCAAAAATGAGGGGACACTTGTGGAAAACCCGCCCGGGGCCGGTGGGCAGTTCGGCCCGCTGATTCCTTCTTCCCATGGCTTAAAGTTACTTTTATGAAAGACATCTCCCCCCAGGAAGCGGCTGACCTGATTCGCCGGCACCGGCGCCTTGTAGCCCTCACCGGCGCCGGCATCTCGGTGGAGTCCGGCATCCCCGACTTCCGGAGCAAAGGCGGCCTGTGGGAACGCTTCGATCCCCGGGAGTACGCCACTATTCGGGCTTTTAAAAAAGATCCGGCCAAAGTCTGGCTAATGCTCCAAGAGATAGACCAGCTTATAAGAAAGGCCCGGCCCAATCCGGCTCATTACGCCCTGGCGGAATTGGAGGCCATGGGCCGCCTCCTGGGGGTCATCACCCAGAACGTGGACAACCTGCACCGAGCCGCGGGAAGCAAGAACGTCATTGAATACCACGGCAACGCCCAGCGCTTTGTATGCCTGAACTGCCGCGGCCGATGGCCCCGGGAAGCCCTGGACCTGGAGGCCACTCCCCTTTATTGTTACTGTGGCGGACTCATCAAGCCGGACGTGGTCTTTTTCGGGGAACCGATTCCGGAGGAGGCCCTGGAGGCCGCCAACTCCCTGGTGGCCAGTTGCGACCTTATGCTCATTATCGGCACCTCCGGGGAGGTGGCCCCGGCCAATATCCTGCCGGAAGTGGCCAAAGACCATGGCGCAATCATCTTGGAAAACAATCTGGAGCATACCCGCCTGAGCTTGTATATATCCGACTATTTCCTCCGGGGCCCGGCCGGGGTGGTGTGGCCGCAGGTGATGCAGCATTTGCGCCAGCTTACCTCTGCTGATCCAAATAAATAACCGGAGAATTTTCTTCCCCGGTTATCCCTCAGACCTTGGGCGGAGATCCGGATCCCCGGTTTCCTCCCTGTGTCATTGCCCTTTTCGCTCAAACCTCAGCCCCGTGGTGTCCGCATCCACCACAATGGTGTCGCCTTCCTTGAATTTTCCCTCCAACAGCAAGGGGGCCAGCTTGTCTTGGAGGTAATGCTGAATGGCCCGGCGCAGGGGCCGCGCTCCGTAAACCGGGTCATAGCCCTTTTCCGCCAGAAATTCCCTGGCATTGTCGGTGAGCACCAGGTCGATGTGGCGCTCGGCCAAAAGCTTCCGAAGCCGCGCCGTTTGCAATTCCACAATCTGCCGGAGCTGATCCAGGGTCAGACGGTGGAAGATCAGGATATCGTCCACCCGGTTCAGGAACTCCGGCCGGAAATGCAGCCTTAGGGCCTCCATGACCCGTTCCCTCATCTGCGCTTCATCAAGGGCTTCGGCAATGTACTGGCTGCCGATATTGCTGGTCATGATGATAATGGTGTTCCGGAAGTCCACGGTGCGGCCGTGGCCATCCGTGAGGCGGCCGTCGTCCAGAATCTGCAGGAGGGTGTTAAAGACCTCCGGATGGGCTTTCTCGATCTCGTCAAAGAGCACTACGGAGTACGGCCGGCGTCTTATCGCTTCGGTAAGCTGGCCGCCTTCTTCGTAGCCTACGTAGCCCGGCGGCGCCCCGATGAGGCGGCTCACCGTGTGCTTTTCCATGTATTCGCTCATGTCCAGGCGCACCAGGGCATCTTCGGAGTCAAAGAGAAACTCGGCCAAGGCCTTGGCCAGCTCGGTTTTGCCCACGCCGGTGGGCCCCAGGAAGATGAAAGAGCCCAAGGGTCGGTTGGGGTCCTGGAGGCCGCTCCGGGCCCGGCGCACCGCGTTGGCGATGGCCTGTACCGCCTCATCCTGGTTGACAATGCGCTGGTGCAGGCGCTCCTCCATGTGCAGGAGCTTCTGTTTTTCGCCTTCCAGTAAGCGGGAAACCGGGATGCCGGTCCATTTGGACACCACTTCCGCCACGTCCTCGGCGTCTACTTCCTCTTTAAGCATGGCCCCGTTTTTCTGGATTTCCGCCAGCTTCTGGTTTTCCGCTTCCAGCTCTTTTTGGAGGTTGAGGAGGACACCGTACTTGAGCTCCGCCGCCCGCCCCAGGTCGCCGTTCCGTTCGGCTTGTTGCGCCTCAATTTTAGCCTTTTCTATCTGCTCCTTGATGGCGCGGATTTTGCTGATGATCTCCTTTTCCTGCTGCCACCGGGCCTTGAGGGCTTCGCACTTTTCCCTTAGTTCGGCCAGGGTTTTTTCAATCTTGGCCAGACGTTCTTTGGAGGCCGGATCGTCTTCCTTTTTCAGCGCTTCCCGTTCGATTTCCTCCTGAATGATACGTCGCTCCAGTTCATCGATCTCCGTGGGCCGGCTGTCAATCTCCATGCGGAGTTTGCTGGCCGCCTCATCAATCAGATCCACGGCCTTGTCCGGCAAGTGACGGTCAGTGATGTAGCGGTGCGACAGGGTGGCGGCGGCCACGATGGCGCTGTCCTTGATGCGCACCCCGTGGTGCACTTCGTAGCGCTCCTTCAGGCCCCGCAGGATGGCAATGGTGTCCTCCACGGACGGCTCGGCCACATAAATGGGCTGGAAACGGCGCTCCAGGGCGGCGTCCTTTTCGATATACTTGCGATATTCGTTAATGGTGGTGGCCCCGATGCAGTGGAGTTCGCCCCGGGCCAAGGGCGGCTTGATCATGTTGGAGGCGTCCACTGCCCCTTCCGCGGCACCGGCCCCCACCAGGGTGTGAAGCTCGTCGATGAACAGGATGATCTGACCTTCGGATTCGATGACTTCCTTGAGAACGGCCTTAAGCCTCTCCTCGAACTCCCCCCGGTACTTGGTCCCGGCAATCAGGGCTCCCAAGTCCAGGGCCACTATGCGCTTGTCTTTCAGGGACTCGGGCACGTCCCCGTTGACAATGCGCTGGGCCAGGCCCTCCACAATGGCGGTCTTGCCCACCCCGGCTTCGCCGATGAGGACCGGGTTGTTCTTGGTGCGCCGGGACAGCACCTGGATAATGCGCCGGATTTCGCTGTCCCGGCCGATGACCGGGTCCAGTTTGCCGGCTCGGGCCATTTCGGTCAGGTCCCGGCCGTATTTCTCCAGGGGCTGAAATTTCTCCTCCGGGGCCTGGTCGGTGATGCGGGTGGAACCCCGCAGTTCCGCCAGGGCCTTCAGTATGCTTTCCGGGGTGATGCCCGCGTTGGCCAGCAGCCGGCCCACGTCACTGGCCTTGTCCACCGCCATCCCATAAAACAGGTGCTCGGTGGAGACATATTCGTCCCTCATCCGGTCGGCCTGCTTGAAGGCCTCGTCCAGCACTTTATTCAAAGCGGGGGAGATGTACACTTGGGCCCCCTCCACCCGGGGCAGTCGGGTGAGGATGTCCTCCACCCCGCGGATGATTTTCTGCAGATCCACTTCCAGTTTTTTGAGCAGGGGCCGGATGAGCCCCTCTTCTTGAGCCAGAAGTTCCCGTAGCAGATGCGCCGGCTCTATCTGGGGGTGACCCAGTCGCCGGGCCAGTTCCTGGGCTGCCTGCAAGGCCTCCTGAGCTTTAAAGGTTAATTTGTCCAATCTCACGGGCATGTGTTTCGCGCCTCCGCCATCAAGTGGCTAACTTCAAGTAATTTTTGTAAATTTTAAGCATGATATCAAACCTGTCAAGAAAGCCGGGTCGCAAAAATTGCGATAAAGCGGATTATTCTGGAGAAAGGTCCCGAGCAGGATATAATGAAAAAGGTATGCGCCAGACAGTCATCATTCCGGCCCGCTATGGTTCCACCCGCCTGCCCGGTAAGGCTCTGGCCGAGATTTTGGGCAAGCCCCTGATCCAGCGGGTTTATGAGCAGGCGGCGCAGATCCCTGGTCTGGACGGTCTTTATGTAGCCACCGACGACGAACGCATCCGGGCCTGCGTGCTGAGCTTCGGGGGCCGGGCCCTTATGACCCGGGGCGACCACCCTTCCGGAACCGATCGTCTGGCGGAAGCGGCCGGTCTGCTTGACCTCGACCCCGAAGACATTGTCCTCAATATCCAGGGGGATCAGCCCGTATTCCCGCCGGGGCTTGCCAGAGAGCTAACGGCGCGCTTGAAAATGGAAGCCGGTGCGGTCATGGCCACCCCGGCCAAGCGCTTTTCCGATCCGGTGATGGCCCGAAACCCCCATGTGGTCAAAGTCGTCTTTGATTGCCGGGGCCGGGCTCTGTACTTCTCCCGGAGTCCGCTGCCCTTCTGGCGGGATGGCAGAAACCCGTATTTTTACAAACACATCGGTATCTATGCTTACCGGGTGGAGTTTCTGCAGAAATTCGTCTCTTTGCCGCCCGGCCGCTGGGAAGAGGCGGAGAGGCTGGAACAGCTTCGGGCCCTGGAACACGGCTTCCCTATCCATATTGTGGAAACCGAAGAGGACACCCTGGAGGTAGACACCCCCGAGGACCTGCGCCGGGTGGAGGCTTATCTGATTCAAAATTCCAGGTCCAAGGTTCAAGAATGATCGCTCCCGCCTGAAATCCTTTAGCTTATGAATCGACAGATCTCTCCGATAGCAGTCTCCACTGCCCTGGGCTTGGGGGGCCGGGGCATTTTCCCTTATACCCTGTGGCCCGCTTACCGCCGCCTCCGGCGCACTGTCCGGGAAACCGGCACCACTGTCTTCACCAAGTCAGCCACCCGTCACCCCCGACAGGGAAATTTCATCCCCTGGAATCCCCTGACCTGGAAATACATCCGCCGGCTCCCGGGCGGCGGCCTGCTGAACGCCTACGGCCTGACCAATCCCGGCGCGGAAGCGAGTGCCCGGGCCATCCGGGCTTCCCTGGCCGCAGGATTCCGGGTCGTCCCCAATCTGTATCCCGAATTTGCCAAAGGCCCGGACCGAGCCATTCAGGAAACTCTGGAAACGGTGCGCATTTATCAAAGGGCCCTGGGCCGTGATTTTTGGGCCCTGGAGCTCAACTTCTCCTGCCCCAATTCCGCCGAGGAGATCCGGCAAAATGTCGCCCAGGCCTTGGCCTGCAGTAAAGCTCTGCGGCGGCAGTGTCCCGACCTTTACCTTATTGCCAAAATCAGCCTCTGCCACCCATATGAGTTCGCCCAGGAGCTGGAGCGCCTGGGGGTGAACGCTATCCACGGGGTCAATTCCATCCCCTATGACCTGGTGTATCCCCAGGGGCCGCCTTCGCCCCTGGCGGACGCGGGTGGCGGCGGGGTCTCCGGCGGCCCCGCTTTTGGGCTGGCCTATCGGTATAATGCGGAGTTGCGGAAAAAGGTAAAACTGTTCCTGATTATGGGCGGTGGGGTGACAAAGCTGGAGGACGTGAAAAGATATATGGACGCCGGGGCGGATGCGGTTAGCCTGTGCACCCTGGCCTTGCGGAATCCGAAGGAGGCCGCCGGAATTGTCGCCACCTTTGCAAAGAAGGCTTGAGGAAGGAGACTTTTAAAGGGACCGGATGGCTTTTGAAGAGCAGGAAAAAACCTCTTTGGAGCCGCTGGCCCGCCGGATTTTCCGGGCCGGGCGGGAAGCTCTGGTGGTGGCCGACCACGACCTGATGGCCTGGGCCGCGTCCCGGGGACTGCCACTGCCCCAGGCCTTTGAGGCCGCGCTGGCCGCAGCCATTTTCCCCGAATCCCTGGAGCGCAACTTCCCGGCCCTGAGCGCCGCAGAGCAGCTCCGGCTTTTTCAAAGCCGGGTCCTCATCGTCGGCCTGGGGGGGCTGGGGGGCTTCCAGGCCGTGCTTCTGGCCCGCCTGGGGGTAGGGCATCTTGTCCTGGCGGACGGCGACGTCTTTGCCCTTTCCAACCTCAACCGCCAGCTGTTTGCCACTGAAAGGACCCTGGGCTTCAACAAGGCTCTGGTGGCGGCCCAACACCTCAAGGAAATTCACCCGGCCCTGACCGTAGAACCCATAGACCAGTTTCTCGGCCCGCAGAACCTGCCCTATTACCTAACCCGGGTACAGGTGGCGCTGGACGGCCTGGACAACCTCAATTCCCGCCGGGAATTATTTGCAGCGGCACAGGCTGCCGGGGTGCCCCTGGTGCATGGTGCGGTGCAAGGGCTTTTCGGCCAGGTGGCCACTGTCCTGCCCCAGGATGGGGACAGCTTCCAGAAAATCTACGCCGCGGCCGGGGCCGAAGGCCCGCCGGAAGTGCTGGCCCCGGTGGTCAGCCTCATCGCCAGCCTTCAGGTTCAGGAGGCAGGGCGGCTGCTGCTGGGCCGGCCGCCGGCCTACCACAATGCTCTGGCCTATTTCCATGGCGACACCGGCCGCCTGGAAGTGCTACCCTTGGAATGAAAACAAGCAGGAGGCCAGGCTTTCAGCTTATGCTTTGCGAATTCCAGCAAGGTGTGGCAGTTTTACCCCAAAAACTGAAAACTCCACCTTCACCCCCCGCCGATGGGGGGAAACAGACCCAGACGTTCGTCCCCTTGTAAAAGGAAATCCGGCCCCTGGCGGACGCCGTTCACCATGATGAGGGTTACTTCTTCAGGGGGCAGGCCAAGACGGCGGATAACCTGGGAAACCGGCGTGCCCGGCACCACTTCCAAGGTTAATCCCTGATAGGGATTGTAGTCCGGAAAGAAACGTCGGAGGGAGGCATTAAGGAGAACCTGAAGCGGCATGGCGTTGGCAGCCGAGCTCGGGGCGGGGGATCCAGCCCTCCGCCCTTCCATGTTTTCCCTATTTAAAATCCTTCCAACACCCGGTCCACTTCCTCATCCGTGAAATCCCAAGTGACATTGTGGGGCTTGAGGTACTCCTTAAAAAACTCCGGCAGGCGGTCGTGAACCTTGGTGAAGCCCGCCTCCCGGTTAAAACTCCGTTCATCCTTGAGCACCTGGCTCCCCAGAGCAGTGATGTCTTCCCCGGTCAGACTCAAACCATAACGGGCGTTTATCATCTCAAGGATGCAGGGGAGCGCGTCGGGGTTGTCCAACACCGCAAAAGCCACAAACAGGCACAGGCCGGTGGAGTCGATGGCCGCGGTGGCCACCTGGAGATTCCGGGAAAGCTCGACATTGCCCTCCTTTTTCAAGGGATCGCCACCCCCGGCACAGCCCAGGATATTAACGGCCACCCCATAGCCCGCGGTGTGGTCGGCACCCATGGGGCTGGTGGCGTAAGTCAGGCCCACGCCTTTTTCCGCCCGGGGGTCATAGGCCGGCAGACCCTGGCCTTTAACCGCTGGCACCCGGTCCACGCCCAGGGCCCGGCCGGTGAATACCGAGCCGTTGCCGATGATCCGTCCCCAAGGGTCATCGGTGGCCACTTTTTTCACCATTTCAATGGCCGCCGCCCCGTCGCCCCAGGGAATAATGCCGCCCTCCATCAGGACCCCCAAAGTGCAGCCCATTTCGATGGTGTCCAGGCCGTAGTCGTCGCAGAGGCGGTCGATGACCGCGATCTCATCCAGATTGCGGATCAGGGTGTTGGCCCCCAGGGCCCAGATGGTTTCGTATTCAAAGCCGGAGGTGAGGTATTTGCCGTCTTTGTCGAGGTAAGTTTGGGAGCACTGGATAACGCAGCCGGGGTGACAGCCCTCCTTGGTCTTGCCGCCCCGCTGTTTGATTAGCTCGGCCATGCGTTCGCCGCTGATATCTTCGGCGAATTCGAAGCGGCCGCGGCGGAAATTCTGGGTAGGCAAGGCGCCGGCTTCATTGACGATGTTGATGAGCACCGCGGTGCCATAGGCGGGCAAAGCCTGGCCGCTCACCGGATGCTCTTTCAGGCATTTGGCCCACCGACGGGCGGCTTGTTTGAACCTTTCCGGGTCAGCCAACGGCACCGCCGGGGTACCGCGGTCATCCACCACCAAAGCTTTTAGTTTTTTGGAGCCCATGAGTGCCCCCAGGCCGCCCCGGCCGGCGGCCCGCCCCGGCCGGCCCGCGGGATCGGCAAAGTGGATGGAGGCTCCGGTCAGGCGTTTTTCCCCGGCCTGGCCGATGCTCACCACGCCCACCCCTTTGCCGAAGCGCTCCCACAGCCTGGCCATGGTCTGGTAGTTACCCAGGCCGGCATATTCTTCCGCCGGGTGAAATTCGACGCCGGTCCGAGTTATTTGTACCAGAGACCAGCGGCCGTCATCCGGCTTGCCCTCCACCACCACGGCCTTGATCCCCAAGCGGGCCAGTTTGCTGGAAACCAGGCCCCCGGAGTTGCTTTCCTTGATGCCGCCGGTCAGGGGGGACTTGCCGCCCACGGAAATGCGCCCGGCGTTGGCCGTCGGCGTACCGGTGAGTAAGCCCGGCGCCATTACCAGCTTGTTGGCCCTGCTCAACGGATGGCAGGTGGGAGGCACCTCCTCCCAGATGATCCGGGAAGTCAGGGCACGGCCGCCCAACCGGCCCCAAGCCACGGGCACATCCTGCCACCCAAAGGTCCGGTCCGTCATATTCAGTCGCAGAATCCTGGACATGGGGGTCTCCTTCCGGCACCAGCCTTTTGGGTTTAAGGCCTTTCTTCTGCGTGGCATAGAAAGGCATCGATGTCAACCGTAAATTTAAAGTCCGAAAAAGTTGACAGATTAGCCTTCCTCTTTTCCTCCCGCCTTGGCCATCTTTAGCTTACTCCCTGGTCAATGGCCTCGGCGGTGATGCGGCACAAATCCTCCAATTCCTCCGGGGAGATGCACAGAGGCGGCATCAGGACAATGACATCTCCCAAAGGCCGCAGGATGGCCCCCAGCTTTCGGGCCGCCATGATCACCCGGTGCCCGGTGCGCTGGGCCAGAGGGAAAGGCTCTTTGGTTTCCTTGTCCTTGACCAGCTCAATGCCCACCATGAAGCCCCGTTGGCGGATTTCTCCGATATGCGGGTGGGCTGCCATCTCGGTTAAACGCTCATGCAACAGGGCGATTTTGGGTTGCAGGTTATCAATAACCGCGTCTTTTTCGAAGACCTCCAGACTGGCCAGGGCACAAGCCGCGGCCAGAGGGTTGCCGGTGTAAGTATGGCCGTGGAAAAAGGTTTTGAATTCATGGTATTCGCCCAAAAAGGCGTCGTAAATCTCATCGTTGGTCAAGGTGGCCGCCAAGGGGAGATAGCCTCCGGTGATGCCCTTGGACAAACATAAAAGATCCGGACTGACATTTTCGTACTCACAGGCGAACATCCGGCCGGTCCGGCCAAAGCCGGTGGCCACTTCGTCGGCGATCAGAAGCACATGGTGAGCCCGGGTCACTTCCCGCACCCGTTGGAGATAGCCCGGCGGCTGGGTGATCATGCCCGCCGCCCCCTGCATTACCGGTTCCAGGATCACCGCGGCCAATTTGTGGCGATAAACGGACACCAAATTCTCCAGATTGGTCAGGCACTGCTGCCGGCAGTCCCCTTGGTCGGGACAGCGGTAGCAGTAAGGGGCCGGAGCTTCCAGGCTGTCAAATAACAAGGGGCCATAAATGTCTTTAAAAAGCGGGATGCCCCCCACGGACAGGGCCCCCAGGGTGTCGCCGTGGTAGGCGTGGCTCAGCCTTAAAAAGCGCCGCTTTTCCGGATGACCTCGCAGCTGCCAGTACTGGAAGGCGATTTTCAAAGCCACCTCCACACTGGTGGCGCCATTGTCTGAGAAAAACACCTTGTTGAGGCCCTCCGGGGTGATCTCTGCTAGGCGGCGGGCCAGAAGGATGGCCGGGGAGTGGGCGAGTCCCAGAAGGGTGCTGTGGGCCACCTGGGCCAGCTGTTCCTGAATGGCCCGGTCCAGTTCCGGACGCCGGTGCCCATGGACATTACACCACAGGGAGGCAACCCCGTCCAGGTAGCGCCGGCCCTGATAATCATAAAGGTAAACCCCCTCTCCCCGGGTGATGACAAGAAGCTCTTCTTCCCGGAAGCCCTTCATCTGGGTGAAAGGATGCCAGAGATGCTCATGGTCCCAGCGCACCAGGGAGTCGTAGGAGATCGACATCCGCCTTCCTTCCCAAGATAAAAATACTTTTTGAGATTATAAAGTTTCCGGCTTCAGGTTTCGATTAAAAAAATGCCCATTCACCGGAAGGGGTAAGCCCCTGAAAGGACCGGGGGGCAGGCTTGCCTTTTCAGGGCGAAGGAATGAACCCGTAAGAAGGCCCCTTTTCGGGACTTTAGGAAAGGGCCGGAATATCAAGGATATAGGCGCAAATCCAACAGTCTTGCCGGTGCAGGCTACTGGCCTGGGCTATCAGGCCTTCCGGGCTGGGGACCGCCGCGTCAGCCGCAGTTCCGCCGGCCTTCTGGCTTCCGGCTTCCGCCCCGCCGCGGGACGCCGATTTTCCATAAGCTGAAAACGCTTCATTTTGTTAAACAAAGTGGTACGGCTGATGCCCAGGGCCTGCGCGCACAGCTGCCGATTCCATTTATGGCGCTCCAAGGTCTCCAGAATAATCTGTTTTTCCGCATGGGCCAGGGCGTCATCCAAAGTCAGATCGGCATTGGCCGGCACCGCGCAAACCACCCCTTCCCGGATGTATTGAGGAAGGGACTCGGGGATGATGTAGTCGCCGGGGGTGAGGATCACCGCCTGCTCCATAACATTTTCCAACTCCCGGACATTGCCGGGCCAGCGGTAACGCAACAGGACCTGGAGGGCACTCTTGGAAAGACCTTTGACCCTGCGCCGGTGCACCACATTGAACTGTTGGATGAAGTGCTCCGCCAAGGGAGAGATATCGCTCAGACGCTCCCTCAAGGGCGGGATCGCCAAGGATACCACGTTGACCCGATAATACAGGTCCTCCCGGAATTTTTGCCGGGCCACCTCCTCCTGCAGGGAGGTGTTGGTGGCGCAAATAATGCGGACGTCCACCGGAATGAGGGAATTGCCACCCACCCGTTCGATGACTTTTTCCTGGAGAACCCGGAGCAGCTTGACCTGCAGGTTCGAGGAGGCCGAATTGATGTCGTCGATGAAGATGGTGCCGCCGTGGGCTTCCTCAAATTTGCCCTTTTTGTCCCGGATGGCCCCGGTAAAGGCCCCCCGTACGTGGCCAAAGAGCTCGCTCTCCAATAAGGTCTCGGACAGCGACCCGCAACTGATCTTGATGAAGGGTTTGTTCTTCCGGGCGGAATGCTGGTGGATATATCGGGCCAGCAGGGACTTGCCGGTGCCGGATTCCCCGGAGATCAGGACGGTGGCCTGGGTGTCGGCAATGGTGTGCACCAATTCCAGAAGCTGCTCCATCTTCCGATCCCGGAATTTGAAAGTGTCCTGCAAATCCCAGGGCCTGAGCCGCTGCTTCAATAACTGATAGGATTCCTGCAGTTTCTGCTGCTCCAGGGCGCGCTGCAGCGTGAGCTTGAGCCGGGTGTCATTAATGGGCTTGGTGATATAATCATACGCCCCTAGTTTGATGGCCTCCACTGCTCCGTCAATATGGCCGTGGCCGGTGATGAAGATGATCAGCGCGTTGGAATCGAGCCCCTTCAATTCCTTAAGCAAATCTAAGCCGTTCAGGCCCGGCATATGGATATCCGAAAGGATGAGGTTGTAGGGCTCCTGCTTGACCTTGGTCAGAGCGCTGGCGCCGTCCAGGGCGGTATCCACCGTGTAGCCTTCCAGGGTCAGCATCTCTCGGAGAGAGTCACATACCAGAGAGTCGTCATCCACCACCAGGATTCTGTGATTATTTTGTGCCAAGGCTTCCCCCTAGTCCGGATTTCGGCAATAAGATCTGCACTTTGGTGCCCATTCCCGGTTGACTTTGTACCATTAGCTGTCCGTGGTAACGTTCCAAGATTTTCCGGCAGATGGGCAAACCCAAGCCAAGCCCCTGAACCCCGTCCTTGGTGGAATAAAAGGGCTGAAAGATCTGGCTCAGTTCCTGGGAAGAGATGCCGATTCCGGTGTCTTCAAAGTCAATTTCCACCTGATTGTTGTTTATCAGCCCGTAAATATTGAGTTTTCCCCCTTGCGGCATAGCCTGCAGGGCGTTCTTGATAATGTTGATGAAGACATGGTACAGGTCACCTTCCACCTTGAGGTTACGGAATTCCTTGGGGGGATGAAAGCTCACCTGAACCCGCTGGTCACTGGCCTGGAACATCATAATCTTCACGGCATCCTGCAGCAGATTCAGCAGGTTATCCGTGGCGCGGGGCGCCTTCAAGGGGTTGGCGGAAGAAAGCAGCGACCGGATGGTAAGGGACATTTTGTGAAGCCCTTTGATGGCCTCGCTCAGATAACGGTCCACTTCCTCGGGATCGTTTTTCTTCATCTGGGCCAGGGAAAGGTAGCGCCGGATGCCATCCAGAGGGTTGTTCAGTTCGTGGGCCACACACAGGGAAAGCTTGCCCATGATGGCCAGGTGCTCGTATAGATGCAGTCGTTGTCGCAGTTCCTCCAATTCGCTGACATCCTCGATCAACAGGATGGTTTGGTAGGTGTCCCCCGGTTGAGGCAGGGGGATCATTTTCAGTCCCAGAAAGCGGCAGCCTTCTTCCTCAGTGTTCCGAAAACTCTTCAACGGCGGCAGTTCCATCGGTTCCAAGGTATCCCGGAGCTTACGGAAGGCTTCCCCCAGGAGTTCCTGGTCGGCAGCGGAGAGTCCCAAATAAGGAATAATGTTTTTGCCGCGCAGATCTTTGCCTCGGACTCCCAGCAAACGGGCTAAGGCATCATTGACCTGGATGACCTTGAAATTCTTATCCAGAAGCGTCACCCCCAAGGGAAGGTGCTCTTTGACCAGGGGCCCCAGGAGCAGCTGGAATTCGGCTTCGGGCCGGGGTTCCCGCGCTTCCAGGATTTCCACCAGGAGCCGGCCGAGAAGCCAGGCCAGAAACAGGTCCCGGGCGCTGAAGGGCTTTTGGTCCTCCGGGTCGGTGAGGTTAATAACTCCCCAAAACTTGGAGCCCGTCAAGGGAATGATCATAAAAGTGCCGGACTTATAGGAAAAACGCCGATGGCTCAGGGAGAAGCGGGGATCCAGGTCGATATCCGCCACCAGAAGGGGGCGTCTCTGGGTGGCCACATAGCCCATGATGCCCGCAGTGACAGGGACTTCGGCGGCCAGTCTGGCTTCGGCATCCGGTCCCCGGGCAGCCAGACCGGTGAACCGGTTCATGTTCTGGTCAAAGAGAAAGATGGAACTCTGGGTGGCTTTCACCAGTTCGTAGGCCCCGTCCAGAAAGGCCTGACCGATGGCGGCCAACGGACCACCCCGCGCCCCTACTTCCCGCAACCGCGTCAGGACCGCCGCCTCCGGGGTGTCGGAAAGCAGCTCCAGGGCCTGGAAGCCCAGGGCTTCGGCGCCCTGAAACACGAACTCCAGGTCCCGTTGCATCAAGGAGAGGCGACGGAATTCCAGGGCCCGCTGGATGGCATGCCTCAGAATCTCGGTTTGGATGGGTTTGGGCAGATAATCAAAGGCCCCCAGCTTCACCGCGGTCACCGCGTCCTGAAAATTGGCATAACCGGTAAAGACAATGACAGGAATATCAGGATAGTGCAGGCGCACATACTTCACCAGTTCCATGCCAGCGATCTCAGGCATCACCATATCGGTGAGCACCAGGTCATAGGAGCCTTTTTGCAGCCGGACCTGGGCCTCTTTCACATTTTTGGCGGTATCCACCAGGTAGTTGGGGCGCAGGAGATCCTGAACCAGCTCCAAAATGCCCGGATCGTCATCCACCACCAGAATCCAGGGAGTCTGTTTCATAAGGCAGTCTTCCCAAATTGTCTCAGCCTATCAATCTTTTATTCGGCATAGGCTCATATCTTCTTTATATCCTGGCAAAATGCCTCCGATTCCTTACATTATGGTGCGACCGTAATGCTTCTGAAGAAACTGGCGGTACTCACCGGTGCGGACTCGTTCCAGCCAGTCCGGGTGGGCCAGATACCAGGCGATGGTCCGGCGCAGGCCCTCCTCCAAGGCAACCCGGGGACGCCAGCCCAAGGTATCCGCAATTTTCCGGGTATCCAGGGCATAACGCCAATCATGGCCTGGTCGGTCCGGGACAAAGGTGATAAACCTTTCCAGGTTCCCCAGATCCGGGCGCTTTTCCGCCAGCAGGGTCAGCAGCAAGCGCACCAGCGCCAGATTGGTTCTTTCCTGGCCTCCGCCGATATTATAGGTTTCCCCCACCTGCCCCTTTTCCAGGACTAAAAGCAAGGCCTCGCAGTGGTCCTCAACAAACAGCCAGTCCCGGACATTGCCCCCCTCCCCGTAAAGGGGGATGGGTTTCCCCTCCAACGCCTGACAGAGGGCAAAAGGAATTAGTTTTTCCGGAAACTGGTAAGGGCCGTAATTATTGGAACAATTGGTAATAACCACCGGAAAGCCGTAGGTCCGGAAGTACGAACGCGCCAGCCAGTCTGCCGCGGCCTTAGAGGCCGAATACGGGCTGGAAGGGGAATAAGGGGAGGATTCGGAGCAGGGCGGCGCCTCAGAAGTCAAAGACCCGTAAACCTCGTCCGTGCTGACGTGGAGAAAGCGGCAGCCTTGGGAGCTGTTATTCCAGGCCTGGCGCGCCGCTTCCAGCAAAGTAAAGGTCCCCACAATGTTGGTGTGCACAAACGCGGCCGGAGCAAGGATGGATCGGTCCACATGGGTTTCGGCCGCAAGATGGACCACCAGGCGGATGGGATGGCGGCGGAATAAGGAGGCTACCGTTTCCGGATCGGCAATATCCCCCTGCACAAAGGTATATAGAGGGTCGCCGGCTAAATCCGCCAGGTTTTCCGGGTTGCCGGCATAGGTGAGAAGGTCCAGGTTGATAAGGTGCCAATCGGGGCGGACACGCCGCACGTAGCGGATGAAATTTGTGCCGATGAACCCCGCTCCCCCCGTAATCAAGACGGTGGTCATATCCAGCCGATCTCCCCCTTTGGCTGAGGCTAACCTATATATGCGAAAACTGCGGCAGTGACCGGTTAAGCAGTGTTTTTGCTACATGGCACTCACATTCTTTAAACAATTTCCCCGGCTCAATGTTCATATTATTATACATGGAAGGCTTTCCTTTCTGAATAATTTTTTAAATTGAGGCCCTCCTAGCACATAACCTGCTGAGATTATTTAAAGATTGCCAAAATGTTAACAGTTTTAAACATTCTCTGATCTAGGTCTTTCCTTATCTTGGCCTTTTTTGGTTTAAATTCGTTAACAAAAACTGTGCCAAAAGTTTAGGAAAAAGAATTTTTTTGAAAACTATTCTTAACCCGTTAAAAGTGACAAGAAAACCGTGAGGTTTATTCTTTGACATAAGGAGGGGAAACCCCGGCGGGGAAAGGCAGGAGGGGTGTGGGCCGCGGGCGCCGGCCTCAACTTCCGATAATGAACCGCACCAGCCTCACGACCAGAGGATTCAGGTATGGACTGACAATGCCTTGGTGGGTAATTCTTTCCACCAGAAAGATGGCGACAATGAGGATAGGTCCGATAAAGTTGAGCACCCGCTTCAGGGTTTGAACCCGGTCCGGGAGGCAGCCCACTAGCCAGGACCCTATGGTCAAGGGCGGGAGAGGCAATAGATGGTAGACCGCGGTGGTGACATTGACCCCCAATACCATCATGAACACCAGCGGATCCATGTCCAGGTATTTGATGAGAAACACCAAGCTGGCAGCGATGTTGGCCAGCAGGATATTGGCGACCGGCCCGGCCAGGCGGGCCAGCAGCAGATAAAGGCAGGGATGCCGGAATTTGGTGGGGTCAATATCCATGGGCTTGGGCCAGCCGAACCCGGTCACCAGATAGCACAGACTGCCCAAAAAGCTCAGGTGAAACAAGACATTGAAATGGAAGCGGTCCTTGGCCCCCGGGCGGACGTCGCCCAGGATGGTGGCCACCCAAGCCTGGGCCTCCGCATTGATCATGATGGCCAGCAGGGCCGAGACCACAAAGGAAACAAAGACGTCAAAGGCCAGGTTGTCAGGGTGGGGGATATAAGGAATGGACCAGGGCGTCCCCGGGACTGTAATAATTTTCCGCTCCTCCCAAACAAGAGAGAAGGCAGGACGCTGCCCTGCCTTCTCTTCAGAGCCCCGGACTGCCAAGGCCCGGGAGCGAGGTTTGCGTTTATTCCGTGACGTGCATGGGCCGCTTGGCAAGCCGGCACACGATCACGCCGATGATCAACACCAAGGCGGAGAGGTAGAAGGCCCAGGTCAGGCTGCCGGTCAAGTCCTCGATGGTGCCGCCCAGGCGGGTCATGAAGAAACCGAGACCCCACCCCAGGAACACCAAGCCGTAGTTCATGCCCAGGTTCTTAGGCCCGAAGAAGTCCGCGGTGTAGGAGGGCAGAAGAGACAAACCGCCGCCATACTGCCAGTAGGCGATGCCCACGGCCAAGAACAGAAGGACCAGGTTGCCGGAAGCAATGATCCAGGGCATCAGGAACAGGCAGAGGGCTGAGACCAAGCAGTTAATGGTATAGGCGTTGTCCCGCCCGATAATGTCTGAATACTTGCCGGTGCCGATGCGGCCCAGAGCATTTACCAGACCGCCGTAAGAGGCCAGAATCCAGGCATTGCGCTGCAAGAATTCTACGCCTTTGGCCGCCTTGTTCAGAATAGGCGCGGCGTTGGCGATGATCAGCAAGCCCGACTGGGTGGTGGCGATGAACAGCCACACCAAGGCATAAAACTGCCAGGTTTTCACCATCTCTGAAGGTGCCCAGTCCACCGCGGTGACCGCTCTGGCGGCCATGGAGGTGGCCGGCGCCGCCGGAGGCACATAGCCGGGTTCCGGCCACTTCAGCAAGGAACCGGCAATTATGGTGACCGTGGCGAAGAAAATTCCCAAAATTACGAAGCTGCCGGTGAGGCCGGTGGAACGGATGAGAAATTCACCCAAAGGCGAAATGTACAAAGCCGCGCCGCCATAACCGCTGACCACCAGGCCGGCCACCAACCCCCGCTGATGCGGGCCGAACCACTTCAGGGCCGCCGGGGTGGGGGCGGCGTAGCCGATGCCCATACCGATGCCGCCCAGGATGCCGAAGCCGATGATCAAACCGGCATAACTTTTGGAAAGGCCGGCGATAATACAGCCAATTGCCAGGAACAGACCGCCGGTGATGGCGCCCACCCTGGGTCCCAACTTATCCTGGATGCGGCCGCCGGGAATCATGAATAAAGCAAAGATAATGACGCACAGAGAAAACGGGGTGGAACACTGGGCGGCAGTCAAATAAGACCACCCGGGAAACTGGGGAATGGGCGTCCCCGCCAACTCCAGCATGAGCTTCCCTTCTTTCATGGGAACCTTCAGGTACTTGACCCAAACGCTCCAAGCGTAAAGGATACCCAGGCACAGGTTGATGGCGGTCCCGGCAAACACGGTGACCCATGCCCTTCCTGGAACTTTGCCTGCTGCCATACGATCCCTCCTTCTTCAAGATGACCAGAGATAGAAGCCCAAAATACACTGATCAGCAAAGGTTAACAAACGGGTCCGCAACCCCTTTTCTAACTAACCGACTGGACACCTCCTTTCCGGGGCAGGGCTAGACAAAGGAAGGGTGATATTTGCAGTCTCGGTTGCATAATATAGCGCTTAAGTGGTACTTGGCAAGGGAAAAATTAGGGGGAGCAATACTTTATATGTCGCATTTGCGACCCTTCTGTACAGATATTGACCCATCCAGGAGGGGGTTAACGGGACCAGACCCGACAAGCGGCCGCCACTGTCATCTCCAGGTCCCGGACGGTGTGGGCCAGCGAAACAAACCAGGCCTCGAACTGTGAGGGCGGCAGGTATACGCCTTCGGCCAGCATTCCCTGAAAAAACCGGGCAAAAAGTCCCGTGTCCGCCCGCTTGGCCTCCTCCAGATTGGTCACCGGACCCTCGGTGAAAAAGGCCGTCAACATGGAGCCCACCCGGTTGACGGTCAGGGGTACGCCATACTTCGTCGCCGCCTGGGTCAATTCCTGGGACAGCCAGGCGGCCTTTTGCTCCAGGTCTCGGTAACACTCCGGTTTCTTCAGGGCTTCCAGCGCAGCCCGCCCGGCCGCCACCGCCACCGGATTGCCGGAAAGGGTGCCGGCCTGGTAGACGGGACCCACCGGCGCCAGATGTAACATCAGCTCCCGGCGCCCGCCGTAAGCGCCCACCGGCAGGCCGCCTCCGATGATCTTACCCAGACAGGTAAGATCAGGACTGACGCCGTACAGGGCTTGAGCCCCGCCCCAAGCCACCCGAAAGCCGGTGATGACTTCATCAAAAATCAGAAGAATGCCTTCCTGGTCACAGATACGCCGCAGTTCTTCCAAAAATCCGGCCTGGGGCGGCACCACTCCCATGTTGCCAGCCACCGGCTCCACGATGATGGCCGCAATTTCTCCCGGATATTCCTTCACCGCCCAGTTTACCGCCTCCAGGCTGTTGTATGGCACAGAGATGGTGAGCTGGGCGATTTCCAGGGGCACGCCGGGGCTACCGGGGATGGCTTGGGTAAGCACACCGCTGCCGGCGGCCACCAGCAAAGAGTCCGCGTGGCCGTGATAACAGCCGTCAAACTTGAGGATCCGGGGTCGACCGGTGACGGCCCGGGCCAGCCTCAGGGCGCTCATGCAGGCCTCGGTGCCGGAGCTCACCAGCCGCACCATTTCCAAAGAGGGCACGGCCTCGGTCAAAATCTGGGCCAGCTCCACCTCCCCCGGACAAAGGGCACCGAAGCTCGTCCCTGCGGCCGCGGCCTGCTGCACGGCGGCCACCACCTCGGGGTGGGCATGCCCCAATATCAGCGGCCCCCAGGAGGCCATATAGTCCAGATAGGCGTTGCCGTCAGCGTCAAATATTTTCGCACCTTCGCCACGGACAATGACCCGAGGGTTCCCCCCGACGGCCTGCCAGGCCCGCACCGGGCTGTTGACTCCGCCGGGCAGCAATTCCTGCGCCAGTTTAAAGAGGCGCTCGGAGTTGGCAAAACCTTTCATATGAGGCTCCTTCGTCGGTTTCGGTCAGCGGGTGAAAATCAGGCGAGCCGCTCAAAGCAACGGGAGATGCCTTCCCTTCCGCCCTAGCCGGGTAAGCTTTTGTCTCCCTGTTCCACGTCTTGCGGCGTCTGGGAGGAGCCGGAGCCCTCGCAGAAATACCGCATGGTGGTCTTCTTCAGTTCCGCTTCGCTGAAAAGAATGGCATAATCGGTAATCCCGATCTCTCGGGCCATCTGGGCCGCCATGGCTTTGATTTCGCCCGGTCTTTTGCCGTGGATCATGGTATAGAGATTGTAAGGCCATCCGGGCGCCGGTTTGCGGGCATAACAATGGGTCACGACCCGCTTGCCGGCCAGCTTGTGTCCCAAGCTGGAGAGTTTTTCCTCCGGTACGACCCATACTACCAAGGCATTGGCCTCAAAGCCTGAAAGCTGATGCCGCAGTGTCGCCCCGAACCTGCGAATATAGCCCTTTTCCTTAAGGCCGCGGATGGCTTGCAGGACTTGCTCTTCCTTCACTCCCAGGCGGGCGGCCAGTTCCTGGAAAGGCTGTGGCGTAATTTCCAGGTCCCGCTGCAGGGCCAGGATTACCTGTTTTTCCAAGTCGGTCAGCATCTGATCACCGGTTTTCCGTTTTTTGTTCGCCTAAAGGGCAGCATTTGCATAACCGCCTGAATTGCTCGGGACTATAAAAAATGGCGGAAAGCTTGGCAACCTTTTCTTTTTTGGTTTCAGCGGGCTGGCCACCTGAAACTGACCCGGTCATATACGGCTATGTGGTGCCGGTCACAGAAACCGGCCGGAACCTCCAGCACATATTTTACCGGCACCGGAGAAACCAAAGTCCTGGGATCATCCGGAGCGACATTTTTTTCCCAGCCCACCACCCGGCCTTCCCTGATCCAGATGAGGTCAAGGGCAAAGCGCATGCCCCGCATGCAAAATTCTTGGATCTCCTCTGCCGGCAATACGAAGAGCATACCCCGGCCCGGAGGCAGGGTCGGCCGGGGAGCGAGGCCCAGGTACAGTTTCCCCGGAGAAGAAACCACTTCCGCCATCACCGTGGTCCCCTTGACCATGACCGGGATCAAGGGATTGCCGTACTCAGACACTTCCGCGGCCGAAGCCGGAAGGGCGCAGGCCCCGAACCCGGCGCCAAGACAGGCAAAAAGAACGATATTTAAAAGAATGCAGAGAACTTTTCTCACCAAAATAACCGAACAGAGACAACCGAAAGTGCCTGACCCCTTGGACACCCCGGGTTACCCCTTAAAAACGGGAGATCCCAGGAATTCCACAATTTCCCATGCTGCCATCCGGTTTAAATTTTCCCCTCTTGAAAGTCCTGCCAGCAAGATTTAATTAAAAATATTAACATAAGCTGGGGGAGACAAATATGCAAGTCGGCAAATTTCGGCGGTTTCTGGGCTCTCAGACCTCGGTAGGCATCTCTGGCATTTTGCAGAACATGCAAAATGTCATCGTGGCGATCGTGTGCCTGCTCATGTTTTGGCTCATGCTGGTGCAGATTTATCAAACCAGCCTGGAGACCATGCAGGCCAGGAATTTCCGGACCATCGCCGCCCATCTCATCTATATTTTTGTGTTAATAGAGCTTTTCCGCTTGATGATTCACTATTTGGAGGAACAGCGCATCCATCTGGGCACTATTGTGGAAGTGGCTATCATCAGCATGCTCCGGGAGGTCATTTTGGAAGGTATCCTGACCATCAGCTGGGAACGGGTGCTGGCTCTTTGCGGCCTGATCTTAACCTTGACCGTGCTCCTGGGACTTAACAGCTATTTGGAGAGAGGCCGGGTCAGGCTGGAGCAGATAACCATCCCCAAACCCGAGCCATACACCTGACCAAACCCTATTGGCTCTCGGCGGGCGCTTCCAGACCGGGGTGGACCGGGATGGTGAAATAAAAGGTGGAACCCCGGCCAGGCGCAGACTCCACCCAGATGCGACCTCCATGGCGTTCCACGATCTTTTTGCAGATAGCCAGGCCGATGCCGGAGCCGGGATATTTATCCCGGGGGTGCAGACGCTCAAACATGAAAAAAATGCGCTCATGGTATTTGGGGTCAATGCCGATACCCTGGTCCTGCACAAAAAACAGCCATTCACCGTCGGTCCGCTTGGCCCCGATGTGCACCCGGGGCGGTTTGTCACCGCAGAATTTGAGGGCGTTGCCGATGAGGTTCTGAAACACCCGGTCAAGCTGCGAAGGATCAGCCATGACCACCGGCAGCCGGTCATAAGTAATCTCGGCTTTCTTTTCCTTGATGACCAGATTCAGATCTTTTAAGACCTGCTCCAACACTGCGTTGGCATCCACCTGTTCAAATTCTTTGCCCCGCGTGGTCACCCGGGAGTATTCCAAAATGTCCTTGATCTTCTGTTCCAGACGGCCGAGGCTATCCAGAGCGCGGTCGACGAACTCCTGGGCCTTGGGATCGAGCGTGTCTTTGTAACGCCGGGACAGAAGCTGAAGAAACCCGGCTGCAACATGGAGCGGCTCTTGCAGGTCGTGGGAAACCAGGTAGGCGAACTGTTCCAACTCGGCATTGGAGCGGGCCAGCTCCAGGGCCTTTTGCCTCAGGAGTTCTTCGGCCTGCTTGCGCTCCTCGATCTCCCGCTGCAGTTCCCGGTTGGCCACGGCCAGTTCCCGGGTCCGTTCCTCCACGCGTTTTTCCAATTCTTCATAGGCCTTTCGCAGGGCATTTTCCGCCTTTTTGCGCTCGGTGATGTCCTCGATGGCCAAGAGGATCATTTCGGGACGTGTTTCCCTTCCCGGAATCCGCCTGGCGTTCAAAAGCATGATCTTCGGCCCGATAATGGGAAAGTCGTGCTCTACTTCGAAGTTGTCAAAAAAGGTGTTTTGCGGGATTATTTCTTCCAGAAGTTGCCGCAACCGGGGGATGTCCCATTGCCGGTTGCCCAGGTCATAAATGAAGCGGCCCTCGGTTTCCTGGGGAGTGACTTTGAAGGTGCGGTAAAAAGCCGGATTGGCGTAAACCACCTTCAGGTCGGCATCCAGCACCACCAGGGATTCGCGGACGGTGTCCAAGATGTCTTGCACAAAGGCCAGGGACTTCTGGAGCGTCTCCTGCACCTGCTCGCGTTTTGCCTCGGCGGCTTGCAACTGGGAAAGGTTTCGTTGCAATTCCTGCATTTCCGCCAGCAGTTCCTCCCGGGATTTGCCTTCTTCACGCATGGTTAGTTTCAGACCGGATCGCGATTGCAATCTTTGCCTATAACAGGCAGAATTAAATTAACCGAGTCCATTTATTAAATATAAATCTAATGAAGCTGGCCGCAACTAGTCCGTTTGAGAAGATATGTGCCAAAAAGCCGGGGATCGACCGCTCTATCCTGGAGCATGTGATCACCCTGGCAGTGGAGATTGCCCGCGAAGGCCGGGAAGGCCGCAAAATCGGCACCCTGTTTACGGTTTACGATGCCGAGGAAGTGTTGAAGCGGTCCAAGTGCCTGATTCTGGATCCGCTTCTGGGCCACCCGGACGAAGTCAAACGCATAGACGATCCCGACATGCGGGAAACGGTTAAAGAACTGGCCCAATTGGACGGAGCCTTCGTAGTGGACGATCGCGGCGTGGTGGTCTCCGCGTGCCGCTATCTGAACGCCTCCTCTGAGGGCATCGACCTTCCCTTGGGCTTGGGGGCGCGCCATATGGCCGCGGCCTCTATCTCCAAGGAAACCAAGGCTGTCGCGGTGGTGGTGTCAGAAAGCTCGGTGGTCAGAGTGTTCGATAACGGCCATCTGGTAAGCGAAATCATTCCGGAGTTATGGATGCTGAGCCGTTATAGCCTCCACCTGACCCAGCCCTACGAAGAGGTAACGGAAGAACAGCTCACGGTGATAAGCAAGGAATAATAGGCCTAGGGGGCACGGACTTCCTCCAGGGACCGGATGCGCCAGGCTCCCTGCTCCTTGACAAACTCCACCCTGAAGGTCTGGGTTGCCGTTAAAAACTCCTGCGTCCGCCTGTCCTGAACCTGAATGTCCCATACGATCTTGGCCCGGGCGCCCGCAACGCCTTGCGGCTGCAAGTCTTCAAGGGAAAAGAACATGGCGGTGAAATCAAAATCCTGCCAAGCATTGGCCATCTCCCGGATCTTCTGGGATCGTTCAGGAAAGTCCGTGGCATAACAGCTCATGAGAAGGGAGAGATCTTTGTTCACCTGGGCTTCGCGCAGCGTACCCAATACCCGGGCCAGTTGCTCCGGGAGACCGGCTTCTGACGCCGGAGCTTCCCCGGGAGAACGGAGCCCCTGCCTTTGGGTGAAAAGGGCAACCGCCATGATTAAGATTAAAAGGAAAACGCCGGCACCTATGAGGACCCAGAGCCAGGTCGGCGGCCGCCGGGAAGCTGACGGAGAAAGGTTATCGGAAAGTGCCGGTTTTTCCTCACCGGTTGCCTCCGCCTCTACCAGCCGAAGGCCGCACTGCGGGCAAAAGCGCGCTCCTGATTCATAAGGGTTCTGACAGCGAGGGCATACTGACATAGGAAATCTGCCTGGAGATTTTTTAAATAAAGGCAACGCGGGTGGGCAAAACTTGTCCAACCCTGGCAATTGCCAATAGAAAGCATATCTTTCCATATGTCAACAAATTTCCGGCTCAAGCCGCGGATTGGGCAATGTCGGTTTTTCATAACATTTTGGTGGCGGTGGACGGCTCCCCTGCCAGTCTCCATGCCTTAAAAGAATCCTTCGGCCTTGCCGGCGGCACCTTGGCCGCCATTTTTGTGGCTCCGGCCTCCGGCCCGGAACCAGGGCTAGGGGCCAGACCGGCCGCCTACTGGCTGGACGTCCAGACAAAGGCTTTGGCCGCGGCCGCAGAACTGGCCCGGGCCGCGGGGGTTCCGCTCAAAACCATTGCCGCTCAAGGAGAGGCCCACGAAGGCATTGTTGCTGCAGCGGAAGAGGAAGTCAGCGACTTGATCGTGGTGGGCTTGAAAGGCAGGGACTTGCCGCCCGCCGCCCTTATGGGGAGCACCACGGCCCGGGTCATCGGTTTCAGCCCCCGGAATGTGTTAATAGTGCCGGAGTCGGCTGGCATCGGGTTTAAAAGACTCCTCCTGCCCACCGACGGCTCCCGTTACAGCCACCAAGCCACAGAAGAAGCCTTGCGAATATGCAGGGTTTCGGGCGGCGAGCTCGTGGTCCTTTCCGTCCTGGACGCCCCTCCGGGGTTCGTGCAAGAGGCCCCGGAAGTGGCCAAGGATTGGCTCGACACCTTGCAGGAATTGACCGCCCGGGTTCAGCGCCGGGCCGAAAGCCAGGGGATACGGTGCCAGACCGCAGTTTTGTCGGGTTCGGCTTACCGGATAATTGTGGAGCAGGCCAGAAAAGTCGGGGCAAGCTTGATCGTCATGGGCTCCCACGGACGCACCGGCATAAAGAGGCTTCTCATGGGAAGCGTCACCGAGCGGGTCGTCGGCTATGCCCCTTGCCCGGTGCTGGTAGTTAAGAGGAAGAAATAGGTCAGGATCTAGATTTTGGTTTCGACGGAGGGGATAAAGGTCAGACCGGCGCGCTCAAGGGGCTGGGAAACCTAAACTTCCCTGGCTTCGGGCCCAAACCGGCGGATAAACAGTTGACCTTTAGGCGGCGGCTGGTTATAAATTAAAATGAAATTTCTGAATGAAAATTAACGCAAAAAGCTTCAGCGCGCGCCCATAGCTCAGCTGGACAGAGCAACGGACTACGAATCCGTGTGTCGGGAGTTCGAATCTCTCTGGGCGCGCCAATGATTTCAGGGGGTTAGCCATTTGGGGGCTAACCTTTTTTCTTTTCAGGGGGCCGGACCAGATACGAAGGGCCTTGCACGCCGGTAAAGGTTCGGCATGGTCGTCCATATCCACTTCCCTTTACCCCTCCCCTTTTGGCCGGGTCTGTTCATGTCGGCGCGCCTTGCATTTACCGGCCAACCACGGTATCTTTGGGGCTGATATTCAGCAACTTCAAGAAAACCGGAGCCAAGGACCAGAAGGGGGCAAAGCTTATGGCAGCCAAACGTGTTCTTATCATCGGCGGCGGAGTTCTGGGACCCAAGGTTGCCTGTCGGCTGAAACGTCTGCAGCCGCAGTGGGATGTGACGGTGCTGGAACAGCAGGACCTCCTTTCTCCCTCCCTTTGTGGCATTCCTTATTTTCTGGCCGGGGATGTGGCCGAGCTCCGAAGCCTGATGACCACTAATTTCCATATGGTGCGCAGCCCGGAATTTTTTGAGAATGCCAAAGATGTGCGGGTCAAAACCCAGACCCAGGCCCTCTCCGTGGACCGGCGGGCCAAAAAGGTCAGAGTCTGCGATCTGGTGAGCGGCAAGGAGGAAGAGCTGTCTTATGACACCCTGGTGCTGGCCACCGGCAGCCGGCCGCGGCCCTTGGAGGTGCCGGGCGCCGACCGGCCCAGAGTGACCCAAGTGGCCACCCTGAGCCAGGCGGAAGCTGTCAAGAACTTGGTCTCCCAGGGCCAAGTGGGACAGGCGGTAGTGGTCGGGGCAGGTTCCCTTGGCTGTGAGCTAGCTGCCGCCCTGAGCGACCTTTGGGGGGTGGAGACCACCCTGGTAGAAGAAGCCTCTCAAGTGCTGCCCGGCCGGCTGGACCCGCCCTTGGCCGCCATGGTGGCCCAGCATTTAAAAGAACACGGGGTGAAGGTGGTCCTTCAGGAAAGGGTCCGGGAAATCCGGCCAGGTTCAGGGGAGGAAGCGGTGGAGGTGGTGACGGAAAACCGCCGGGTGCCCGCGGATCTGGTTGTTGTCACCTTGGGGTCAGTGCCCAACAGCGACCTGGCCCTCCAGGCCGGGCTGGCTGTATCCCAAGGGGGCGGCATTCTTGTGGATGAACGCCTGCGGACCTCAGACCCCGATATCTATGCGGGGGGCGGCTGTGCCCTCCCCCTGCATGTACTTACCGGCAAACCGGCTCATTTCCCCGAGCCCTCCCTGGCCCACCGTCAGGGCCGGGTCATTGGCACCAACATTGCCGGAGGCTTTGCCACCTTTCCGGGGATTGTCGGCAGTTTTGCCTTCAGAACCTTTGCTCTAGGGGTGGCCGGGACGGGTCTTACCTTGGAGACCGCCCGGCGGGAAGGCCTGGAGGCCGAGGCGGTCCTGGTGGTGCAGCATGACCATGCCCACTTTTACCCGGTTCAGGAACTCATCTATCTCCAGTTAGTGGTGGATGGCAAATCCCGGCGACTCTTGGGGGCCCAAGGGGTGTCCCACAACGGCGATGCCCTGCTCGGCCGCATCAACAGCATCGCCGCCCTTCTGCTCCACGGGGGGGTCATTGAGGACCTCTCCAACCTGGAGATGGCCTCCTCACCCCCTTACAGCCCGGCCCTGGACGTAGTCAATACCGCTGCCAACGTGGCGGAAAACCTGGTGGAGGGCTACTACCGCGCCCTTACCATCCAGGAGTTCCACCGGTCGTTTTTGGAAGCCGGGGAGGACACGGTCCTGGATGTGCGGGGGGCGGCCATGGCGGCGCCCTTTGTCTCCCGCTTCGGCGACCGCTGGCTCAATATCCCCCAGGAAACTCTGAAGCAGCGCTACGCTTCCGTCCCCCGGGACCGGCGGCTCATTTTGGTCTGCAATGCCGGCATGCGCTCCTATGAGGCCTTAAGGCAGCTTCAGGCTCAGGGCTTCACTAACGTGGTGGGGCTGCAGGGAGGGATAGCGGCCCTCAAAAAAGCCGGGATGCTGGGCGAAGAAGGACAGTCTTAAACCCGAGGCGAATCCAAAACTTTGGAGGCCAACGCCACCATCTAATGGGCTTTCATCGCCCTTTTTTCCCTGATTTATTCATTGCCTCTGAGCTTTCCTTATAACTCCCCCCTTGCCAAAACCGTATAGGTTCAAACCCCGGCCCTGAGGATAAACCCGCCGATTCCGGGAGGCTGATTGCCTGACACCTTTTTCCGGCCGGCGCTTTTTACTGGAGTTTTTTTAAAAAGGTGCCGAAGAAGATTGCAGCACCGGGGGTCCGGGACTTTCCCGCTGGCCCTGTCTTTACCGAGGGTTCCGGAAAACCGGGGCCAAAGCTTTGCGGGGTTTTAAGGCATGATCAGGCCGACCGGTAACCGATGGTCTCAGGAGAGGAAGAGCCGAAGTTCCTTTGCCGGGCTTTTAGCCAGGGTCTTTCCGGGGCTTCTGCTAATCCCCTTTCTTCTTGCCCCGGGGAACCCAGGTCCTGCCGGGGCGGCAATGCCGGGGGCGAAGAACCTGGCCGAGCTGAGTCTAACAGAGCTTATGGACATCCCGGTGTACGGGGCTTCCAAATATCCTCAGCGGCGGAGCGAGGCGCCAGCTTCTGTAACCACCGTCACCCGGAAGGAGATCCAGCGCTACGGATACCGCACCTTAGCAGATATTCTGCAAAGCCTGCCGGGGTTTTTCGTTACCGATGACCGGAATTACAGCTATCTTGGCATCCGGGGCTTCAACCGGCCCGGGGACTATAACACCCGGTTTCTGCTTTTGCTGGACGGTCACCGCCTGAATGATCCCATTTATCAGATGGCGCCCATCGGCTATGATTTTCCTTTGGACGTGGACCTCATTGAACGGGTGGAGGTCCTTCGGGGCCCCAGTTTTGCCCTGTATGGCAGCGGCGCCTTTTTCGCCGTGATCAATGTTATCACCCGGCGGGGAACCGACCTTAGAGGGTTGGAGGCCAGCGGCGCCGCAGGGAGCTATTTCGCCCACCAGGGCCGCCTGAGTTATGGCCGAGGCTGGCCCAATGGCCTGGATTTGTTGTTCTCCGCCTCCTACTATAACAACCCGGGGCCCGACCTTTATTTCCCGGCCTTTGACAAGCCGGCCACCAACCGCGGCATTGCCTCTCATTGCGATTACGAAAAAGCCTGCAACTTTTTCAGCCGCATCTGCTACCAGGACCTTACCCTGACGGGAGCCTACGGCTGGCGGAAAAAAGGGATTCCCACCGGGGCCTTCGGCACCGTGTTCAATGATTCCCGGAACCGCACGGCCGATGGCCTGGGTCTTCTGGACCTGAAGTATGAGCGGACCTTTCCTTCCGGCGGGGGGCTGATGGCGCGCCTGGGTTATAACTATCATACCTATGACGGCCATTATTGGTATCTGAAAGAAGACGGGCCAACCTCCCGGAAATTAAACCGTGATCTGGGGCAAAGCCAATGGCTGCAAGGAGAGGTTCAGATCACCAGGTCTCTGTTCGAACGCCACCGGTTCGTCGCCGGCGCCGAGTTCCACCGCTACCTGCAACTGCATCAGAAAAATTACTCCACCTCTCCCTGGCAACTGTACCTGGATGACCACAGAAAGGGAGATCTCGGGGCCGTGTTCACCCAAGGGGAATTTGTCCTGCATCCCAAGCTGCGTCTTTTTGCCGGAATTCGCTTTGATCGGTATTCTACCTGCGGCAACACCCTCAATCCCCGGGTGGCCCTGGTCTATCAGCCCGCGGCCGCCACCACTTTAAAGCTTCTGTATAACGAGGGGTTTCGCGCCCCCAGCATGTACGAACTCTACTATCAGGATGGCGGCATCTCCGCCAAGGCCAATCCGAATCTGCGTCCGGAAAAGATCCGCTCCTGGGAGTTGATCTGGGAACAGAAGCTGGGCCCCGGGCTGCTTTTCAAGACCGCGGGCTTTTATTACCGGGTGAACGATCTTATCAGCCAGGTGACCGACCCGGTCGACGGCCTGACGGTATTCCGCAACCTGTGGGAAGCGGACGCCAAAGGCCTGGAGGCCGAGCTGGGAGGCCGCTGGCGCTTGCTGGAAGGCCGCCTTAGTTATTCCTTTCAGGAGGCCCGCAACCGGGAGACCAAGCAGACTCTGAGCAGTTGTCCCAAACACCTGGCAAAGTTGCATCTGATGGCCCCTCTGTACCGGGACAAGTTACATGTCGGCCTGGAAACCCTGTTTATCAGCCGCCGACACACCCTAACGGGAGAGGCTGTGCCTGCCGCGGGGATCCTTAACTTGACCCTGACCGGCCGCCATCTGTGGAGAGATCTGGAGCTTTCGGCCAGCATATACAACCTTTTCAACCAAAAATATTTTGACCCTGGATCCCTGGATCACCTGAGCAGCGGCCTGAAGCGGATTCCCCGGGATGGGATCACCCTCCGTCTCAAGGCCACGTATGCCTTTTAGGCCAATGGGGGGGAGAAGATCGCGGCTTGCCGGGAAAATTTTTAGTTTAGGCCAGGTTTCACGATAAAAAATATGAAGGTCCAGAACTGGTGGCGGGCCTTGGCAGTGGCCCTCCTCTGCCTCCTGGGAAGCGGGCCAGCCGGAGGGGCGGTGCCGGAATATGAGCTCAAAGCGGCCTTTGTTTACAACTTTGCCAAGTTCGTGGCGTGGCCCCCCGGAGCCTTGAAGCCCGAAAGCGAATTCCTTATTCTGGGAATTCTGGATGAAGACCCGGAACAGGCGGCCTTTGACGCCCTGACGGGCAAAAAGGCCCAAGGCCGCACCTTGCTGGTGCAAAAAGGCAAAATGGCTGACCTCAAAAAGTGCCACTTGGTCTTTGTGAGCGCCGGGGCCCACCATCTCCTGAAACAGGCTCTGGACACGCTCCAGGGGCTGCCGGTCTTGACCGTGACGGATGAGGTGGAGGACCCCTCCGGTCAAGGCATCATTAACCTGGTGACCAGCGGCGGCAGAGTGCGCTTTCAGGTGAATGTCCGGCAGGCCCGGCGGTTGGGCTTTAAAATCAGCTCCCAGCTCTTGCAGCTAGCTGTCCATGTGAACGAGTAAAATGACCTGGTTGCCGTCCCTTTCCATTAAACGCCGGCTCACGGTCCTTATGATGCTCATCAGCTTCATTGCCATCACCCTGGTTTCCCTGACCATTGTTCTGTACCAGCGGGCTTGGCAGACCCGAGAGATGGTAAGGCGCTTTTCTGACCTGGCGGGGGTGGTTGGCCTCAACAGCACCGCTGCCCTGGCTTTCCATGATCCTCAGGCCGCAACCGCCACGCTGAAGGCTTTGGCAGGCGAGGAGGAGCTCATTTCTGCCACCCTGTACAACAAGGAGGGCCAGGTCTTTGCCCATTATGCCAAAAGAGAAGACCGGGCCGCGGCCTGCCCGCACCGCGCCTTCCCGCAAGTTTCCGGACCCGAGGGCCTGCCGGTTTCGGAGGGAAGCTGCTTCCTGCCGGACCGCCTGGCGGTTTGGAAACCGATCCGGTTGGAGGGGGAAATCCTCGGCTGTCTGTATCTGGAGGCCGGTTTGCGTCAACTTCGGGCCAGCCTTGGGGGAAGCCTCAAAATCGCCCTGTTGGCCATGCTGATGACTCTTTGCGGGACTTATCCCCTTTCCCTGGCGTTCCAAAAGACCATTTCCCGCCCCATTTTGGAGCTGGCCCGGACCATGAAGACCGTCTCCCGGGACCAGATTTTTTCCGTGCGGGCCGAGAAAGAAAGGTCGGATGAACTGGGAGAACTCATCGACTGCTTCAACGATATGCTCGTTCAGATCCAGAAGCGGGACGAGGCCTTGGCCCGACAACGGGAGCACCTGGAGGAGGAGGTGACCCGCCGAACTGCGGAATTATTCCGCGCTAATCAGGAATTGTCCCAAACAATCCAGGAGCTTCGGGAAAGCGAGCAGCATCTCACCCTGCTTATGGAAAAATTAAGCGCCGGGGTGGTCGTGGTTGAGGCCCAAAGTCACCGCCTGGTTTACGCCAACCCCTACGCCGCCCAGATATTGGGGGTTTCCCGGGAAGAGCTGAAAGGTGCGGCCTGCCAGCAGTTTTTCTGTCACGGGAAGACCAAACCTTGTGCCGCCCCCGGAGAACCTTCCCTTCCGGATCGGGAAGAAGATCATCTGATAAATAGCCGGGGCGAGTTAGTGCCCATCCTGAGAAGTATTGTTCCCATACAGCGAAAAGGACACCTGTATTTCATCCAGACCTTTTTCGACCTTACCGAGCTAAAAAAGGTGGAAGCGGAACTGAGGCAAAGCAAAGAGGCGGCCGAAGCCGCCAGCCGGGCCAAGTCCCAGTTTCTGGCCAACATGAGTCATGAAATCCGCACTCCCTTGCATGGCATTTTGGGCATGACCGACCTGCTGCTGACCACCCCCTTGAGCGAAGCGCAGCAGCGCTTTATCGTCACGGTCCGCAATGCTACCCTTACTTTGGTGAATCTGCTGCAGGACCTGATGGATTTTTCCAAGATCGAGGCCGGGAAGCTGGCATTGGAACACCTCGACTTCGACCTGCCCTTAGCGGTGGAGGAAGTGGTGGAGATGTTTGCCGAAGCGGCCCACGCCAAGGGGCTGGAATATCTCTGCATCGTGGCCCCGGAGGTGCCCCGGACGGTAAAGGGCGACCCTCTGCGTCTGCGCCAAGTCCTGATGAACCTCCTCAGCAATGCCATCAAGTACACTCACCACGGGGAAATCATAACCCGGGTGTCTGTCCGGCAGGACACCGGGGAAAAGACCGTGGTCCTCTTTGAAGTGCAAGATACCGGGGTGGGAATTGAGCCCGAAGTCCAGAAGCGGGTATTCGAGGACTTTTATCAGGCCGACGGCTCCACCACCCGAAAATTTGGCGGTTCCGGCCTGGGGCTGGCCATCTCCCAGAAGCTGGTCCAACTGATGGGCGGGGAAATCGGGCTGACCAGTACCCCTGGCCAAGGTTCCCGGTTCTGGTTCACGCTGGGCTTTCCCCGGGACGGGGCGCAAGCCGGTCTCCCGGCTAATCATAACGTCCTGTTGAAGGGGGTCAAGGCCCTGGTAGTGGATAACAATCATACCTCCCGGACGATACTCACCCAGCAGCTGGCCTATTGGGGGTTGGAAAGCCGGGCGGTGGGAAAGGCCGTCGAGGCCCTGGTGATTCTGGAGCAGGCCGTGGCCCAAGGCCAGCCGTATCAGCTGGCCATCATTGATCAGAACCTTCCCGACTTGGACGGCGTCACCCTGGCCCGAACCATCAAAGCCCGGCCGCCTTTGGCCTCGGTGCAGTTGCTCCTGCTTCTTTCCACCGAACCATGGGGTAGCCCGGAAGAAATCGGGGCCCCCGAAGTGGATGCCTCTTTGCGGAAACCCTTCCGTCTGTCGCACCTTTATAATGCCATTCTGGCTCTGTTGGCCCGATTCACCCAAGACCGTTTGGCGGAGCTGCCGAAACCCGACCAGACCGAGGCAGCCGGAGTGTTTGACGGTTATGTTCTCGTGGTGGAAGACAATCCGGTGAATCAGGAAGTAGTGCGGGCCATGTTGGAATACCTCGGCTGCCGGGTAGAGCTGGCCGCTTCCGGACGTGAAGCTCTGGACGTTTTGGCCCACCGGAACTTTGACTTGGTGTTTATGGACTGCCAGATGCCGGACCTGGATGGCTATGAGGTCACTCGATTATTCCGGCGGCGAGAGCAGGAGCAGGGGCAGACCGGCCGCACTCCTGTGGTGGCCCTCACGGCCCATGCCTTGGAAAGCGAACGCCGGAAATGCCTGGATGCGGGGATGGACGACTACCTTAGCAAACCTTTCACCTTGGAGCAGCTGCAGCGCCTTCTGGAAGTATGGCTGCAGAGAAAAACGCAGGTGGCCCCCGGGAGCCCGACAACCCTCTCCCGGCGTGGCGAAGAGACTGAAGCAATAGGGGCCGCGGCTTCCCGACCGGCGCTGGACGCCCGCACGCTTGCAAATCTGCGGGCGCTGGAAGACAAAGGCAGCCCGGGGCTTCTCTCCCGTCTCATTCGCAGTTTTTATACCGATTCGAAAGGGTTTCTGGAGGAACTGGCAAAAGCCGCCGAGGAAGAAAATGGCGAGGCCCTGATGCGCCTGGCCCACCGCTTCAAATCCGGCAGCATCAACCTCGGGGCCGTGGAATTGGCCGAACTTCTGAAGAAACTGGAACATCTGGCCCGGCAAAGGGACCTGGAGGAAGCCAAAGTTCTCCTCCCCCGAATCCTCCAGGAGCATGCCCGGGTAGTGTCGACCCTCAGACAGGAATATCCGGAGATGGAGTCATGATCAGCTCGGAGCCCAGGAATGAGCATCCCCTGGTGCTGGTGGTGGACGACGACGAGAGCACCCGGCTTTTGACCCGGGCCTCTTTAGAGCCCCATGGCTTTCGGGTGGCCGAAGCCCCGGATGGCGAAACGGCCTTGGCCCTATGCCAGCAAATCACCCCGGAGCTTGTCCTGCTGGATGTGCTCATGCCGGGAATGGACGGCTTTCAGACCTGCGCCGCCTTGCGCCGACTGCCCCGGGGAGAAGCCCCGGCCATTGTCATGATGACCGGCCTGGAAGATCTGGACTCCATTATCCGGGCTTTTCAGGAGGGAGCCACGGATTTTATCATCAAGCCCATCAATTGGACCCTTCTGAACTATCGGCCGCGGTTCATTCTGATGGCCACCCGGGCCCTGCAGCAGCAAAGGCTTCTGGAGGAACAACTGCATGAGTCCCAGAAAATGGAGGCTCTGGGCCGTCTGGCCGGCGGAGTGGCCCATGACTTCAACAATCTGTTGACCGTCATCACCGGGTGCACCGAACTTTTGCTGACAGGGCTGCCCCAAAGCGAGGCCTTTGAGACCATCAGGGCAGAGCTCGAGGATATCCAGCAGGCCGCCGAACACGCCAGTTCCCTCATCGGTCAGCTCCTGGCCTTCAGCCGGCGTCAGGTTCTCCGGCCCCGGATCCTGGACCTTAAAGAGCTGGTGGTCCACATGGAGAAGATGTTAAGCCGGATCATCGGAGAGGATATAGAAGTGGTCACGGTCTTCACCCCGGACCCGGCCATAGTCCTGGCCGATCAGGGCCAACTGGAGCAGGTGATCATGAACCTGGCCGTCAATGCCCGGGACGCCATGCCCCAGGGCGGACGGCTGACCCTGACGGTGTCCGGCAACACTTTGGACGAGAACTTCTGCCGGTGGCATCCGGAGGCCCGGCCCGGTCCCTATGTCCGGCTGACCGTGAGCGATACCGGGGTGGGAATGGATGAGGCGACCCTGGCCCGGGCCTTCGAACCCTTTTTCACCACCAAAGAACCGGGGCTGGGAACCGGTCTGGGTTTGTCCACGGTCCATGGCATCGTCAAACAAAGCGGCGGGTTCATCCAGGTGACCAGCAAACCGGGACAGGGAACCACCTTTGAGCTCTACCTGCCCCAGGCCTTGGAGGAAATGGAGCCCCGGGAACCGGGTCCTTGCCCCTCGGATAAGGTCTTGGCCGGGATGGAAACCATCCTGCTGGTGGAAGACGACCCCTTGGTGCGTCGGGTGGCCAGCAAGATCCTGAGAATTCACGGCTATGCCGTCCTGGAAGCCGGCAGTGGCCGGGAGGCCCTTTCCCTGGCAACCCGGCACCCCGGCTCCATTGACCTCCTTCTCACCGACCTGGTCATGCCCGACATGCACGGCCGGGACCTGGCGGAAAGGTGGCAGGAGCTTCATCCCGAAAGCCGCATTCTCTTCACCTCCGGCTATGCCGATAGCATCCCGGGCGAGGCCCAGTGTCCCTTCCTTTCCGGCACCTCCTTTATCCCCAAACCTTACCGCCTTCACGCCCTGGCCCGCAAGGTCCGGGAAGTCCTGGCGGCCGTCCCTTTCCGGGGAACAGGACCCTTTGCCGACTGACCCCCCCTTCCCTTCTGAGCCGCCGCTTGCCCTCTCCCGCGCCCTCTGACAAAGGCTCAGACGATCCATTCTTGAATTATGGCGGATTTTCTTGTCCGCAAAGAATTTTCTTGGAGATTAACAAATTATGAACTTTTGCTGATAATTAGTGTTAACCCGCCACCTCCGGCCCCCCGGACATTTTCTCCCTGAATCACCCGAGGCCCGGGCAGCCCTTCCATATCCGGCTTTATCCGGGCCAGGCCTGGCATTTCGGTAATTTGCCCATCCCGGTGGCATGGCCGTTGCTTCTGGTAAGGCGAGAAGTCAGTTCGGCCTGCGAGTTTTCAAGCATTCCCGGTTTCCGCCGATAAGACTGACAGCGCTCAGTGCTAAGACCCGGAGATATCCTGCTCAGGGGGTAAGTGCCATGAACTGGAAGAGATGGCTATTGGTTTTAAGTGTCGCCCTGATTTGGGCCGGCTTGGCGGGGAACCCGGCGCCGGCGGAGCCACCCGCTTGGGTGGCCGACCAGCTGCTGGTCACGGTCCGCCCCGGCGTCGATCGCGGCCGAGCCGAAGGCCTGTATAAGGCCCACGGGGCAGCCATTATTGATGAGATTCCTCAAATCCACACCCACCTCATCCGGGTGCCGCCCCAGGCCCTGGAGCAGGTGGAGCAGGCCCTGTCCCGGCGGCCCGAAGTGGAGGCGGTGCAGAAAAACCGGCGCCACCCGCCCGGCCTGGTGCCCAACGACCCCCAGTACGCCAGTCAGTGGCACCTGCCCAAGATCGCCGCCCCCCAGGCCTGGGATTACCTGGATTGGAAGCCCGAAGTGACCGTCGCCATCCTGGACAGCGGCGTGGACCCCACCCACCCGGACCTGGCCGCCAATCTGGTGCCGGGCTACAATTTTTACAGCAATAATACCAACACCGCCGACGTTTACGGCCACGGCACCAAGGTGGCCGGCGCCGCCGCCGCCGTCACCGACAATGACACCGGGGTGGCCTCCCCGGCCTACCAGGCCTTCATCATGCCCATCCGGGTCACCGGCACCGACGGCTGGGCCTACAGCTCCACTCTGGCCCAGGGCCTCACCTGGGCCGCGGACCACGGGGCCCGGGTCATGAACATGAGCTTCGGGTCCGTGGCCGATGATAAAACCATCACCAGTGCCGCCCAGTATGCCATGAAAAAGGGGGCGGTGGTGGTGGCCGCCGCCGGCAACTCGGGCGCCGAGGAGCCCGTCCCGGAAAATCCCTACATGATTTCGGTGTCGGCCACCGACTCCTCTGACCGATTGTGCTCCTTTTCCAGCCGGGGCGCCTATGTGGACCTGGCCGCGCCCGGCTCCGGCATCTACAGCACCCTGTCGGGCGGCGGCTACGGCTATGTCTCCGGCACCTCCTTCTCCAGCCCCATTGTCGCGGGGGTGGCCGCCGCGGTGCTGGCCGTCAACCCGGACCTCACCCCCCAGGAAGTGGAGGGCATCCTGGAGGAAACCGCCGTTGACCTGGGCGCCGCGGGCTATGACACCTCCTTCGGCCACGGCCGGGTGAACGCCGGGGCCGCGGTGGCCCGGGCCGCGGGCTTTGTCCCGCCGCCGGACCCCGACCCGCCCACCTGTGGCATCGCCGCGCCCGCAGATGGGGCCACGGTCTCCGGCACGGTGACCGTCAGCGTGACCGCCACCGACAATGTCGGGGTGGTGAAAGTGGAGCTTTATCTGGACGGGCAGCTTTTCGCCACGGACATCGTCGCACCCTTCAGCTTTGCCTGGAACACCGCCCAGGCCGCGGATGGAGCCCACACCCTGAAGGCCGTGGCCTATGACGCCGCCGGCAACTCCGGGGCTTCCCCGGCGGTCACCGTCACCGTCCAGAACCAGACAGCGGACGTCACCCCGCCGGAGGCGGCCATCGTCGACCCGCCCAACGGGGCCACCCTCACCAAGGTGGCCAAGGTGAAGATCCGGGCCCGGGACAATTTCCAGGTGCAGCGGGTGGAGTTTTATGTGGACGGCGTTCTGTCCAGCGCCGCCAGCGCCTCCGGGGACACGGTGGAGGTGCAGTTCAACCTGAACCCCCGCAAGCTGGCCAAAGGGCCCCACAGCCTCAGCGCCCTGGCCTGGGATGCGGCCGGCAACCGGGGGGCCAGCCCGCCGGTGGCGGTGTCGGTGAAATAGAGGCCCGCCCAGGCGGAAAGGCAAAAAGAGCCCCCGTTTCCCTTCCGGGGACGGGGGCGTTTTTTCTCAAGGTCAGGCGTTTTCCAAGGCCCTTCCGGGCCTTAAGCTTATCCCCGGTGAAATTTACCAAAGCTGCTTAAGGCCCGGGACTGGCGCAGTTTACGGATAGTAAACCGGGCAGGTGCTGGGCGGCTGCACAAAGGTCCTGTTGTTGTTGGCATTGTCCAAGGCGTTTTTCAAAGCCTCCTGATAACTCCGGTAGGGGCTTCCCGCCGGCGTATAGCCATGCAGGCCGAGCTCGGTATTGGCCTCATTTATAATAGCGTTAACCGTGGCAAAGCCCGCAGCATTGGCGCTGGTGGTGCCCGGCGCATAGATCCAGGCATCGCCTTTCACAAAGCCTTTAAGGACATTAAGTTTCATAGCCGCCAATTGGGCCGACAGCATGTAGGCCATGTTGGTGGCGTTGGCTCCCAGGAGCCAGGTTCTGAATTGTGGTGTGTAATTACCAGGATTAAATTCCGACCCGTTCGCCGTTCGCAGGTTGAGGCTTACCATAGCTGAAAGGGCTGACGGGTCGAACAGTTTCTGCCCGTTTTTGTTGCTCCAGAAGCCTAAGGTAAGGCCGCCGCCCGGACCCAGGCAGACATTGCCGAAGTTGGGGCCCGCAATCGTCCCCGTGCCCGCCGTGACCTGGCCGCAGGTAGGGGTGGTGGGAATCCAGGTGGCGGTGCCGGCAGGCGGTGGCGGAGGGATCACTTCACAGATGGTGTAATCCCCCGAACCAGCCTTCACAGCAAACTGGTAAAGGCCCGTTTGGTCGGTGTAGTCACAGTCAAACGGGTTGTCGCTCCCTTGGTAGAGGTTTATCAGCCAGTCTTCAATGCCCGGCTCCCCAGGGTCCTTTGAGCCGTTGGTGTTGGTGTCGTAAAACTTGTAACCTGTGATGGTGGCGGTTTCCTGAGGCGGATGGACGCCCTCTTTGACCTTGAAGACATCGGTTTTGCTCCAGGCTTCAATAAAGCCAAAGAATCCGGCGTCAGGGTTATATTGGTTCACAGGGGTCACCCAGACCTTGTAAACCCCGCCGGGGTTGGGGGTGGTGTCAAATGGGTAAAGCTGAACGGTGATGCCCCCGCAAGGGGTGGGGCCTCCGGTGTCGTGATTTGTACAGCTCCCCCCGCCAGAAATATAAGCGGAGATTTTGCCGCTTCCGTCTACATGAAAACGCCGGCAGGTGATATCGTCCGTGGACAACAAGGTATCACCGGAGGGGTCGGTTACCTGGAAGTAGTAATCCCCCTCAGGCAAGCCGGCGGAGAGGTTGTCGCAGTGGCCCGGCTTGGGGCCGCCGTTGAGGTAAACGTCGGTTTTAAGGGTATAAAGGTTTTGGTTGACTATGTTGCCATCTTTATCGCTGGTGAAGATCGCGCCGGAAAGTTGGGCCGAAGCCATACCGGCCCACGCCATGGCGCAGATGCACGCCACCGTGATAATCCAAAGGTTCCTCCTTGACATCGCTCAAATCCTCCCACAGTAGATAAAGTAACGTCTTGTTTCGTTTAGAGCTTTGTCAGGAAACCTCCCCCTGCTATCCTCCAAAGCCCCAGGCTTGGAAAGGCGGTCTCACCTCCCAGGCTGAAATTTTCCCATCCGGCGAAGGGCCTGTCAGCAACAGGGCGATAGGTTGCGGGTTTACCAGGGACGGTTCCCGGCGGCGGGGGCGGGCCCCCGGCCGCCGGTGTGGACCGGTCAGCCCGGGGCTGACCGGAGTCTCAGCGGCTCGGTGCAGTAAAGGTAATAACGCGAGTCAAAGAAGTCAAGATTTATTATAGAGTATTTGTTTTACTTATTGCACTTTTTTGCACTTTTAACCCTCCGGGGGGAAATCCCCGGTATCCGGAAGGGGCGGCGGGGGTTCCTTAAACGCCCCCACCGGCGGGCGGGAGAATTAATAGCGTTTGCTTTAAAATCAAGACAGAAAAATCCGCGGTCAATAAGGGATCCCCTGATTTTTTTAGGGAAACCCGATTTTTTCCGGTTTTCCTGAAAGGGACGGGGGCAGGGGTTAAGGAAGGCGCCGGAAGAGAGCCGAGCCGGCATCCTGGTAAACCTGCCGCCAGCCGGGTTCGTCCTGGAGCAGCCGGCAGATCCGGCTGCGGCAGTCAACGAGGATCAGGTCGGGAGGATATTTGGCCAGAAACTGCCGCCAGCCCGGCCGGGCGTAAATGAAGGCGAAATACTCCTGACAGATGTCTGCGGGATAAACCGTTTCGAACCGGCCGTCCAGGGATACCCGGCAGCAGGGGGCAAGCGTCCAGATGAGATATTCCCCCCAATCGAAATCAGTGAGAAGGTTGCCGGACAGTTTGTGTTCCTGGATAAAAGCCACCGCCCCGGTGGGATAGTACATGGCGGTCTTCCCCGGCGGCGGGGGCAGGGACGGCAGCCGGAAGCTCAAGGGCCCCGGGGCGGCGATCAGGTAGCCGTAATAGGCCAGCCCTCCTGCCAGAAGCAGGGCGGGCCAGGGCCACCCCAGGCGGCGGCCTATCTTTCCGAGGGCCTGGAGCTTGGGGTCGGCCTGCAGCAGGGTCAGATACCGGGTCAGGGGAACGGCGAGGTAAGCGCCGGTCAGAATAAAGAAAAACACCTGGTGCCGCAGGTGCTTCACCCCCAGGATAAAGGTAAGGCCGAGGGCCAGAAAAGGCGTAAGCTCCCGCCAGCGCACCCGGACGCTCAGGGAAAGGGCAAAGGCGGCCACCAGAAAGAAGATCAGGAACTCCCGGAAAAACATGCCCTTCCCCCAGGCCTGATAAGCCGACACCCATTCCGTGATTTCCGGGCGGGGCATGGAAAGGGCGGCGGCCAGGTAGCGCCAGTATTCCAGGCCATAGGGATTGAGGGCCGTGGCCAAGGCGGCCGTCAGGAAAACCGGGAGATAGAACAGAAAAGGACGGCGGGAAAGCCCTTCCCCCAAGGCATAAAGGGCGAGCAGCCCCAACCCCGCCAGAAAACCGCCGTGCAGGTTGGCCCAGATAACCTGAAGGGGGATGAGAATCCACAAGGCAAGCCAGCGGCCGGTGTTCCTGGCCCGCTCCAGAAGGTAGAGAGTCAGGGCAAAGAAAGCGTAAGTAAAGATCTGGGCCCGCACCGGGCTGTAGCCTACCCCGAGAAAAGGCTGCACCAGGACTAACGAGAGAATGGCGGCCAGAGGGGTGGCGCCCCGCAACCGGGCGGTCAGATATATCAGCGCCACCGCCGCCAGACCCAGCACATATTTGAGGACCTGGAGACCAGGGGCTCCGGCGCTTTCGTACAACGGGTACAAAAGCACGCCGGTAAGCCACTCATGGTAAACCCAGGGGTTCAGCGTGGGCAGGTAGGCAAAGACATCTCGGTAAGGAAAGCCGCCGGTCTGCCAAAACAGCCTCCCAAAGGCCATGTACCCCCATAAATCCGGGTCAGGAGTGGTGCAGGTCAGGCGTTCCAAAGCGACGGCCAGAAAAAGCAGGGCCGCTCCTTTGGTCAGGAAAATCTGACCTCCGGGACTTCGCTCCTCCTCCCCCCGCCAAACCGAAGGAGAGGCAATATCAGGCCCCAACCCGGTCGGCCCTCGGTTTTCTGAATCGCCCACCAACTGCCCCCTTAGGACCTGGGGTTCCGGTTTCTTTACTCGGAGAAACGGCCAAGAGGCGTGCCTTTAAATTCCCTCCGCCACGGGCGAAGGGGCGGCAAGCCTCCGAAAATGACCCTGGTCGTCAGTTCTGATGCACCACCCGCCAGAGGCCGTTGTTTCCCAAATCCGGGATGAGATAGGCGTAAAAGGCCCCGCAGAGCGCGCAGCGCACCGCTAGCAGGTCCTTCTCGCGGTGGAGGCGGGTAACCCGGAAATGCTCACCGCCGCACTGGCACGCATGGCGCGCCACTCTTCCCTCTCCGACCCATGGTTTACCGGCGATTGCCATGCTTCCTCCCCCTTTGCCGGTATGGCCGCGGAACCGCTGGGCCTACGGCAGGTCGGCCCTGATTCCACGGATTTTTCATTCAAAAGTCATGCCCGTTGAAGCCGCCCTCCCCCGGAATTTTTCGGATCCGGGGCAATCTCGCCCCGGCCCCGGGAAACCTCCGGGTAACCGGAAGTCCGGCAATCCACTTCTTCTTCTGAATGCTGAAATCCAAAATGTCAATCCTTTTATTGCGTCCCCCCGGAGAAAAATGTCAAGAAGGCATAACTTGTGCAACAGAATAATCACCTGAAAAGGGACGGCTAGAAGGGAAAAGACATGCTTGCTTTTTTTCTCGGTCTGATGGTCGGCGCGCTGGTAGGGGTCACGGCGATGTGCCTGCTGGTGATGGGCAAAGAAAGGCCGGAAGATGCGGTTTTTGACCGGCCTTAGGCGCAAATTTGGGTTATGAGAAAAAGTGTTATTTCATGAGAGATTTTCTTATAATCGAGAGAAACCAACCTTCAGGGTAAGCCCGGGAGGGTACATGCAGCAAAACAGCAAAGGCGGTGTCATTGTTATTCTTTTCTCTGCCCTGCTGCTGGCCGGTGGCCGGCTGGCCGCGGCGGAGCCGAAGCCTCCCAAAATAAAGACCCAGTGGACGGTGATTTCTGAAGTACCCGGAGTGCAGCACACCGTTTTTGCCGGGAGGGATGTTTTCCGCTATCAGAACCGGTATTACTGCTACGAGGGCGGCACCTGGCATCAGGGGAGCCACTTCGCCAGTCCCTGGATGGCCATTGCCGCGCCGCCGCCGGCTATCTGCCAGGTCAAGTCCGGTTATGGCCGGAAGGTTCCCCCGGGATGGAGCAAAGGAAAAAAGACCGGCTGGCATGGGGCTCCTGCCCCGCCGGGCCAATGGAAAAAGATCCACTGAATTTCCCCAGAGCCGGCGTTGGCACAAACATGTCTAAAACGTTTTTCCATAGATTCAAGGTGCGGCCCGGCCGAGGCCCGGCCCGCCGGGGCTGGGGCTCCGGGGCCATTCCGAGGGAGGCCGGGGCCGCTTTGGGCAACGTGGTTTTTTAATTAGTCTTCCTTCACATCCTCATATCCTCACACGGCGTCGGGCCTTATCCTCCCCCAGGCCCGGCGCCCTACTTTTTTGTACCCTCGCGGTCTTGCTAGACCGGGGCGGGGCGGAGCCACAGCGCGAATAAGCGGCAGTCTCCCCAAGAGTTAAACCAAAGGGAAGCTAAGGTCTTAAAGGCTTGGGGGAAGATGTAGCCGGGATAAACCGCCCTTACCCAGGGGGCTCAGAGCAAGCGACCCTGGAGGGCGTAGCGTTGTTTTTCCCGGGCAAAATAGTGGGCCAGAACCTGGGTGACGAAATTCCGGGTTTCCTCTATGTCCGGCACCCGGTAGCCGGCATCCAACACCCGTTGAAAGCCTGCATTGTAGGCGGCCAGAGCCAAAGGCAGGGATTGTCCGAAGAAATCCAAAAGGAGCCGAAGGTAGCGGCAACCGCCCAGAATGTTCTCCCGCGGGCAGAAGGGGTTGGAAACCTGAAGGAATCTGGCAGTACCGGGCATCAACTGCATCAAGCCCATGGCCCCCTTGGGAGACACCGCGGTGGTCTGAAAATTGGATTCCACCCGGATGATCGCCTCAATAAGGGAGACCGGCAGACCGAAAAGCACGGCGGCTTCGGTCACTACCGGCTCCAGTTGCCGGCGAAGCTCCTCTTTGGAGGTTCCGGCCGTCAGGAGCGGTGGGGTATTACGGATAAGCAGACGGCCCTGCTTGTCCCGACGCACGGCAACCGAAGGGGCTCCCAGGTCGAAGGGAGCCGCAGGATTAAGCCGGCTTGCCCCCGCAGAAGGCTGGCCGGCAAGGGCCCTCGCCTGGCCGGAGTACATCAAACCGCGTCCCACAATATGCAGGGTACCATTTTTATCCCGAAAACGGCGGACCGTGGCGCAGGCCCGGGCGCCCGGGAAAGGGGCGGCGCGAACCGAGGCGGTGGGAGAATTAAGCTGAAAAGCAGGGGCGGAAAGCGAAACCCTGGTTACCGGAAAAGCCGGAGCCGGCGCCGTCCTGGGAAGAGGACCATTTCCCCGGCTTTGCCCGGCCACAGCCCCGAGGGCCGTAGATGACCATCCGGCCACCATTATATTCCTTTGCACCGGCGGGGAAGGCAAATTGCTGATGTGAATCACACCCCGGTGGTCTTTATAAGATCGAACCGGAGCAGGCTTAGGCAAAGATGGGAAACTGACCAAAGGGCCGGCGGCGGCGGCCAAAGCTACAGGCTTGACCGCCAGGGGAGGCTCCGGCGACTTTGGCCCCGGAGTGATCTCCGGAAAATTCGGGGTAACCGGACTGCGGGCAGGCTCTGCCTTCCTGCCCGCCACATTGGCGATATGGATGACCCCCTGGCGGACGGTGAGATATGAGCTGGGCTTGGCGGCTTCCTGTTTGTCTCCCGGTGGAGAGGGCTCGCCTTCCTGGGCAGGCGCCTCAGGGGAAAGGTTTGGAGAGGAGGCTGGAACAGACTCATTTTCCGGAGGGGGCGCCGGTTTTTCCAATTTGAGGTTGGTTATATGAATAACACCTTTTTCATCGGTAAAGCAATCGACGGCGGCATACGCCGGCCCGGTCAGGAGGAGCAGGATGAGCGCCCACAGGGTATGTTTTACCCAGACCATATGCCCGCCGGTTGAAAGAAAAGCGGGGTTTTAAGCCGCCCTCAGACTCGCTGGCTTTTCAGGCAGCGAGACCGCGGGCGATCGGAAAGATTTCCTCACAGTCTCACCTATAGCAGGGTTAAGTCGCTTTTTTCAAGAAAAATCTTGAAATAATGAAAAAATTTTAAATCAGCTAAGAACTGGCGGAAACCCGGGTTTCCTTAGGCTTTCCAGGAGTGGCTTTCAGGTGGAGAAGGCATAACCTGCCGTCCAGGGGCGTCAGGTCAATAAGCCGGCAAAGGCTCCAGGCTGCCGGCAAACGCCGAAGCCAACCGGCAGGACATCAGCAATTCGGAAGCGACTTGCTGAAGCGCGGCCGCGGCTTTCCCCTTTTTCTGAAAAATAGGGAACGGGTTCATCTGGTTGACGGCCGCCTCCACCGCCGGATCATAAGGCAGGTGTCCCAAGAACTGGGGCTGGATACTCAGAAAATCCCGGCAAACGGTCCGGATGATCTCGGCAGACTTCAAATCCTGATTGCTTTTGACCATGTTTACCAGGAGAAAGAGCTGGAACTCTTGCAAGGATTCCAGAAGCCGGGCTTTCCGCTCCGGCGTGGGTTCGAGCCGGTTAATCAGGTCCTGGATGGAATGAAGCTGCACTTCCGGGTCCTTGGTTCCCATGTGATATAGAAAGCTTACAACTTCTTCGTCTTTGCCCAGATCCCGGGACAGCTTACGGTAAAGGGCGCTCTTGATGAAGCCATAGACATTCTGCAGCGAGGTTACCTGGCTGGTGAAAACCGCGATTTTTCCCGGGGAAAAATTGAACAAATCAAGGGTATTGAAGGAGGTGCCAGCGCCCAGATCCAGGAGCACAAAATCCGCCGGCAATGCTTCAATCTGCTGAATCAGCCGGACTTTTTGGGCATAGGTAGGGTTGGCCGCCCCGAGAATGTCATCTGCCCCGCAGATGAGGCCGATGTCTTCAAACTGGGTCTTGATAATGGTTTCCTCCAGGCGGGAGACTTTTCGCAAGAGGAAGTCCTCCAACGTGACTTGGGGGTAGCGCACCCCCATCAACGTATGGAGGTTGGCGCCGCCCAAGTCGCCGTCGATGAGGATTACCCGTTTGCCCATCTGAGCTAAACAGATGCCCAAGCCCAAGGTAAATATGCTTTTGCCGACGCCGCCTTTGCCGCCGCCTATGCTCCAAAGCTTTATCTTTCCTTTGTTCCTGTTCCGCATCAGTCCTCCCGCTGCCTATCCAGCCAGTAGATCAGATTTCACGTCCGGCTGCATCTGATAACCTAAGCCCGCGAGCTTATGTAGATCTGATCCGCCGCCACCGCAAGGGGATCAGATTTTTCACCCCGGCCACCAGCCCTCCAAAAAGTATGAGAAAATAGCTGGCCAAGTGGGCAGAGGACCCGGAACCGGCCAGATTAAGGACGATGCCGGCCACCATCAGGGCCAGGCCGACGTGATGGTTAAGAGGCTGATTTTCCAGGCCCCTGTGGTTGGCCTGATCCCACCGTTCCCACAGTTCTTTAAGATCCGTTTTGGCGTAGACCATCAATTTCCGCGCCAAGGTCAGAAATTTCGGGTGGGCCTCCGCTAATTCCAGGGCCAGCATCTGGGGATGGCCTTGGCCCGAGAATTTAAGCCACGCCACCTTGCCCGCAGCTTCCACTATCTCCGGCTCTTCGGGAACAGCCAAAAAAAGGCCGGCCGGCCGGTTGATCAAGGAATCCTCCATGAACTCCGGCAACAGATGATCCAGACGCAGCACTACCTGGTTGTTGCCGACACCGCATATGGTTACCGGCAGTCTCATGGTGCCCTGGATTTCCTCTCCCTGGATTTCCAGCAACACTGCGCCCTCTTGTCCCGGAGCTGAGATCTGCTGCTGCGGATAGTCAGGCTCCATGGTGTTCTTCCCCCTTCGCGCCGTTCTTCCGGTTTTAACAAAGGCTTTCATCGTAAACGGACAGGTCCGGGCCGTCCTCCTCTATCTTCTTGATCAATCCAAGGCGTCGGCGAACTCCCAAAGCCAAATAGGCGGGATGATCCTGAAGATGCCCGGATCAGGCTTTTTCGTTCCGCCGGTTGAGCTTGCACCGCTCCCTCCCCCTGCCTGCGTAAGCCGGAAGCACCGGGGCCAGTCCCCCTTCCCGGAAGGCACGCAGGGGAGCCGGACTTACAGGCCCAAAAAATCTCTTACCATTTTTGCTGCCATCGCCAGCCTGTCCTTGACCGGCAAGCCGTGATTCTCGGGGTTGATGTCCACATAATTTTTCAAATAAAACTGCAACATCTGTACCCGTTCCTGATCCGCCAGGTCGGGATTTTCGGCCAGAAATTCCCGAAGCACCCCCTGCCCTCCGGAGTTGCGGTCCTGAGGCTTTTCCGGCCGGAGAACTTTTTCCGGGGACGGCTCCGGCCTGGACTCCTCCTCCTGGTCTGGCTTTGCAGGCGGTGCCGCGGCCAGCGTCGCCAGGCGAACTTCCTGCTCCGCCAGACGGCGTTCCAGAAGGGCCGCTTTGTTGGACAGCTCGGCCATTTCCAGAAGCATGGCTTCGTACCGGCCACGTTCCAGAACCACGGCATTTTCCGGCGAAGACCGCGCTGCCTCCGGGATGCTGTGGCCCAAAGCTTGGCCCACGGTCTGCTCAAAGACGGGCCCGCCCGGGGGGGCCGGCTTCGCCATCGGCCTGGCAGGCGGCATTTTCCGGCATTCCGGGAAAGCGGTCAGCACGGGGTGTGCCCCCCGGACCGGGTCAGATAGTTCAGAGGCAGGCAGGCCGAACCCCCGGGTGGAAACCGAGGCCGCCAGGTTTTGCAAATAAAGCCAACGCTGCGGGCATTCCCTCAGGTCCCCCCGGGGAGCGTGCCAAAGGAGGCCCAACATCAGGGTGGAATCCGCAATCAGGAATTCGAGGGCCACTTCCAAAATTCTTTCATAATACTGCTCGAAAGAATGGGCCGGGGCCACCAGGGCCCGGATTATCTCATTAAAAGGCTCCAGGCGCGGATAAATCTCCTCCCAGGTCGGCAATTCGGCCAAGGCCCGGGGATCCGGTTGTTCCGGAAGGACCTGGGCGGCCTTCAGAAACTGCCATATGGCCCGCCCCGGCACGGTGGGCGGATTTTCCCAGGGAGGCGCAAACCACCGCCAGACGGCTTGGGATTCCAAGGCCGTGGAGGGCGGGGCCAGCACCAGCCCCCCCTCTCCATAGACCATGATTTCCGACTCCGGTAAAAAGAAAGTCCGGGGCCCCGAGAAGCCGGGAGGAAGATAGTAATAATGCTGCTCCCGTCCATCTTCCGTGTGGGCCCAGCACCGCGAGCGCCAGTCACCCCATTGGTCCAGGGCGGTGAAGCCTTTCGGGTTGTGGATTTCCACCACCAGCAGCCGGGACGGACGCGACGTCGACAGGCCCAGGTTGATCTGGACCCCTGACTGCTGAAGGGCGCTTATCTGCTCAAAAAGTGATTCTTCCGGTTGGCTTAGGTCCAAGCCCAGATCGGTCGAGTTGGTCGCGGCTACGCCTAGGAGCTGCCAACCGAGCTCCCGGTAGCGGGCGGCATGGCTGACCAACTGCTCCGACTGTTCGAGGGTTTCCTTGAGGTTGAGGATAAAGCAGATCTCGTCCTGCCCCAACCTGACCGCGAAATCCTCGGGAACGGTTTTGCCCGCGGTGGAATTCATGCATCTCCAATCACAGTCAGACTTTTTTTCGGCCGTTATTCAACCAACCGGGGATTTTTGCTCCGCAGGCTGTTGTCCGGGCTCGGGTTGGTCGGGCTGCTGCCCATATCCGGGGCTGTATACATACCCAGGGCCTTCCCGCTGACTGCGTGGGTGTTTTTGTCCACGTTTTCAATTCTAAAGGCGCAGAACCCCAGAACTTCCCGCCACTGGTTGTACTTAGACGCATCGATCACCGGCAGATATACAATCCAGTCTTCGCCTTTGCTGTTGTATGTCTTCAGCATCTTGTCGGTTTCATTTATGACCGACTGAGCTACGCCATTAAGACAATTGATGGAATCGCCTATCTGAATCCCGATGGAGTTAAGAGACTTATTAATATAACTTCTCAATTCGTTGGCATCCGCCGAAGTTGACTTGAAGCAGTGCCAGCCGCCGGCATCGCTCCAGTCCGGGCTGAAAGTGACCGGAATCTCCTGCCCGGGAGATTGGGGGACATAGCTCTTGCCCAAGGCCAAGGGGAAACCCAACCCGTCCGGGAGCGCGGTAAGCCAGCCCAACATGGCGGTGGCCTTGGCGGTCAGCTCCACCCACTCTTTGCCCAGAAAAGAGGCAAAAATCAGATTGACCGGGCCGTTCACGGCGGCGGTGCGCCGGGTGATGACCTGCACGGCATTAATGTCATTGGTGCAGGTGGCTTGCGGGCGGAATTGCCATTTGCCGTTTACGTATTCCCACATGCCCACTTGCACGTCTTCCGCCGGGATGTTCAGAATCAGGCCATCGGTCTTGTTAAGCTGCACCGCGGAAAGGGCCGCGGCGTGGGCCAGGTCGCAGCGGACATAGGCCGGCTGAGGATCATCCGGATTTTCCAGGCTGAACAGCGCCCTGGCCCCGGCCAGCGCCCCGGCCTCCGCCGCGCTCTGCAGTTCCTGTTTGACCACATAAATGTGCCCCAGGTCGATGACGACCCCTGTAATTATCAACAGCAAAACAAGTAAAACGGCGACGTAGGGGGCAGCCGCCGCCTTGCTGCCCCGGAGAAATTTAACGATCCGCACCATGACCTCTCCCTCTGCCCCCCCGGTATTTACCCGAGGAAATCGATATTCTTAAACGCGGTTCCCTCCTGGCTCGGCCTGGGCCCCGAAGTCGGCCCTACAGAGAACCCTTTTTGCCTTCCCGCAATTTTTCCAGGGCCCGGTCGAGGTTGTTTTTGGCTTCTTCATAAAAGGTGGGCCTCAGTTCCAAGGCTTTCTGAAAGCACTTGGCTGCCAGTTCGTATTCCCCGTCCATGAAGTAGTGAACCCCGATATTGTTGTATGCCTGGGCCTCATCCGCCCCTTTGGCGAAAGCCGCGAAAGCCTCGTCGTATCTGTGCAAACCTGCAAGGGCCATGCCGATCTGATAGTGGATCTTTTTATGGTGAGGGTTTAAGGCTTCCGCTTTTTTCAGGCAATTGAGGGCCTTGTGGTATTCCTTGACTTGGTTGTATGCCTGCCCTAGAGCCACATAGGTGGAAATATTGCGGGGATCCAGAGAGTTGGCCTGTTCCAGTTCCCGGATGGCATCTCGCGGCTGGTTGGCCATAAGATACGTGACCCCCAAGAGGTGCCGGGTCTGGGCCCGTTTCGGGTCCTTCTCCAGAACGGCGCGAAATTCCTTGATGGCCGGGGGGTATTCTTTCTCCTGCATATACGCCAACCCCAGGGCCTCCCGGGCCTTCAGCATATCGGGCTGCGCCGCCAGGACCTTGGCGAATTCCTCCCGGGCCCCTTTGTATTGCCCCTTAAGCAGCAGGATTACCCCCACCTTGTAGCGGACTTCGTGGCGTTCGGGTTCCTTTTGCAGAATCTGGAGATAATGGAGCAGGGAGCCGTCGTATTCTTTAGTTTTCAGGAAAAGGTCGGCCAGGGCTTCCTGACGCTCCGGGTCCAACTCCTGGTCCAGTTTGAGGTCGGGGCGGGGGCGAGAGGCACCGTACGGATCCGGGGCCATGATGGCGGCCTCTTTCGGGGTCAGGGTGCGGATCTGGGGGCCGCGCGGCTCTTTGGAACATTGGCTTATAAAGGGCAGAAAAACCAACACCGCAATACTTGCAAAAAGACGTTTGGCTGACGGCATGATGGTGACCCTCCTCATTCAGCCAGTTTAGCCAGTACGTCCTCCTTTTGCAACAAATCCCGGCCCCGGTTGACCGTCCAAATCTTCGGGAAATTCCGGAGCTGCCCGCAGGTTGTTTGGGCGATAAAATTTGTTTCCGTTTCCGGACTGTAAAATGAGCATTTGTTCCTGCAGGACCGAAGGAGAGCCAACGCCTCCTTCCTGCCTCACGATTTCAGCAGGTTGCGGTAAATCGAGATGCCGGCCGGGCCCAGAATGACGATGAACAACGCCGGGAAAATACAGAACAAGGTGGGAAAGACAATCTTTACCGGCATTTTGGCGGCAATTTCCTCCGCCTTTTGAGCCCGCTGCACCCGGCTGAAGGAGGCATGGGTGCGCAAAGATTGGGAGATGCTGGCACCCATCTTCTCCGACTGGATCATCAAGGCCACCAGCGATTTGACGCTTTGGACCCCGGTGCGATCCGCAAAATTTTTCAAGGCGGTGTCCCGGGGAATGCCGGCCCGGAGTTCGGCATTGGTTATTTGCAATTCCCGGGACAATTCCTTGGAAAGTCTTTCGCACTCCAAGGCCACCCGGTTCAGTGAGGCCTGGAGCGACAAACCGGCCTCCATGGACACAATCAGCAGGTCCAGGACGTCGGGCAAGGCCCGGTCGATGCGGTCCATCCGGCGCTTGGCGATGAATCGAAGACCGTAAACAGGGCTGTAGTAACCGAGGGCCGAAAGCACCAAGGCACTCATCAGGCTGAAAGAGTCCGCCCCATGTTTGAAGAGCAGCACATATGCCATAAAGATTGCCGGAAAGCCCAAAGCCAGCAACACCCGCAGGCCGAAATAGACGGCCGGGGAGCTGGAATGACGGAATCCGGCCCTGACCAGGGTCATCCGCAAATTGGTAAATTCGGAAAGATCTTCCTTTTCGTCCTTTACCGCGAATTTTCCAAAAGATGAGATATAGGCAATGATGCGGTTCTTAAGCTGGCTCTTTTTGTCGGCGCGGCGCAATTTGAGGAGCGGGTCCTCCTCTTTCTTGCGTTTGGTAAATCTTTCCCTTATGGAGCGTCGGCTGTTCAAAAACACCACCAGACCGTAGGTAAGAAGGCACACGGACACAAAGGTGGCTGCCAAGATCAAGAGAACAAGACTTTTCATAGTTAATTTCCCCTACACCCTGATCTGCACTATCTTTTTGAGCCAAAGGATCCCAAAGCCAATACTGGTCAACGCCGCAGCGATGAGCTTCGGACCGGCGGGATCGTTTAACAAAGTGGAGATATATTCCCGGTTCATCACGTTGACGGCGCCGAAGACTACAAAGGGAAGAAGGGCCAGGATCAGGGCGGAAAAACGCCCTTCGGCGGTGAGGGCCTTGACCTTGCCTTTCAGCTTCAGCCGTTCCCGGATCAGGAATCCGATGTTTTCAAGAATTTCCGCCAGATTGCCGCCGGTTTCCGACTGGAGCATGACCGCGGTGATGAAAAACTGCAGATCCTGGCTGTCCACCCTTTCCCCCATGCGGCGTAAGGCCATGTTCATCCCAAGCCCCAACCTTTGCTCTTCGTAAACGATCTTCATCTCCAAACCGAGGGGGGGCTGGATTTCCTTGGAGGCCAGTTCGATGGCAGACGGAAGGGCATGTCCGGCCCGCATGGACCGGGCCAGCAGTTCCATGCATTCCGGCATTTGTTTCTCAATAATGGCGGCTTTCCGTCTTTTCTTTATCCGGACCACCAACAGGGGAAGAAGGGCCAGACCCAGACCGGCTCCGAATCCCAGGAGAGAGTTGTGCAGATAAATTCCCAGAATCAAGCCGGTGCAAAAAAGGATGCCCATCACGCTTATAAATGTTGCCGGCGTCCAAAAAATATCTCCCTGAAGCAGGAAACGCTGAAAATTTTCTATTTTGCCCAAGCCAGCCAAGCTTTCCAGGACCGTCATAACCAGGCTTTTTTCGTTTTCCTGGATATTTTTCAAGATTTGCACTTTGGCCAGCCTGTCCCGGCCGCTTTTTTTCAAGCGCTTTTCCAGATCCTTCCGCCGGGAAATGGGTTTAATGATGAGATGGTGGATACTGGATAAGGCCAGGCAGACCCCCACAAAGACTCCCACCAAGCCGATGATGTAAGTGGAATTGGCCTGTTCCGCAAGAAATCTCATATGACCTCCCCCTCCGGCTTGTTTTAGGGCGCGCCGGCTCCCTCCTAGCGAAAAAGATAGGAACTGCGGGACGAGCCCTCAAAAATAGAATCTCGCAAAGGAACCCCGAAAACCCGGCAACGATCCGCGAAGCGCGGCCGTACCCCGGTGGCCACAAACCGCCCCACTACCCGCTCGTTTTCATCTACTTCGTGGCGCTCGAACACGAAGATATCCTGGAGCGTGATAACTCCGCTTTCCATGCCGGTGATCTCGGAAAAGGAAATCATGCGCCGGCTGCCGTCGCTGAGCCGGGCCAACTGGATTATCACGTCCAGGGAGGAGCTGATCATCTGCCGCATGGCTTTTTCGGTCATCTTCACGCCGGACAGCTGAATCATGGTTTCCAGCCGCAGGAGAGCATCCCGGGCGGTGTTGGCATGAATGGTGGTCATGGAACCTTCGTGGCCGGTGTTCATGGCCTGGAACATGTCGATGACCTCCGCCCCCCGCACCTCGCCGACAATGATCCGATCCGGGCGCATCCGCAGGCTGTTGCGCACCAGATCCCTCTGGGTGATTTCCCCCTTGCCTTCAATGTTAGGGGGTCTGGTCTCCAGGCGACACACATGTTCCTGCTGGAGCTGGAGCTCGGCGGAATCTTCTATAGTGATGATCCTTTCATAGCTGGGGATGAAACCCGACAGGATATTGAGCATAGTGGTTTTGCCGGAGCCGGTGCCACCGGAAACGATGATATTCAGTTTGGCGATGACTATGGCCCGCAATACTTCCCCTATCTCCGCGGTAAGGGAGCCTTTTTCAATCAATTCCTCCAAAGTGGGGCGCTGGACGGCAAAACGGCGGATGGACAACATGGGGCCGTCCAGGGCCAGGGGCGGGATAATGGCATTGACCCGGGAGCCATCCGGCAAACGGGCATCCACCATGGGGTTGGATTCATCAATCCGGCGACCGACATTGGATACAATTTTATTGATGATTTTGAGGAGATGGTTATTGTCATGGAAACGGACATTAATACGTTCCAACCGTCCGGCCCGCTCAATATAAACCTGATCCCAGCGGTTCACCAGAATATCGGAGATGGTGGGGTCTTTCAGCAGAGGCTCCAGAGGACCGAGACCCAGAATCTCAAATTCAAGGTCCTGAATCAGCCGGTTCCGTTCCGCCATGTTAAGCGGTTCGGTTTCCTCCTGCAGGAGCACTTCCAGGGCCTGGCGGATTTCCCTGGCCACCACGCTCTCCTCCAGGGATTCCAGTTGCCCCAGATCCAGACGCTCCAGCAGACGGTGATGGATCCGGGTTTTCACCTCATACAGGCGGGCTTCCCGCCCTTCATCCAGCCGCGGGGTCAGTAAAAACGGGAGCGGGGTTTCAGCCTCCCGGATCACGGTCTCCGGAATATTCCGCTTGTTGCTGTAGCGCAGGAATGCCATCTCTCACACCCCTTAAAAGATCCAGAATCGCCGGCGCGGGCGCGTTCCGTTGCCGGCTGTTTCCTCTTGCGGCTTTGCCTGTTGCTGAAGCTTCTGCGCCAGGTCCTTGATGGCCAGCCAGAGCTTGGAGTTAGGCGCGATCCGGGACAACGGCACACCCCGGTTGATAGCCTCGTCGGAGTGGTGTTCGTCATTGGGCAGCGTGGCAAAAACCGGATCTTTGATTACTTGGTTCAGGTTGCGCAAACTCAGGCCGGTGCCTTTCTCATAGCGATTGACCACCAGTTTCACTTTGTCTTGCGCAAACTGCCACTGCCGAAAAATGGGCCACAGCTGCCCCAAATTGCGCAAGTTAGGCACAGTGAGGGCGGTAAGAAGAATTACCAGGTCAGCTTCGCCCAGAACTTTGAGAAACAAATCATCCAGCCAGTGGCTTAAATCAACGATGGTCCACGGATAATGGGCCCGCAGAAAGGCAAAGATTTTTTCCAGGGCATCCAGATCAATGCTGTCCTGTTCCTTGAAATCCGAAATGCCATGGATTACTGCCAGGTTGTCCTCATAAGGTTGAACAATCTTTTCCAGAAAAGCCTGGTCCAGGTCATAGACATTCTGCATGAGGTCATAGAGGTTGTAAGGGGCCTCCAGGTCCAGAAAATGGCCCACATCCGGAAAAGGACGACCCAGGTCCATAAGTATCAGTTTTTGCCCCTGCATCTCCGCCAGTGCCAGGGCAAGGTTTACTGCCACGGTGGTGGTGCCGATCCCTCCCTTGTGTCCGGTCACCACCAAAATTTTCCCTTTGCTGGCCATGGGGTCAGAGACGCGCCGTTTGAGCATTCGGACCCGTTCAAACGCCGCTTCCAAGTCCGACTTGGCCAAGGGCAGGGGCAGGATTTCCCGCACCCCCCTTTGCATGGCCTGAATGAGAAACTCCGGCTCCATCCTGGCCGAACAGAGCATTATGGCGGCACGGGGCTGCTCCGTAGCCAGATCTGGCAGCCAGTCCGGCAGCGTCTGTTCCCCGTCCAGATAAACGAGCACGCAGTCCGGCGCCACCCCGTAGCTTTGGGTTTCCAAATCCTTGGGCCCCGCTGCTTGGCAGAGGAGCCTGACTTTGGGGATTTTGCCCAAAATCTCCGGAATAGCGGGATTGGGTGGGCTATTCCCATAAAGAACTGAGACATTCAGAACTTCCGTCAGCATTCCTCCCCCCTAAAGGCACCTTAACGGCATTGCTTATAGAATTCGCCTGCAAAACCGGCTGTCTTGTTACTCCTTGATATATTTGTCTTTTCTCTCCCAGCATTTTCACTTGGTGGTGATGAGCTGCACGGCGGCGCCTTTTTCTTCGGCCTTGAAGGTCTTTTCGTATTTGCCGTACAGGTTGACCCCGGCTTCGGGGACCAGCCCGGCGGCCGGGGCGGTGTCCTGTCCGGCGGCGG
>Ga0315298_1000543_pt1 | contig 73010 bp, 77 predicted proteins | sample WHS_1_MG_FD_203077 | JGI IMG/M metagenome (GOLD analysis project Ga0315298, IMG submission 203077) | Extremophilic microbial mat communities from Washburn Hot Springs, YNP, Wyoming, USA - WHS_1_MG | ecosystem: Environmental > Aquatic > Thermal springs > Hot (42-90C) | place: USA: Wyoming... | reverse complement strand
TTTCCCATACTTAAACTTTAGTTTTTTAAGCTAATTTCTTTTATAGACCAAAATAATCTTATGAAGGGTATATCCCAGCTAATATCTTTCGTGCTAACAATACTGATATCTATAACTGCTCTTTCTATATTTGTTTTTGCCATCAATCCTACTCTGCAAAGAACGAGGGAGGAAGGTTATCTAAATCAGGCTTTTGAGAGCATGAAGAGCTTGGCAAGCATGGTAGAAGACGTGGCAACAGAAGGTGTAGGAAGCTCTAGAAAAGATAGCTTTAGCGTTCCAGAGGGTGAGTTCTTTGTTAGAAACGACACAAACTCTTTAGAGTACAAGCTAATAGCTAGTGCTGATGTTCTACCAAACGGAACGAACATAACAAAGGAAAACATTCAGTTTATCAGCACTCAACTTTCTACAAGACCAGAAGTAGAGATAAAGCTGGTATATTCCAACCAGGCGATAAACATAACAAACTATGAAAGACTTCCTAAGGGCAGTTACTCGCTCTGTATAAGAAAAGTCGGTGAAAGCAGCGGAAGATCCTTGATAGAAGTGAAAAGCTGTTAAAGTTTAGAAGCTAAATAAAAGGTATGCAACTCAGAATTTTGCTCTTAATTTTCTCGCTGCTATTGTTAGCTCTTCTGCTCTATTATTCAGACTTTTTTAAAGTTGTTTCTCTGCTAGCAAAAGCAAACATTTTTTATGTTTCCCTTGGTTTTTGTTTATGGTTTTTTGGTCTTGTTATCAGGACAGAAAGATGGAGGTATCTTCTGAGCAAAGCTAAGATAAAGCTAGGCTTTTGGCAGACTGCTAAAGTTTACATCCAAGGAATGTTCTTATCAAACGTTACTCCTGCAAAAGTTGGCGATCCTCTACGCTCTGTTTTGCTTAAGGCAGCATGCAAGAAAAGCATAAGCTCTTCTCTGCCTTCAGTTTTTGTTGAAAGAATTTTTGACGTCGTTGTTACAGTTTTATTTTCTTTGTTAGGCTTGTTTTTCTTTTACTCTCTTTCTCTCTGGCTTGCTGCAGCTGTAGCAGTTTATACAGCAGTTTTTGGTGTAGCAGTCTATGTTTTAATTTCTGAAAGAAGAACGAGAAAGTTTTTTGGAAAGTTGTCTTTTCTTTTCAAGTTTGCTAAGCTGGAGAAGAAGGTAGAAAGTTTTTCTAGAAGCTTACACAAAGCTTTCATGAAGTATAAAAACAGAAGAACTTTGTTTGTTGCATTCGTCTATTCAGCTTTAGTCTGGCTGGTGGAAGGTCTAATACTCTGGGTAAGCTTTCTTTCTATAGGCATATCCATAAGCATAGCTTTTTGTATCACAATAGTAGCTTTTACTACGTTGATAGCTGTTTTAACTTTCTTACCAGGAGGGCTTGGATCGAGTGAGGCAGTTTCTGTTTTAGTCTTCACTAAACTTTTTAATTTAAGCATTGCAGAAGTGATGAGCGCAGCTATCCTGAGCAGGCTTTTTGGCTACTGGGTATACGTACTGCTCGGAGCAGTTCTTCTATTAAAAAGTTAAGAAAATTTTAATTAAATATATAAAAATACGAAAGTTTAAATTGGAGGTCCAATTTAATGGTAGAATACAAACTTGTTGTAAAGGTGAAAGAGATTAAAGGAAGATGTCCAGTTTACAAAATTGGAGATACGTTAGTTATCGAAGGTCCAAAAATAAACTTAAATAAAACAGATGCTATTTGTATTCATGCACTTTATTCAATTCTTCATTACTCTACTGCCTTGAAAAAAGGTGTTAGCCTAATCGAACTTGGTCTTTCAAAAACTGAAGATAAAGCATATGTTCAATGCTTAGACCCGGGTGAACCTTATACAAGTGGAGGAACTGTTATATTCGAGATTAAAAGGGAAAAACAAAACAAATCACAAATTTGAAAATGTAATTTTGACTATTCTTTTTGCTGCTCTGCCATCTCCAAATGGATTTTCCGCTTTTTTAACTTTTTTGTAAAATTCTCCGCGATTGTTTATATCTTCAATAAGATTTATTGTGGTATTAACGTTACAATTGGTAATAACAGCGGTACCTACTTTAACAGCTTCTGGTCTCTCTGTTGTTTTTCGCCAGATGATGCATGGCGTTTTTAAAATACATGTTTCTTCTTGTAGTCCTCCGCTGTCTGTGATCACATATTTGGCACCAACCATTAACTTAAGGAATTTCAAATATGAAATGAGTGGAAAGAGTTTTAGATTTTTTATATTTTTAAGCTTATCAAGCAATTTGAATTCTTTTAACTTCTGAATCGTTGATTGGTGAGCTAGAAAAATTATATCTTCATTTACAGATTCAAGAACTTTTATAAGATTTTTCATCGTCTCTTTTGAGTGTATGTTTTCCATTCGATGAACTAGTACTACAGCATAATTTTTTGATAAATCTAAATTTACTCTCCTTGCGATAGAAAGATTTTGTAAAACCGCATCAACGATTGTATTTCCTGTTAAAAACACTTTACCTTTAACTTTCTCTCTTTTAAGATTGTTTAGTGCTTCTTTAGTTGGGGCAAATAGTAAATCTGAAAATTTATCCGCTATTCTTCGTGAAATTTCTTCAGGGAAAGGATTTTTCCAGTTATATGTTCTTAAACCAGCTTCTACATGCCCTGTTTTTGGCCCATTTCTCAAAGTTGTTGAGGCAAGTGAAGCACATGCTATAGCCAATGTATCTCCCTGGTAAAGTAAGGCATTTGGTTTTTGTTGTTTAATCACATTTCTAATTTTTATTATTGTATTAAATGACCAACAAGATGCTAATGCTATACCTTTAATCATGTTTCCCTTAAATTTTCCTGTCGAAGAGTCTGGGAGGTCAAGTGTTATATCAGGTTGTCTTAACCTTAAATCTATAATTAAGTCATCTAATTTATGTTGTCCTGTATGAATCAAAATGTACTCTATTCCTTTTTTCTCTAATTCTCTAATTACAGGAGAAAGTTTTATTATTTCAGGTCTAGTGCCAAAAATTATAGAAATCAATATGATGCACCAAGTAAGATAGTTCTAAATCCTTCTTTTCTCCATTTTTCGAGATCGATGCAATTTTTTGTGTCAAAGATGATTTTTTCTTTCATTAGTTTACCAATCTCTTTTGGATCAATCGCTTTAAATATTTCATGGTCTGCCACAATAATTATGCACGAAGAATTTTTCACAGCATCTTTTAAATTATTCAACTTATATTCAAAATTCGATACTATTGGATCGTATACACTTACTTCATAGCCTTTCTCTTTGAGTAGTTTGATTATCTTTTTTCCAGGGCTCTCTCTTGTATCGTTGACATTTCCTTTGTAAGCAACACCTAAAATGCTAATTTTTCCTTTCCTGACAATTTTCCTAATTTTATTCACTATATATTCAGCCATAGAATCATTAATTTTTCTTGCTAGTGTTATTATATTTGCTTGTTTTGTTTTTTCCGCAAGAAACCAAGCATCAAAAGGAAGACAATGGCCGCCAACACCAGGTCCTGGCTTATGTAAATTAACTCTTGGGTGTTTATTGGCAAGCTCAATTACATCCCAAACGTTTAGTTTTACTTCATCGCAAATTTTAGCAAGCTCATTTGCTAAAGCTATGTTTACGTCTCTGAAAATGTTTTCTACTAACTTAGTCATCTCAGCTGTTTTTGAGTCAGTTAAATATATATTTCCGTTCACAAAAGTCTCGTATAATTTTTTGGTCATTTCTGCAGAATCTTTATTAATCCCACCAATAATTCTATCATTGTTTTGTATTTCATAAAGAAGATTTCCTGGTATAGCTCTTTCTGGACAGTAAGCGATAAAGAAATCTTTACCGGCTTTTAATCCTGTCTTCTTTTCTAAGAACTTTGCTATATTTTCTGTTGTTCCTATTGGTACCGTTGATTCTAAGATAACTAGATTACCTTTTTCCAAAACATTTAAAATCATTTTAACAGCAGGTTTGACATAATTGAGATTGCATTTTTTTGTTTTTTTGTCAAGAGGTGTCGGTGTGCAAATTATGAAAACATCAGCCTTTTCAACTTTTGTTTTTGCTATGAGATTTTTTGAATTTATAACATTTTTAAGAAGTTTTTCCATTCTAGCTTCTTTTATGTAGCACTCACCTTTATTTATCAACTCTACTTTTTTTCTTTCAATATCTACACCAATAACTTTTTTTCCTTTTGAAGCGAGCATACATGCAGTTGGTAGGCCTATAAAACCTAACCCCAGGACACATATTTTCTTCATTAATTGATCACTTGTTTAATTTTTTTTGCAACATCAAATGAAAGTTTTGTGGCTTTAATACAATCTTCTAAACTAACTGTTTGGGCCTGTTCACCACGAATAATTTTTGCAAATTCGACTAATTCGTTAAAATGTCCTTTATCTTGTCTTATCAATTTCATTCCATTTCCAAATCCATACGATTTGAGCTCTTTAAAATCGTCTATTATCAGTGTACAACCCTCTCTCATAATTTCTATTCTTTCTTTGGATAATTCTTCACTCCCAATGCTATTATAAGTAAGAGTAGCTATAGACCCGTCTTTATATTTAATAGTGGCTACTATGTTATCCTCACTTTTAATGTCAGGAATATTGGATGTAGTTGAGGTTGCGGTAAGGCTCTCCACATCAGAACTTATGAAAAAATTAAAGAGATCGAAAAAATGGCAACATTCACCAATAATTCTTCCACCTCCTTCTTTTGGGTCATATATCCAGGAGTCCAAGGGTAATTTCCCAGCGTTCACAGTATAATTTATAATTATAGGACCTTCTTTTTCATTCAAAAGTTCTTTAGCTTTTATCGTTAGGGGAGAAAACCTTCTATTAAATCCTACCATAAAGTTAACTTTTGATTTGAGAAGGGTGTTTACAACATTTGTTAATTCTTGTTCATTCATTGCCATAGGTTTTTCAACTAAAATATCTTTTCCTGCTTTTGCTGTATCTATTGTGATTTTAGCATGAGAATCGTGTCTTGTTGTAATAACAACCAAATCAACATTTTTGTCTTTTAACACACTTTTATAATCTGTGGCAAAAAACTTTGCTCCATATTGTTCAGCCACTTTTTTTGCATTTGCTGGATTATGATCAACAATTGCATAAATGTTATAATCTTTTATTCTCTTTAAATTTGGTAAATGATAGGATTTGGCAAAGTTTCCTGCTCCAATTAAAGCGACGTTAATTTTACCTTTCTTTGGTTTTGAGGGCAATTCGAGTTTTCTTTTGACTTCTTTTAATGAAGGTTTATACTTAAGAAGAATACCAATTTTATTTCCGTTAAGAATTTTTTCATATGCCTTTGCTGCATCTTCAACGTTAAAAACATCAGAAATTAAAGGTTTTACGTCTATTTTTCTTTTTTCTAAAAGTCTAAGAAAGGCTTCCATATTTCTTTTTTCCGTCCATCTCACATAAGCTATTGGGTAGTCAATTCCCTTTTCTTCATACGATTTATCATACCTACCAGGCCCGTATGAAGTTGAGATGAGAAAATCAAGTTCTTTTTTATAAAACAATTCACGTGGCAGTTCTAAAGGAATATCACCGACAACAACTATTTTTCCCTTTTTTCTACATATTTCTAATGCTTGTAGTATTGGTTGATTAGTTTTTGATGAAGCTGTTATGATTACAGCATCTACACCAATACCATTTGTAAATTTTTCTACCTCTTTGCTAAAATCTTGTTGATCTATAACGATTCCTTTATCTATTCCCAATTTTTTAGCAATATCTACTTTTCCTTTATTTATGTCACCGCCAATAACGTTACAGCCTGCAGCCTTTAAGATTTGAACAGTTAATAATCCAATTAAACCAAGCCCAATCACTGCTACGTTTTCCCCAATCTTTACGTCGCTTCTTCTTACTCCTTGTACAGCAATGGAACCAACAGCAGCAAATGCAGCTTCTTCAAAGCTCACGTTATCAGGAATTTTAACCATAAGGTTCTTTGGAACATATGCATATTCGCTATGAGTAGCATAACCAGCTCCAGCGCATGCAACTCTATCACCAACTTTAAATTCAGCAACATTTTCCCCTACCTCAGTAATTATGCCAGCAGAACTATAACCAAGTGGAATTAAATCAAGCATTTTTGACTTAATAAGTTCCCTTGTCTTTAGAAGGCCTTGCTTCTTAAAGTACTTCCAAACTTTTTTTACTAAGTCTGGGCGTTGTAAAGCTAGCTTTAACAAACTTTCTCTTTTTCTTAAAGCTTCTCTTTCCGTTCCTGTACTAATTAAAGAATAATGGTTAGCAACAATCACTCCATTATCTTCGCATACTGGTGCAGGTACTTCTTCTACTACAACATTACCTTTTCTACCAAAAACTTGTTTCATCTTTTCACTCTGATTTCAGTTTTAAATTCAAGCGGTAATTTACCTTCTTTTTTATATATAGCCACAGGAGCTTTTACTTTTTTTCCATAACTTTCTGATACAAAATCCTTTTTAATTATTAGCTTTAAATTTTCTTTGTTTTTTGGTGAGATGATTAAATTAGTGCCTTTGGTTTTAGTTTCTAAATTCAGGTCTTTTCTTATTAGTTTCATGGGGGAAAAATGAAGGTATAGTTCACAAGTATGCGTACCATCACCTGTTATGATATCTCTTATTATCCATTTGTTACTTTTTTTATTAAAACTTATTTGTCTTCTATGTATTATATTGTCAATTCTTTTGTAGCCTTCATGTTGCCCGTCAAAAAAATCCTTGTTTCTTATGCTTATCCATTTGTTTACTTTAGCTTTAGTTATGTCTTTTATATACCATAGATCTTTTTCATTAAAAGGTGCAATTTCTTTTCCATCTACTACGATAGTGTTATGAGCTTTAGTGCTTCTGAAATGATTTCTTTCTTTATAGTTTGCAGTGTAAACATAACAACCGGAATCTGTTACGAACGTTTTATCATTGGCATACAATTCAAAACTTAAGGTATCATTATGTCCATGTCCACCCATTCCTTTTAATCCTAAATCTCCACAATCAATTATTAAATAGGAATTATTGTTCCTCATAATGTAATATCCACCTTCTTTAAAACTTTTTGAAGTTAATTTTTTTCTTTTAAGAGCTTTAAACTTCTTAAGACTATTAGTTCCTAGCAGCCATAGGGTCTCTTCATGTAATTGTTTAGCACTAGTTTTAAAATCTCCTCTATTAAATAAAATAGCTCCTGTTGAGATGTGTGCTCGATGATCGTTAATATTTTTTGAATCTTCTAGAAATACAAGCCTTCCATTGTCGTTGTCTCCAATTAAAGGACATAAGCCATTTGGCTTCGTATAGTACGCTACGAACTCCATCATTTTTTCTAATTTTGTTTCAAACCATTTCGGTAGTTTAATGTTATTAATTTTGCAGAGTAGAAATGCATGTAGGAAAAAGTCCAGAACAAGTCTATGATAATGTACTGATTTTTCATAATCTACACCATCACCTAAAACCTGCTCTTTCGTTGAAGAAAGAAGGATACACAACCCTTTATCTCTCCAGATTTTGGCATCTTTAAATTCAGGAAATAAAATTCCGAGATAGAGTAAACCAATTCCATTAGATATATAATGATTTGAGTTAGCTATTGGGCTAAATTCTATATTCTTTAAAATATGATTAGCATGAAAATACAAACTTTTAAGGAATTCTTTTTTGGTCTCCATGTCAAAGTATTTTGAATTTTTAAAGAAGTAATATGCCCATATCCAATTTACAATTCTGATAGAGGCTTCCATAGATGAAATCCAGTTTATCCCAAAATTCATAGGATTTTCCTTTATCCAATCTTTTAATTGGGTAACAAATTCTTTAGCATATTTTTCATTTTTGGTATACCAGTATGCTTTTCCCAAAGTTACGAAATGATAGAATCTACTTAACTCCCAAGGAACTTTTATGTCACAAGGTTCATCCAATAAAATAAAATCTATTTTTTTATAATATTTTTTTGGCCAAACTTTACCAACTTTAAAGTCTTTATGCCAATTTATTTTTTCTCCAATTTTACCTTTATAGCCTAATAGGTCAAAAATATGTTTTAAAATTTCATTAGCCTTCTTAATTGTTTGCCTTACATTTTCTGAATAATTTTTCTTTAAAGTCTTTATCAACTCTTTATTTGAATCTATAAAAAACTTCGGTGATTTTCTTTTATCTAAATGCTGGATGAAATTTTCTAAACTTCCTTCAAACTTAATTTTTTTCATTAGTTCATCATCAGAAAGTTCTAGAGGTTTTATAGAAAAATAAATCGCTCTAATATTATGGTAAAGAAATTCAAAAAATTCTTTTATTACTAATTTAATTAATATTGATAGATGAATTCTTCTAAGCTTTTGAAAGTAATAAAAAACATCTTTCATATCTTTATTTTTTCTCTTTCAATCCAATATTTGTACCATAGAGCAAAATTTAATAGAATCCATACTCTAAAGCTCGTATCAGCTAAATTTTTTCTATGTTCTTCTATAAGTTTTTTTGCATATTCTAAATTAATGAACTTTTTAAGTTCAGGATTACTTAGTTGTTGTAGTGCAAAATCTTTCATACTTTTAGCTAATGTATCTGCGATAGGAACTCCGAAGCCAATTTTTTTTCTTTTCAAGATTTCTTTTGGAATTTTGTATTTAACAGCCTTTTTAAATACATACTTATGCTCACCATTTTTTAAATGTAAGCTCGGCGGTACACTCATTTCAAATTCTACTAACTTATAATCAAGTAAAGGTTCTCTTGCTTCTACTGATGTTGCCATAGTAAATTTATCAACTCGCATCAGAAGTAATTCCGGAAGCCTATTCTTAAATTCTATTACTCTTTCCTTAAATAAAAACCAATCAGAATTATTGTGAGGAATTTGTTTACAAATGTCTTTTATAAAATCATAAGAACTCTTATTTACTTTATTCGCCATTTCACTTGAAATTATATTCTTTTTTTCAAGTTCTGTAAACCCAAGCAAATTATGCCAAGGAAAGTCTTCTCCTTTTTTAACTCTCTCAAACTGATCTTTCAGCAGAAATGATACATCTCTTCCTTTCATCTTCCAGAATAGCCTTGCTGCCGTAAACACAATAGAACGAAAACCAGGAAAAAATTTTGTTAAGTTAAACAATTTATACGCAGTTAATTCCAACTTGTAAAAAGGATATCCACAAAACAGTTCATCCCCACCTTCACCAACTTTTAAAACAATCACACCTTTTTTTCTTGCAGTTTTTGCTAGGTAATAAACTGGAATGTTAACAGGATCGCCTATTGGTTCATCTTCATAATGGATCAACTTTGGTAAAAATTTTATAACATCTTCATCGTTTATTGTAATTTCTGTATGATCAGTACCATAATATTCTGATACGAATTCCCCCCATTTTAATTCATTGTACCTTTCTTCTTCCCCAGTTGCAATTGTAAATGTTCTTATTGGTTCTTCCGAAATTTTGTTCATTAAAGCTGTAATAGTTGTAGAATCTATACCACCACTTAAAAAAACACCTATCGGTACATCCGAAATCATCCTCAGCTTAATAGAATTCTCTAATAATTTTCTTGTTTTTTTTATAGCTTCTTCTTCAGTTATATTTTTATCTATTTTGTAGTTAGCAATATCCCAATATTTTTTGATTTTGAGTTTCATACTTTTTGTGTCTAGAATAAGCATATGTCCAGCTGGAACTTTGTATATATTTTTAAAGAGCGTATAGGGAGAAGGGATGTTAATGAAAGTTAAATAATCATAAAGTGCATTTAAATTAACTTCTCTTTTTATAAATTCTGCTTCTAGTATTGCTTTAATTTCTGAAGCAAAAATAAATTTTCCGTCAGTAAAAGTGTAGTATAAGGGTTTTACTCCAATTCTATCTCTTGCTAAAATTAATTTTTTCTTTTTCGAGTCCCAAATAGCAAAAGCAAACATACCATTAAGATAATGAATAAAATCTAAACCATATTGTTCATAAGAATGTAAAATTACTTCTGTATCCGTATTACTATAGAATTTGTGTCCTTCTTTTTCTAATTGAGGTCTAATTTCTTTAAAGTTATAGATCTCACCATTAAAGATAATCCACAAACTTTCATCCTCATTATGAATAGGTTGATTCCCAGCTTTGCTCAAATCTATTATCGCTAGTCTCACAGCTCCCAAAGAAATGTTTTTGTCTATGAAAGAGCCATGGCCATCTGGGCCTCTATGTCTAATAGCATCTTTCATTCTTTCTAAAAGTTTTTTATCTTCAAATCCAACAAATCCGCAGATTCCACACATCATATCAATTTATATTTCCTAATATTTTAAATAATTTCAGATGTTAGATTTAACTTTCAATCTATTTGTATTAATTTTTGTCCTAGTAGTTCCTGGATTTTGCTTACAGTTAGCATTATTTCCAGGAAAAATTTTAAACATTTTTGAAAAGATTGTACTTTCCCTCTCTTTAAGTATCACTATAGTACCATTAATGCTATTATTTGAAAACATGTTGCTCAAAATACCATTAACTACTTTAAATATATGGATCAATACTCTAACAGTTTGTGCTATTGGAATTTTTACTTATGCAGTAAGGAGGTATTTCCATGAAAAAACTTAAGATAGCATATTTTTGGTTACGCCCCCCTGAACTTGCTTTTGGAGGTTCGGTGACCCATTTAGTAGGAGTTTTATCTGCTTTTCGAGAGCTTGGACATTCCGTCATAATTTTTCTTCCTAAAAAGATTAAAGAAGTAAAAGGCTTAGGAAAAGTATACGAGCTTGGTTTATATTTCAACTCCTCCTTACTTTCTCTAATTTTGTACAATTTTCTGAGCCATAAAGTTAAAAAAATTTTAAAAAAAGAAAAAGTTGATTTGATTTATCAAAGGCATGAAATATTCAGCGAGCTTGGAAGAAAAATTAGTAAGTCGCTAAGTATACCACTTATAATTGAATTTAATAATCCATTTAATTTATCTGTAAAGTACTGGTATCCTATAAATAGAATTTTAAAACTAATAGCTTTGCCATTTATTTCTTACTATGAAATGAAATTATTGAAAGGAGCAGATGGAATTGTAACGGTTAGTTCTGTACTAAAGAATTGGTTGATAAAAAAAGGTATAAAAGAGGAAAAAATAGTAGTAAATCCAAATGGTGTAAATCCTGCTAAATTTAATCCAAAAATAAAAGATAAAACTTTAAGAAAGAAATACGGGATTCCAGAGGAGGATATTTTAGTAGGGTTTGTAAGTACATTTAGAGCATGGCATGGTTGCGAAATTTTAGCAGAGGCTGCATTAAAAGTTATTAAAAAAAAGCAAAATGTATCTTTTATCTTCATTGGTGATGGCTTCTTTAGAAAATCTACAGAGGATCTTGTAAAAAGTAAGTATAAAGGAAGAAAAATAATTTTTACTGGTGCAGTCCCCTATAAACTAATATCCAATTATCTCTCTATTTGTGACATTTTAGTTAATCCAACAAAAAATACTCCCGATAAAAGCGAGTTTTTCGGATCTCCAACAAAGATATTTGAATATATGGGAATGGGTAAAGCGATAATTTCAAGTAACATTGGGCAAATGAGGGAAATACTAGAACATAAGAAAGATGCGTATCTCGTTGAGCCCGATAACCCTGATGCTTTGGCCCAAGCTATCATAGAACTTTCTGAAAATAAAGAACTGAGGGTGCGTATTGGAAGAAATGCAAGAAAAAAAGTAGTAAAAATGTATACATGGAAAAAGAATGTTGAAAATATTATCAAATTTTATAATTTTTTAAAAAGATGATATCTTGACTCTTAAAAAGAAAGTAAGAAGTTATTGGAATAAATACCCCTGCGGAACCAAAAATATTGGGGGGAAAGTCTCTAAGAAATTTTTTGATACTATAGACAAAAGAAGGTATAAGTTAGAACCTTTTATTGAACATTTTGCTGAATTTAAAAAATGGAAAGGGAGAAAAATCCTTGAAATGGGTTGTGGAAATGGCTCAGATTTAATGCAGTTCGACAAGAATAAAGCTATAGCGTATGGCATTGATTTTTCAAAAAAATCAATAAAGCTTGCAAAAGAAAGAATAAAGTTATTTGACACTAAATTTGGGTTGATTGTTGGGGATGTAGAAAATTTGCCGTTTAGAAACAATATCTTTGATTTTGTTTACTGTTGGGGAGTATTACATCATACACCAAATTATCAAAAATCAGTAAGAGAAATTTATAGAGTTCTTAAAGCTGGTGGAAAATTTTGTGTAATGGTTTACCATAAACGATCTATGGTTTGTCTTCAACTATTTTTACGATATAAACTGTTTGAACCTAGCAAAAATCTAGATGAAATTATCGCATTACACCATGAAAGTCCTGGTACAAAGTTTTTCACGAAGAATGATATCATAAAATTATTTTCTATGTTCAAAAAACTAAAAATTCAAACGATTGTTACTCTCTATGATTTAAGAATTGCAAAAAGGAAATACCTAACCTTTCTTAAATACCTTATTCCAAGTTCTTTAGGATTTTTTATGACAATAAGAGGTGAAAAAAATTTATGAATTTCTTTATTGATAAAATTCTGATTGGAGTATTAATTCTAGGCATACTAATAAGAATTATACTAACAATATTTCTGCCAGAACCAAGTTTTGTTGATGCAATTTATCACTTAATAAAATCCAATGAAACATTGAAACAAAAAACACTATATCTTTCAGGTAAGAATTTCATGACACCAAAAGGAGAATCTGCATTTCTTCCTAGTGGCATGTATAATCCGCCATTTTATTACTTACTTTATGCTTATATTTTTAATCTTACGAACTTACCGTTACAATTTCCGTACATAAGAATAATTCCAATTATTATAAACTTTCTTCAGTTAACTTTTGCTTACTTAGTTATAAGGGATCTTCTTACAAAAAAATTTCTTCAAATTTTTGCACTTGCTACCATTTCTATTAATCCCATGTTAGTGCGATATAATGCTATAAATTACATAGAGCCATTTATAAGTGTTCTTGTTTTGGGTGTATTATTTTTTCTAATCAAATATCTCTCTTATAAAAAAATGCCTTTTTTAATATGCTTTCTATTATTTTTGATTATACTCGGTTTATCAGATCGAGTTGGTCTTATACTATTACTACCATTCTTATTCGTTTTGTTTTGCGTCTTAAGGGAAAATCCTCATAAGAGTTTAATTTTTGTCTTAATTATTTTTGTTTTGATATTTGTTGGCAGTTTCTATTTCCTTGGAACTTTTGTAAAGGATTTTTCAAACTTAGGATACAATCTTCACATACCTACTGGTTATTCCTTCCAAAAAAAGTTGCAATTTAACTTTGTAGACCTTTTTTTTGATTTTTGGGATTTTCAGCTTGAGAGAGCTTCACACTATATTAAGCTATTTTTCCTTTCTACCCCTTTAACTTACTTTATGTTTTTCATGATTATTCTCCCCCTAATCATTTCGTTCGTTATTGGAATTTTTAATGTTTTTAAAAGTACTTCATTTATGTTCTTATCTATCCTCTTTGTTATGTTTTTTAATCTTACAGGAGTTATTATTTACGGTATTAAAAACGGAATAGGTGAAGCAAGATACTTATTCCCTATAGTTCCGCTTTTTTTAACTACAGTAGTTTATGGCTTCTCCAAAATTAAAAAATTTTATCAGTATATAATTATTTGCTCGTTTCTTCTTTACGCAATTTATTCAGTTTTCTTCTTAATAGGAATTACTATATTTTATAATAACGCATTTGCAAAACATGCAGGAATTTATAAATTCATAAAAAATTTGCCAGCTAATTCTCGTATTTATGCTGACAATTGGGCAGACATAAGTTTTTACACAGGAAAAGAAAGTTTTCGCATAGCTCCTCCACCAACTAAAAATGATTTGTTAGAGATTTTATATTATGGGAATTACACACACTTAAGTGTAGGTTGTTTTCGAGTTTATATAGATCAACAAATTATAATTGAACTAGAAAAAGAAGGAGTTTTATTTAAATTATACGAAGATTCTTGTGGAAGGGTATACAAAATTATATTATGAGAATAGCAATATTGCATCCTTTTTTAATGCTATTGGAGATTTTCAAACTTCCCTTATATTAATTTTAATGAGTTTTTTATTTTAGATATTTTTTCCGTTAACATTCAAAAGAGAGAATTCTTTATTTTTCTACTTCCATTTCAAATCACTTTAAAAGTTAACTATTTAAAATAAATCTTACAATTAACACATAAAAGTTATGAAAATAAGTAATAAACTTATTTCAAATACACTTTATCTTTTTTTAGATTGGTTTGTTTTAACCTTAACTGGATTTCTTTACTGGATGATAGCAGGAAAAACTTTATTGCCAGAAGAATACGGAATAGTTTCAACCTCTATAAACTTTGCTATATTCTTCTCAGGAATTAGTTTAATTGGTTTACCCACTACGCTTAATAAACTCATACCAGAATACTTAAGTAAAAAAGAAGGTAAGAGAATTACCTCACTTATAAGATTCTCCACAAAAGTAATAATTTTAACAAATTTAAGTATTTTGCTGGTAATAATTTTGCTTTCAACTTCCATTGCACTTTTGCTAAAAGTCACTAGGGAAGTTGTTGGGATTTCTGCTGCTACTTTAATTGTCCTTTCCTTTTATTCTCAATTTGGCTCGGTAATGTATGGTTTTCAAAGAATGCGAGAACTTTTCATTACTGATTTGATAGGTCAATTTGCAAAGGTTATCATTTCATTCATTCTAGTATTTTTTGGGTTAAAATATTTTAGTTTTTTAGTTGGTTTTTTGTTTGGATATATTTTTGCAACATTACTGAGATTTCCATTTTTTTATTTTCACTTTTCCTGTTTATCAAAGGTAAAAATAAATGGGAGAAGAATAATGTTTGGCTATGCTTTTCCTGCTTTCACTTACTTTTTCAGTTGGTTGTTATTTTCATCCAGTCCATATATATTTTTAACAATTATTCAGAACCTCGAAGTTACAGGAATCTTTTCTGTCGCCATGCTTATAAGTTCCATACTAATAACATTTCAAGGCATTTTGGCATCAGCTGTATTTCCAATAATCTCTTATCTTTCGGTGAACAAAGATTCTCAAACCAAACAAAGTCGTCTAATTGAAGTAGTTTTTAGGTATGGTTTATTCCTTTCTTTTCCTATAGTAGGATTTCTGATATTCTTTTCTAATCCTATAATTCAAATGTTTTCGGGCATAGAGTATTTGCAAGCTTCACAACTCTTTCCTATCCTGGTAATAGGTAGTTTGGTTTATGGCTTAGGGAACATTTTTAATTTAAACCTATATGCTATGGGAAAAACTAAAATTCAAAGAAATATTGTATTATTAACTATTTTCATTTTCATTTCTTTGGCAATACTGCTAACCTCCTTTCTAAAAGATTTGGGAATGGCCCTTGCTTATACTTTGGCTGTATTTTTCTTTGCCTTTTCAAGTTTTCTTTATCTGAAGAAATATCTTAAAATTAAACTTCCTTTAAAGGATTATATTAAATCATTTACTGCAGCTTTAGTTTCTTTTTCTTTCTTGTATTTTGTTATTAAATGTACTGCTACTGCAACTATTCTTAAATATTTTTTTGCGGGCCTGTTTATAGTTTTTTATTTAGTTGTTTTAATTCCATTAAATTTCTATAAAGTGGAAGATGTTAAAGTTTTAGAATTTTTTGCACAAAAATTTTCCATCTTAAGACGACTATTTTTGTTTTTAGCAAATTTCCTTTTAAAAAGGATTAAAAAGAGCAATGAAAGCTAATGTGGCTTCCACAACCAAAAGTAAATAAACAACTTCCTTTTCAGTTTTTACAAACTTTAAGCATATATGTGTTAAGGAGCCTATTCTTTTGGGTGGTTTTAAGCTACCGTTTTTCTGCGGTATACCAAAACACTCTGTCTTAAACTTGTTCTTAGCTTTAATAATTAGCTCAACGAAGTAAGGCATGAAAAGAAAAACAGCTACCTTTTCCATACTACCAAGAATTGCTATGCAAGCAATCAAAGCACCTACTGCATAAGTAAGACTATTACCGGGAAATACTTTAGCAGGATACCTGTTGAAAATCAAGAAGCCGAGAAGACTAAAAACTGCAGAAAAAGCTATGGTGGCTAGCCATAAGGCTCCATTAGAGTATGCGACGAGTCCAAGTGTGCTTAGAATGATTGCGCCCATAGAAGCCTCTAACCCATTCAATCCTGCCAGCATGTTAAATCCATTAGCAGCACCAACGACGCCGATAGGAACTATTAAGAGTGGATAGAGGATTCCCAGGTTTACATTACCAAGAAAAGGTATGAGCATGCTGGAACTACCTGCATTGATTACCATTAATGGTATGGCTATAGGTATTGTCAGCAAAGGTTTCTGCCACTGTTGCAATCCAGCTTTCCATCCTAGAATGTCGTCAACAAAGCCGAGGAAACCTGCCAATAAAATGACGTTGGTTATCGATAGTATTTCTACAATATTACTAGTAGAACCAAGATAGAAAGTTTTTATGAAAATGTAGACCAATACAGCGAAAGTAGCGCCAAGAATAAATGCAACACCACCACCTTCCGGTACTTCAACTTTAGGATATTTGTTCATATCCTTTCCTACAAGTTTAAACTTTTTGGCAACTTTAATCCAAACTTTTGTTAAAAAAAGTGTTGAAAAAAACGAGGTAGTAATTATCAGTATGAACAGGTAAAGATTGGTTAATGCACTCCCAACCATATTTTTCACTCAGTAAACTATTTCATAAATTATATTACCATCGCACTGGTAACCTCTTTGCCAGTATTGTTGGCAATCCTGTAGAGAAGGCCCGTTTTCGTAAATCTTTTTAAAATGTTCTGGGTGAGCTTCTAAAAATTGAACAAACTCTAAATCATATCTTTCTCCTAGGTGAGTATTCGTTGGGTCTATACTAAACTTCTGAATGAACAAATGAGTTATTCCGTGAGCTTTTGTGACTTCTAGCGTATAGTTTAAGTCTCTACTTAAAGCAATGTCTGGCATGTTCCCAGCAGCAACTCTCTGACAATTATAAATTGCTCTATGCGCCCAAATTGTTATTAAGATAGAATCTTTAGGAACTTCTTCTGGATGAGTTTTTACCCAGTTGCATGCTTCAAAAAAAGTGGGTGAAAACTGCTTTACTGCTGCCATAGTATCAAGCTTAGCCTTAAAGTTCTGGTATGCTAAGGCTATTATCAGAATTATTACAATAAGGCCAAGATACTTGTAGTAAGATGAAAAAACATTGTAAACTTTTCCAAAGAAGAATGCAGCTATTGTAGCTATTAAGGGAGCCCAACCTAAAGTATACCTTGCAGTATCTTCGGCCCTTCCTGTAGAAATGTAAAACACAGCAATGAACAAAAGAAGGTAAAGAAGTATATGCTTTAACATTTCACTTCTCTCTTTTAAGAGCAATAATACCCCGACAAGAGAACCAAGGACAACTAAAGGCAAACTTCCATATGCAAAATCTAAGTAACTCATTATCCCCATTTTGTAAACACTTGCTTCTGTTGATTCTTCGACAGTCCTTCCAGCAAATTGGTATTTGTCTTGCCACTTATCAATTCCACAAAATTCCATGGGGAAAATTTTTACATAGGGTATTGAGTAGCATGTTGGATTTTTATAGTAGTAGAAGTTTCTTATATAAAATCCAGCTGGCACAAGAAGCAAGATAGCAAGAACTATAAGATATTTTTTCAGTGTGGCAAAGCTTTTTGTTTTAAAGATTTCATACAAAAATTCTAAACCAAAGAATAGGTAGTAGGCATATCCTGGAGCTTTTGTAAAAGCAGCTAGAGCAGCAAAGATTGTAGAGAGAAACAAATACTTTCTTCTACTTTCTTTTATGTAGAGAAGGAATGTAAAGAAAAACAGAGCACTATAAAAAGTGAAGAGTATGTCTGTATAGAAAAGTACAGAATATGTTACGAAAGAAGGTATTGTGATTAAAAGTATTGCTGAAATTAAGCTAACCTTTTGATCAAAAAGTTTCTTAACTAGAATGTAAGTAGATATACCTGTTAGAAAAGCTATAAAAGGTGTGAGAAATCTTATTATGAATTCTTGGAAGCCTAGCAAGAGGAAAAAACTAGCTTCTAATAAATTCCAAAGAGGAGGTCTATTATAACCACCTGCTTCTAGTTTAGTTCCTTCTATAACAGAGAGCCATACAGGAAATTCTTTATTTTCTGCTATGTATTGAGCTAAACGAGAATGAAAACCTTCATCACCAAAACTTATAGGCGTAGCGAATGTAACTTGAAGACATAGTGCAAGTACAACTAAAGAAAAAGCTAACAATAAGATCAGTTCTGGACGTTTTATTTCTAAAGTTATCTCTTTTTCTGGCAAGCTATCAATTGAATATTATTTTAAGCTTATAATTATTTGTTAATATGGAGAAGATTAAAACGCTTAAAAATAGTATGCCTTATTGTGCAATTGTAATTCTCAACTACAATGCCAAAGAATATTTGGGTAAATGTTTAAGTTCTTTACAAAAGTTAAACTATCCGAAAAATAGATACAAGATAATTTTGGTTGACAATGCTTCTACAGACGGCTCAGTTGAGTTTGTAAGGAAAAATTTTCCTAAAGCAGAAATTATAGAAAACAGAAAAAATTTAGGCTTTTCTGCAGGAAACAATGTAGCGTTGAGGTCTGTAGACAGCGATTATTACGTTTTACTAAACCCAGATACTTTTGTTGATAAAAACTGGTTGATAAATCTAGTTAAAGTTGCTGAAAGCGATGATAAAGTAGGACTATGTTCTTCAAAGATTCTCATGATGGATGATAAGTCTAGAATAAACTATGCTGGCGGTTTGATAAATTTTCTTGGATTCTCATGGCCCAGAGGATTTAACAAAAAGGATAGAGGAAATTTTAGAACAGTAGAAGAAACAGGTTTTGCCTCTGGTGCATCCATGTTGATCAAAAGAAAAGTATTGGAGGAGGTAGGCTTCTTGGACGAAGATTTTTTCATGTACCAAGAAGATGTGGATTACAGTTGGAGGGCAAGACTGTTAGGCTACAAAGTGTTGTACGTACCATCCTCAATACTGTATCACAAGGTCAGCTTTAGTGTTAAATCTTTCATGAAAAGTACACTAAAGTATTACTATGCAGAGATGAATCGTCTAGAAACTTTGTTGAAGAACTATTCTACAAAGACTCTGATATCTTTACTACCAACAATGGTCTTGCTCGAAACTTTTCTAACTTTATATTTTCTAGCGAGATACAAGTCGCCGTTGAAAATCCAAGGATTCTTTAAATTAATTAAATCGAGTAAGAGGATATTGAAAAAAAGGTATATCATACAAAAAAGTAGAACAGTTGGCGATAGACATATTTTACAGCATTTCACTACTAACCTACCACGCTTCTTTCTTTCAGAAACTTTAACTGATAAAATTCCAGACAAACTGGTTATGAAGCTTTATAAACCGTTGCGTTCGTTTTTAAAATTTTACTATAGGCTTATAAAAGCAGTTAACGGTGATTTACAAGCCTAGAAGGGACTGGGAAAAGTTCTGTAAGTCTTAAAAGCCTGTAGAATAAGACCATTAGTTAAATCTTTATAGATAAAATAGTAATAGTAATTGATTTGTATGGACTTTAAAAAATTACGAAACACGACATTAGTTCTTGTATCTTTAGCAATAATTATCTACATTGCAGTTTGGATTAGGTCTTCTACGATAGGCTCTCCTACTGTTTTAGATTATGATCCGTGGTGGTTCTACAGATATGCGCAAATGATTTTGAATAATAGTCTAAAGCCTCCAAGCTGGGACGTCCAAAGCTTCTATCCAGGCAGGCCTATATTACCGTTTGAAGGTTGGCCTTATACAATAGTTTTTCTCTACAAGCTTCTTTCTTCCTTTTCTTCTACAACTCTAATGAAAACAGCAATCATTTCCCCTTTGGTGATGGTTGCTCTAACAGCTGTAGCTGCCTTTTTTGTCGGTAGGTTGCTTAGCAACAATCTAGGAGGTCTAGTGACAGCTCTTTTTATAGTCTTAGCTCCTTCTTTGGTAGGAACTTCTATGGCTGGCTACTGCGATACAGATGCACCAGTAGCTTTCTACTTCTTCTTTTCTATTTTTGCAACTCTGCTTGCTTTAAAGAAGAAAAACTTGCCTACAATAGCTTTTGCTATCCTTGCCAACTTACTTTTTGTCTGGAACTGGGGAGGAGGTTGGCTTACTCTAATCCTTTTTACAGTCTTCACTTTTGCTCTACCTTTTTTCAGGATTCTCGAGAGTATTGTTCACACTTTCTCTTTTAAGGTAGACTTTAAAACCCTAATGCAAGAATGGTTTGAGGTCAGCAAGCCAATATTCTTTGTAGTGGTTACAACAAACCTTCTTGGCTACTTACTTTTTCATTCTACTCTATTTCTATCCTTCTTTGGTGGCTTAGCCTTTACAGGCTTAGGTTTTTTGGTAAGAGGAATTGCTCTAGTAGTCCTACTTGTATGGTATGGATTGTTTGCATACAACTTCTCCTATAGTTTTAAATCTGGGAAAACAACGAAAACTAGAGTTTACGCTGGATTAGGGCTGCTTTTTACAGTTTTTCTTGCAATCTTAACCATTCAGGCAGTTGTTTCTGCTCCTGAATCTCCTTTGCTTGTAAACATTTCAGTAGCAGAACTTCAGCCAGTAAACATCTTTTCTGGAGAAGGTTTTATGGCAGTAGTAAATAGGGCAGGTCTTTTAACAGTCTTGCTTTCTTTTGGTCTTTTAGGTTTAGCTGCTTACAAAATCTGGAAAAAGGAAAAGATACTTCCAGAAGAAATCTTTTTATTCCTTTCGACAATTTTCATGTTTCTCTTGATTTCTCGAGGAGTAAGGTTTGACTTACAGTTTACTGTAGTAGCTTCGATAGCAGCAGGATACATGCTTGGAAACTACAGAAAATATCCATTGGTACTTCTAGCTCTTATGACAGTAAGCCTTCTCTTCCTATACCAGCTCTTTACAGGAACATACCAAGGAATTGCATATTTTTTGTTCGTTCTTGCAATCCCAGCTTTAGCTTGGATGAAAAAAGAGGAAAAGCTTGTACACGTGCTAATCCTTGGAATCTTCGCTTTTCAAACACTTTTCTTCGTTTCAAATGCTGTACAGCTTGGTCAACAAGGTGGTATGGAGATAAGTAGCAACTGGTACGATGCTTTAGACTGGCTTGTTAACAATTCAGACTCAGAAACTATAGTAGTTACTTGGTGGGACCCTGGTCACATTCTAGCAGGATACAGCTATTACAAGCAAAAGCCTTTCATGGTTATGGCTGACGGAGCTCATTGTGGACCAACAGAATGTTTAGTCTACGACCACAACATAAGAATTCAAGACATGGGAAGGGTTTTTGCTACAAGCAATGAAACAGAGGCTATAAACATCCTTAAAAAGTACATGGGACCAAATCAAGAACAGTGTGAAAAGCTAAAAGCAACCTTTGACAACAAGATATACGACAATCCTTTGAAAGTAGACCCTTGTAAGCCTATGAAAAAAATGTACTTAATCGCTTCTGCTGACTTGATTGGAAAATATTATTGGTTAAGCTACTTTGGTACAGGAACAGGGAGAAACTATTTCCAACTACCAATAACAGGCACAAGCGGTAACAGTTTGCTTTATTCTGGAGGAATAATTTCCCTAACAGTAAACGGTACAAGCTTCATTCCAGTCTTGAACATACCTGAGCAAGGCATAAGAAACAGGGTAATAAGCAGGATAGTATACATGGATGTAAACGGTAGTATAATAACAAAAGACTACAGTAGTATGTCAAACAGCATACCAGGCTTTCTGTGGGCTCTGCCGAACTTTGGAGTAGCAGGTAGCACTGGCCAACTTATAGCTCCTTACTATGTGATATTCATGTCTCCTGAAATAGAAGACAGCTTGTTCACGAGGATGTTCTTCTACAACGGCCAAGGCTTACAGAATTTTAAGCTTGTATACCAAAACCCTGAAGTCAAGATATTCAAGGTAATATTTTAATCTATCAGGACAAGAATAAATTAGGTGTTTTTCATGGTTTCGAACGCAGCTTTTGAAAGAATTTTGAAAAAAGCCGGAGCAAGAAGGGTCTCGGATGCTGCAGCAGAAGAATTTTCTAAAGTTGTTGAAGAAAGGCTTTTGCAAGTAGCTACAGAAGCGATTGCTCTAGCAAAGCATGCTGGAAGGAAGACTGTTGTAGATGAAGACATAAGGCTTGCAAGAAAAAAGATTGGAGTCTAACATGGCCCTAGAAGATATAATCGAGCTGATAATAAAAAAATCAGGGTTGACAAAAGAGGAGATTCTTGAAAAGATAGAAGAAAAATATGAAGAGCTTTCTGGTTTAGTGACAAAGGAAGGTGCAGCCTACATAGTAGCCAGAGGCTTTGGAGTCGAGCTTCCAAGTGCAGTTAGAGGGTTGCAGATGAAAAACATCTTGCCAGGGATGAGAAACCTAAACGTGGTAGGAAGAGTTTTTAGGATATCCCCAATAAACGAGTTTGTAAGGTCTGACGGGCAACCAGGCAAGGTAGCAAACTTGTACATAGGCGACAACACTTACTACGTGAAAGTTCCTTTGTGGAACGATCAAACTTCTATAGTTTCTGAAAGCTTGATAAAAGTTGGTGATGTCGTCCAGCTGGTGAATGGAATGTCTAGAGAAAGCATGTTTGGGGACATAGAGATTGTTCTAGGGAAGTACGGTAGCATAAGAAGCTTAGAGGGTGATTTCGACATACCAAGCGCGCAAGAGCTTGAAAAGAAATTCTTTGGAAATTCTGTAAAAAGAGCGAGAATAGCAGAAGCTTCACAAGGAAAGTGTGAGATAAGAGGAGTTATCGTGCAAGTCTTCAAGGGAAAGTATGTTTTTGATGTATGTCCTGTTTGTAGTTCTACCTTAGAAGCTGGCAAATGTTCTGAGCACGGTCCTGTGGAAGCTTTGCATGCTCTCGTGCTTTCTACTGTAATAGATGATGGTAGCGGTAGTATAAGAGCAGTCTTCTTCAGAAACACTGCTGAAAAGCTGATAGGAATGAGTGGAGAAGATATTTCCAAGCTTGAACTAGAAAAGAGGTACGAGTTTGTTCAAAAAATTTTAAGCAAAGAGCTTGTACTTATAGGTAGGGTGAGAAAGAACACGAGGTTTGACAGGCTAGAGTTTTTTGTGGACGACTTTAAAGATTTAGACGTCCTAGAAGAATGTAGGATGCTTTTGAGCACTACTGGAAGTGGTATACGATATATTTAAATTTATACCTGAAAATTATAGGTAGATAACATGACAAAAAAAGAGATAGTTCTTGAAGACATACCAGGTGTAGGAGAAAAGATAGCAGAAAAGCTGAAGGAGGTTGGATATACAGACCCAATGGCTATAGCAGTTACTTCGCCAGGTGAGCTTGCAGCAATAGCAGAGATAGGAGAAGGTCAAGCAGCAAAGATAATTCATGCAGTCAGAGAGCTTTTAGAAGTTGGCTTGGAGACTGCAGACAAGGTATACGAGAGAAAGCTTGAGATGAAAAGGATAACCACAGGTTCTGAAAACTTAGACAAGCTTGTAGGTGGCGGTATACCTACACAGGCAATAACAGAAGCATACGGAGCTTACGGCTCTTCCAAGACACAGTTAGCTTTCCAGCTTTCTGTAAACGTCCAGCTACCAGAGGACAAGGGTGGTTTAGGCAAAGGGTGTGTTTTTATAGACACAGAGAACACCTTCTCACCTTCTCGTATTATTTCTATGGCAAAAGCTAAGGGTTTAGACGAGAACAAAGTTTTAAAGAACGTATACGTTACAAGAGCTTACAACAGTGAACACCAGATATTTCTGGTGGAAAAGCTGCCAGAAAGCATAGACTTGAACAAGGTCGGCCTAGTTATCATCGATTCTCTTACAAGCCACTTTCGTGCAGACTTTGTTGGAAGAGGTGAGCTTGCAGAAAGGCAGCAAAAGCTGAACAAGCATTTGCATCAGTTACAGAGGATTGCAGATGCTTTTAACTTGGCAATATACGTAACAAACCAAGTCATGGCAGACCCTTCTGTACTATTTGGCGACCCTACAAGAGCAGTCGGTGGGCACGTCTTGAGTCACATGTCTTACTTAAGACTTTACCTGCGAAGAGGAAAAGAAGGGACAAGAGTAGCAAGAGTGGTAGATGCACCAGACTTGCCTGAAGGAGAAGCAATATTCAAGATTACAGAGAGCGGAATTACAGACGTTTAAATTTGCTAGCTAAGTTAATTTTATGAAGGTTCTCTACAAGGGTGCAGAAAGCCTAATCTACTTAGACGAGTTTGAAGGCGAAACTGTAGCAGTTAAGGAAAGGTTGAAAAAGTCTTACAGGATAGAGCAAATAGACAGCAAGCTTAGGAAGTATAGGACAAGGATGGAAGTAAGGCTCTTGACAGAAGTAAGAAAAGTTGGCGTTTACACTCCTAGGATAATTTTTGTCGATGAGGAAAAAGGCAAAATATGCATGGAGTACATAGAAGGGAAGAGGGTGAAAGAACTTCTTGAGTCTGGTGAGAAAACAATTATAAAGGAAGTCTGCTTACAGATAGGATCTTCTGTCGGTAAGCTCCATTCAGCAGGTATAGTTCATGGCGATTTGACTACTTCCAACATGATACTAAAAGAAGGAAAGCTCTATTTCATAGACTTTGGGCTCGGCGAATTTTCCAGTAGAATAGAAGACCAGGGTGTAGACTTGAACTTGCTGCAGGAAGCTCTGAGAGCAACGCACTTCAAGCTTTTAAAGTTTTGTTGGTCAAATATAGTTAAAGGCTACAAAGGAGAATATAGACTTGCAGACAAGGTTTTGGAAAGGGTGATAGAAATTGAAAAACGTGCTAGGTACATGGCTAGGTAAGCTGAAAGGAAAGGATAGGTTTGAGACTGCAGAGAACTACTCAATCTTAAGCATACTTATAGGTGCACTAATCCTTTCTCTTGGAATTGGTTTGACGATAATAACACCTAAGGGCTTGCCTGCAATACTTGCTATGCTCGGAAGTTTGATCGCTTTTGTTTCTACAGTTGCTCTAATTCTTGTCTGGCTGGTCAAAGAATTTTCTGGTGATTAAAACGGGAAGAATGTACAGTAGAGGAAAGGGAAAGTCAAGAAGCCACAAGCCACCTGTTAAGATAGTTCCTAAGTGGCTCAAGGGACAAAAGGCTAAGGTAGAAGAGCTAGTAATAGATTTAGCTAAAAAATATAGCTCTGCAACGATAGGGGCTATCCTCAGAAACCAGTATGGAATACCGGACGTAAAAGTTGTTACTGGAAAGAGCATAACACAGATAATGAAAGAGCATAAGGTATATCCAGAATTTCCTGAAGATTTGCTAAACCTTTTTAAACGAGCTGTAAACTTGAACGAGCACTTAAAAGCAAACAAGGCAGATAAAAAATCTAAGCATGCCTTTGAAAACTTGGAATCAAAGATAAGAAGGTTGATAAAGTACTACAAGAGAAAGAAGAGAATACCTTCAGACTTTGTTTATGATATAGAGAAAGTAAAGTTGATAGTTCAAAAGTGATAGCTTGTTCTTGGAAGAAATTTCTAGAATAGCAACAGCTGTTAGACATGCTGTAAGAAAAAAAGTAGTAAAGATTATCGCCCAGTTTGATGCAGATGGGCTTGCTTCTGCTGCTATATTTTCCAAGATGCTTTTAAGAGAAGGTTTGAGCTTTGAGCTGAGGATAGTAAGGCAGCTTACTCCAGAAGAGTTAGATAAGCTTGTTGTAGATAAGGAAAAGTTTTTAGTCTTCTTAGACTGTGGAAGTGGTCAACTGGACAAGCTTAAAGAATTTTTAGAAAGCACGAACATTCTTGTTATAGACCATCACTTACCCATAGACTACAAGCACAAGAACTTGTTGCATATAAATCCTCTTCTCTTTGGCGAAAGCGAATTGTCAGCTTCTTTAGTTACTTATCTGTTTGCCAAGTGCTTTAACCAAATGAACACAGACTTGGTAGACCTTGCAATGATAGGTGCTGTAGGAGACGGACAAGATGAAGACCCAAACTTTATGGAGAATTTGGAAAAATTTGTTTCAGAAGAGGAATTGTCAACAAAAGTTTCTGTAAGCAAAGGAATAAAAATATATGGAAGGAACTCAAGACCAATCTTCAAATCTCTTGCTTACACTTTCGACCCGTTTGTGCCAGGTATATCCGGTTCAGAATCGAATGCGATCCAGTTCTTGTCAGACATAGGAATACCGTTGAAGGAGGGGGAAGAATGGAGGAGTTTGAACGACCTTACATTGGATGAGCAAAGAAAGTTGGCCTCAGCAATAGTTCTAGAGCGTTTAAACACAGCAAGTAGTGTAGAGGATATTTTTGGAAACGTTTACACTCTTCTAGCCTACCCTTCAGAGTTTCAGGATGCTCAAGAGCTTTCTACTGTGATAAATGCATGCTCCAGGATTGGAAGCCCTGAGACAGCTCTTAGGATTTGCTTAGGAGACTTTACTGTCATGGAAAAAACAAAAGAGTTTTTAGAAGAATACAGGAGGATAATAAGCGATGCACTCTCTTTTCTCAGAGGAGCTCAATTATCAGAGGAAAACGCTAATTTTTTTGTTGCAGGGAAGAATGTAAGAGACACGATTATAGGCACAGTAATATCGATTGCTCTACGGTCTAACCTTATAGATAAAGAAAAGCCTGTCTTTGGATTTGCGGACATTGACGAAAAAACGGTAAAAGTTTCTGCAAGAGCCTTTAAAGGTTCGAAAGTTGATTTAGCACAAGTTTTAGCTAAAGCAGCAAGTATGGTTGGAGGATGGGGTGGTGGACACAAGTATGCAGCAGGAGCATTTATACCAAAAGGAAAAGAAAAAGAATTTATTAATGTAGTGAATAATTTGTTGGGTGAGTAAATGCCGGTAAAGAAAGCTAAGGAGTGGCTTAAAGTAGTAGCACCAAAGTTTTTTGAAGAGAAAGTGATAGGCAAGTTCTTAGTCTCTGAAGAAAAGCATGCTATAGGAAGGAGGGTTATAGTCAATGCATTAGAGTTGACGAACAATTCAAGCAAGTACTACCTGAACTTCTTTTTTAGAATTGTTAAAGTAGAAAAAGACACAGCCTACACAGAGTTTGACGGTTTTGAGTGTACACGCGACTACATTTCACGAATGGTTTTGCACAGAGTGAAAAGGATCGATGTAGTACAAGACATTCTAACAAAGGATGGAGTTAAGCTTAGGGTTAAAAGTTTGATTGTTGCTCAGAAAGGAATAGGAGAGAAAAGCAGGAAGATGATGAAGAAGAGGGCATCTGAAATGGTCTCTGAATTTGTGCAGAACTCGAGCATAGAAGATTTTTTGAGGAAGACGATGACAGACGAGGCAAAGAACAGAATTTCTCAAGAATTGAGAAGGATATACCCCTTGAGATATTTTGAAATAAGGAAAGTAGAGGTACTTAGATAAACAGTCTGATTGCATAGATAACAAACAAGTTAAAAATTATTAATGCAAGAACTATTCCCTCCAACACTCTCATTATAATTCTGTTCTGAGCAAACTTTTTCTTGAATATTTCTTCGTACATTAAACCACCGTCTAAAGGTCTGAGTGGTAGCATGTTAAAAATTCCTACACCAATGTTGAATATTAAAAGCCAGAAAAGAAGGTTAAGCCAAGTTTGTATGCTTGATACAACAAGACTTGGAACATAGCCTGAGAAAAGCATCTTGTACTTGTATACGTTTGTTAGGTTGGATATACCGATGAAGGGCAGACTTTGATTCTCAGGCCTTCCTACAGTCTTTAGCTTGAACTCACCTTCATCTGTATAAAGTGTTATTTCCTTTCCAACAGTCAAGTTTTCTAGAAAATTAGTCAAGTCACTAATGCTAGTTATCTTAGTTTCGTCTATCTTGTACAAAATTCCACTCACACTAGCATTGTATGCTGGTGTTCCTTGTATTGTAGTGCCAATTTTAACACCAACACTTTCCATGAATGTGTTAGCAGCAGTTACAGTCCCAAAAGCTATTAGGTAAACAAGAAAGCCTACTATAAAGTTAGAGAAACTTCCTGCAGCATATATCCTTAGCTTTTCCTCAAAACTAGAACTTCTTATTTTTTTGGCATCAGGATCTACAAAAGCACCAATCGGCAAAACGAGAAAAGTTACTACTCCATAGTTCCTTATAGGTACTTTTGCTAGTCTTGCGAACAGAGCATGCATACTTTCATGCACAGTCAGTACAACAAAAACGCCGACAATCCAGTACCAGAAAGGAACAGAAATTACAGGACCTGGATACCTAAACTCACCTACAGTAGGAAGCACTAGCCCAAGAGACGGCTGTAGTTTTGTAACACCATAGAGTAAAAAACCTATGCTGGCAATGCTTGCTGCTAGACAAATTACAACAGAAGCATCTCCAACATTCTTCAAGAATTTTTCATTCTTCTTGACAAAACTGTCTATAGCATTTATTCCATACTTCCACCTTCTTAAGACGATTCCATACTGAAACTGAACGTTCTTCCTGTCTAAAAGTATGAGAAAACCGACAACCCCAAAGAACACAAGCGTTGCAGTAATTTCTAAGCTAATCATAAATCAAAATTTGTCTTTTCAACCATTTAATACTTCTAGCTCGACACAAACTTTCACTTTTCTTGGAGCATATGGCAAAACAATTCTTTTTCCAACTATTTTATAGCTCTTAACAAACTTTTCTACGCTTTTCAGAGCATTTTCATAAGGATTTTCTTCTTCTCCCCAACTGTAGAAATGGATATATCCGTTCGGTTTCAAGCATTTTACAGCCAATTCTAGAAAGCTTTCTCCTCCCAACGGAAGAGGCATGACAATTCTGTCAAAAAAATTTTCATAATTTTTACAAACTTCTCTTACATCACCTTTTATCAGAACGATCTTGTGAGAAAGCTTGTTTATTCTCACGTTTTCTTCTGCATACTCATGAGCAGCACTGTTAATTTCTATTCCGTAGACCTTTTCAACTTTAGGTTGAAACTTTGCAATTGCGATACAATAAGGTCCGACTCCACTAAACATCACTAAAACTTTTTCGTCAGGCTTAACTTGCCTTGCTATTCTCATTCTTTCGCTCGCTTCTCTAGGTGAAAAATAAACTTTCTGCGGGTCAAGCTTTAGGATATACCCGTTCTCCTTGTGCAAAACTTCTGTGTTTTGATTGCCAGCTACTAGCTCAAACTCTCTAAGTCTAAGTTCTCCCTTTCTTCCAGAAACCTTTCTGAGCACACTCTTCACGTTTTTGTTCAGCTTCATCAGAGCTTCTGCTATCAAAAACTTTTTTTCTTCTAACTCTTCTGGAATTTCTATCGTTGCAACAGCCTTTTCTCTCGAACCAATTGTATCAAAACTACTCTTTACTAGCTTTAGTTCATCCTCACTAAGCTTGTCTTTCAGCAACTCCTTTAACCTTTTCATACTAAAAATAACTATTTACCAAACAATATTTGTTTTGACATGAAGTTGGTTTTCATCTCAGACATCCACTCAAACTTAGAAGCCCTGAAAGCTGTACTAAAAGAAATAGAAAAGATTAGCCCAAGAGAAGTTTATTGCATAGGCGATCTATGCGGCTACGGAGCAAACCCAAAGGAAGTGATAAGGACAATAAAAAGTTTAAACATACCTTGCCTGATGGGAAACCATGATTTTGCTGTCGCAACTGGCGATACGAGTTGGTTCAACCCTTATGCGGCTGAAGCAATAGAATGGACGAGGAAGCAGCTAAACGAGGAAGAGCTAAGTTTTTTGAGCAACTTAAAGCTTAGAATGCTCATAACAGTCTCCGGAATAAAAGTCTTGATGGTTCATGGTTCTCCAAAAGACTATCTATACGATTACTTGTACGAGCCAGACGAAGAAACTGTAAGAGATCTAGAAAGCGATCTTTTAGTAGTAGGCCATACTCATATACCTTTTATAAAGAAATTCGGTGAAAAGATTGTTTTGAACGCTGGAAGTGTAGGCCAACCGAGGGATAGAGACCCAAGAGCGTCTTTTGCAGTTTTCGACACTGAGAGTAGGGAAGCAGAAATTGTAAGAGTGGAGTATGATATAGGAACAGCTGCTAAAAAGATAATGGATGCAGGCCTACCAAGAGTGTTGGCTGAGAGGCTGTACGAGGGTGTTTGAATGCTGACGCTCGTTGGCTTAGGTTTACACGACGAGAAGGATTTGACTTTACGTGGTATAGAAGCGATAAAAAATGCAGAAAAGGTTTACATAGAGCTTTACACGAGCAGATGGTTCGGTGACATTAGAAAGCTAGAAGAGATTGCTGGGAAAGAAGTAACAGTTCTAAAAAGGTCGGACTTGGAGGAAAATTCTTCAAGTATCTTGGAAGAAGCAAAAGAAAAAAATATAGCAATCCTAGTTCAAGGAGATCCTTTAGTGCAGACTACACATACAGCATTAGTTTTAGAAGCCAAGAAAAAAGGAGTATACACAGAAATTGTTCACAACTCCTCTGTAATTTCTGCTGTAGCTGAAACTGGCTTGCACACTCAAAAGTTTGGCCCATACGTTACAATTCCCTTCCCAGAAAAAACTAAGGGTTTAATACCAGAATTACTTGTTAAGACTGTAGAAGAAAACAAGAAAAGAGGCTTACACACGCTCTGCTTGCTCGATGTAGCAGAAAGATGCATGACTGTTAAAGAGGCGTTAGATATATTGTTGAAGGCTGATGTTCTGGAAGAAGGTTCAGAAATAGTAGTTTGTTCTAAACTCGGTAGCAAGGATACCATTATATTGTATGGAAAAGTGCAAGAACTCGTGGGAAGAGATTTCGGCTCGCCTTCTGTGATAATAATTCCAGGTAGTTTGCACTTCACAGAGAAAGAGTTCCTTTACTTTTTTCTCCCTTAGTGGTAATCCAAACGATAAAGCCTAGGACTACTACAAGCCCTACCAAAACAGCTATTGAAAGGATGGTATCTTCGCTTATACCAGCACCACCAATGCCGCTTGGGAAGAAAACGTTAGCAGCACCGCTCGAAAAAAGAACACCAACAGCTATCAGTAAGCCTAACACTATGATACCCACAAACCAACCAGGCTTTAACTTTTCGCCAAGTGTTTCGCCCAAGCCTTTTGGCAAGAACATGCTGACTATCAAAAGACCTATGACTATCACCATGGTTGCCAGAACACCCTGGAAGAAAAACGTGGAAAGCATTATCTCTACGTTAACACCAGCTAGTATTGGATAAGCCCAGACCATGAAAGCAGCTACCAGTGCTACTACAGCGTTTACAGCCACGTTTTCCTCAGGCTTGCCAAATATTTGCGACCTTCTCAACAAACCATAAAAAACAGCAGCAGTAAGCATGAAGGGGAATAGAAAGTTGAATGCCCCAATCTTCTGTAAGTTCAGTATTACAACTTCAAACGGCGATGTCATTTTGTCATCCTCGATATACTCCCTGCAATAATTATAAAGACTACAAAAAGAAAAATACCCACCACAAATATGGTTATATCCCTAGATGCTGTTGGTGTTCCTGGCTTTGATGGTCCAGTAATTCCCGAAGTAAGCACGCTTATCAGTCCGCTAGATATGAAAATGACTATAGCAATTACTACCATGATCATCATCATGCTTCTGCTCGTGAAAACTTTTGGCAACCACTCGTTTATATTTGGGTAGAAAAGGCTTGCCAGAAGAAGTCCTACAAAGAAGACTATCAGAAACACAGATACTTGCATGAAAAAAGCAGACCAGTAAGAAGCCAAGTTAAGGCCAGTAGAGATGGATATACCAAAGACTGCGATGAACGATACACAGAGAGCTACTAAGCCGTTGACAACAACCGATTCACCTAGAATTTTAGATTTCTTGAGCAGTGCAAAAACAACAGCAGCAATTATCAAAAAAGGGAACAAGTACTGATAAAAGCCAAACTTACTCATCAACTCAGCTACAACTTCAAAGTAGTTTGTCATACAATAATAAATTTAGTTTGAAGAAATTTAAGCACTACTTTTAAGTCTGTGCACAATATCGCTCAAAGCTCTCACAGATTCTATCAAGGCAGGCAGGGCTTCCTTGAAGGCCTTTTCAAGGTTGGCAAGTCTTACACCAAACTCGTTAACACTTTCTACAATACTTTCTATTTTTTGAATCAACTGCTGCTGTTCAGCGGGCCTTGCTTTTATAAGCTCATTCAGCTGTTCGTTTATGCTTGTGAGCCTTTTCTCCATTTCTCCATACTTTATGGAAAATTCTTTTATCTTCTCGTCAACTTCAGAGATTCTTGATTGAATCAAGGTGTCAAGATAATCTTCTATCGGGTATTCATAGTATTCTTGCGGAAGCGAAGTTTCAGGTACTTCTGGTTTTTCTTCTTTCTTTGGTGGTACCAATTCCTCTAGTGTAGGAAGTTGAGGCTTTTCTTCTGTTGCAGGCTTTGGCGGACTTACTGTCATCTTCAAAGACTCAGTCAAAGCTCTATCTATTTCTTCAGGTCTGTAACCTTCTTTCCTCAGTATCTCTATCATCTCTGGCTCAGAAAAACCTTTGCTGGCTAGCTCTTTTACTCTCTCTGAAGGAGGGACTTGCGCAGCAAAGGTTTCTTCTTTCTTCTTCAAAAAAGGTAGTGCCATATATTTAATTTATGTGTTTATCAATATTTAACTTATGCTTTTTTACTCAAAGCTTCTTTTACGTAAGATTCTAGCTCCTGCTTAGTAACAAAGCTAGATGTTATAGGGTTTATAAGGTCTATGAAGCTTTCTATCTGTTTTACATCAGTCTTCTTTGCAGTCTTTGCCAACTCTTTGTCTATCCTCTGTATTTCTCCTTCTAAAGCGTTCAGCTTTTCTGTTAGAAGAGATAGTTTGTTGCTGAACCTTTCAAGCGTAACTTCTAAATTTTTCATCTGGACGAGTACATTTTCTTCTACTCTATCAAAGCTTGTTTCTAGCTTTTCCATTCTCTGCTCTAAAAGCCTTATCCTTCTTGTATCCTCATTAGCCCTAATTATCAATTCTCTCAGAACTGAAGCTTCAGTCGGTTTTTCTACCATCTAATAAAGAATTTGTTAAAGAGAATAGATAAATTTAAATAGTAGTATGGCTGTTGATTACGAAGTTGTAGACAACACACTTAGAATAAACTGCCTTAACTGGGTTGTAGCACCAAGTATAGAAGATTCTGGAGCAGCCATGGCAGTAGTGATAGATAAGCTTCTAGAAGTCAAGAATGTCCTAAGGATAGTTTTGGTTGAAAGAAGGGAAATAGAGTATGGCTTTGAAGAAACTAGGATGTTGCAAGAGATAGCAGAAGTCTACAAAAGCATAGTAAGTTCAGAAGAGCTGACAAAAATAGAGAACTTTGGCTGTAGTAGACATGCACCTAAAAGGTTTTCTGAATTTCGCTTCTTAGTCTCAGAAGTCTTGAGAAAGGACCCTATAGGAGCTTACGTAAAGATAGGTCTCATGATTAAAAACGCTGAAAGGGAGTCCAAAGCTTCAGGGGATGAATGCTATAAAGCTTACGTGGAAAAAGTTCTTTTACCAGTCAAGTCTATGCTAGAAAGAACACAGATGATTAGAAGAGTAAAGGACAAGCTGAGCCTTTTAAGGTTTGGTGATAGGTCTTTGTACCGCATGCTATTCTCGCCTACAATAAGGCCAACTTTCATGCTCACTCGTTTTATTCTCACAGTTCCAAAGGATGCAATCTTGTTGGACAAGTACAAGGTCGGCTCAACAGACGTAGAGATATACAAGGTACCGGGCAAGGTAAAGTACCTTTATTATGTGGTGCCAGAGGAATTCAGGCTTACTCAGGACATGTACAACTTGATAGAGAGGGCAAGACAGTACCTTGCTGCTCACAAGCCAACAGAAGCTGAGCTCGCAGATCCAAGAAGGGTGCGTGAGCTATTCTTTAACATCTCTCGAGATTTGATAAAAGATTTGGCTAAAATGTCAAAATTACAATTGACAGAGGATGATGTAGAGCGTCTAGCATCAATTCTCGTAAGGTATACAGTAGGTTTTGGTGTTTTAGAACTTTTACTAGCAGACGATAAAGTGCAGGATGTTTACATAAACTCACCAATAGGCTATACTCCTATCTACATTTTCCATTCAGACTTTGAAGAATGTGAGACAAACCTCATACCAACAAAGGATGAAGGGGAATCTTGGGCAACAAGGTTTAGGCTCTACTCGGGAAGACCTCTGGATGAAGCAAACCCTGTCCTAGACACAGAAGTTATCGTTCCTGGTGGAAGGGCAAGAGTTGCTGCAATTACACGCACACTTGCTCCTGAAGGTTTGGCTTTTGCATTTCGACGTCACAGGGAAAAGGCATGGACTTTTCCACTTTTCATCAAGGCAAGGATGTTCAACTCTTTGTACGCTGGACTAATGAGCTTTATTGTAGACGGAGGTAGAGCAGTACTTATAGCAGGCGGAAGAAGTGCTGGTAAAACATCTTTACTTTCTGCACTAATGCTAGAAGTCATGAGAAAGTTTCGCATTTTAGTGCAACAGGATAGTGTTACAGGCGACTGTGAAATACTCGTTAGCAAGGATGGTAAGCTTGAAAGGATGACAGTAGGAGAGCTTGTCGACAACCTACTGCTAAAGTACGGTTACAAGAGAGAAAACGGAAGGGAGGTTTTAGACAAAAACCCAGAAAACATAAAAGTTTTCACTGTCGGCAAAAACGGTAAAGTCCATTTAGCATTAGTGAGTAAGTTTATTCGCCATAAAGTTTCTAAGAATGTTTTTGAAGTAGAGACGAGAACAGGAAAGAAAATAAGGGTAACAGAAGATCATTCCTTGTTCTCGCTTGGCAAGGACGGTAAGCTACAACCAATAAGTGCTAAAGACATTAAAGTTGGAAGTTACTTAGTTACTCCAAGAATTCTTCCTGTAGAGAGCGAAAAAGTTGAAAAGTTAAACGTTCTTGAATTTTTGGAAAAGCTGAAGGACGTTTATGTGTTAGGACCTGCTGTTAGAAATTTTGTACTAGCTCATAAACAATTAGCCAAAGAAATAGCTAAAGAGTTAGGATATACTGTTTACAAAACAGATAAGTATCCTAAGAGTGCTTTTAGCTGTTGGTTGCGTAACTCCATCCTGCCTTGTGAAGTTCTAAAAAGAATGCTAGCTCAAGGCTGTAGGATTGATACAAGCCTATTAAAGTTTAAGGTTAAAGGTAATTCTAAGCCGATACCAGTAGAAATTGTTCTTGACCAAGACTTCCTCTCTTTTATCGGCTTATGGCTGGCTGATGGTTGCTACGCTAAGAACGGAGTGATAGTTTCTGTCGTAGATGAAGATACAAGAGAAGTGGTATACAAAATAGGAAGAAGGTTTGGTATTGAGCCCAGGTTGTGCAGTGATGGCTTTTCGTTGATACTCGGTTCTACTGCTTTGAAAGTTCTTATGAGAGATGTTCTTGAGCTAAAGGGTGATGCATACACAAAGAGAATTCCTGGCTGGGTTTTCAAACTCTCAAAAGAGCAAATTTCTCATGTTTTAAAGGGTTTGTTCAGTGGTGACGGATATCTAACAAATTATGAGGCAGCAATAAGCCTTACTTCCCTTGAGTTGATAAAAGACGTACAAACAGCATTGTTATTCTTTGGAATAGTTTCTAGGGTGAACAGGATGAAAAAAAGAGACAAGACATGTTCTTGTAGAGTCAGCAGTCAAAAATTCTTAAAAACTTTTTATCAAGAAATAGGCTTTCTCCAAAAGGAGCGGATGAAAAAACTAGCAAAGATGTGTGAAAGAGTACCAACTCACGATACTACTGATGTATTACCTCTGCCTACAGAACTCAAGGAAGAGATTTCTAAGCTTTTACCAAGCTTCAACTACAACGATTATGTAAAGAGAGGACAAAACATAGGCAGAGAAAAGTTTGCTCAAGTTCTTGAAGGCTTAGGTCCAAACGATTGTGAGTTAGACGAACTAAAAGACCTTGCTAGTTCAGACATATTTTGGGACGAGGTAAGAAGCGTTAAGTGCATAGGTAGGGTTGACGGTTATGTCTACGATTTTTCTGTTCCAGAAACTGAGAATTTTGTTTGCGAAAACATTCTAGCTCATAATACACTCGAGCTTCCGATAGAGCAGCTTCGTCAGCTTGGTTACAACATAGAAAGCTTGAAGTCACGCTCTGTAATCACACACGTAGAAACAGAGCTATCTCCAGATGAGGCTTTGAGGACTGCTCTCAGGCTTGGGGATTCTGTCCTGATAGTTGGTGAAGTAAGAAGTGTGGAAAGTACAGTACTTTTTGAGGCTATGAGGATAGGCGCTCTTGCCAACTTGGTAGCTGGCACTATTCATGGCGAGTCAGCTTATGGTGTTTTTGATAGAGTAGTGCACGACTTAGGCTTAGCTCCAACCAGCTTTAAGGCATTAGACTTGCTTACTATATGCAACATGCTCCGCTCACCAGATGGTTTGCACCGTTTCAGGCGTGTTACAGAGATTACTGAGATAAGAAAAAAGTGGAAGGAAGATCCTTTGGAAGAAGGAGGCTTTGTTACGCTCATGGAATATTCTGCTAAGGAAGATATGCTGAAGCCAACTGAGACTTTGCTAAACGGTGAGTCAGAAGTTTTGAATGAAATTGCAAAGCGTGTAAGAGAATGGCACGGTGCTTGGGACTTAGTTTGGGAGAACATCTTGCTAAGAGCTAAGATAAAACAGACTATGGTTGATTATGCTCAGCAGCTAAACAGACCAGAACTGCTCGAAGCTGAATGGGTAGTTCCAGCGAACGAGATGTTCCATTCAATCTCAGAAGACGTTTTGAGGGAAGTTGGCTCAGTAGATTCAAAGCTCGTTCATGAAAGATGGCTAAAATGGTTTAAGGATGCATTAAGATGAGAGAGACAGCCTACATAAAGTTCTTAGAAGAAGAGTATGCTAGAAGGAAGCTTTCACTCTACGAAAAGGTTTGTAATCTTTTTGGGTTTATAAAAATTCCTTTGCCAGAATTTTTGGAGAAAAAGTTTCAAACTGAAATAGACTTTTGCCATTTAAGGGTAAAGCCTGTAGGAGTTCTTTTGACAGCAATTTTTATTCCAACCATACTTTGCCTTTTGTTGGGCTTAGCTTTCTTTGCTGCAGGATTGCTTTCTGAAGTGATGATAGTAATGATAGTTGCGCTCGGTGCTGTCCTTTTCTACTATCTTTTTTCTTATACTCACTTTCTCAACATAATGTACAGGTCTAAAGCATCTTCTGAGATGGCGCTCTGTGTTATCTACATGTCTATATCCTTAAAAATCACTCAAAACTTAGAGTCTGCAGTAGCTTTTGCTGCTGTAAACTTAACTGGTCCTGTTGGGTTAGACCTTAAAAAGCTTCTTTGGGATTTACACGTCGGCAACATCTTATCAGTTTCTGAATGCTTAGACGAACTTTCTAGAAAATGGAAGAGTGAAAACGAAGAGTTTGTAGATGCAATCACTCTTCTTAAAAATTCAGTGAACGAGCCACCTGAAAGGGCTGTCAAAAGTGTGGAAGAAGCAGTGTCAATAATCCTAGAAGGGACAAAGAATAGAATGAAAGGTTATGCTCTTGCCATGAGAACTCCTTTGAAGATCTTAAACGCATTTGGAATTCTTTTACCTTTGCTAGGAATGATATTCTTTCCTGTTCTAGTAATTTTCACACCAGAAATAGCAAGACCTGAGCTCATATCCTTTTCTTACATGGTCTTACTCCCTTTTATTCTGTACCTTTTCTTGCGTCAGTACTTCTACACAAGGCCTTACTCTTACCATCAGGTTGCAATAAAAAACACAGAATCTTTTAGGACAAGAAAAATTCTTACGCTCGCAGGAGTAGGAGTTTTATGCGCTTCTTTGATAGCATACTTCTTATATGCTATTACAAGAGAAAACGTCGTATTTTCACAAACTCTTTTCCTCAACTCTTTGGGAATAGTTTTAGCTCTAGGAGGATTTTTTATCCTTTATCCTTTCCTTTCTGTTCTAGGCTTTACAAAGAGAAACAAGGATGTGGTTGAGGTAGAAAGCGAGCTACCAGTAGTTCTCTTCCAGCTCAGCATAGTTTCTAGCATAGGAAAGCCTTTTGAGAAAAGCATAGAAGAATTGCAGCCGAGGATAAGAGAGCTGAAGATAAACAATTTCTTGCAGAAGATCCTTACAAACATAAAGGTGTTTGGAGCATCTTTAGAAGCAGCAATCTTTGACAGTAAAATTGGTGCAATAAAAGACTATCCTTCTAAGGTTATTACAGCAGTGATGAGCTTGGTTGTTGACCTTTGCTCACGTGGCATGGCTTTTCTTTCTGAAGCTTTAAAGTCTATGTCAGACTTTCTCAAGGACGCAGACGAGGTAAACAAGGCAGCTGATGAAATTCTCTCAGAAACTACTTCAGACATGCAAGTTCAAGCATGGGTTTTTGCACCTCTTGCTGCTGGTATAGTAGTTGGCTTGATGGCAATGGTGATATATCTTTTTGCATTCTTTGGCCAATCCCTAGAAAAGATAGGCTCCTTCTTTAATCAAACAGGAGCTGGTCCTTCTGGCTTAGCAGCTTTCGGCTTCTTGCTGAACGCAGGCAAACAAATACCTTTTCCTTTCTTCCAGATAATAGTTGGAACTTATATGGTTGAGGTAGTCTACATGCTTGCTAGCTTTTTGGGCGAGCTAACTTATGGAGAAGATGAAGTTAGCAAGCTGATGAACGTGGGAAAGATAATGCTTATTGCTTTAACAATCTATACTATATCTGTATGTGGCATCTACTTTGGAATAACAAGCTTCATAAACCTTTCACAGTTCCAAGGGTTGACATGAAAGGAAGGATGACCGGCAGGATGCTCTGGCTGATAGTCTTGCTAGTACTTGTCCTCCTAGCTGTAGCTTTATTTTGGCTTGTTGGTAAACAGATATTAGAGAGAATACTATTGAGAGGACCTGGTTGAATGAAAGGAATAGCTGTGGAAACAGTGCTGTACGCAGTAGTCCTAGTGTTGGCTCTAGTGCTGATATCTATTATTTTCATGAAGGTTATACCTGCTTTTGGCCAGTTTGTCACTTCTGCTACTGCTGGGATAAAGAAGTTTGTGTGCGACCTTATGCCGTGGTACTTGAAAATATTAGGGTGTTAGGTAAGTTTAAAATTACAAAAAACTAAAGATAAAGTATGGGTAAAGGGTTAGCAGTCAGTACAGTAGTCTATCTAGTAATAGCTGTGATAATTCTCATACTTTTTATGCCTATTTTGATTAGATCGGCAGGTGCTGTTTGGAACCAACTGCTTACCTCTCTAGGAATAGCGGCCCCACCTACAGCTTTAGAACAAGCTATAAAATGCGCATACTTAAGGTGTACTGCTGGGTGTTTAGACACAAGAGTAACAACAGAAATACAGTGGGAAGAGGATGGAAAAACAGTCACTTGCCAGGAATTTTGTGCAGCTGGAATTGAGTATGTTTGTGGGGGGAACTCGTCAAAATATCCGGTTAAAGTAAAAATTACGTCAGAGCAGGAAATGACTTACGACCGATTAAAAGATGATGTAGCGCCTAGTTGTATAGTACCAACAAGCTCTGCTGACAACGATGAAAAGAAGAATTATTTGTATGGTGGCTATAATAATTGGATAATTGTTGATAGTGGTTTAATAAAATCTACTAGCGGGGAGGGTAGTTGTGATTATCATAAATTAGCTCCTCTCCGTTGGGTTTCCTATACGGCATACAACGGGCTTACAATTAACAAAATTGATAACTATGCATACATTACTGTGCAGAATACTCCTACTAGTGGATGGAGGATTGATGTTAAATCCACACCATGTGATGTGACACTGGAAGAAAATGTGCCTAAAGATGTAGAATTTCCTGTGTCTTATGATGGTAGACGTTATTGGTTATTATGTGTAAAAGATTCCAATTATAATTTTACTTTTGATTTTATGGGAACTTCTGTAACAATAGAGGGTGTTACTGATACAATAGCAGTACCATATGGGGCAACAGAGTCGCCACCCCATACATTTGTTATTGGCGAGCATGTGTTTACAGTGAAACGTAAATTAGCTAGAATGTCTAGCTCGGTAGATGCTGAGTGGGTGCCATTTACTATAAATTATACTAAACGAGCTTTACCTCCTCCTCCACCTGCTAATAGTTTACCTTCAGATGGGGATGCCTGGACAGAATCACTTACAGGATGGAATAGAGCATTACTTGTTTCCTCAGATTATCCACAAGCTCCTGGAAGATATGCTATAGGAGGTAGCGATACACCATACTTAACTCTCGAAAAGGTATTAGGGCATAAATTAGACCTAACTAATTACGATAAGATTCATCTTTGGTATAAAATAGGCAGTGGATATGCTGCTACAGTAGAAATGTTCGGCAGGAAACCAGGGGCACAAGCAGGAGGATTTCTAGATTGTTCGAAAAATATACCTAAAGATACTTGGACAGAAATTACTTTTGATTTAAAAAAAGACTGTACCACAAGATATTCTAGTGCTTTTGATTGGAGTAACATAGAGACTATATCATTTGGAGGAACCGGTCAGTGGGTGGTCATAGACAATTTGTACTTTTGGAAAACTTAAGGCTGAATGATTTAAAACAACTCTCAATAAGGTTTTAGTTTAAGGCTAGCAAATAATTATTATGAAAGCTTTTGCCACAGATGCAATTTTTGTCGTAGTTGTCATCGGCTTGATGATAGGTGCAGCACTGCTACTCTACTGGAAATGGATCTCGATACAACCAGTTATAGCAACCGAGGTAAACTGCAGAATTAAGCTTCAAAGCTACTGCAACGAGCTTTTAAATGGTAAGCAACCTTCTTGGAACGATTTAGAGCCTAAAACAGGATGTGAAAAGTTTGACATATACGAGCCTACTAAGCAGCAGTGTGAAAGCTTGTTCCCAACGTGAAAGAATGAAAGGTTTAACAATCGCAGATACAATAGGTATAATGATTGTGATACTAAACCTGATTGCATTTTTTACACAGATTTTCCCAAAACTTCTTGACATGATAGTCGAACTTTTTTCCAAAACTTCTGCTGAGGCAGTTAGCAGGCAGCTGGCAGCTTTTATAACAGTAAGCGGAACGTCTACCTACAAGATTTTAATAAACTATACACCGTCAAAGGACGTCATCTACAACGTTCAAGGAAGCAACAGACTGGTTAAAGTAGCACCTTCCGGTACTTACTATGGAGAATCTGCTTCTGCCAGTGCACCGTATGCAACGCCTCCAGACAACTTTGGTCCTTTTGAGAACGTTAACAATTTTATAATAAAGAAAACCTTTAGCGAGAGTGGTTCTAGCTATGAAGTCAGTGCGGAAAAGACAGGGTAAAGGAGCAATATTTACTATAAGCTCTGTTCTAGAAGCACTCTTTTCTGTAGGAATCCTTGGAATAGGGTTTTGGTTCTTTTTGACAAAGATAGTAGACATCCATGTAGCAACTCTAACTGCAGACAACGAAAGGCATGCAATGAACTTGGCTAACGTGCTACTTTCTTACGAAGGACTTGTTTACGAGAGGGACGGTAAGCTGCAGAGAGGAGTATTGGACGTAAGAAAGCTGGACGAGTTTGCTTATGGAGGTAGGTCTCAACAATTAGAACCCAACAGCAGTCTAGTAAAAGATGCTTTCAGAAATTACAAAAAGATAACTTTTTCCTACCCGAATACTATAAGCTACATAACTATTACAGACTTAGAAAATTGCACAGAACAAGAAGGTTGTAAAGTATGGGTAGCAGCAGCTGTTGGACCAGTTAACTTTGATGAAAATTTCATTAAAAAATTTATAGATTGTTTGGTAGAGCATTTAGAACTAACAAGTGTTCAGGCATGGTCAAGAAGGCTTGAAGGTTGTGGCGTAGGTACTGGTTTTGGTGCATTCATAGGTAGTATCGTTCCTGGAATAGGTACTGGTCTTGGTGCAGCCATAGGTTGTGGAATAGGTTTACTCGCTTCCTTCTTTGATCCGCACGATGTCTCTACTTGTGGAGTAAATTCTATACCAGAGTCTGTGAAGTACTTTTTCACATCTGGAAGCTTTGCAGCTGCGCAGGGATTACCTGCTCTAATAAGATTGCCAGACGGTACGACTCATGCAGGTAGAATAATGGTAGGTGTGATAGAATGGCGATGAAAGGCTTTTTACCATTAACACTTACGCTGTTAAGCATAATAGCTACTGCTACGATGATAGCAACAGTACTTTTAGTCTCGCTCTTTTTCGAGTACCACCTTCACATAAACCTTAAGTTCGAGTACGATAAGAGTTATTCAGACCTTCTCATGCTCTCCTTTCTTCGTTTGCAGTACAACTCTACTTATTCAGGCTACAAAGTTTTGGCTGAGCGTGACGTAAACGGTTTTACACAAGACATGAAAGACTTTCTAAAGAAAAAGATAGAGCTTTTGGGCGATGTAGAGTGTTTCAGGATAGCTAACAGTTCTATGATCATTTTCAACACTAGCTGCAGTTCAGGTGAGCCGTACGAGTATGCAGGAGAAGCGTTTATCTTCAAGCCTTATAATCCGAATAGCTTGGTAGAAGAATTCACGCTAACTTACAACAAGGTGAAAAGATGAAAGGTATAGGACCAGTTGCAATAGCACTTGTTGTAGCGTTTTTCCTTGTAGGCTTAGTAGGTTTAATAGGTCATACCATGTTTGGGGCAACTGTTGAGAGGAGTATATCTGCGCAAGAGACAGAAGTGATAAGAGCGGTAAACAAGCTTGAAATGGTGAAGATAGGTTTACCTTATGCTTTAGAATACTCTTTCCAGCAGGCAGTTTACGATGTTTCAAAGAACGGGGGCTATTATTCTATTCCGACAGGTATACCGACTTACAACAGTCTTCCTACATGGAGAAAGTATGATAAAACTTATCAACCGGATTATGTGGCCAATACTATACAAACAACTCTAAACAACTTGAATAAGTATGCAAGTCAAGTCAAGACTCTCAACATCCCTCAATACACAGGAGTAGATATTCTATGCGGGGGTGGTGTTCTCTACCAATATGTATTTGAAAAACCAGAAGTTTGTTATTATTCTCTTGTTACTGGTCATGGAGTAAGGGATGGAGACATCACACGGAGTGAAGGTTCGATTTTAGAAAGAGGGCAATGTGTATTTGCTAATCCAGATTGCTGGGGACTTTTTGGTGGTGTAAGGTCTGACACAATAAGGTTTCATGTAGGTGGATGTTCTGACGAGTATTATTTTCATGGTGATCGTAAAGAGTATGAGGTAAGTGCTGTAGAAGTAGAGAATCATTCTTACGTTTGGGCTTCTGGCGACCCAAAGCCAGAAGAGAGTTGGGCAATGGAATGTTGTATGCCCGGCTCAGGTGCCAATGGTTGTAATTCTGACTCTGTACAAGGTCAAAGGTTCCATGCAAATAACGTTTTTAGTCTTGCTAACAAGGACAAAATTGATAAGTATGGAGCATCTGAAGAAGATGTTGTCAAGAAGTTTAATTTGGCATGGTGTGGAAACAAGGATAGAAACTGCTTGCTTTGTCATACTGATGTGAACGATGTAAGTAAGACAAAGTGGTACGTGTGTGAAGGGTCTCCAGTGCCAGAAGGACATGGTGTGGTTGTTGTGAAAGCTGGTGAAAGGATAGGTTCTTTTGAGTGTGGATATGATGGACAGTGGATACAGCCTACAAACATTTTCTGTCCGGTTAGCACACTAACGATAAGGGCTGTTAGTAACGGCTTAATATCAGTAGAGTCAGAGCTTTATAAGGCTTATGAAAACCCGAACGTATCACAAGTAGTTCAAAGCAATCTTTTCAACATGTTTAGAATAGCTAGAGAGAAATTTATCGACGAAGATACAATAAAAAGCACTATAGAAAACGTTATATCTGCAAACAGATTTACTTGTGATTCAGACAATTCGACAGTAAGGAGCAGTGTGTCATCGGCTATAACTTCTAGCTTCAGCGACGGAAATGTTTATGTCAAAATAACATCAGTAAGGGTTGTAATAAAGCCTGATTGCAACTCAACAGTAGCAGTAGCAGTAGAAGTTAAAATAAAAGACCAACTTCCTTACTTAGTTTATGATGGAACAACAGCTTATAGAAACCCTGAGCTAAGGTTTTATGTAATTACCAGCAGCGATTATTCTTTTCAGCCAATCTGAAAAAGTTAATATTTAAATATAGAAGAAAACAAATAATTTTTATGAAGTTTGGCTCAAAAGGTTTGGATGCCCCTACTATCATAGGGATAATAGTTGCATTAATCATTGCTATTATAATCATATACATTCTCTGGACAAGGGGAATGTTACCATTTGCACCTGCAGCTGACAGAAACTTATGCTTATCAGAAATTTTAGATGCATGTGCAGGAACAAAAAAGCTGAATCAAGTAAACAAGGCTTGTGCGGGATTTAGTGACATAGCTAGCAAACCTGCTACAGGTCAGAGTATTCAAGGGCCACAAGCATGTTATGTATGTATGATGAGTAGTGATCTTGACAGTGATAGCTGCAATGAAGGACAACCAAATTTTCAAACATGTTGTAATTACATCCGTGGGCTACCTTCTTAATTTTTTAAAGAGCTATGTCTTAGTCACATTTGCTAATCCTATACATTTCTTTGTTCTTGTATAAGGACCTATACTACTAGACCTAAACACAGTGCTTCTTACGTAGGTAAACTCTACCTTTACACCAGTAGATTTTAGTGCATTAGATACTATTCCGCTTTCAGTCTCATTCCCTTTCTTAAGCAACTCACACAAGCCACTCTCTTCTATTCCTTTGTATATGTTTTCCCAATAGCTACTCCAAAAGATATATCCAGTGCTTTCGTTAGAATATCTAATAGAAATATTTAATTGTACAGACTTTTGAGAGATGTTCAAAGGTTCGAAATAAAAACGATTTTCAACCAGTCGCCATTCGTGTACAGGGTATATGCCAAGATTGTAAAATTGCTCACTTTTTGTTGATATTCCCACCCCTCCTAGTATGGAAATTGTATGGTTCACGGTTATGTTCACACGATCTTCTGAAACGTTATCAACTATAATAGTAAAGTTTTCAGGCAAGTTTATAACGTCTCCCTCTTTATACCAGTCTACAGTTGAATAATTCCAGTAAGTTGGTTGGGTCTCCTCTTCTTCTGGAGCTCTTATCTTGTTACAGTAGTACAAAACTCTGTCAAAAGTTACGTTGTTAAGCTCTATAGTTTTGTTGTCTGTCAGGTTTATAAGAGTTGTGTTTACATAAGGAGCACTGAGATTGCACAAAAGCATCCCAATTTCTGAACCAAATGGTAGCTGCATACCAGCTAAGTCATCCCTACACCCCTTCTTTTCCACACCAACTGTTTCTATTAGCATCATTTGTTTTTCCTTGTCTATGGTAGTAATGTTTGTCACCAAAGGCTCAACATTAAAAGATGTTATAGTTATATTACCACCGAGGTTTCTGAAGGTAACGTACATAGACGTCTCGTTCCTAAGGTAGTACATCCATCCTATGTAAGGGTTAGGGAGGATTTCTACTGTTACTGATAAAGGTCCTTGCAAAAGGTTGTAAGCTGGTTTAGGTGGTGCATTCACGCTAGAGTAATATATGTTAGCAACACCTACAAAATATCCTGTATGTTCTACTTCTGTTTCTACGTGCAAAGGAGCGCCACTACAAGTTGCTTCTGCCCAGCCAGCGCACTTACATTCCATGTAGTCAGTCTTTACGCAGGCCTTAGAAGAGTCGTTACAAGATTTATCTTTTGCACACTCTATTTTTTCTGCAGGTATGTTTTGTGTTTTATTAATTTGAAACACATAGTATGGACAACCTTGAACTGGTTCAGCTTCTAATTGTCTAGGGTCGATAAAAACACCATCCTGGTAGAACTGACTTTTGTTGAGTTCATTAATTCTCTGTTTAAAAACTGTTTCAGGAATGTTAAATTTAATTTTGGTAGCATATTCGCTTATTATCGAAGGCTTTAAGGTAAATGTAATCGGTACTGAATAGTAATTTCTGAAGGTGAAAGTATATTCGTAAGGATCTTCACCTGCATACAAGGTTCCTGGTGTGCTATACTCCATTCCAACACCTCCACTTACAGGTATGGTAACTATTTCAGGCCCTTGCACCATAACTTCTCTTGGATTACAGTACTGAGAGATGAAAGGAAGTTGCATGCATATACTGTAAGGCTTGTTGTAGGAAATGAATAAGGGAATTGCTATGAAAAGTAATCCATAAAGCCCTCCTACTCCCGCCCCTAAACTCAAAGGCTTTTTACCCACAAGTCCTACAAGTCCAGCAAGACCAGCAGATATCAAGAATAGAACGTTTACTGTAAGCGAACCGTTCGGTAGTTTTGGGGCAACCTTAGAAAAGTAGTCTGGTGTACCTATTATTCGTGTAAGGATGAATACGGCAACAACGATTGCCACAGGCACGACAATGTCTAGAATAATACTGCCACCGAGCTTTACAATTCCACCGCTAGTATAAGCTACGACTAGTGCTATTACTATTATTATAGCAATTAAAGCAATCACAAAACCTACACCAGTGCCAAGAATTAGTCCAGGGAAGAAGGCTTGGTAAACTACGAACAAAGGCAAGATAAACCTTACAAACCAGTTTATCTTAGGTTCTTTAGCAAATTCCTTAAGTCTACCTTTACCAGCAGTTTTAACGTCTAACCAAGCTCCACCGAGCTTTTCTTTAGCAGTAGGGCCAACGTCTTGTAAGTATTGCCTATATAATTCTTCTAATTCTTTCTTTTTTTTATCTTCACCCATCGAAAACACTTGTTTTATTTTTTGCCAAATCCCGCCACTTACTTTCGTCCCACACGAAGGGCACACACCACCATAAGTGCTCAGCATCGAATTTAGTACCACACTTAGGGCATTTTGTATACTTTGGTTTAGCCCATAACTGTGGTGTCATTTTCTAGCACTTATAAATAATTTCTCTTTTTCTTTAGAAATTACTTTACTTTTATAGAAGCATTCACATAATAGAGGTAAGCGTAAGCCAGTCTAAGCTCTACAGCTACATCAGTATAGTTTACTATCTCGCTTCTCTTTGCTATTATCTTGCATGCAACTGCTTTACTATCCCCAAACTGTAACAAGGCATGGTTACCAACATCACAGCTAAGAGTATAGTTTGAGCTTGCATCAAAAACTGTTTGATTAGCAGTTAAGACAGTCAGAAAGCGATAGTCGCTTGTCGGGCTATAAACAAAGCCGTTACCTACATTTCTTATGTTGATTATAAATGGAAATTCTTGCTTTTCATAAGCTAGAACAAAAGGTTGTTTTATTTCTGTGAAAATGCTGACAGGAGTTCCTGTACTGTTGGTAAAGGAAAGAAGAGCAGACTTCTTCTTTATTTCATCCCTTTTAGCTTGCTCTAAGCTTTCCAGGTAATTGTTGTCGTATATCCTGAGCTTAAGGCTCGCTGTAGTGTTCATCTTGTAGAAAACATCGACCTTCGGCTTGTAAGTCTTGTTTGTTACAGAAGGTGAATACGCTACCCAAGAGAATGTATAAGCATCCTTAGGCTGTAGCAAGCTAAGCATTTGCAGAGCATTCTGTACGTTCCAACCTTCTAATCCTTGCAAATAAACAGAAATATCGCTCGCATTCTCACTTGCCATGTTTTTTACATATCCTAAAATGCTAACTGGCGTAGACGGTGCAGTTTCCTGAGGTACTGTTAAAGAAATAGCTAAGCCGCTACCTGAAAAACTCGGTCCTGTTTCTGTTGTTCCACCACCTATACATCCTGTTAGAGCAGCTAACAATAGAATAGCTAAAATATAGCTTTTCTTCATACAATAATATTAGCTTTCAGAACAAAAATATTTAAAAAATTTTAAAACCAAATCAAAATCGTATGTACGTTCCTCCTGTTGACAAGAGAAAGAAAGAGTTGGAACAAAAAGTTGAAGAGCTACAAAACAAACTTTTCGAACAAACCAAGCTAGTAGAGCAGCTACAAAAAGAGCTAGAGGAGCTGAGGCCAAAGCCTGTGAAAACTGAGGAAAAGCCGAAACAAACTTTTACGCCTATAGCCAGCATGCTTAAGCGTGGGATGTACTGGATTTACGATGTTTTAAATCCTGATAGAGTTTTCGTAGATAAATACCATGATTTTGTAGAAGCAGAAGAACAAGAAGAAAAGTACCTCGTTTCTGATGTCAAAGGCAATATGGTAATACTTTCAAAAGAAGTCTTTTCTACGATTAAAGGAGGAGAAAGATACAAAGAGCAATTTTATTATTACATCTCAAAAGATGGCAGGTACTACTACCTTGAAAAAGATGTGGAGACTGATGTAGAAGAAATTAGCGCAGGAGAGGTGTTTGAAGATGAACTTCCAAAAGAGATCGTAGAACGTCTGCTTTTATCTGATGCAAGAACTCTTCTCTGGAGAGACTTGAGCCAAAACAAGGAAGGCGAGCAAGTAGAAGTAAACAAAGGGCTTGAGCAAGTCGTTCTATACAAGTTCTTAGGCAAGGAAAAAAGGAAGTATGATAAAATTGGAGAGAGGGAAGTATACCGTCTACATCTGCCAGACGAAGACAAACATGCTTTAAGCGCCTACTCGATGCCAAACGACTTGTTCTACGATGCTAAGACAGGCTTACTGCTTGAGGATACAGACAGGAAGTTAAAGAGCACAAACCTTCAACTCTAATGCTTAAATTTTCAAGTTATAAAATTATTTTATGGAGCAATAACTCTTTTACCTTTCTTTTTGTTTGATTTTTTCTAAACTTCAAGGATAAATTTTTTTCTAGCAAATAATTTTTCATGAATTTTTCAATTTTTTCAGTAAACGAGGATTTCCTTTTTGAGGACGAAAACAAAAGACTTTATTTTTTGAGAAGGAAAATCCTCGACCAGATAGCAAAAGACCTTAAGCTAAACTACCTTGCAACTATCTTCCAAAAGAATACAATTAGAGACATCTACTGTGACGACAATTCTGCGGTTGTCTTTAAGTATAAGCCAAAACTTTTAGACATAAGTTTAGAAAAATGCATGGTGACGATTCAAAGCTTTCTGGTGAGCGATAACGCAGAAGTTTACGAAAGCTCAGGCCATTATTGCTTGAACATTCGTCCGTTACTCCAACCTTACATAAAAAACGAGAAAATCTTTGAGGTTGCAGAAAGTATGTTTAACAATTTTATAGATAGGCAGCAGTATTTAGTTTAAAATAACAGATAGTAATATTCTTTTATGTTCGACTCTCTCAGCAAAGGTTTGAGCGGGATAATAAAAAGGTTGCTTACAGGGACTTCTGTAGACAAGAAAGCAGTAGAGGAAATTCTTGCTGAGCTGGAAAGGATTTTGCTCGAAGCTGACGTAAGCACACAGCTAGTAGAAGAGCTGAAGAGCAGGATAAGGAAAAAATGTCTAGAAGAAAAAATACCTCCTGGCTTAACCCTCAGGGAGCATGTGCTTAAGACCATATACGAAGAGCTAGTACGTCTGCTAGGAGGGAAGCCTTCTGAGCTTATAGGAAAGAAGAGAATAATGCTTGTGGGGCTCTTTGGCTCGGGTAAAACCACAAGCGCAGGAAAGATTGCAAGGTACTTTCAAAAACAGGGTTTAAAACCTGCACTGGTCTGCTTGGACTACCATAGACCAGCTGCTCCTGAACAGCTCAGACAATTGGCAGAAAAGATAAGAGTTCCATATTATATAGACGAAAACAAAGACCCTTATTCAGCTGCTGAAAAAGCCCTAGAAAAATTCAAGAAGTACGACACGATAATTTTTGACACAGCTGGTAGGAACGCTCTAGACAAAGAGCTTGCTGACGAGTTGAAGAAGCTAGGGGAGATGATAAAGCCTGATGAAGTCCTGCTTACCATTCCTGCTGACTTGGGAAAAGTGGCAAAAGTCCAGTCAGAGGAGTTCAACAAGCTAGTCGGCATAACAGGAATTTTGATATCAAAGATGGACGGAACAGCAAAGGGAGGAGGAGCTTTGAGTGCATGCGCTGCTACAGGAGCTAAAGTAAAGTTCATAGGAACAGGTGAGAAGTTGGAGCAGTTGGAAGTCTACAATCCAGAAAGGTTTGTTTCTCGATTGCTAGGCTTGGGAGACTTGCAAACACTCTTGGAAAAAGCAAAGGAAGCTGAGATAAAGCCAGAAAAGGTTGAGAAGATTGTTGAAGGAAAGTTTACTTTACAAGACTTTTATGATCAGTTACAATCGCTACAAAAGATGGGACCTTTCTCGCAGATAGCCAACATGATACCTGGTTTTGGAATGTTAAAAATACCGGAAGAATTGATGAAAAAACAAGAAGAGAAGATGAAAAGTTTTAAGGTTATAATTCAATCCATGACACCAGAGGAAAGAGAAAATCCAGAAATTATCACAAGCAGTAGAGTAAAACGTATTAGTCGTGGAAGTGGAAAGCCAGAATCAGAAGTTAGAGAATTATTAGATCAGTATAATAAAATGAAAAAATTACTTAAATCTCTTGGTGGTATGTCTGGTTTACGAAGAGGAAAATTTAGGGAGCTTGCAAAGCAATTTGGCTTCAAATTCTAATTTTAGTTAATAGAGTACTGTTCGATAATAGCAAATCTAAAATATATATTTTTTACTTATGAAATTAAGATGTAAAATTTGTAAATATGAATGGGTAAGCAGAGTAGAAAGACCAAAGGAATGTCCAAGATGTAAAAGATATGATTACATAAAATAGGTGGTGAGGAAAATGAAAGAAATTCATTTATTTAATTTACCAGAAGAATTAAGAATAAAACTTAACCAAAAATATCTAGAATTGTTATTTAAAAGTGCATTAGAAAAGGTTGGAGACGGAAAGGAATTAGCTAAAATATTAGAGACAAGATCAGGGAATATTTATCGATGGAGAAATGGTAGTAGATTGATTTCTATTAAGACTTTACAAAAGTTATCTTCACTCCTAAATATACCTCAACCTGAAATAGAGAGAAATGTAATAGCGATAAAAAGTAGTAGTGGTATAATCAATAACCCAAAATTACCGATTAAGATATGTGAAGATTTGGGCATAGTCTTAGCTAGCGTTCTGGGAGATGGAGGTGTAGGTTATGGTTATGCTGTACATTATACCAATAGTCAGTCGTGTCTTGTTGACTCATTTCTTTCATCAGTAAAAAATGTTTTTGGTGAGGTTAAAGTATTGTATGACAAAATTAGAGGAAGTAGACGTCAGGTTTGGTTATCTGGGGTACTTGGCAAAATATTAGTTCAAACTTTTGGCGTACCTAGAGGTGATAAAACGTTCTTGGACTACGAAATTCCAAAAGTAATTTTCGAGAGCAATGAAGATGTCCTAAGAAAATTTCTGAGAAGGGTATTCGATGACGAGGGTTGGGTAATTAAATCGACAAGAAGTATAAGGATTAGTACAACCATTGAAAAAGATAAAATAACATTTAAAGAAGGACCAAAACGTCTTCTAGATATCAAAATTTTATTGAAAAACTTAGGTATAAGGTGTTCTGGACCAAATAAAAAATGTGAAAGAACACATACAGTAAATGGAAAGAAAGTGGCAGTAGAAGATTGGGAACTTAACATCTGTGACAGAAAATCATTAGAAACTTTTGCTCAAAAGGTTGGTTTTGAACTAGAGACTAAAATGTCATGTCTTATGGAAGCCATTAATTCTTATAAAATCTGGAAAACACCACAAAATGAGAGCTTAATCTTCTTTTTGAAAAATACCGTACAGTTATTATTAGAAAATGGAAAGCCGTTCTCAGCAAGAGAACTAGCTCTTAAAAGTAATAGAACAATAAAGAGAGCTGAGTATGCTATACAAAGATTAAAAGAAGAAGGTATGATTAAACAAATTGAAGTAAAGACTCCCGTGTATCGAGGTAGTGGTGAACCCACGTATACTGTTACTGAGGCTGGTCTACAACTTTTATTTGATTTTAAGTAGTAAAAACCAACGCAGTACTAACTGGGCTGATCACAAATAATTTCAGCATAATCGGTATTGTACGACCGAGTAAAACGAGGCAAGGAAAAGCGACAGCTTGGGTATCTAACTAAACAAAGAACCTCGTCAACTACTCTAGAAATTGCTGAATAACCTTTGTTTAAAATAAGATCTATCAGTATTTTTGGATCTGATTCTTTAGATTCGATTGGGATGTTAGTGAATACATCGATAGCTCCTCCGTATTTAGAAATAATTTATTCGGATTAGTTTTTCCTTCTTTCTAATTCTCGAAAAATTTTTGGATGAGAAAAATATAAAGTGTAGCTTACACTTATAATTTATGGTTTATGTTCCCATGCATATAGAAGAGGCTGTAAAAAGAGAGTGCAAAAGAAGGAGATACGGTGAAAGAACTATAAAGACTTACATTTACTGCATAAGTCATTTTCTCAAATTCACTGGAAAAAGCTTAGATAAGATAAGCATGAAGAATGTTCGTTTGTTTCTTGAGTCTCTTTCTGAAAAGGTGGCAATATGAAAATAGATGAAAAAATAATAGAAGTACTTAAAGATGGATATATTTGTGACCCCTGTCTTGGAAGATGTGTAGCACAGCTTCTTTCCGGTTTAACAAATGAGCAGCGTGGCCATATTGTTAGATATTTTTTAGCTTTTCTTCTAGATTCTGGTGAAAAGCTTGATGTAGACCTTTCAAACTTTTATGGTATAAAGTTCAGGAACGTTAAGCTGGAGGTGAGGAAGCCAGAGAAGTGCAAAGTTTGTAAGAATTTTTTTGATAAAGAGATAGAAAATCTTGCAAAAAGAGCAGTAGAAAAGTTGAAAGGGATAGATTTTGAAACCTTTTTAGTAGGTTGTGTGCCTACTGAAGACATGGTAAGAGCTGAAGAAGAACTCTGGTCTAAGACTGGGATAGAGTTTGTAGAATCGATAAAGTCTGAGATAAACAGAGAGGTTGGAAAAAGGTTGGAAAAGGTTACTGGTAAGAGTTTCAGCTTGGAAAACCCAGATATAACTATTGTTTTTGACTTGAAATCAAGAGCAATAAAAGTGCAAATAAGGAGTTTGTTTGTTTTTGGGAAGTACAAGAAGCTAAAGAGAGGAATTCCACAGTCTAAGTGGGTTTGCCCTAGATGCAAAGGCAAGGGATGCACCTACTGTAAAGGAAAGGGCAAGCTCTACCCAACTTCTGTACAAGAAATAATAGAAAAACCTTTGCTGAAAACTGCTAAAAGCAAAAAGTCAAGGTTCAGCGGAGGTGGTAGAGAAGACATAAACGTTCGCTGCCTAGACTGGAGACCTTTTGTCATAGAAATTTTAAAGCCCTTGAAGAGGAAGCTGAACCTTAAAGCATTAGAGAAGGAGATAAACAAGTCTAACAAGGTAAAGGTTAAAGGGTTGAAGTTCGTGACAAAAGAAGTTGTAAGAGCAATCAAGAGCGAGAGAGCCGACAAAACTTATCTTGCTGATGTTCTGTTTTCAAAACGCTTGCACAGGAAAGATTTGAAAAAGTTAAAAGAACTAAAAGAACAACCAATACTCCAAAAAACACCTACAAGAGTTTTGCACAGGAGGGCTGATAAGTTCAGAAAACGTTTAGTTAAAGATGTAAAGTGGAGGTTGACAACCCCCAGAAAGTTGCAGCTAAGGATAAGGGCAGAATCTGGTCTGTACGTAAAAGAGCTGATAACAGGCGACGATGGAAGGACAAGACCTAGTGTAAGCGAGCTTTTAAACAATAAAGTCAAAAAGATAAATTTAGACGTGATAAAGATACATACAAAGTGGTAATATGGTAAAGAAGTCAAGAGGCTTTAGACAAGGTACGAGAAAAAAGCTAGAACAAAAGACCAGGCCAGCAATAACAAAGTTTTTAAAAGAGTTTTCTATAGGTGATAAGGTAGTAATCTATCCAGAACCTTCAAGCCATAGAGGGATGCCTTTTCCTCGGTTCAAGGGTAAAGTTGGTAAAGTTGTAGAAAAGAGGGGAAGGAGCTATCTAGTAGAGTTTTATGACGGGAAGAAAAAGAAGCATGTAATAGCCAGGCCAGAGCATCTGAAACCCTTAACGTTTAAATAATAGCTTCTTAAACTTTATTAGTGGTGGGTATGGAGATTCTGTCCGAACAGCCGATAACAGACGCAGAGGCAAATGAAATTTTGGAAAAGAGGGAGAAAGAAACCGAGCTGAAGTATGAACAGAAGAACGCGTTAGATATATTGAGAAAGTTTTCTGTATATCCTACAGAGAAGATAAAAAAATTGGTAGAAGACTTGAGAAAGATAGAAAAATTGAGGGATAAGCAGGTAATAGCCATAGCAAACTTGCTGCCAGAGGATAAGGATGACTTAAGAGCTATTTTACAGAAAGAGTATGCGAATTTTACTGAGGATGAAATAAACCTAATTCTTGAGACTGTTAAGAAAGCATAAGCTGGTGATGAGATGAACAAGGACGATAATATAATAGTGTTAGATTTTTTACCGCACGGTAGAGCTACAGACAGAAGGTCAGAGCCGATAGCACAAGGAGTAGGAGACAAGTTTTTCAGCCTTCTAGAAGTTACTATAAAAGACGGAATTACTGTTAAGCCAAAGGATAAGCTGTACATAGGGCCTGAGAAGAGGAATGAAGTCAAGTACATACGTGGAAGGATAAAGTATAGTGAGCTAACAAACTATGCAAGGGACATACTCGAAGAAATATTAACAGAGCTCGTTTTAAAGGACGAAAAAAGGTTTGTAGAATTTTTCAACAAGGCAGGACCGATCACAAACAGGTTGCACTCTCTCGAGCTTTTGCCTGGAATAGGGAAAAAACACTTATGGAAAATAATAGAGGAAAGGAAGAAGAAGCCTTTTGAAAGTCTTAAAGAAATAAAGGAAAGAATAGACATGTTACCAGACCCTACCAAGATAATAGTGAAAAGAATAATAAACGAGTTTGAAGGTAAAGATAGGCACAGGCTTTTTGTGAGCTAAGCTTCTGCCTTTTTCTTTACAGCTACTGAAACTGTTATCCAGAAAATACCACCGAGCATGAAAAGAAGCAAGGCTGTGAGCAAACCTATGACAAAGCTCGACTCAGAAACACCTAAGCTTCTCTGAAGACTTCCTGCTATCATGGACCCAAAAAGTATGCAGATAGAACCAATTACCCAGAAAGCAGGTATTTTCCAGCCCAATCCCATAATTTCTTTTTGTTTTCTCTAACTTATAAACTTCTTGTAATTTCTGTTACCTCTACTTCTCCAACCTCTTCTATACTTTTAAGCTTATTCTCCAAAAGATCTAGTTCCTTAGCATCGTCAGGAATGATTTTGATCACGTTGAAAGCAACTATACCAAAAGCAATAGGGTTTCTTTGGACTCTCTCTGGTGAGATCGACTCTTTTATCTTTTGCTCTAGCTTGTCCAAGTCGACTTCTATAGACTTTGGCATTACTCTAAGTGAGACTAATACTTCTGCCATTAAGAGATATTGAGGAAGAAAGTTTAAATTGTTTATGGGCCAGTAAACTTGCAGAGTGGGCAGGTATACTTGTTACTCAAAATTTTGCAAGTATTACATCTGTATATTTCTACCTCTCCACAGTTCGGACAGCTAAACTTGACAAAGTTGTCCTTCGCTTTTATTGGCGTTTTACAGCTTGTGCACTTCATGTAAGAATATTATATACATCTAAACCTTTTATAGATTAATGTTGGGCACGTAGTATAACTTGGATAGTATGCGGCCCTGCGGTGTTGTGGAAAGGCTGCGATTGGGGTTCAAATCCCCACGTGCCCATGACAAACTAGCAAAGAAGTAAGTTATAGAGAATGTCGTACGTACGACATTAACAATTAAAGTCTTACCTTGTCACTCCAAAGCTTTTCATCAACTCTACAAGCTTTTTGTTTCCAGGTTTTTCAAAATGTTTTCTGACAGGTTCTATTGTTTTGTCTATTTCTCTAGCAACGTTTAGCTTTAAGTCTTGAGGATGGACTTTCCCTTCTTTGTACGCATTCTCTAGTTGCTCATAACTTTCAAAAGTTATGCTACCTCCGTACTTTTTCTCTCTTTCAACCTCGAAGCATTTATTTTCTCTGAAGATGATGTACTTTGCCAACTCCAGTACTGGGTTGCTTTCTACCATCTTTTCTGGACACCATGCCCTTTTCAACTTTTCCTCTATTTCTTCCTTAGTATCGTGAACGAATATGCAAGTCCAAGGCTTACTCTTACTCATCTTTGCAGCTATGACCTTATCTAACTTTTCTTTTGACTTCACTTCTGGTGGTTTTTCTAACCCCATGAGCAAATGATGATGCACCACTACTGGCACTTTCCAATTAAGCTTTGGGAAAACTTCCCTGCACAACATGTGAGCTTTACGCTGGTCCATTCCACCATGGGGTAAGTCGTTGCCTAAGTATTTTACGTCCATGCACTGCAAGGGAGGATATACGTACTGTCCAAAATCAAGTTTTTCTTTTTCACCCCTTCCCATTATGGTTAAGCATCTGGTCACTCTTGCTAAAGTAATTTTTTTACAAAACTTCACAAGATCCTTCCAATACTCATCGTTGTTATGGTACAAATCAGACCCAAGAACTATCTTTGCTTTTGGACAGAAGAACCTAAATCCTTCTTCAAAGTATTTAGCAGCCTTTTTAATGTTCTCCCAATTTCCACCAAGCTTGTTGTTCAAAAAAGTATGCCAATCAGCCAGTAAAACTTTACAGTTAGCACCAGCCTCTGCAAGATCGTTTATCTTCATTCCAGAAAGGATGAGCGTCCCCAAGTGCAAAAGTCCAGAAATTTCAAACCCTATATAATGTTCTGGATGTTCATTTGTTTCTAAAAGCTGCCTTAATTCTTCTTCAGTTACTATTTCTTCTGTTGGTGGCCTTTTAATAAGTTCAAGCTTTGTTTCTACGTCCATAATAAACCTTTTTACAGTTTTGTATTTAATTGCTTATCTCAAGGCAAATAGTTAAAAGTAAGCATGCCACTTTTGAAGTCAATTCTTCCCGGAGATTCTAGGGCAAACTCTATTTTGTTTGTACCAGTATTAAGAACGAGTGGGTTCCCAAGTATATCCTTATCTATCCATAAATCTAGTGCGAAGATAGGTGGCTTACCAAGGTATACAGTTTGTTCGTTTACCTTTATTCTTAATATCGGCGATTGTTCAGAGCTTATCACTGCATTAAACTTTATGTGGTTGAAGTTTGCAACTTCTTGTTGAGTCAGGTTGAGAAGAACTTCTTTTGTGTTTATGCCTTTGAAACTGATGGAGAAGCTGGCTTCCCTTATCTTATACACAGTATTTGCCCAGAACATCCAGCCTGGATTTCCTGCTTTTATGCTAATGGCATTAGACCTTGTTAATTGTGTAACGTTTATTGGAATTATTAGTTCGCCCAAGCTTGCAGGACGATTGTATACTTCTTTTTCGTTCAACTCTACTATTAAATTTCCAAGCTTGTTCGTATCGCTAATAACAAGTCTTACGTTTGCATCTACAATGTCGTTCAACTCTACTTCATCTATTATTCCTATGAGGTTTAGGTTGCTTTCAGCAAAATATCCTTTTACTACTTCTGTATTGTTTGCTGAATCAAGCATTCTACTTCCACTCGAAAAGCTTACAGAAAAATCACCCAACGCAATTTGCTTTTTCAAAAATTCAACAGTAGTTATGTTCTGCACGTTGACTGTTAGCTGTACATCTTTACTTCCACCCGTAGAAGAAACTTTTATCGTACCTTTGTAAGTCCCTAAAGCTACGTTAGAAGGAGCTTTTACGTATACTACAACCACTTGAGATTCGTTTATGTAATCAAAGTATTCAGAGCTGAAAGACAGCCAGTTTGCTACCGTACCATAAGCACTTATGCTCACGTTTGTTATAGGTCCGCTTATTGTTATAGGAAAAGAAGTCGACCCACCAGTTAAAACAGTAACAGTCTTGGAAGAAACGTCAACTGTAGGAGGTGCTTCAGTTGGTGTAGTCCAAAAAACCATAAGCACAGCTATAAGAACTATCCCTGCAAGTAGTACAAACGCGAACTCGTCTATCTTAATCTGCCCTTTCACCATACTACCTAAAAATAGTTTAGCTAACTAAACTCTTATTGTTTTTCTAACTGCTTCTTTAGGGTAGTTATAAACCCAGCAACTATGTTTCTCGTTCTTTTTGATTCAAATTCTGTAAGCTCAGCCAAAGCTTTCTTGTTCTTCTCAAAATCTGTAGAAAACCTTTCGGGATACTTTTCCAACAGCTCTCTAGCAATGTTTTTAACAGAAGAAGTTTTAATTCTGCCCATTTCATCGACCTAGGGTGTTAGTCTCTTGATCTCATAGTATGTTACGTCTCCCTCTCTGTCGACAACTGCCCAAACGAAAGTAGCACGTATATTATGGGCAAGCCTAACAGCACGAGACATCTCTGGCAACGAGAAAGCAGACTCTTCAGGAACAGCATGAACCACAAACTTTGTGTGCTCGTGTGGTGCCTTAGGACCACGCTTGAGTTTTACACCTCTTTCATAAACGCGGAAATGAGCTCCAAACTTATAACCAGTTTTTACAAGATATCCTCTTTCCCTAAGGTCACGATAAACGATGAACTGTGGATGGAACTGGTGAACGTTCTTACTTCCTATTTCTAATAGCTCTAGAAACTCTATCTTTCTCTTTTTTTCATCCTCCTTAACAAAAACTTTTATTTTACCCTTTTCACACAAGTATGCAGCTTCTACAAGCTCTAACTCGAGCCTGTCTGGGTTGTCTTCTGGTAAGGGCTTTCCATACCCAGACTCATCGTACAGCACAACAGCACTATTACCCCAAATTATTACTCTATTTTCTATCAATTCCCCTTCAAAAGTTTGCTTTTGCTGGAAGGTTTCTTCTACCATACTAATCATTATAGCAACTTTGAATAATATTAGTATCCTAATTAATGTTAAAATTTTTATATAGTGGGACAGGTGGGATTTGAACCCACAACACACCGGTCTTCAGCTTCAACAGCAAAGCTTCGGTTGCTCTCCCGGGTTGAGCTACTGTCCCGTTTAAAAATATTTTTCTACGCAGTCTTAAATTCTTTTTAACCTATACTTTATACCTTCCTTCAATATAAAAAACAAAACACCAAAAAACATCTTTGCAAACTTTGGTATCCTTCTTTTTCTATACTTTACTTTGACTGGCGCTTGAGCAATCTTTAACTTTTTCTTAACAGCATCAGCAAGTATAGCATTTTCTATTATATAGCCTCCATGCTCCTTTATTCTTCTTAAAGCCTTTTTGTTAAACCCTAAATAGCCACAGTTGGAATCCTTAAGCTTTGTGCCAAAGAAGAAGTTGAACAACAGCCTCCAAATAAAATTTCCCATTCTGTTTGCATAAGGTATTTGAGAAGGAATTCTACACCCTGTCACAATGTCAGCATTCTTTAAAGCATCTAAAAATTTTGGTGCATCTTTTATCGAATATTGTCTATCAGCATCAGCAATTATTGCATAACTTATCCCAGCCCTACGAAAAAAATCAAGCCCAGTCTTTAAAGCTTCACCTTTCCCCTTGTTCACAAAGTGTCTGAGAACAATTACTTTTTCTTTTTTAGCCAATTCATAAGTTCTGTCTGTTGAGCCATCGTCAACTACAACAATAGTCGCACGCGGCAAAACTTTCTTCGCATCTTTTATAACTGCTCTTATGTTTTTTTCCTCATTGTATGCAGGAAAAAGTACACCAATTCTTTCCATGAAAGAAAATTGGAAATCAATTTATTTATTTTAAACTTTAGAATTCATTCTATGCCAAAAATTCCTGAAAATCTAGAAAAGCTCTACAGAAGACAAGGTTACAGGCTAGTAGGAAAGCAAAAACATTCAGCTGTAAAAGTTTGTCAGTGGACTAAGTCTGCTTTAAGGGGAGGAGAGCCTTGCTTCAAACAAAAGTGGTACGGTATTCAGAGCCACAGATGTTTGCAGTGTACGTCTTGGCTCTCATGCTTGAACGATTGTCTCTACTGTTGGAGGAGCTTTAAAATACCACTCACCCTTAAAAAGGTAGACGAGCCTTCTGAGCTTATAGATGAAATGATAGAACAACAAAGAGTTCTGTTGAGTGGTTTCAAGGGCAACAGAAGAACAGAAAGGAAAAAATGGGAAGAAGCACAAAACCCAAACAACGTTGCACTAAGCTTGATAGGAGAAAGTTTGCTCTATCCAAAAATTTCAGAATTGTTGAAAGAATTCCATGAGAGAGGTTTTACTTCTTTCCTTGTAACAAAGGGGACTTTACCAGAAAAGCTTACTAGCTTAGAAGAAGAACCGACAAACCTTTACATATCACTTTCTTCGCCAGATGAAAAAATTCAAAAGCTTTTAGAAAGACCGTTGATCAAGAATTCCTGGAAAAAGCAGTTAGAAAGCTTAAGGCTGATGAACAGTTTTACCTGTAGAAAGATTATAAGGCTAACTCTTGTGAAAGGTTTTAACATGGAAAAACAAGAAGATTATGCAAGACTAATCTTGATGGCAGAACCAGATTTTGTAGAGGTTAAAGCATACATGTGGGTTGGCGAAAGTAGAAACAGGCTTCCAGGAAGTGCGATGCCAAGCATGGGAGAAGTGAAACGCTTTGCTGAAAGTCTGTCAACACTCATAGGATATAAAGTAAAAGATGACAATATTCTAAGTAGAGTAGTTTTGTTGAGCAGAAAGTGATGATATGGCAAAAGAAAAACTCACACAAGAAGAGATAGAGATAAGGAAGATCATGCTTCCTAAGGAAGGAGAAGTTCTTGGTGTTATAGAGCAGATGGTAGGCGGCGACAGGATTAGAGTAAAGTGTGACGATGGCAACACAAGAGTTTGTAGAATTCCTGGTAGGTTGAGAAAGAGGGTATGGTTGAACGAGGGAGACCTTGTCCTTGTGGCGCCGTGGAAAGTACAGGCTGATGAGAGAGGGGATGTTGTGTTTAAGTATACATCAACACAAGCAAGCTGGCTGAAGAGAAAAGGGTATGTGAAAACAATAAGCATAGAATAAAATGGTTCAAGATGATAGAGTTTGTTTCCATCCCAGAGGAAAGGATGAAGATTGTTAGCTCGGACAAAAGAATTGTTAAAATGTTGGAAGAGCTTTCTGGTGTGCACATTAAAGTAAACGAAACTGTTTGTGTGGAGGGCGAAGATCCTGTTTCTGTAATGAGAGTTAGAGATGCTTTGAAAGCTTTTGGAAGAGGTTTTGGCTTCGAAGATTCTTTAGAGCTACTAAAAGAAGATTACGTCTTAGAAACAGTTAGTGTAAAAAGCTTTGGCAAGTCGAAGAACAGAAGAGTTTCTCTGAAAGGCAGGGTCATAGGCTTTAAAGGCTCAGCTAAAAACAATATAGAAAAGTATACAAACACTAAGATTGCAGTATACGGCAACACAATAAGCATAATCGGTAAATGGGAGAACGTTCAAAAAGCGAAGCAAGCAATAGAAATGCTTTTATCAGGAAAACCACATAATACTGTTTACATGTTTTTAGAGGGAAGGATATGACGGATAGCATCACTGCTGAAGAGTTAGGAGAAAAGATAAAAGAAATAAGCATAGCTGAATTCTTCGAGAAGAACAAGCATTTGCTCGGCTATGAAAACCCAACAAGATCGTTAATAACTGTAATAAAGGAGGCTGTAGAAAATTCTTTGGATGCTTGTGAAGAGGCAGGAATTTTACCTGACATATTTGTATCTTTAAAGGAAGTTGCTCCAGACAGGTTTAAAATAATTGTAGAAGACAACGGACCAGGAATAGTAGAATCTAAAGTTCCTGTTGCTTTTGCCAAGTTTTTGGTTGGTAGCAAATTCTACAGACTTAGAGAGTCAAGAGGAATTCAAGGTATAGGAATACATGGTGCAGTGCTTTATTCACAGCTAACAACAGGAAAGCCTGTTAAAGTAATTTCCAGTACTGGGAAGGATGTGCATGAATTTGAGCTTATGATTGATGTTTTGAAGAATGAACCAAAAATAATTTCACACAAGAAAGAAAAGAATCCAAAAAAATGGCATGGTGTTAGAATAGAGCTGGAAGTAGAAGGTAAGTATATCCGCGGTTCTCAATCAGTCATCGAATACATGAAACAAACAGCAATAGCTAATCCTTTTGCAAGAATAGTCTTTGACAGTCCAGACGGAAAAGTAACATTTGAAAGGGGTGTAAAAGAAATGCCAAAACAACCTAAGGAGATAAAGCCTCATCCTTATGGCGTCGAGCTAGGAATTCTGAGAAGAATGCTCTCAATAACAAAAGCAAGAACTCTTATAGCATTTTTGACTTCAGAATTTTCTAGAGTTGGTAGAACTTCTGCAGAACAAATATGCAGGCTGGCTAAGCTCGAGACAACCAAAAAGCCACAAGATTTAGACCACGAAGAACTGGAAAGATTGCATAAGGCTATGCAGATGGTAAAGCTCAAGCTACCACCAACAGATTGTCTATCGCCTTTAGGAGAGCATCTGATAACAGAAGGATTGAAAAAGGAGTTGGATGCAGAATATTTTGTTGCGGTAACAAGACCGCCAGCAGTATATCGTGGTTATCCTTTCCTTGTAGAAGTAGGATTGTGTTATGGAGGAAATTTACCGGTAGATAAACCAGCAAAGCTCTACAGGTTTGCAAACAAGATTCCTTTGCTTTACAATCAATCAGGCTGCGCTCTTACAGAAAGCGTCTGTGAAGTTGATTGGCGCAGGTACGGCTTTTCTCAGTCAGAAGGCCAGTTGCCAGTAGGCCCATTAGCAATTTTAGTCCATTTTGTTTCTGTTTGGGTACCGTTCACTTCTGAAGGAAAGCAAGCAATCGCAAACTATCCTGAAATCATGAAAGAAGTTAAGCTTGCCTTACAAGATGCTGGTAGGAAGCTTGCAGTATACATAAGACATAAAAATAAGTTAAAAGAAAGAAAATTAAGGCAGGAATTGTTCACGAGGTACATACCAGAGCTTGCAGAATCCCTGTCCAAACTGACAGAAAAGGAAAAAGAAAAAATTATAGAAGTTCTACAAAAGTTTATTAAAAAAGGTGAGATAGACGGAGAAGAAATTGGAAGTAAAGAAAAAGCTTAAAGAGCTTGGCCTAAAAGTGCTGAGCGAGGCGGAAAAAGGACAAAATCCATGCTTAGAAGTTCCTATAAGGAGCTTAAGCAACGTTAAGTACGATCAACAAACAAGGATGATAACTTTAGGTAATGCTGTTGCCAAAAGATACTTTTTCAACATAGGTCATGTAAGAAAGTTTGTTCAGACTGTAGAAGCGGCAGCACTTTCTAAAGAGTTGCTGGAAGTTGATAAACACCTGAGCTTGAGAGAGGCATTCTACAGAATGAAAAGGACTCTACCAAACTCGAACATAAACTTGGTAGACGATCAAGAAGAGTCTAACGCTGCAATAGAGGATTTGGAGCTTATCACAGGAGCTTCTAGGGAGCAGCTGCACATAAACGCGAACAAGATGGGTTCTGTTGCTGGTAAGGTTGTGATAGAAGACAAAGGCGATACAGTAGATTGGTCAAAGCTTGGAAGCGGTGGTTGGTCTATACCATCTAACGTCGAGGACATAGTTTTCAAGAAAGTTTCTGCCAAGTTTGTTCTGTACATGGAAAAAGCTGCTGAATGGGAAAGGTTGCATGAAGATAGGGTATGGGAAAAGTTAAATTGCATCATTATATCTAGTCAAGGGCAAGCAACAAGAGGCATCAGAAGATTATTGCAAAGGTTGCATATAGAGCATAAATTACCGATATACGTTTTAACGGATTTAGATATCTGGGGGTTTTATATCTACTCAGTGTTAAAATACGGAAGTATAAGTTTATCTCATATATCAGAAAAACTGACGATACCTGATGCCAAGTTTTTGGGGTTGACAGTAGATGATGTCTTGAAATACGACCTGAAAAAACATCTGATAAAGTTTGATGAAACAGATGTCAAGAGAATGAAACAAGTAGAACAATACCCATGGTTCAGAGATAACAAAGAGTGGCAAAGACAGTTTAAAATGCTGAAAGAATTAGGTGGTAAAGTAGAGCTTGCAGCACTTTCTTCTAAAGGCATAACATTTATTTCTGATAAATATGTTCCTGAGAAAATAAAGAATCATGAGTTTTTAGAGTAGCATATAAGGCAAGTCTAAATATATGCCGGATGAAATACTTATCTTTTATTTTAGCCTTTCCAATCTTCACAGCAATTGTTTTTTGAACAAAGTCCTCTAAAGATAATGTTGTGTATGGTAAAAGTTTGGCTATTTGACCTGTGGTTAGTAAGTGCACTCCTTTTACTGTTCTAGATACGTTGCCTTGATAGGATTTTATTATATCTGCTATTTGTTTTTGATTAAACTTCAGAGACGTGAAAAAAGATTCTCTAAAACAGTCATCCAATATGCAATAAAATTTCCGTGATGCTAATATCATAAAAAAATTATTTTTCTTCCTAAGACATCTGTCGAACATCCTTATACGCCAAAGATTCCAATAGTTATTCCACCCCGAAATAATAATTTCACCTCTATTTCTGCTTCTTTCTTTGAACGAACAACAGATACCTTCTTTTTGTAGACATGAGATGCAATAATTCCTTAGCCAACCTTCATTTTGAGGATTATACGCAAATCCAACGTAATTGATGTAATTCTCACGACTGTTATACCCTATTGTGCCTTCTGCTGCAAAATATCCTCTCAGAAACCCCTTTCTTAAATTTTGATCGTTTCTAATAACTTTCAGTGACACGTCTATTATTTTTAGGAATATCTTTTTTAGAATAGAACTATTTATCTGTATCGAAACTGTCTCATATCTGTTTCTTGGTTGAAAAGTAATTTTAAACTTATCTTTCGGTATAGATAGTAGTTTCGACCATTTTTTTAATATTTTGTCTTTTTCTCCACACTTATACCTTATTGTTATAGTCATGTTGCTCAAATTTACTAATAGCCGTTTTGCGAAAAATGTCACCATAAAGTGCAGTATATCTGAATCCTTGCTGGAGAAATCTAAGTGTTGGCTATCGTTTTGTGTTGTTTTCCCATCGCCTAGGTACAATCCTATGGCTTCAGCTAGCTCTACATCTAATTCTATAAATTTAGGCATGACAAATGGTCGTGGGTCAGAAGCACCAATTTTCCTGAATTTTCTTTTGTTCCTGTACCAAATTTTTACTCTGGCATCAGACAAATCTTCTACAATGATAGTTTCTTTATCTCTAAAAACATCCTTCGCTATTTCAACAATGTTTAATAGCATACTATATCACTATATTCTAATGTATATATAATTAATGATAGAACTTATTCTTAAGATTATCGACAGCTTACTTCCGGATAGTTTGTAAATTCAGATATAAAGTAAACAAGTCAAAACTTTAAGAATTAATCATGGCATACTTATTTTTAAGCCCTGGTAGCTCAGTTGGTAGAGCACCTGACTTGTACCTGATAGTTGGATAGAATGACAGAAAGCTATCAGGGGGTCGAGGGTTCAAGTCCCTCCCAGGGCTATAGCTTAGAAAGCTTGTTTATTCTTACTGCCTTTTGCAAGAAAAATTATCACTAGTATTAGAACAAGAGAAAAGATTGTTGCAATTGTTATGACAATCATGTAATCAATGACAGATGGCTTGTTTACACCACCTTCCTTTTCTGGTATACCTCTTGTATAAAGCACTGCTGAATCTGTATAGTTGAATCCAGTTGACAAATCAACAAACTTAATTTTTATCTCATAGTAGTCTGACAAAGGTTCGAGTATAGATATGGTGATTAATGTTCCAGGATTTATCTGCGTATTAAGCTGAGGACTTACCAGTAGATTTGCGTTTGGTTTTGTTTCAACTGAAAGAAGCTTAATAGTTTTTGGACCATTTTTAATCACTAATGAACCATCATGATAATCTATGTAAGCAAAATTAGTAAAGCATGGGCTACAAGGAATAGGTGTTGATTGGCTGGTTGCAGAATAAGGCATTATCGCTATTGGTAGAAGAAATAATAAAACCATCATTCCTATTATTTTAGCGAGACGCATAAATAGAAATTATTTTCGGACGTTAAAAACTTTCAACTACTTTTTTAAAAAGCTCTTCTCTTACTTTAGGGTTTTTCTCAGCAGATACGTCTCTCAACAAGTCTAAAACTCTAACAAATTTTTCATTCCACCACAACCATTTTTGTCTATAGATGTTCAAAGCTTCGTCTACATTTCTATAAGTCCCTTGTTGTAGATTCCAGATAATCTTGTTAAAGTCTTCACTTATTAAACCTCTACTTTCCTTAGCCACAATAGTCATTGCTCTCTCGAAGCTTATACCAGACTTTAAGAGTGTAGCAATTCTTCCAAGCACTTCTTTAGACTCTTCTTCAATTTTTTTCTTCATCTCTTTTGCTTTTCTACCAGGATAACTGTATAAGTACCAAAACACAAGTAGTGGCAAGGGTATAGATGCAAAGAGCAAACGAAAGTCGAAAAATAGGAAGGTGAAGAGAAAACACACAAAAGAGAGTACAAAGAGGACTAGGAAAGATGCAGAATAAACACCCTGAGGTGAGACGTTTAAAGAAGAGTATGCAACATCATAGTTTAACTTTTCAGCAAACTGTTTTGGTGGGCTTAGTTTCAACTTTTCAGCAAACTTACACAGCCTTTCATAAATTCCTGTAGGCTTTCTAGCACGAATTTCTGCAAGTAAGAATTCCATGTATTCAGGAGAAATTTTTGGTTTTTCTACCTCTTGAGAAGGTTTACCCATAATTTTTATTTAAATTGAAGAATAATAATTAAGGCTGAAAGGGGTCGTCGTCTAACCTGGTAGTGACACGAGGCTCCAGTTAAAAATGGAGCTCTGAGTTGATGAAGAAACCTCGGTGTGCGGGTTCAAATCCCGTCGACCCCACTAGAATTTTACTTCCACATCCTTTCTTTCTTCTTCTGTAGCTTTAAAAAGTTCTAGTGGACGATAACCTAACATTTTTGCTATAAACATGTCTGGTATTGACTGTATTCTGATGTTATAATTATTTACACTCTCGTTGTAAAACTCCCTCCTGTCAGCAAGCTCATTTTCTAACCCAGTTATTCTAGCCTGAAGTTGTAAGAAGTTTTCGTCTGCCTTGAGTTGTGGGTAGTTTTCTGCAACTGCAAATAAACTTTTTATACCACTTGATATCATATCAGATATTTTAGCTTTCTCTGCTTGCGTAGAGGCAGTCATCCACCTAGACCTCAAGTTTGTAAGTTCTTCTAAAACACTTTTCTCGTATTTCATGTAACCTTTGCAAGTCTCGATAAGCTTTGGTAGCTCGTCATGCCTTTGTTTTAATATTACGTCTATATTAGCCCACGCTTTATCGATATTCCTTCTAAGTCTTATCAACTCATTGAACACATAGACAAAATAAGAAAGAAATATTATGCCAGCTAGAACTACTACAGCCAGAATGATTATTTCGATTCCGATGGTCATTTCTCTCTAAAAAATATTATACTAATCCTAAGTATATTAAAATTACGAAAAGACTTCCAACTATTAACAACATACCGCCAAAAACTCCTAATACAGCTTTCCATTTCATGCTCTTCAAAAGTTCTTTCTCACTCCTGTCAGATATGTAATAGATGTTACCTTCACCTTTTTGTATCATCACGTCTCCTGTTTCAGCTTGTTCAGAAGCTTCTTCCACGAAGGGGTTGTCTCCAGCAGTGCCCATGATATAAAGCTTGTCTTTTGGTGCAATAAAGTACTCTCTAAACCTCATAGTTTTGTTTATACCAAAAAAATCTTCAAAGCTTATTCCGCGTGACCTAAGGAATTGCTTCACTTGTTCAGGTGGATCAGTACCAAAACCACACTTAAACTCAAAATCTACGGGTATATCTATTTCTGCACCTTTTGGGTCAACAAGCACAAAACCAGTATCATCTTTAAGATAAAAATAAGTTCCTCTTTCTCCACTGTCTATAGTCACCCATTTACCACTTTTTCCAGACGATTTGTACTCTTCTACTGTGTATTTATAATAAACACAGTCGTTGTTAGTGATTGGACTTTTTAGAATTCTATTTTGTGCTGGAATTGCTTCACCGAAAACTTCTACTAAACCCATTGCTATCGAACGTATCTTAGAAGTAGGGATATCTTCTATCAGTCTCTTTCTTTTAAACCATTTGAAACCTTGGAAAAATGTGTAAAAACCGAACACAAGAGCAATCAAGCTTGCTGCAAAGATATTATCGATTCTCACAGATAAAATTTTATTTTTTTGAAAACTAAAGTTTAAACCGAACTAATTGTTTGAGTACTTTCAGGTTTATTCCCATCCATACTTTCCAACTAGCGGAACAAAAACTACGGGTAAAAGTTTTTTTCTTAAAAATTTTCCATTTTTTGTTTTTTCAATCAAAACAAGGTCTTGATCTCCGTAGGGTGAACCGACTACTGCAACTATTCTTCCTCCAACTTTAATCTGTTCCTTCAATGGTTTGGGTATATCCGGGCATGCAGCACTTATTAAAACCTTATCAAATGGAGCCTGGTTAGGCAAACCTAAAGAACCATCGCCTAGCACAATCTTTACTTTATCACCATATCCAGCTTTTTCCAAGTTCTTTTTACCAAACTCATAAGCTTCTGGAACTATTTCTATCCCAAAAACTTTTCCCTTACTTTTAATTATCTCATAAGCATAAGCAAGCACTATTCCTGAGCCAGCACCAACTTCCAAAAACTTTTCTCCAGGTTTAAGCTCCAGAGCTTCTAGGGAGATTGCGTGCATTTCCCCTTTAGCTATGGGGTGCAGATATAGTCACATCTCCTGGTATAGGTAAAGGAACGTCTGAATAAGCTTCTCTCTTATACTCTTCAGGAACAAAATCTTCTCTTCTAACTTTCAGCATTGCTTGTTTCACAGCCTTAGTCCGGATATACCTCTTTTCCTCTAGAGCTTCTACCAACCTTTTTCTTTGTTCTTCAAAACTTTCCATACTTATTATTTCTTCCAACAATATTTATTCTATGAACGTTGCTAAGGTTGCCGAAAGTATACAAAGCATGAAAGTTCAAGGTGCTAAAGAAATTGCTCTCTACTCTCTAAAGTTTCTTAGGAAGTTTTGCAAGAGGTATGGTTTTGGTTTAAGGTTTGAAGTTGCAGCAATGATATTAGAACGTGCAAGACCTACTGCAGTAGTTCTGCATAATTGCTTAGAGATTTTAAAGAAAAGAAAGAGTATCAAAACGATAGACTATCTAATAAAAAGGCTTGAAACTTCTACAAAAAAGGTCGCAAAAGTTGGTAGTAAGCTTGTTAAAGAGAAATACAAGATAATGACTCATTGCCATTCTGGTGAAGCTTTAGCTGTTCTAAAGAATGCCTGGAAAAAAGGGAAAAAGTTTCATGTTTTTGCCACTATAACAGAGCCTTTGGAGCAGGGTGCTAAAACTGCAAAGGAGCTTTCTAAGCTAGGAATTCCTCTTACACTAATTACAGACAATGCAGTAAGCTACTTCATGAAAGAAGTGGATTGTGTGATAGTCGGAACAGATGCGATAAGATTGGTAGAGCCTAAGGGCATAGTCAACAAGATAGGAACTAAAAACATTGCCCTAGCAGCTGCAAGAGAAAAAAAGCCGTTTATAGTCGTTGGAAACACTTTAAAGATAGACAGAAGAAAAAAGTTTGTGATAGAGGAAAGGCCGGCTGAAGAAGTTTATGCAGAGCTTGCAACAAAGATAGACAGAAAAAGAATTAAAGTTAGGAATCCAGCTTTTGACTTGGTAGAGTTTGATTTGGTTTCCTATATAGTAAATGAAAAAGGAATATACACTCCACAAGAATTTCTAAAAAAGTTTAGGTGATTAAGTGCAGTACGAAGATTACTTAGAGTTAGGTTACAAGCCGAGTAGGGATGATTTAGTATGTGAATTTCTACTGGAGCCAGCTCATGGTACAAGCTTAAAAAGAGCAGCAGGTGCAGTTGCTTCAGAGAGCTCTACGGGAACATGGGTTGAAGTCAAAACAGAAAAAAAGTATGTGAGAAGACTTGCTGCCAGAGTCTTTGAAATCGTTGGGAACAGAGTAAAGATTGCTTATCCAATCGAACTTTTTGAGCTTGCAAACTTGCCAAACATTTTGAGTAGTGTAGCAGGAAATGTTTTTGGGATGAAGGAAGTAAAAAGTCTAAGGCTTATAGACTTACAAATTCCAGACAAGCTTTTAAGAAGCTTCAAAGGTCCGAAGTATGGTATAGATGGTATAAGAAAAATTTTTAAAGTAAAAAGACCTCTGTTAGGGACGATAATAAAACCTAAGATTGGATTGAAAACAGAAGATCATGTAAAGGTTGCTTATGAAGCTTGGGTTAACGGCATTGACATAGTAAAAGACGATGAAAACTTGAGCAGCCAAAACTTTAACAAGTTTGAAGAAAGACTGGAAAAGACTTTTAAGGCAAAAGAAAAAGCTGAAAAGGAAACCGGAGAAAAGAAGGCATACATGATAAACGTTACTGCGGAAACAGAGGAAATGATCAAGCGTGCCGAGCTTACTGAAAAAATTGGTAACGAGTACATAATGGTTGACATAATCACAGTAGGTTGGTCTGCACTACAGACTTTAAGGAATCAAGATTTCGATCTTGTCATCCATGCACATAGAGCAGGACATGCAGCTCTAACAAGAAATCCTGAGCATGGTATATCCATGAAAGTTATTGCAAAGCTTGCAAGAATTGCTGGTGTAGACCAGTTACACGTAGGCACAGGAGTAGGAAAAATGTTTGAGAGCAAGGCTGAAGTTTTGGAAAATTGTGAAGCATTAAAAGAAAAGATGTGGAAGTTTAAGCCAGTTATGCCAGTTGCTTCTGGAGGGTTGCACCCCGGCCATATACCTCAATTAATAAAAATATTTGGTAACGATTTCGTTGTTCAAGCTGGTGGTGGAATACACTCTCTTAAAACAAGAATAGGTGCTATCGCAATGAGACAAGCATTAGATGCCACATTAGAAGGAATTTCGCTAGAAGATTATGCTAAAAAGCACAAAGAGTTGAAGCTAGCACTTGAGAAATGGCCTTCCTAAGCATTTATTTTCAGATAACAAAATTTAACTTATGAAAGAAAGAAGCTGTACTCCTTACATCCTTTTTGTCATTTTAGTCATGTTAGTTGCCTTTTGGATCTTCCTAAAGTTTGTCGAGAAAAACTTATACATCACACCAGTAACGATCAACGCAACAACTACGACCACAACTCCAACAACCACAATACCAATCCATACACCTGAGATAATTCGTTCATGTGTCGCTGATACAGACTGCACTTGGCTTTCTACTAACTGTTGTCCAGAAACAGCCGGAGCTAGTTGGGACTGCATAAACAGAAAAAGTAACGTTACATGCAGCGGATTCACAGTTTTCTGCGCTCAAGTGATTTCTCCCAAACCTTCTTTGTCGTGCAAATGCATCGAAGGAGTGTGTAGTGTAGCATGAACCTGAAAGCAAAGTTCTTGGGCTTAGAATCAGGAGGTAAGCCAATAGTAATCTTGAATGTAGAGGATGCAGGAGACTTGGGCATACACAGCCTTGATAGGGTTAGGGCTTCTTACAAAAAGAATTATGTGACCGCTATAGTAAACGTTACAGAAAAGATAGTAGAGAAAGGTACAATAGGCTTGTACGAGGAAGTCAGAACAGTTCTTGGCTTAGAGAAAGAAGAAACTATAGAAGTGGAAGTTGCAAGATTCCCTCAATCTCTTCATTTCATCAGGAACAAGCTAAAGGGAAGAAAGCTAAACTATGAGGAAATAATGCAGATAGTCAAGGATGTTGTTGAAAGAAACTTGAGTGATATAGAGATATCTGCTTTTGTTACTACTCTCCACAATACTGGGCTAGACTTGGACGAAGCAACAAGCTTATCTCTTGCTATGGTCGAGACTGGGAAAAAGCTTAAACTAAACAAGAAAATTGTTTGTGATAAGCATTCAGTTAGTTACGAAACTCCTATACTAGTTAGAAAAGATGGAAACATAAAAATTGTTAAAATAGGAGAGCTAGTAGATGAAATTATCAGAAATTCGGAAAATGTTTTAAATTTTCCAGACGGTTCTCAGTATTGTAGAGTAGAGGGTGGTCACGAAGTTCCAGCGTTTGACGAAGAACTAAGTGTTGAGTTTCGACGAGTTACTGGTGTATACAGGCATCCTTCACCAAAAAAGATGATAAGAATAACTTTGGTTGGAAATAGACAGGTTGATGTTACAGAGGCTCACAGTATTTTTAGACTGAATGATGGAAGACTGGAAAGTATCCCGACGCAAGAGATTAAGGTAGGGGATTTCTTAGCAGTACCCCGAAAGATTATAGAGAACGACAAAATAAAGGAGATAAACCTTATAATGGAGTTGTTGAAGTTACCGAGCAAAGAAGTCTCACATATTTATATAACTGGTTTAAAAGATCCTGAAGTTAGAAAGTATCTTGCCAAATCCCAAAAAATCAATGATTTAGTTCCGATCAACCTGCTTAGAAAAGTTAAATGTAATTTACCAAAAAGAGGGCTAAAGCTGAAAATAAGATATGGCAAGCCTATCAATGCACTGATTAAGGTAAATAAGAATTTCGTTAAACTCCTCGGCTATTACATTGCTGAAGGATTTATAAATGAAAATGGTATTTCTATCGACTTCGGTTCCCACGAAAGAGAACTGATAGAAGATGTCAAAAAGTGTGTGAAAAGAGTTTTTGGTATAAATGCTACAGAAACATTTCCTCATAGAACTGCAGTCCATGTATGCATATATAATAAGCTTCTTGCACTCATCTTTGAAAAGGTATTTAAAGTAGGTAAAAGGTCTAACGAAAAGGA